>ENA-ORSL01000540-ORSL01000540.1-human-gut-metagenome-genome-assembly--contig:-NODE-540-length-39210-cov-10.088086_pt1 | contig 39210 bp, 40 predicted proteins | sample MGYA00242190_ERZ509157 | MGnify/ENA primary metagenome ERZ509157 (study PRJEB26280, sample SAMEA2338664) | human gut metagenome | biome: human gut; feature: human-associated habitat; material: faeces... | reverse complement strand
CGGCTGGTAAAGCAAATGGCAGATGCAGAGGGCATTACGGAAACGCTGAAAGCCAACGGCCAAATGGAATGGGTCGAGCGGATGAATTCCTGCCGAGACCGTGCATCCGAAACGGTCTATCACCAAGTGATCTATACAGTACGATCACACAGATAAATGTTAATCGTATTGCAAGATATTTTTGGCAGTTTGATATCATACAACATCCCCCATTTTCATTATAGTTTTTATATATTTATTGTTGATTTTATCGAAAGTTCATTGTATACTACAAAGTTTTATTCTATATATGGACAAAGAATTTTTATGGGTGTATACTATTATAGTATTTACTAAAAAGCAAAGGAAGGAGGAAATAATACTATGCGTGATGTTCTGCGGGAAGAAAAAAAATTTCTGCTTAATCAGGCAGAAGCATTAAAACTTCGGAGTTATTTGTCAAATGTGGTTCATACTGACTCACATAATGGACCGGATGGTTATCCGGTACGTTCTTTGTACTTTGATTCTTTGTCAAATCGGGATTTTCAGGAAAAGGAAGATGGTCTGGAGTTAAGAAGGAAGTTTCGTTTGCGGGTATATAGTCCTGATGCGGATTTTGCACTGTTTGAAATGAAGCAGAAGCAGGGACCTTATCAGCGGAAGCGATCATTAAGATTGTCCAGAAGGGAAGCGCAGGCTCTCATTGAGGGTGATTATTCTGTACTTTTAAACAGCGGCAGTGAGTTTGGACAGGAATGTCATTCAATTATGGAAATGTGGGCATACCGTCCTAAAACAGTTGTAGAATATGACAGATTTGCATTTATCGCGCCGGAAAACTCTATTCGAATAACTTTTGACTCTGGAATACGGGCTAATGAAGTAAATTTCAATATGTTTGATAGAAATCTGGTGTTAAACAGTGTAATGTCTCCTTTTGCTACAGTGTTGGAAGTAAAATATAACGGTTTTTTGTTAAGCTATATCAAGCATATGCTTCTGCCCGTTCAGAAAAGCGAGCTTTCCGTGAGCAAATACTGTATGGCAAGACAAATTGGCTGTGACTACAAATTTTAGGAGGAAAAGAAATGAAAGAGACAATTTATAACCTGCTTACCCAGCAGGGGGATATGACCTGGCAGCAAATTACAATGCATATTCTGGTAAGTGCTGTCATTGGTCTGTTTATTTTTATTTCATATGTGATCTCACATAAGGGAACGATTTACAGCAAAAAATTTGGAGTAACACTAGTCGTTCTGACGGTTATGACAGGAACAGTTATGACTGTCATAGGAAACAATATTGCATTGTCGCTTGGTATGGTCGGTGCATTATCTATCGTGCGTTTTCGAACTGCAATAAAAGATTCCAGAGATACTGTATATATTTTCTGGACGATTATTGTGGGAATATGCTGTGGAGTTGGAGATTATCTGGTTGCTGCAGTAGGCAGTTCTGCTATTTTTCTTATCTTTCTTATCGTGGGAGCAATCCGCAGTGATAACCGTATGCTTTTGATCGTCCGTGCAAAAAGAAGCCGCTGTGAAAATATAGAATCCCAGGTCTTTCGTTATTTTGGGACTGGTGCCGTTCTTCGGGTAAAAAATACGACAGAGGAGAATGCTGAGTACATTTATGAATTATCCAGAAAAATACTGGGAAAAGTTCAGAAACAGTATCCGGCTTTAACAGATGATTTCTATAACCTTGGACAAATCGAAAGTGTTAATATTGTAGCTCAAAGCGATGAGATTTATAACTGATATGAAATATAAAATAATAGGATTTACATGCTGCTTTGCGGTTATCCTGATTGCTGTTTTTGCGCCACTGCTTTATCAGGACTATCGAAAAACAGAGAGAATTCACCAGCATGAACAGGAAATTCCTCAGGAACCATGTACGGATCCTGCGGATGGCGGTCTGTGTACATATCTTCCGATTGTCAAAATTGATACAGATGGGGTGGTAATCCCGGGAAGACCCATTAAGGATGATGGGAACAACCGCATTTATACATGTGCTGCTGATGGGGAAACGACAATTGCTGCTCAGATGGATATAATCGGAAATGACAGCAAAGAGTACCATCATGCAAATGAAACGGCAGATGTATCTTCTGCAATCCGCATACGAATGAGAGGTAATTCCTCAAGAGCGTTTGATAAGCCAAGCTATGCCATCAGACTTGTAGATAAAGAAGGGGAAAACAATCCGCTTTCCATTATGGGAATGGATGCGCACCATGAATGGGTATTATACGGTCCCTGGCTCGATAAAACAGCCATACGAAATTATATGTTTTACAATCTTGCCGGAGAAATGATGTCTTATGCGCCAAATGTAAGATTCTGCGAAGTAATTCTTAATGGTGAATATGAAGGTCTATATGTAATGACTGAAGTGATAACCGGCGGAAAAGATGGCGCCAGGCTGGGACTTCGTGTAAATGCCAAGCACAGCACATTTTCCGGATACCTGCTTCGCCTGGATCATCAGCATGCGGACGAAGAAGCTTTAAACAGCTTTACAACGTATACCTACAAAACCCCCTTCCAGCTGCAGATAGAATATCCCGGAAGCAGGAACAGGGATGACAGACTGACAGAAGAAATCCGGCAGGATTTTTCAGATTTTGAAAAAACTCTGTATTCATATGATTATGACAGGGAAAAACATGGCTACACTTCTATGATAGATGTAGACAGCTTTGTAGATTACTTTATAATCAATGAGCTTTCCAGTAATGCAGATGCCGGAAACTATTCCACTTATATTTATAAGGGAACAGATAATCTGTATCGTATGTGTGTATGGGATTTTAATAATGCCTGCAATAACTATTTCGAGGAGGAACTTCCTTATACAGGATTTTTCCTAAATAACCGATTATGGTTTGAAATGCTTATCAAAGATGAGGATTTTACTGAACGGATCATCCAGCGATATCATTCCTTGCGAAAAGGTCTGTTAAGTGAGGAATCACTTTATCGTTATATCGATGAAACCCTTGATTTTATCGCACCAGCTCTTGAAAGAAACGACGCAAGATGGGGAAGTGTGGAACAGCAGGCAAAGGGACTTCTGGTTCCGGTATCGAGAAATTTGGACAGCAGATCTGCCGCTGAAGGACAGTTAAAAGGTTACTTGCGAAACAGAGGAGAATGGCTGGATGAAAACATTGAGACTCTGCGTCAGTATTCAGCACCCTCCCGTGTAAAGCAGTATAATGAGGTTAATGATTAAAATATGAAACGATTTATTATCGGCATATCTGCCATCATTCTGCTTCTATTTATTGGATTTATAGCTGTGTTTTATGGCGGATTTTATGTAGACTCAGGCCGGGACAATCATGTAAACACATTTGTTCGGACTGAGAATAAAGAGATACTTATAAAGGACAAAGATAAGTGGAAACCATTTGAAGTCAGGGGAATGGATATGGGAAGCGGTATTCCTGGTGAATGGTCTACAGATTATGCGATCACCAAAGAAACCTATCTGCACTGGTTTCAGCTGATCCAGGAAGCGGGAGCAAATACGCTGAGAGTCTATTCTGTCCAGAATCCGTCTTTTTATAAAGCGTTCTATGAATACAATTCCCAACATGAGGAGCCGTTATATTTACTTCAGGGAATCTGGGTAAATGATTATATACAGAACTCCCGAGTGGATGCATATGCCGACTCCTTTGCAGGAAAGCTTTTGGATAATTGCCTGGTCACTGTAGATGTGATCCATGGAAAACGACTGATCATCAATAATGATGCAGATACAAGTACAGGACTTTATTTACACGATGTCTCGAAATGGGTGCTGGGATATATTATCGGAAATGGATGGGAAGATACAACAGTTGCATATACAGATGAGAAATATCCGGATATGGAACCTTATAAAGGAACCTATCTTACTGCTTCAAAAGATGCCTCTGCCTTTGAATCCCTGCTTGCAGAAACAGGTGACAAGATGCTGCACTATGAATCAACAAGATATGATGAGCAGCGTCTGATCTCCTTTTCCAGTGGAAATGCAACAGATCCCTTTGATTATCCTAAAGAGATTGCAGAATATTTCCGAAAATGTGCCCGGATCGACACAGAACATATAACTGCAACTGATAAATTTATATCAGGTCAGTTTGCCAGCTACAGTGCATCTCCATATGATCAGGATTACCTTTCCTGTATGGAATACACAACATGGAACAGCTTGTCTGATAAAAAGGTTGACTTTAGTGACTGTATCACTCCTGACGGAAAACGGAATACTTATCGGGCATATTTAAGACTTTTAAACGAACATCATACAATGCCGGTTTTGGCTGTTGAATTTGGTGCAGCTACAGGACGAGGTGAGATTCAGGAGAATCAGGTGACCAGCAGAGGACTTGGATACTATTCTGAAAAAGAACAGGGAAAGATTCTGGTAGATTGTTATGAAGACATTATGGCTGCCGGACTTTCCGGAGGCTGTGTCTATTCCTGGCAGGATGAATGGTTCAAGCATACCTGGAATACCATGTATGCTGTAGATTTGAGCCGTAATATTTACTGGGAAGATGCGCAGACAAATGACCAGCATTTTGGCTTGCTGGCATTTGACTGTGGGGAAAAAGAAAGTGTTTGTTACGTGGACGGGGATACTTCCGAATGGACGGATAAAGATATGGTGATCCAATACGAAGACGGCTCTTTCATCAGTGTGAAGTATGATGCCTCCGATGTTTATTTATATCTCCATAAAAAGGACTTTGATCTGGAAAAGGACACGCTGTATGTTCCGGTTGATACGACCCCTAAAACAGGCAGTACCCGTATGGAAAATTGTACAGCAGAATTTGAAAGGCCTACAGATTTTGTACTGATCTTAAATGGAAAAGATAATACTCGTCTGTTGGTTCAGGATCGGTATAATCCCATTCATGCCAATTATGAGGAAGATATTACAGGAGAAGATCCTTATATTGATCCGCCAGCCAGGGACAGCGCTGTATTCGAAAATATCTGCATGGTATTACGGGATGTTATTGGTCAGTATCAGGATGCTGCCACACCGTTAAAAACCTTTGAAAGTGGAAAGCTGCATTATGGTAATGGAAATCCGTCTGCATCTGCTTATGATTCCAGGGCAGATTTTATCTGTAACGGAGATGATGTGGAAATTAGAATCCCATGGCAGCTGCTGAATTTTTCTGATCCGTCCCGAATGCAGATCCATGATGATTATTATGACGGAAATTATGGCATTGAAGCAGTGGGAATCAAAGAGATGTTTATAGGTTTTGGCAGTGAAGGAAATACAATCGAGATGGGATGCCTTAAACTGAAAGGATGGGAGAATACAGTACCCTACCATGAAAGATTAAAAGAAGCATACCAGGTTCTGAAGACATACTGGACAGGAAAGGAATACGAATGATAGCACAGCTTGTGATTGCTTTTTATTTTATTGTCTGTGTGGGGATTATCCTGTTTAACTGCTTTACAGAGATAATTTCAAGATATCGTTCCTGTGTTCTGAAAAGGAGGGAACAACGATATTGCGAAGAATACAGACAGTTGTTTTTAGAAAATATAACGGAAAATAAAAAGCAGGAAAAAAGGCTGGTTAAAGAGCTTCATTCAACCAGTAGACTTCTGACGTTCAGTGAAGCATTATATAAAGTTGAAAACAGTATGCCGGAACAATTCCAGCAGGGAATAGCATCTGTAAGTCGGCTGATGGAAGAACTGATACCGGTTTATGAAAGAAAATCGGATATGGAAAAGGCCTGCTTGGCTTATGTATTTGCCATATTTCATATGACGAAATTCCAGGCTAAGGAAATTGTTTTCCCATTTCTTTTTGACCTGCTTGGAAATAAAAGTCTCTATTGCAGGGAGAATGCTTTGCGGGCATTATACAGTTCAGAAGATATACACGCGGTTATGCAGGCATTGACATTTCTGGATGCAAATGAGCAGCTGCTTCCGCATGAAAAAATACTTGCAGATGGACTTCTTTCCTTCGATAAAAAAGAAGAACTGATACCACTCCTTTGGGAAAAAATGAGTGAATTTCATCCAAGGATGCAGGTAAGCTTGTTGGATTATATTAGATATGCATCGTCAAACTGGAAGGATGAAATGCTGTCTATGTTGGAAACAAGCCAGGATATGGAAATTCAAATCGCATGTGTCCGCTATTTTGGAAGATATCAGGATGAAAGAAGTGTTCCTTTTTTGCTTCATCACGCCGAAGAAGAAAAGGAAGGGTTCTGGGAATTGCAGAATGCCTGTATTTCTGCTCTTGCTGTGTATCCCGGACCGCAGACACTGGAAATCTTGAAAAAAGAGACTTCCAGTAAAAACTGGTATGTCCGTCGTAATGCTGCAAAAAGCCTTGCAGTTCTGAATACAGATAGGGATGCATTAGCTGATATTTTACAGGGAAATGACCGCTACGCAAAAGAAATGTTAGAGTACCAGCTGGATGCAGTAAAAGCACAAAGGGGGGCGGGCTTATGACCGATGCATTTCGTTTTTTTCTGGAATGTATCAATCTGTTTTTTATTATATACCTGATTGGATATTCCAGCTTTTTGTTTTTGTCGGTTGTAGCAGGCGCAATTGAGCTGTACAAATCATACCGCCTTGAACAGCTGCACAATAAACTGTGGCAAAGCTATTACATACCGGTTTCCATTCTTGTTCCGGCTTATAACGAAGAGGTTACGGTGAAGGATACAGTCACTTCACTTCTCAACCTGGATTATAAACTATATGAAATTATAGTAATAGATGATGGTTCTAAAGACAAAACATCTCAGGTTCTGATTGATGCATTTCATATGGAGCGAGTGGAACGCCCGATCCGTCATCTGATCCAATGCCAGCCTGAGGAAGAGGTTTATGAATGCCCGAACCAGAAAGTGCCCATTACTTTGATCCGCAAGAAGAATGGCGGAAAAGCAGACAGCTTAAATGCCGGAATCAATGCAGCCAGGTATCCTTGGTTTATCTGTATGGATGCGGACTCTGTTTTACAGTATGATTCGCTGGAGAAAATCGTTCGCCCGGTTCTGGAGGATGAAAATGTAATAGCCGTTGGTGGAAGTGTCCGCCCAGCCAATGGTGTTGTCATAAAAAAAGGTCATGTGATAAAATATAGGCTGCCCAGGAATATAATAGCAAGAATGCAATCCCTGGAATATGACCGTTCTTTTCTGGCAGCACGTATCCTGTTGGATAAAATCAATGCAAACATGATCATATCCGGAGCTTTTGGATTATTTGAGAAAAAAACAGTGATTGCCGTAGGTGGATATGACAACAGTACAATGGGCGAGGATATGGAACTGGTAGTCAGACTTCATGAATTCAGCCGCATGAATCGTAAGCCATATAAGATTGATTTTGCACAGGATGCCATCTGCTGGTCGCAAACTCCGGAAAAATTAAGTGAATTGTGCAAGCAGCGGAAAAGATGGCAGAGAGGATTGTTCCAGTGTATGTGGGGACACCGTAAAATGCTGGCAAACCCACGGTACGGAGCTGTAGGACTTTTATCCTATCTTTATTTTCTGCTTTACGAATTATTGTCACCATTTATTGAACTTTTGGGTGTACTTACAATGGTTTTATCTGTGGTGATGGATATGCTGAATGTGAAATTTATGCTGGTATTTCTTGCCTGCTATGCCCTGTATGGTATTTTACTCACATTAACTGCATATTTTTCAAGAATCTATACCATTGACCAGAAGCTTTCTTTTCGAGAACTGATCCTTGCTATTATTGCTTGTTTTTTTGAAACAACTTTTCTCCGCTTTTCTCTGGCATTTGTCCGTGCGACTGCATTTGTGGGATACAAGAAGAACAAATTGAACTGGGGTAAACTGGAAAGAAAGAAAATGAACAGAATATAGTTTTATTACTATGTCAATTCATCTAATGTGACGACAAGCTGATTTCTAACGCAAAATCTGTTACCATAACGTGTCCTGATTCTTCTGGCTCTGGATGATAAGAAAAATTCCAATCTGAATCATAGCCAGAAAAAAAGGTCTTTGTCATTTTTGACAAAGACTTTTTTTCTGTGAAATTCGCCTTACGGCGAGTGAAATAATAACCTGCGGTTATTGTGAAATTGCTTCGCAGTGAAATGCACTGCGCGCGTTAAGGGCGAATTGTATTTCACTTGGTGCGTAACATCAAATTTCACAAGTGTGGTAGCACGCATTTGAGCGCTTCAAATATTTTGTGAGGTTGTCCTAAAAAGGAAAAGCTTTACGGGAAATATTCACTATTAGTTAGTAGGAATTTACTGCTGCGGTTGTGGGAGTAAAAGTGAAATGACTAAAAACACCCAAGCCGGTACAAACGCGGCCTGGGTGCTTAGAGTGTTATGGTGAATTATGCTTTTAGTTCTCCTCAACCATCGCTCTCAAAAGTTCAATTTCGGCTTTGTAGCCGGGGAGTTCGTTTGGAGTTTCGAGATAAAAGGGGAGGCGGCGCAGGACAGGGTGGTTGATGATGCGGCGGAACGCTTCCGTGCCAATCTTGCCCTCGCCGATCTTTGCGTGGCGGTCTTTGTGAGAGGAAAGCCCGAAGATGCTGTCGTTCATGTGTACCGCTTTCAGGCGGTTAAGCCCAATCACGCGGTCAAACTCTGTCAACACACCGTCGAGGTCGTTTACAATGTCATACCCGGCATCGAACACGTGGCAGGTATCGAGGCACACGCCCATGTGGTCGGAGAGCGTTACGCGGTCCAGAATTTCACGGAGTTCCTCAAAATGAGAGCCGACTTCCGAGCCCTTGCCCGCCATGGTCTCGAGTAAAACCGTGGTGGTCTGTTCGGGAGATAAAATGGCGTTTAGCGTTTCGCTGATCTGTGTGACGCCGGTCTCGATGCCTTGTCCAACGTGGCTGCCGGGGTGGAAGTTATAGAGATTGTGCGGTGTGGCTTCCAGACGCTTCAAATCATCCTGCATCGTTTCGCGGGCGAATGTGCGGGTGTCTTCGTTTGCGGAGCAGGGATTGATCGTATACGGCGCGTGGGCGAGCAGCACGGCAAAGTGATTTTCCGCCGCCAACTCGTTTAACTTCTGTGCGTCGTTCAGATCAAGCGGCTTTGCGCGGCTGCCGCGCGGGTTTCGCGTGAAGAACTGGAACGTATCCGCGCCGATGGAAAGTGCCGTTTTGCCCATGGCGTAGTAGCCCTTAGAGGCAGAAAGATGACAACCGATGTGCAGCATGGCTTATTCCTTGGAATTCCAGTTTTTGTAGATCTCTTTTGTGGAACGCACCATTTCCTGCGCAAAATCGGAAACATATTTGCGGTTATAGAACGCCTTTGTGCGGTCGTTTGGCATCATTTCGAGCAGCTCTTCTTCAGAAAGCTCACGATACCGGTTCTCAAACACGATGGAGCTCTTTGCAAAACGAGTTGTCTGCTTTCTTTCCTTTTGCTGCTGGGTGGGATAGCCGAAGACCAGCATGCAAAGCGGCGCGACCTGCGGGGGCAGGTTTAAAAGCTCTTTGTGAATCTCGAAGTTCTCAACAATATCGCCGATATAGCAGGAACCGATGCCGAGGCTTTCCGCGGCGATGCAGGCTGTGTGTGCGGCGATGACGGCATCTTCCGTTGCAAGCACCATGTTGCTGAGCTCCGGCGCGGGAATGCCTTCGCAGCCCGCCATTTTGAACTTTCTGTACCAACGGTGGTAATCTGCACAGAAAATGAGCACCATTTTCGCCTGTGCAATGAACGGCTGATGATCACAGGTTTCGGCAAGCTTATCCTTAATGGACTGATCCGTCACGTCAATGATGGAGTACGGCATGCAGTTGCCGCCGGTCGGTGCGCGCATGGCAGCGGCGAGGATAATATCTTTGATTTCGGGTGTGATCTCTTTATCCTCAAAAACACGGACGGACTTGCGGTTCATCAAAACCTGAATCGTTTCATTCATTTTTAAGACCCCTTCCAAATCGTTATAATCAAGCTGCTAACAGTATAGCACAATAAAGCATTCGTGTAAAGGAAAATATTGAACCGAAGTGCACGGGAAAACGGCACTATGGGTTGACAAATTTAACAGCGGGGTTATAATAATATCAAAGAGATGTATGAGGAGTGCGGCTATGGAATTGCATGAACTGATGAGAAAGTTACATAAGCTGGAGCTTGTGCAGCAGCTTGCACATCGGCGTGGGGCGCAGGAGCATGGCCTGTATTTCGGCCAGATGCCTGTACTGGATTTCGTTGCGGCAAATCCCGGGTGCACACAGGTGCAGGTGGCAGACCATCTGCGCGTCAGCCCGGCCTCCATTGCACTCTCTACAAAGCGCTTGCAGAAGGCGGGGTATCTCACAAAAGAAGTGGATGCAGAAAACCTGCGCTGCAAGCGGCTTTATATCTCTGAAGAAGGGCAAAGGGTCTGTGCCATGTGCCGCGAGCGGTTAGACCAGATCGACGCGGTGGCGTTTCAGGGCTTTTCGGAAGAGGAGCTTGAAGCGTTTTCCTCTTTTTTGGACCGCGTGACGCTTAACATGACGGGCGAGACCGAAAATGTTGTGAGCGGCGAACTGTTCGGCCATTTGTGCCGGGAGCTCGATGCCATTGAAAAAGAGGCGAAGAAAAGCTGATTTTCTGGTAAAGTTGTGTTTTTTACCATCTGATTTGCAAAAAATATCAAATACATTCCTGCGCTCTTTCATTATAATAAGGGCGTAAACACAGAGGCGATACCACAATGCCGGTCAATCGGGCAAAATTTCACTTCGATAATACATACGCCGGTATGGATATGCTGTACGGGCCATATGTTCTGTATCAGATTGGGGACTTAAGCTGCGAAGCAGGTTACCAGACCTTTGAGCACGAGCAGGCGGTCTATGAGATTACATACGTGCTTTCCGGCACCGGGGCATTTTATGTAGACGATATGGTGTACACCATGCAGAAGGGTGACCTGCTCCTTGTGCGCAAGGGACAGATGCACAACATCATCTCGGCGGAGATCGAACCGCTGCGTTTCTTTTATCTCGGCTTTGATTTTGTGGAGCCGATCGTAAATGAGAAGATTGCACAGCTTAAGAGCTTTTTTGATACGAACGAGCAGGTGCAGTTTCATAACGCGGTCAGCTTACAGGACACGTTCATGCGCGTGCTTTCCGAATTCATTTCGGACGACGTACTCTCGAACCTTTTGATTGAAGCGTACATGCAGGAGATCATCTGCGGCGTATACCGCATTTTCAGCCGAAAGTTCTACAAAAACTACTTACTGAGCGGCAGCAATAATTCCGATGAAAAGCTCGTCTACGATGTCATCAATTACATTGATGTGCACCTTGAGTCCATGGAAAATCTCAGCGCGCTCAGTGCGGAGTTTGGGTACAGTTATACCCATATTGCGCAGAAGTTCTCTGCGTTTACGGGCGAAAGCCTGAAATCCTATCACACAAAACGGCGCTTTGAAAAATCAAACGAGTATCTTCGCCAGGGATATTCCGTTACAAAAGTCGCCGAGCTGATGGGCTTTAAATCGATCCATGCGTTCAGCCGCGCCTACAAAAAATATGTGGGCATGGCGCCGCGTGAATATAAAAAATGGGCCGAGGAGGATAAAAAGAACCTTCCGCAGCCCGCAGAAAATTCTTAAAGGAGTTGTATTCCAATGAAAGTTGCCGTTATTGGTTGCGGTACGATCGCAAATGCAGCGCACATCCCGTCTTACATGAACAACCCGGAGGCAGAAATCAAGTATTTCTGCGACATCATCCCGGAGCGCGCACAGGCTGCCGTTGAAAAGTACGGCTGCGGCACCGCTGTTGTGGATTATCACGATGTCCTGGCAGACCCGGAAGTTGAAGCTGTTTCCGTCTGCACCCCGAACAATGTTCACCCGACCATTTCCATTGACGCATTGCGCGCAGGCAAGAATGTTTTGTGCGAGAAGCCGGCTGCAAGAACTTACAAGGAAGCCCTTGAGATGCAGAAGGTTCAGCACGAGACCGGCAAAGTGCTCAATATCGGCGTTGTCAACCGCTTCAATGACAGCGTTAACCTCATCAAAAAGTATATCGACGACGGCAAGCTCGGCGAGATCTACCATGTACATGCCAGCTTCCGTGCACACCGTTCCATTCCGGGCCTCGGTGGCGCGTTCACCACAAAGGCGATTGCAGGTGGCGGTGCTCTGATTGACTGGGGTGTACATTACCTTGATATCGTTATGTACTGCTGCGGCGACCCGAAGGTTAAGACCGTTACGGGTGAAGCTTTCTGCGAGCTTGGCAAGGATATGAAGGGCTACGCATACACCGACATGTGGGCAGGCCCCCCGAAGTACGACGGCACCTACGATGTGGACGACTCCGTTGTCGGCATGATCCGTACCGAAGGCCCGGTCATCTCTCTGCACGGCGCTTGGGCGCAGAACATCGGCGAAAACGAGTGTTACATCGACTTCATGGGCGATAAGGGTGGCATCCGTCTCCAGTACGGCAAGGATTTCACCGTTTACAGCTCCGAGTACGGTGCACTCACGGAGTATAAGCCTGTCTTTAAGATGCGCGACCACTTCCAGAACGAGATTGACGCATTCATCGACTGCATCAAGACCGGCAAGAAGCTGCCGTCTCACATCGACACCGTTATCATCACGGCACAGATGATGCAGGCGATTTACGATTCCTCCGAGCAGCACAAAGAGATCACGCTGGGCTAAGCTCCCTGTGCATTAAGAAAGGAAATTGCTTATGTATCCCTTTTCTATCGGCGTTCTGATGGACGGCTTCCGCACCGATACGCTCACGGCTCTCGATAAAGCTGTTGCAGTCGGCGCGACCGGCATTCAGGTTTACGCAACAAGAGGCGAAATGTCGCCCGAGAATATGAACGCAGAAGCACGCCGCGAATTTTTGAAGCGCGTGAAGGATCACGGCCTGACGATCTCTGCGCTGTGCGGCGACCTCGGCCACGGCTTCAACGACCCGAAGCTGAACCCGGAGCTCATTGAAAAATCCAAACGCATCGTAGACCTTGCAAAGGACCTCGAGACCGATGTGATCACAACGCATATCGGCGTTGTACCGAACGACCCGAGCCACCCGCGCTATGCAATCATGCAGGATGCTTGCGGTCAGCTTGCGGCGTATGCAGACTCCATGCAGGCACACTTCGCCGTGGAGACCGGCCCGGAGATTGCAACGACGCTGAAGGGGTTCCTTGACGGCCTCCATTCCAAGGGTGTTTCCGTCAACCTTGATCCGGCAAACTTTGTTATGGTCACGGGCGACGACCCGGTGCAGGCGGTCTACACGCTGAAGGATTACATTGTGCACACACATGCAAAAGACGGCAAGCGTCTGCATTATGTCAGCCCGGAGATCCTGTACGGCATGGAGGAATCCGACATGCTGAACGACGCTTCCTTCATTGAGCTTCCGCTCGGCGAAGGCGACGTTGATTTCCCGGCGTACTTCAAGGCGCTGAACGACATCGGCTATAAGGGCTTCCTGACGATCGAACGTGAAGTCGGCAACGACCCCGAGGGCGATATCCGCAAGGCGGCAGATTACATCCGCAGCCTGATTTGATTTAAAAAGCAAAGAAGGAGAACGGTTTCGACCGCTCTCCTTTTTGCATCATAAAAGCCAAAAGGAGGAACGGAAAATGGCCAAAAAACGTGAGGTGTGGGACGCGGTGGACGAAAACGGGGAACTGCTCGGCTTTGATCTATACCGCGATGAATGGGGCAAAAAGCCCATACCGGAGGGTGCGCACCACCGTGTGGTGGAGATTTTCACCGTTACAAAGCAGGGCGAGGTTTTGTGCACGCAGCGCGACCCGAAAAAGCGGATTTTCGCGCTGAAATGGGAGGTGACCGGCGGCTCCGTTGTAAAAGGCGAAAAACCGCTTGCAGGCGCGGTGCGGGAGCTTAGGGAAGAGACCGGCATCGTAAAGCAGCCGGAAGAGCTGACCTTTTTGCTGCGTCTGACGCACGGCCCGACGGTGTTTTACGTGTATGCCGCAACGGTTGAAAGCGCGGATATCCCAATCACGCTGCAGGCGAATGAAACGATCGATTACAAATTTCTGCCGTATGACAAATTCTGCGATTTCATACAGTCCGAGACGTTTGCCGACTCCATACGGGAGCGTTTTCCGGCGTATCAAAACGCGCTCGAAACATATGTAAAGCAAGTTTTGAAAGGCGCAACTTGCAAAAAATGACGGAGAAAAAATCAATTATTCATTTGTGTGCTTTCCTGTTGAATTTTGGTGTTTGCTGTGTTAAAATCTCAGACGGACTAAAAACAGGCGGCTTGCCTGCAATGAGGAAAGTTGGCGTAGTATGAATAACCCAATCCAAAACGTTAAAGAAAAGCTTACAAAGCAAAATTTGAAGACATTTTTGCTCATCACGTTCGGCACCTTTATTTTTGCCATCGGCATTTATTTCTTTAAATTTCCGAATAATTTCTCCACCGGCGGCGTGAGCGGTATCTCTATTCTGCTCGGTCGTATTTTTCCGTCGTTCTCCACGGCGGATATCATGTGGATTATCAATATCATCCTGCTCATCGTCGGTTTTATCATTTTAGGACGCGGTTTCGGTGTGCTTACCGTGTATTGCAGCATGCTGCTTTCGTTTTTTACGTGGCTGTTTGAAAAGGTCATTCCGCTTTCCAAGCCGCTTACCGATCAGCCGTTCCTCGAGCTGTGCTACGGCATGATGCTGCCGGCGGTCGGCTCGGCGATCCTCTTTAACTGCAACGCTTCGAGCGGCGGTACAGATATTGTTGCGATGATCCTCAAAAAGTACACGAGTCTTGATATCGGCAAAGCGCTGCTCGTCAGCGATGCGCTCATCGCGTTTTCCGCGATGTTTGTGTTCGATATCCGCACAGGCCTGTTTTCGCTGCTCGGTCTTGCTATCAAAGCGTTCATGGTCGATTCCGTGATTGAAGGTATTAACCTCTGCAAATATTTCTCCATTGTCACCACGCACCCGGAGGAGATTTGCGATTACATCATTCACAAGATGAACCGCAGCTCGACCATTGTGGATGCCACAGGCGCGTATTCGCGTGAGGGCTGCAAGGTCGTTATGGTTGCGTGCAGACGCGGTGAAGCTGTGAAGCTCCGCGCGTATGTCCGTTCCGTCGATAAAAAGGCATTTATGTTCATCACGAATACGAGCGAGATCATCGGCAAGGGCTTCCGTTCTGTTGAATGACCGTACATAAAAGTTTTTGGCAGCGCATCGTTTCGGTGTGCTGCTTTTTTACAGGCGAAATTTTAATTTAGTATTGACTTAATTGAAATTCGTGCTATAATTTAATTTAGCAAATACTTAATCAGGAGGACGCTATGGGGTCAACGGCTATGATGTTCAAAGCACTGGCAGATGAAAACCGCCTTTTGCTGCTGCGCCTTTTGCTGCGCCGCAACTGTTGCGTGCGCGCACTGGCAAGACAGCTGGATATTTCGGAAGCGGCGGTTTCACAGCATTTAAAAGTTCTGCGTGAAGCGGGGCTCATTTTCGGCGAAAAGTGCGGTTATTTCATGCACTACACCGTCAATCGCGTGGCGCTTAAAGAACTCAGCAGCCAGCTCTCTCGCATGGCGTTTTCTGCAGAGCAGTTGCCCTGCACACCGCAGCATGGCGGGTGCAGCCGTGCGGAATATGACAAATGCCGAAACGCGGCACAGCCGCAGACGGAGCATATTCTGCACGTAGCAGAAAATAGGATGTTTGATTTGAAAGGAAGCATGAACATGAAAATCGCGGTAACGTATCAGAACGGACTGGTTTTCCAGCATTTCGGCCATTCCGAAGCATTTAAGATCTATGAGATTGAGAACGGCGAAGTTAAAAATGCAGAGGTCGCGCCCACAAACGGCAGCGGCCACGGTGCACTGGCTGGCTTTTTGAAGCAGCACGGCGTGAATGCGCTCATCTGCGGCGGCATCGGCGGCGGTGCGCGCACGGCGCTTGCAGAAGCGGGCATCGAGTTGTATCCCGGTGTTTCCGGCAGCGCGGACGCGGCGGTCAATTCGCTGCTGAACGGCACACTGCTCTATAACCCGGATACCGTCTGCGCACACCATCACCACGAGGGCGGTCATGACTGCGGCAGCCATAGCTGCGGGGAAGATAAGCACGGCTGCGCGGGCAATTATTGATTTACCGGAAGGGTCATTTCGGCATTTGCTGCGATGACCTTTCTTTTTCTTTACAAACCGCGAAACTGTTTGAAAACACGCGATTTCTGTGTTATACTATATGCAGAGTTTGAAATTTATCTACGGGAGGACAAGCATGTCGAATCCGTACAGAGAGGAATTTATCTCCATTTATACACAGAATATCACGCGCGAGGGCTCGCAGAAGCTTTTGGCGTGGCTGGATACCACCGATTTTTACACCGCGCCGGCAAGCACAAAGTTCCACTGTGCCTGCGAAAGCGGCCTTGTGATGCACAGCCTGAATGTCTACAAGGCGATGCGCGAGCGTTGGCTTGACGAGGGCGACAGTGAAGAAAGCTTTGCGATATGTGCGCTGCTGCACGACGTGTGCAAATCGCAGTTTTATAAGACCTCCACGCGCAACGTGAAAAATGACGAGACCGGGCAGTGGGAAAAGCGTCCGTTTTACACGGTGGACGATGCATTCCCGTTCGGTCACGGTGAAAAATCCGTTTACCTCATCGAGCGTTTTATGCGTCTAAAGCCCGTGGAGGCCATGGCAATCCGCTGGCACATGGGTGGCTTTGACGACGCGGCGAAGGGAGGCAGCTTTGCCATCAGCCTGGCATTTGACCGCTATCCGCTCGCCGTGAAGCTGCACATGGCTGATTTGGAATCAACCTATCTGCGCGAAAAAGGCACCTCCGATGTGCGCTGAGGGGCGGTGAGCAGATGATCGCGATACAAACTGCAAATTTAACGAAAAAATACGGCGACATCATTGCGATAAATGGCGTGGACCTTGAAGTGGAAGCCGGGGAGATCGTCGGCTGCCTCGGCCCGGAGAGATCCGGCAAAACGACGCTGCTGCGCCTTTTAACGGGTCTTGTGCGCCCGACGCTCGGCGACAGCACAGTGCTGGGACTTTCTTCTGTGAAAGAGAGTCGCAAACTGCGCGCGAAAAGCGGTATCGTTACCGATACGGCGGCCTGCATTGGAAGCATGAGCGCTCTGGAAAACCTGCTGATGTTCGCTTCCATGTATGGCATGCGCAAGGAGCAAGCCCGTACACATGCGGCGCAGCTTTTGAAGAAGCTTGACCTTTGGAACGCGCGCGACCGCAAGGTCTACACGTTTTCTACAGAGATGTGCCGCCGGTTATCGCTGGCGCGTGCGCTTGTGCATCGCCCGCAGATCGTGTTTTCGGACGGTTTGCCCGGCGGCGAGCAAGCGGTATCGGACGCAATGGTGCTGCGTACACTTTCGGATTACGCAAAGGAAACCGGCGCCACGGTGCTGCTTTGCACCGATCATCTTGAAAGCGCGGAGGAGATCTGCACAAGCTTTGCGGTGCTGGAGCACGGCTTTTTACGGGCGAGCGGCGACCTTTCGATGCTTACGGCCGCTTCTGAATTGACGCCTATGGCGGTAATCCGCGTGAGCGACACGCAGAAGATGCCGGAGGACTTCACACTGCATGATGGCGCGTGGGAAAAGCCAATCGAATCCGAAGCCGATATGCCGGAGCTTATTTCCGGGCTTGTGCGGGAGAATGTCGGCATTTACGAAGCATCCGTGTGTACGCCCACATTGCAGGATGTTTATTACGCGTTTGTGAAAAAGCCGGGAGAGGAGACACCGCATGAAGAAGCTGTTTTATAAGCTGTTTTCCAAAGCGGAACGCGCGCTCATGATGAAGGACCTTTCCGCTTTGTGCCGCCGCAGGCTGATCTTGACGTTGCTCATCGCACTGCCGCTCGTTTTTGCGGTGGCGTTCCCGCTTTTGTTCCTGTTCGTTTCCGCTATGGTCTCACCGAAATCCTCCGGTGTGGAGCAGTTTAAAAACCTGCTCGATAACATTCCGCAGGGGACGGACGAGCGCGCGCAGATGTTCTACATTTTCACGGCGTTTATCTCGCCGATGCTGTTTATGCTCATTCCGCTTTTATCGGCAATTATTACGGCTTCGTACACGTTTGCGGGCGAGCGGGCACACGGCACAATGGAAACGCTTCTGTTTGCGCCGTTCAGCGTGCGCCGCTTTTTGCAGGTGAAGGCGGCAAGCAGTATTTTGGCTTCCGGGCTTGTCACGGCGGTTTCGTTTATTCTGTTCTTTGTCGTCACGGCTATCGGCGATATGGTTTTGAAAGCGCCGTTTTTCTTTGACCTTTCATGGTTCGTTCTGGTGTTTTTGCTCTCGCCGGCCATCACGGTGCTGGGCGTTACGTTTGCTGCGATGCTGACCGTGAAAGCACGCTCCACAGCGGAATCCATTCAAATTTCCGGCTATATCGTGCTGCCGATTTTGCTCATCTTCATCGGGCAGATCATGGGCCTGTATCGCTTAAACAGTATAGCGCTTTTGATTTTGACAGCGATCATCGTTGTGATCGACCTGTGTTTATTCAACTTCGGGTTCCGGCGCTTCACAGCCGAAAAGCTGCTGACGCGTCCGCCGGAAAAGCCGCGAAAGGAGAAAACCAATGTCTATTGACCTGCACTGCCACACAAGATATTCGGACGGCTCCACGCCGCTTGAGGAGCTTATACAACTTGCTGCGCTCCGCGGCGTGACGACGTTCGCGCTCACCGACCACGATACCATGGCGGGCTGCGAATGCGCGTTGGAGCTTGGGCGGGAAGCGGGCGTGACGGTGATTCCCGGCGTGGAAATTTCTGCTGCAGACCCGAAACGTCACGGCAAAGCGCATATCCTGTGCTATAAGCCGAAGAAGCCCGAAGCGTTGCTGCCGCTGCTGCAAAAAACGACGGACAGCCGCCATGCGGCGATGCTACGCTCCGTTGATAAAGTCTGCCGCCTGTATGCGATTCCGCGCGAGATGATTCTGCGCCGCGCGGAGGGCTCGACGAATATCTACAAGCAGCACGTTTTGCAGGCGTTAATGGATGCCGGCTACGCGAGTGAGATGTTCGGCGAGGTTTTTAAGAAGCTCTATGATTCCAAAACGGGCATCGCCTACGAGAAGGTGGATTATCCCGACATCGATACCGTGATGGATGCGGTTGACGCCGCAGAGGGCATCGCGGTCTTGGCGCACCCGAGTGAATACCACAGCATGGATCTTCTGCGCGAGCTGTGCAGAAACCATCGCATCCGCGGCATTGAAGTTTATCACCCGCGCAACACGGAGGAGGATAAAGCGGAAATGTTGCGCTTAGCCGAAAAGTATGACCTTGCCGTCACCGGCGGCACGGATTATCACGGCTTTTACACGACAAAGAAAAATCCGGTCGGCACGTTCACGACGGCCGAATCCGAATTTGATAAATTATTTTCTGAATGAAAGGGAAATGCAAAATGAAGTATGATTTCACACCGAAAGGTGTATGTTCCAGAGGCATTCATGTAGAGCTCGACGGCGACGTTATTCGCTCCGTGAAATTCGACGGCGGCTGTAACGGCAATACGCAGGGCGTGGCAGCGCTTGCGGTCGGTATGACCGTTGACGAATACGTAAAGCGCTGCAAGGGCATCAAGTGCGGCTTTAAGAACACCTCCTGCCCGGATCAGCTCGCGCTCGCACTGGAAGAAGCGCTTGCAGAGCAGAAGAAGGCATAAGTAATTTGCTCAAGAGAAATTACCCGGAGAGAAACTCTTTCCGGGTTTTTCTCTGTTTGGGCTTGATTTTTCCCCAGAATACGGTATAATAGTTTAGTCAACAAAATATGCGGGTATGGCGGAATTGGCAGACGCGCCAGATTTAGGTTCTGGTACTTCGGTGTGCAGGTTCAAGTCCTGTTACCCGCACCATATCGAGTGTTCATAAGGGATTTGACTTATGAACACTCTTTTTGTTTTATCATATAATTTTTATGTACGAGCAAGGGTAACACCTTGCTCTTTTTTATGCCGTAAATTGTTCGGTTATATACTCTACGGCAACGCCTTTACGTGTATCCGCAATGTGGGTTTGTTTTGTGGCGTTCGGCAATTCGATATATCCGATAAAACGGTAATATATAACGATTCGTTGCGTTCGGCTTTTGCCTGTGCCCTCTGTTTCAAAAATATCAATATGGTCAATCAGTTCTCGAAGCAGCGGTGATGTCAGATTATCCATTTGCATAAACCTGCGAATTGCCGATATGAATTTTCCATATTCCGAATTATTGTTTTTCAGCTCTTCGATTTTGTATCGAGTATCCGCAATTTTGGCTTTTAAGTCCATACGCTCTTTTTCGTATTTATGAGATAGCTCAACAAACCACTCATCGCTGACTTTTCCGATAACATTATCCTCATATAGCTTTTCATAAAGTTGCGATACCGTGTTGCTGCGTGTAATCGCTTTTTGCAGTTCCGACTCCAAAAACTTTTTGTCTTTTTCTCTTTCTTCGTCATTTTTCCGCAAAAGCAGTTGTGCAAAATATGACTCGTCAATTTCCAACATTTCAACAAGTCGCCTTAATTCAAGCTTTACAACTTCTTCAAGGGCGTCTGCTCTGACGTAATGTCTTCCCGGGCACTTTCCTCGATAATCAACTTTGTTGTCGGAACAAGTGAAATAGTGAATTTCTTTATTCGAAGTGCTTGTGTGGTATCTCATTTTACTGTGGCAATCTCCGCAATATACCAATCCGTTAAATATACTCCGTTCGCCGTTTTCTTTTTTCGGAGCCCGACGCTTTGTTTTTGAAATAAACTTCTGTACTGTTTCAAATGTTTCTCGGTCGATTATCGGCTCATTAACATCCTTGAATACAGCCCAATTTTCTTTTGAGTTTTCAATACGTCTTTTGTTTTTAAATGACTTGGAATATGTTTTGAAATTGATAATATCTCCGCAATACTCTTGTTGAGAAAGAATTTTTTGAACAGTTGTCTTACACCATTTGTACGGATTGGTCTGTGTCTTCTTTCCGCCTCTGTTCAATCCTTTTGACCGCCAATAAGCCATAGGTATAAGCACTTTGTTTTCCTGCAATTCTCTTGCAATGGTTTCATTGCCTTTACCGTCGAGACACATTTTGAATATGCTTTTCACAACGGTTGCGGCTTCCGGGTCAATTATCCATTTCTTTTTGTTTTCCGGAGATTTCATATATCCATAAGGCGGTTGCGATAGCGGCTCTCCCATACTGCCTCTGAGCCTGTGGGATGAACGAATCTTTTTTGAAATGTCTCTTGCATACATTTCGTTTAAGATATTCTTGAACGGTGCAATTTCGCTTTCTCCCTCATCGCTGTCAATGGCGTCGTTTACTGCAATAAAACGAATATTATGTTTGGGGAAATAGCTGTCGGTATAATTACCTACCGAAACATAATCACGACCCAGACGGGATAAATCTTTAACCATTACGGCAGAAACAAGTCCGATTTCAATATCGTCAATAAGCTGTTGAAATCCGGGACGGTTGAAATTTGTTCCGGTATATCCGTCATCCACATAATATTTTGTATCCGTTAAACCCATTTCTTTTGCTTTTTGTGATAGCAGCTTCTTTTGATTGCCTATGGAGTTACTCTCGCTTTCCGTTCCGTCATCACGGGACAAACGACAATAAAGAGCCGTTATCCCTATTTGGTTTTTGTTTTTCGACTGCATTTAATCCTCCTTTCCGACAGTCGAACAATCATATTCATCTGTCATTTTATCATTGATGCTGTCAACAGACAATTCTGCGAAATCGCTCGTGAGATATTTTTTCAATCTGTTATTCAAATGATTGCTATCGCTATATTTTTTAATGTTAAAATCCTCAAATTTACCGCAAACGATATATCTTACTCCGTTTATCATATATTCGCCTGTACCCAAGCTGAAATTTACTATTTGCTTTTTCATATCATCTCTCCCTCTCACGCTGTCGGATTAAATATTTTCTGTAATGATCGCAAGCTTTAATTATGAAATCTTCGGTCTTTTGTTTATCCAACCCTTTTGGCAAGACATTTCGCAACTTATCTACGGATATTCGCACTTGCTCTTTTTGATTTGGCTTTTCTTCATTGAGAACGGCGAAAACCGTATCGACGAAAAAGTTGCCGTCTTTACTGAATTTTCTTAATCGCTGTGCCTGTGATAATGACGGTGTTGCGTCGGTAAATTCTATTTGTTCAAGTAATATTTGTTGTTCATATTCCGACAGATATGAAAGTTCAACCGCAGGAGTAAAGGCTATCCTTTCTTCATCAACAAGTTTAAGTAATTCGGGTATTAAGTATGTCAGGCGGATATATCGCTGTATTTGTCTTGCACTGTCATCGGCGGTTTCTGCAATCTTTTCGTCTGTTCTTATCTTTGTGCCAAGTTGGCACAAAGCTTTGCCTTGATGTTTCAAAGCTTCTGATTTCATTTTGTATGCAAAGGCTTTTTCGCTTGGCAATATATGTTCTCGGTGTATGTTTGAATCCACCATTGCGATTGTTGCCTCGTCTTTTGTAAGTTCTTTTATTGTCACGGGTATGCTTGTTATCCCTAACACTTTGCAGGCTTCAACTCGTCTGTGTCCGCTGATAATTTCATATTTACCGGCCGGAAAAGAACGAACTATTATCGGTTCAAGCAATCCGTTTTCTTTTATGCTTTCTGTTAATTCTTGTTGCTCAATTCCGCTTCTTTTCTTAAACGGATGATTTTCAAAGGGAACAAGCAAATCTATACTTATGTTTTTTATCATTTTTCCGCCTCCTTTAATATTTCAACTTTTTTGAGGGAAATACCCTTATGGTTTTTCTCATAAATCAATCTTAAATTTGTTCCGTTATCTATTTCGTAAAAGCCAAGATAACTCTGCCACCAAAATACAGGTGTGATTATTTTTCTTCCGTCACTTAGCCGAAGAAAAAGTCGCATCATATTTCGGCTTGCCTCTGCTCGCATTATCAACTTTGCGAAGTATTCGCCCTCTTTGTCAATAAATTTGTAGTCGGAGGTAATGATATGTTCCTCTCTCATTTCTTCTCTTGTGTAAACTTTGTTTTGTATCATAATATATCCCTTCTTAATAAATTCTTTTTATCGGAAAGTAAAAGCTATATATTTATTTATATATTTATACGGCTACTCTCCGTTTTGTTTTTAATCACCGATTTACCTTTGCTTTACACCTCTGTTTCTGTATTGATTTGGTGTTGAAATCGGTAATTTTTTCTTTTGTATCGGCTTTTTATTGAAAGCAACTATCGCTATATTAAATTAACCGCTGTCATCATATTCACGGCGCTTTTTAACACTTTTTGCACCTCTTTTTGATTTGTACTTTGGGCAGAAAACAACGATTGCCTTGTAGCTCTGTTTGCATTTGTTTTTGCATTTAAGGCAAAGGCTGTTGTATGTTCTTCTGCCTGTTTCGGGATTTATGAAAAAATCCCATTCTTGTTTTGCTTTCTTTGATAATCTCGGCATTGTAAAAACTCCTTTCACTTGTTTGAACCGGGAGAGGCATTTTGCACCCCCTATTTGCAAATAAATTTTTCCTCTCACTTGGTAGGCAACGAAAACGGTTGAAAATTAACCCTCTGACAAATATTTTTATTAACCCCTTCATTTGTTAGAACTGAGAACGCTTTTTTGGGGGGTGTTTTTGAAAAATTTATATTTTTTAATATTTACCTCTCTACTCATTTGGACAAAGGGTGCCGAAATGCACACCCAAAATTGCCGATTTAACGGAAATTTTTTAAAAATTATTTTTACCTCTCTATTTGTTTGAACCGGGAGAGGCATTTTGCACCCCCTAAAAAGCAAAAAGTTTCAAAAACAAAAAAATCCCCTCCGATTTAATAAATCGAAGAGGAAATATATTTTGAGTTTTGTATTAAATTTTAATCGGCAAAAAGAAAAAGACACGGCCGACGAATTTTTCTTCGTAAGCTGTGCCTTGATTTTTAATTGTAAAGATTGTGGGTAATGCGAATCCAATATCGAATGTTCAATCTTAGCGAGCAGACCGTTTGTATATCCAAACGGTAATTTTGCTATTTAGGGACTCCCTAAGACCCGTTGAAAACAGTTTATTATTATAGAAAAATACCTTCGGGTTGTTTCGTATATCGGGAATTGAATAAAACTATAATTTTGAATAAATATTTAGGGCTGTAAATACAAAAAATTGGCGTTCGCAAACTTATTGTGTTGAATATTTCTGCTCCGAATGTTATAATTGATTCAAACAGGCAAGGAGGTCAATTATGAAAGTCAGCTATGACAAATTATGGAAAATATTGATTGATAAAAAAATGAAAAAATATCAATTAAGAGAACAAGCTCACATAAGCAGCAATTCTGTTGCAAAGTTAAGTAAGGGAGAATTTGTCAGTATGGAAGTCCTGCTTAAAATATGCGAAACCCTTGATTGTGATATAGGCGATGTATGCGAATTTTATAAGGATGACGGAGAAACCGAAAATGCATAAAACAAAAGAACAAATATCATATAATATGCAACAGGTTAAATCCAAAGACACAAAGATAGAAGTTATGCTCAGAAAAGAACTTTGGTCAAGAGGTTTGCGTTATCAAAAGAACAGTAAAAAAGTATTCGGAAAACCCGATATTGTTTTTATCGGCAAAAAGGTTGCCGTGTTTTGCGACAGTGAATTTTGGCACGGTTATGATTGGGATAATAAGAAAAAGGAATTCAAATCACATCAAGAGTTTTGGATTCCTAAAATTGAAAAAAACATTGCTCGAGATAATTTGGTAAACGAAACACTTGAAAATTCGGGTTGGACAGTACTTAGATTTTGGGGCAATGATATAAAAAAGAATTTACAGGCGTGTGCCGATAAAATTGAGAGGACGGTAAAAAGTAAAAATGACTAAATATAAATCTATTGATTTGTTTGCGGGAATCGGTGGCATTCGTCTTGGATTTGAACGAGCCTTCGGGGATGAAATTAACACGGTTTTTGTAAGTGAGTGGGATGAATATGCACAGAAAACATACAAGGCAAATTTCAAAGATGATTTTGAAATTGCGGGAGATATAACCAAGATAAACGAAACCGATATTCCGCAATTTGATATATGTCTTGCGGGGTTTCCTTGCCAAGCATTCAGTCTTGCGGGAAAAAGACAAGGGTTTGATGATAATTATAAAGGCCTTTGCCGAGGCACTTTGTTTCTTGATGTTGCGAGAATTTGCGAAGCAGACAAACCAAAGGTTATTTTTTGTGAGAATGTCAAGGGATTAAAGATTCACGACAGAGGAAGAACATTTGAAATAATTAAAAAAACTTTTGAAGATTTGGGTTATAAAGTTTTCAGCGATGTACTTAACAGTAAAGATTTTGGAGTTCCCCAGAACAGAGAAAGAATATATATTGTGGCTTTCAGAAATGATATTGCACCCGAAAAATTTGAATTTCCAAAGGCGACGGATGATACAAAAAAGCTGATAGATATTATAGAAGAAAAGCCTGTACCGGCTAAATATTATTTAAGCGATGTCTATGTTGAAACCCTCAGAAGGCACAAAGCCCGTCACGAGGCTAAAGGCAACGGCTTCGGATACGAAATTCGTGAGTGGGACGGTATTGCCGGTGCTATTGTATGCGGCGGAATGGGCAGAGAACGCAATTTGCTGATTGATAAACGACAAAAAGATTTAACACCGACAACACACATTAAAGGCGAAGTCAACAAGGAGGGTATCAGAAAAATGACTCCGAGAGAATGGGCTCGTTTGCAGGGATTTCCCGATACTTTCAATCTTCCTCTTGCCGATGTCCATCTTTATAAACAATTCGGAAACAGCGTAACTGTAAATGTTATTGAAGCTATTGCAAAACAAATTAAGGAGGTACTCGACAATGCCTAAACTTTCGGGAAATAAAGGCGAATGGAGCGAAATATATGCATTCCTCCGTTTACTTGAAATAAAGAAATTATATGCGGCAGATTCACAGCTTAATAAAAAAGACGATATGTTTTACAATATCATAAACATTATCCGTACCGAGCCTGTGGGAAAACTTGAATTCAGAATAAACAGAACGGAAGATACAATAACTGTTTTTAATACCTCCGACAGCACGGAATTATTAACGCTTCCTTGTTCCGAATTCAAAAATGCGGCAGACACACTGTACTGCGAAATAATTGAAACAAACGCTTCTGCATTTGCTTTGCCGGATACAGAAGAATTTCTTGATACATTGAACATCGGTGTACTTAAAGCAAAGTCCACCGACAAAGCCGATATTCGGATAAAAATTCACGATATAAATACGGGTTACGAAACAGTTCAAGGCTTCAGTATAAAATCAAGACTCGGCAGTCCGTCCACTCTTGTTAATGCCGGCAAAACAACAAACTTTGTTTTTGAAGTGACAGGCAATATTGATGATGCGGTTATGCAAGAATTTAATACCTGTTCAAAGAAATTCAAGGATAGATTTGAAGTACTTGACCGTAACGGTTGTGATATAAGTTACGATTCAATGGAAAATGATGTTTTTGAGAGCAATTTACAACTCATAGACGGCGATTTGCCGAAGATTTGCGGTTATATGCTTAAAGAATATTATTCGTCGGGAGTCAACACAGTAACAAATTCACTTGAATCTTTAAATGTACATAATCCAATCGGATATGATTTATCAAAAGGTCATCCGTTTTATGAATATAAGTTCAAAAAGTTTCTTGCAGAATGTGCGCTCGGTATGCTTCCGTCAAAAGTTTGGGACGGTACGGCAGACGCAACAGGCGGATATATTATAGTCAGAGAAGATGGTGAGATTTTGTGTTATCATCTGTTTAACAGAAACGAATTTGAAACCTATCTGATAAATAACACTAAATTTGAAACAGCAAGTACATCCCGTCACGAATTCGGAAGTATATACAAAGATAACGGAAAATATTATATCAAGCTGAATTTGCAAGTTAGATTTACAAAATGAGGTATATATATGTTAAAGAAACTTGGAATAGTAAAGACAAAGAATAAAGGATATAAAGTATTTATGGAACATATCGCTCCGGATTTTTTAGATAATACTATGATTCCCAGCGAGTATGTTAAGTTTTGTTGGAAAAAATACGAAACATCAGGTGTGTCCAGAACAAATTCTTTAAACGGTACAATTTTTGAATTAATTATAGCAACATTGTTTGTCAAAGAAGGGTTGGTACCCCTGCATTTACAAGCGCAAGTTGCATTTGTGCCTAATGTAAATTTTGATGCAATTTTATATACAAACGAAACAGGACCGATTGGTCTTAGTTTAAAAACAAGTTTGAGAGAAAGATATAAACAAGCTGACTTAGAGGCTATTGCATTGAAATATGTACACAGAAAAGCTGAGAACTATCTGTTAACTATGGATGCAACAGAAGCCGGTATGGTTTCAAACAAAATAAAAAACGGGGATGTGCTGGGACTTAATCAAGCAATACTTACAACATCCGATGAATTTAACAATTTTATTGATGAATTAAAGAAGAAAAAGTTTGTTTCTCCAGGTTCAGTTGAAATAATTAAAGCCTCAAGAACGATTACAAGTGATGACATCGCAGCAGCTTGCAAAAAATAATTATGGTTATTTGCAGTTTATTCGCAGGTATCGGCGGAATTGATTTGGCTTTTAAGCAATCGGGTTTTGAAGTGGTATGGGCAAATGAATTTGACAAAGATGCTTGTAAAACTTACAGACATAATTTCCCTGATACCTTGTTATCCGAATGTGATATAAGAAAAGTTAATGTAAAAGATATTCCCGATTTTGATATTCTTGTCGCAGGATTTCCTTGTCAGTCGTTTTCTATTTGCGGAAACAAAAAAGGCTTTGCAGATGAGCGTGGCAATCTGTTCTTTGAAATAATGAGATTTGCGGACGAAAAGAAACCAGAAGTAATTTTTCTTGAGAATGTTGCAAACCTTACGGAACACGACAACGGCAAAACTTTTAATCGTATTCACAATGAGTTGTCGGAAAGAAATTACTATATAAGATATATCATTGCAGACGCTTGCAACTACGGAATACCGCAACACAGAACGAGAACATATATCGCCGCTTTTAAGGATTTTGATATGTGTAACAAATTTCAATTTCCGAAAGAACAACCGCTCAAAAAGCACATATTTGATATTATTGACCGAAGTGTGAAAGTAGACGATAGTTTTTATCTTAGTGAAAATTCCATACAATATCAAAAGATGAAAGCCGCTATAACAGACGAAAATCAAATATACAGATTTTCGGATTACGGTATTCAAAAAAGCAAAGACGGTATTTCTTTTACGCTTAAAGCGAATATGGGAACTTGGTACAACCGTGTTCCGATTATAAAAGATGATTTCGGAATCAGAACAATAACACCTCAAGAGTGTCTTGCCTTGCAGGGATTTCCTAAATCGTTTGATTTTCCCGATATTCCGATGAAAAGTATGTATAAACAATGTGGGAACACAGTGGTTGTGCCAATTGTAAAAAGAATTGCAACTGCTTTTGGAAACGATTAATTTCCTATATATAAAATCATAATGGATTACTGATTAGGAGGGAGTTTAGATGAAAATTGACCTTCATTGCCACACAAAACAAATTAAAAGTGGTGATGGTTCAGGAAGAAATGTTACTAAAGAGCTGTTCTGTAGGAAAATATTTGATGCTGATGTGAAAATTGTAGCTATTACAAATCACAATTCCTTTGATAAAGAACAATTCTGTGACTTTAAAGACGCTGTCTCAGAAAATTGTCAGCTATGGCCTGGTGTTGAAATTGATATTAAACAGTATAATCATTCTCGTTGGCATTTAATTGTAATAGCCAATCCTGATAATGTAGAAACTTTTTCAAACTCGGTAAACAAATTGTTTTCTGGAGAAAATTTAGAAACTTGTACACACACGATTAAGGAAGTATATGATTGTTTAAATAAATGTGACGTTATTTATATTGCACATTTCCATAAAAAACCTGCAATTTCAGAAGAAGATAGGCAAGATTTATTTAATATTGTTAATGACTCTTCTCGTGTATTTGATGAAACTTCCGACAACAGAACATTAGGTGTCTTTGCAAACTATGGATATAATGTTATGATCGGAAGTGATGTTAAAGATTGGAATCAATATGAACTTTCCACATTTGCTGATCTTAGATTACCCATAGCTAATTTTCAGCAGTTTTGTATGTTAGCCAAACGTGATGAAACAATTATAAATACATTGTTAAATAAGCGAGAAACATATAATCTTATTGCAAGTCCTCATAAGTCTGTGAAAATTCCAATCACAATATATCAAGACGTAAATATAATATTCGGTCAAAAAGGAACTGGAAAAAGTGAAATTCTATCATCACTGTATAATCAAATGCTTTCAAATGGAATGAATTGCAAAAAATATATTGGTTCTGAAAAAGACGATGATTTTAAGGCACTCTTAAAAACACAAGATATGGATAGAGACTTATCAAAAATTGAAGCAAATGGTTGTGATGAAGAATTAAAAAGAATTTTTGAATGGAACGATACCAATCCAACTATGTTTCAAAGCTATATAAATTGGTATTCTACAAAAGATAACAGCAAGAATAAAAGCAGAATGAAAATTACTGATTCTACTGCGTTGGTGGTTGATAACCCACAACGATATACGTTATATAGTTCCGATAGAAAGAGTATTAAACAGTTAATCAAAACATTAAAAAGTATTAATTGCGAGTTGTACTTGGACGATAATGATATTTCTCGTCTAAACAAATCAATATCGAAAATCGAACAAAACAATTATAAATTATTATTAAGAGATATTATTGACATAAAATCAACGGAAATAACAAATTATAGTTTGGAAAAAATCAAAAACATTGCTGATAGAAATTCTGATACTGTTTCAAAACCTTCATCTACAGGGTTTAGAGAATTTGCAAATAATCGTTTGTCCTTATTAAGAGATATTAATGTGATAAAAAAAGTTCTTGCAAAACCAGAATATAACGAACGAACTATTTTAGGCACAATAGAAGAAAAAGGGACTATTTATATCAATAAAAAATACAGATTTCTTTGCAAAGATTCTAAAACAGCAGAATTTTCTGTTGGCATAACAAAATTAAATAAAATAGTTGATTTGATAAATGAAATTGCAAATGAATTTGAATCTTCGTCAATTTCCACAAAAATTAATGAATTAGTTCTCCTTTGTAACGAAGAGAATATAGTATCATTAAAATCGTTCTTAGGATTGTCAAAACAAATAGTGACAGAATCAAATGAAGAATACTTGCCATCGAATGGAGAAAAGGGTATTCTGTTACTTCAACGAACCTTGTCAGAAGATGCAGATGCCTATTTTTTAGATGAACCAGAACTTGGAATGGGGAATTCTTTTATTGATACAAATATCAGACCAATTATTTCTTCTCTTGCAAAGCAACATAAAACTATAGTCGTAGCAACGCACAATGCTAATATCGCCGTGCGAACCCTACCATATTTATCTATTTTTAGAACTCATCAAAATGGCGAATACAATACTTACATTGGTAATCCGTTCAATGATAAATTAAAAAACATTTCAGATGAAACAGATGTAAAAAGTTGGACTAAAGAGAGTTTACATACACTTGAAGGCGGCAAAGAAGCTTTTTATGAAAGGAAAAGTATATATGAAACGAGTGGAGAATAAAATAGTAAAAGTAGTATTAACTGTTATGGGAGAAACTGATGTGTTAGTTTTTTTGCTTGATGAAAACGATTCAGAGAAATATGTAATTGATTTGAACGATTCTTCTTGTCAGATTAAAATCAAAGATGTTTTTTCAAAGCTTTTAGAAGAGTTAATTGAATTCGATATTAATTTAGACTTAGAAATTCAAGAAGGATATTCAAAAGGATTGTATAAAGATGTTTGTAAAGAATACATTGCAGAACTTAATAAAGAATTAGTTCAGGTAAAAAACTCAATAAAGAAAGAGTTGCAATAATTTTCTATTTAACGTATTGACTGTCCATACGGTCAGTATAATTCAATATATTTCTTATAGGTCTAAGTGGTGGTTTTGCTATCCAAATACACGGCTTGCTGAGATTGTGCAAAAAGCGGGCAAGCTACCGTTTGGATATCCAAATGGTCTGCTTGCTAAGATTATGTATTGCAACTTGGCAAACAAAATTAAGGCACAGCTTTCGGGAAAGTTTCCGTCGGCTGTGCCTTGTTCTCAGTTAAATATTATTTGTGAATTTACAATTTCCGTTGCTCGATTGCGAATATTATTCATCTTTTGCACCCATAACATCATATCGGTTGCTTTGAGTTCTTCGGTAATTTTTTCTTCTTTGGCAAGTGCTTTAACGAGTTCAGAGAACATCTTTTCTGCTTGTTCTTCGATGTCGGCAAGGTATGAATTGAGCTGACCGCTTGTCAGCAAATTGTAATAACGCACTTTGTGGTTTTGTTTCAAATATCGTTTGTGCCTCATTGCCCATACACAGATATTCATTTCTTTTTCTTCCGCCGATAACGAAAGATTAGGCAATAAATAATCACCCGCCTGCATATAAGCACCGCCGTTATTTTCAAAAATTGTTTTCATATTAAAACCTCCTTGATTTTTAGTAAGTTCATTATACGAAAAACAAATTAGAATTGCGAATGTGCGGATTATTATTTGAATATGATGTTCGACTATCGGTAAAACTGTATTTTACCAAATCCTATATGAACATCCGCACCATAAGTCCGCCGTAATTTTGATAGAATTACGGCGGACTTTTTGTCATCTTGCTAAGTGCTTTATTAAATGATATAATGAGGGCAATAAATTGTAGTTTAATTAATCACCAAACTTAAAGGAGTGAATAAAAATAAATTGACCGAATATGAGAAATTTTGGGATGAAATGTCCAAAACGGAAGAAGTTGATTATGACGATGAAATGATAAATCGTCTTTTGAGGCTCAAGGCAATTCAAAGCCATTTATCAGGGGTTCATAAAATTTTGGATGTAGGAGCAGCAACAGGAGCTTATTCCATACCTTTGGCTAGAATGGGCTTTGATGTAGTACATTTGGATTTATCTGATGAAATGATTAAGGCGGCAAAAGATAAAGCGATAGGTTTAACAAACATTCAGTTTATTAAGCACGATGCTTGTTGTCTGGATGTATTCGAGAATAATGAATTTGACCTTGTGTTATGTTTTGACGGGGCAATTTCATTCTCTGGAAGCAAGGCAGAAGATGTAATTGCTGAAATATGCAGAGTCGGAAAAAAGGTAATGCTTTCGGTTTCTAGCAAAAGTTGTATGACAGTCACATGGCTGAACTATAGTCTTAGTAAACTGCACTACATTCACCCGTCCGTAAAGGACATAATGGAAACAGGTTGCTTTAACAAAGAGAACTACGACAATGCTGAGGAACTTACATCCATTGCTGAATTAAAAGCCTATGATATTGATGAATTAAGGGATGTTTTGAACAAAAACGGGATGAATGTTTTGGAATGTCGCAGCATTGGTAGTCTAACGCATCTGTATTTGTTGCATCTTTATCGGCAGAATTCCGCTCAAGAAGTGCATAAGAAAATCAATGAAATCAGTATGGACAAGAAATTTCTTGAAATCTGCGATTATTACGACAAATATGTTATGCCAAACGGTATGGGCAGTTTCAGACGTGCGGGTATATTTGCGATAGCAGAAAAACCGTAAGCAAAAAGTTGGTTTACGAGTGTGTCCTCAATAATGTTTCACTTTAAATTGAGTACAAGTCTGTTCCACCACTCACAACAACCACACGCGGCTGTTATCTGTCGCAGCCAAAACAATCCGGTGAATTGTTTTGGCGTTGCGATACAATGAGGCAACGACAGTTGCCCATAACCTAATTCAAAGTCACAGGTTCGACCCCTGCTACCCGCACCATAAAAACGAGTGTATTCAGCGGCTTTGGCTTTTGTGTTCACTCGTTTTTTATATGCCATATATATGACACGATCAGCCGAACGGCGAAGTGAAAATCAGAGAATACTATGAAATGGCGCCGGGGATCGTTGAAGCTATCAATCAAAAACAGAAGGTCAAGCCGGATAAGAGACTTGACCTTCTGTTTTCGTATTTATAGTTGTCTAAAAATTATTTCACGTTGACCGCTTCTTCGATGGCTTCCAAAACGGTGTCGTAGTCCGCTTCCGTGACGAGAAGGGAGATCTCGACTTCGGAAGTCGTGATGAGGCGGATGTCGGCGTCGCTTGCGGCGATGGCGCTGAACACTCTGGCGGCCATGCCCGGCGTGTTTTTCATCTGCGGGTCATAGACGGAGATTTTATGGTTCACGCTGCTGACGATAACCTTGATGCCGGTCTCGGTCTTGAGCGTATTTGCAAAAGACAGCACCTCGATGAGGTCTTGGTCAGAAATGGTAAAAGAAAGGCCGGCATTTGCACCGTGGTTCGGGGGCATGGAGATCATATCGATGTTGATATCGAGCTCCGCGATGCGCTCGAATACCTCAGCCATAAAGCCTGTGGTGGCGGGGCTGCCTTGCAGGGTGACCAGTGTGATATTGCTGACCGTGCTGATTTCGGTTGTGCCCATGATCTGTTCCATCCTTTCTTAAACCAAAGCGGACATGTCGTAAAGGCCGGGGCCTTTGCCGCTCATGAATACCGCTGCGTTTACTGCGCCCACCGCGAACAGCTCTTTGGACTGCGCGGAATGGGAAAGCGTGATGACCTCGTTGTTGCCCGCAAAGATCACCTCATGCTCGCCGACAATGGTGCCGCCACGCACGGAGTGAATGCCAATCTCGCTCTTTTCGCGCTTTTTGCGCTGTGCGTGGCGATCGTACATATACTGCGTTTCGCCGTCGCGCACGGAAGCAAGCGCATCGGCAAGCATCAAAGCCGTGCCGCTCGGCGCATCAATCTTCTGGTTGTGGTGCTTTTCGACGATCTCAATGTCGAACTGGTCGCCGAGCACCTTTGCCGCCTTCTTTGCAAGCTCCAGCATCAGGTTAATGCCGAGTGACATGTTGCGGGAATAGAAGATTGGCTGCGTTTCGGAAGCTTTGGTAAGCTCCGCGGTCTGCTCTGCTGTGTAGCCCGTGGTGCAGAGCACAGCCGGAATGCCACCTTTTTCCGCCGCGTAGTGCAAAATCGGCGTCAAAAGGGAGGGGTGGGAGAAGTCGATGATAACATCTGCCGCTTCCGTTACCTGATCGATGGAGGTGTAAGCGGGGTAGGAAGCAGTCTGTGCATTGACGTTCAGATCAACGCCGGCAACAATCTCGCAATCGGTGCGTTCGGAAACAAGCTGCGTGATGAAGTGACCCATTTTGCCGCAGCAGCCACATAAAATAATCCTTGTCATTTTACGTCCGTTCCTTTCTTAATCAGGCGAGCTGCAGATGCTTTGCCATTTCGACTTTCAGCTTTGCAATCTGCTCATCGGACATATCGGCAAGCGGCAAGCGGCAGTGGCCGCAGTTGAAGCCCATCAGGTTCAATGCCTGCTTTACCGGGATTGGGTTGACGTCCATGAACAGTGCGTTCATGAGGTCGAGATACTTAAACGTGAGTGCCTGCGCCGTCTTGAGGTCGCCCGCAACGGAAGCGGTGGCAAGCTCGTGCATTTCTTTCGGCATGATGTTGGAGAACGTAGAGATGACGCCCTTGCCGCCGAGAGACGCGATCGGCAAAGTCTGCGTGTCTTCACCGGAGTAAACCGTAAGGTCATCACCGCAAAGCTCACGCGTTTTGATGAGCGCGGAGATGTCGTGGTTCGCTTCCTTTGTGGCAACGATGTTCTGTGTCTTCGAGAGCTCGTAGTACGTTTCCGGCAGAATGTTGAGGCCGGTGCGGCTCGGGACATTATACACAATGCACGGAATTTTTACACTGCCCGCAATGCGGTTGAAGCTTGCAACGAGGCCGCGCTGGGAAGTCTTGTTGTAGTACGGCGTGACAAGCAGAAGGCCGTTTGCGCCGAGTGCTTCTGCTTTTTGGGAGAGCTCCACGGCGTAGGCGGTATCATTGCTGCCGGTGCCTGCGATGACCGGCACGCGGCCGGCAACCTTGTTTACGGTGAACTCGATGACCTTTACGTGCTCTTCATCGGTGAGCGTTGCCGCTTCGCCGGTGGTACCGCAGGTGACAATGGCATCGGTGCCGCTTGTGATCTGAAACTCGATGAGCTTTTCAAGCTCCTCGTAGTTTACGGACATATCCGGGTTAAACGGGGTAACAAGTGCCACCGCTGCGCCGGTAAAAATGGTTTCTTTCATCTAAAAAATACCTCCTGAACGGTATCAGTCAAAATAGCCCTTCTTTGCGAGCAGCTCTGCAAGCAGAACACCGCCGCCTGCTGCGCCGCGCAGCGTGTTGTGGGAAAGGCAAACGAACTTGTAGTCATACTGGGTATCCGGGCGCAGTCTGCCGATGGAAACGGCCATACCATGCTCCAGCTCGCGGTCGAGTTTTGCCTGCGGACGGTCTGCTTCCGTAAAGTAGTGCAGGAACTGCTTCGGTGCGCTCGGCAGCTCGAGCTCCTGTGCCGGGCCGCGGAACTCTGTCCAACGGCGGATGATTTCCTCCGGTGAGACCTTCTTTTCCATGGAGACGAACACCGCAGCCGTATGGCCGTCGGAAACCGGCACGCGGAAGCACTGTGCCGTGATGGACGGGGTGGTCGCGTTGACAATCTTATCGCCCTCAATGTGGCCCCACAGCTTCATCGGCTCCTGCTCGGATTTTTCTTCCTCGCCGCCGATATACGGGATGACGTTGTCGAGAATATCGGGATACGTTTCAAAGGTTTTGCCGGCGCCGGAGATGGCCTGATATGTGCAGGCGAGCACCTTCGTGACGCCGAGGTCCATCAGTGGGTGAATAGCCGGAACGTAGCTCTGAAGGGAGCAGTTGGACTTTACGGCGATAAAGCCGCGCTTTGTGCCGAGGCGCTTTCTCTGTGCGTTGATGATTTCAATGTGGTCGGCGTTGATCTCCGGCACAACCATCGGCACATCCTCGACGCCGCGGTTTGCGCTGTTGTTGGAGACGACCGGGCACTCCTTTTTCGCATAAGCTTCTTCAAGGGCGCGGATTTCGTCTTTTTTCATATCGACGGCGCAGAATACAAAATCGACCTTGGAGACGACTTCGTCCATATCCGCAACAGCGTCTAAGATGATCATATCCGCCATACTTGTGGGAATGGGCGTTTTCATAGCCCAGCGCTTTTCTACGACGCTTTTATATGTTTTACCGGCGGAGCGGGAAGAGGCCGCAAGCGCGGTCACGTTGAACCACGGATGATTTTCAAGGAGCGTTGCAAAACGCTGACCGACCATACCTGTGCAACCAATGATACCGACATTATACTTTTTCATTTCTTTCACCCGTCCTGTTTACAGGACATCCTTTCAAAAATGATGAAATGTACGCTCAAAAACAAAATTAAGGTCAAATTTCATTTTTGAGCGAAAAAAAACCGGTTGAAATCCGGTCATACATACAATATAATAGAATGTGCACAGGCTTTTACGAAAGTCTCCCTGCGGAAAAGCTCTGATAGCACTCCATCCTATTGCAGATGACAGTTACGGGGCTTTCGCCACAGCAACCAGATCCAAGCGTACCACATGCGCTGAGATCTTCGGCGGTGTGTCCTTTTTCTGCGGGCCGATGCCTGTGGAGGGCCAAAACCCGCGGATACTTTTACAAACCGCGCCTCTATCCTTATTATAATACATGGAATACGGATTGTTGTCAATTTATTTATGAAAAATTCTTAGAATAATCCTGCGTAATTTGGGGGATGCGGCTATTTTAATTCAGATTGGAAGGAATATACTTGGATACGCAAACTTTACAGACAAAAGATTTTGATTTTGAGCTTCCGGAAGAACTTATCGCCCAGACGCCGGTTGAACCGCGTGACGCTTCGCGCCTGATGGTGTTGGACAAAACAACCGGTGAGATTGAGCACAGACATTTTCACGACATCACGGAGTATTTGAATGAGGGCGATTGTCTTGTGCTCAACAATTCCCGCGTTTTGCCTGCGCGTATTTACGGCATTAAAAACGAGACCGGCGCGCACGTTGAATTTTTGCTTCTGAAAAATTGCGGTGACGACGTATGGGAAGCACTTGCAGGTCCGGGCAAGCGTGCAAAGGTCGGCACCTCGTTCACGTTCGAGGGCAGCTCCATGACCTGCGAGGTCATAGAAGTGAAGGACGACGGCAACCGCCTGATCCGCTTCCATTACGACAAGGGTACGAACTTCTTCACGGAGCTGGATAAGATTGGCCAGATGCCGCTGCCGCCCTATATTAAAGAAAAGCTCAAGGATAAAGAGCGCTACCAGACGGTGTATTCCAAAGAGGAAGGTTCTGCCGCTGCGCCGACGGCCGGTCTGCACTTTACGCCGGAGCTGCTCGATGCAATTCGCTCAAAAGGCGTGAAGGTCGTGTTCGTCACACTGCATGTCGGCCTTGGCACGTTCCGCCCGGTGAGCGTGGATAACATTCTCGACCACAAAATGCATAGCGAGCATTATCACATGCCGAAAGAGACTGCCGACGCCATCAACGAGACGAAGAAAAACGGCGGACGCGTGATCGCTGTCGGCACTACGAGCTGCCGCACGATTGAATCTGTCGCAAAGAAATGCGGCAAAATTTGTGAGGACGATGACTGGACGGATATTTTCATCTATCCGGGCTTTGAATTTAAGGGCCTTGATGCGCTCATTACGAACTTCCACTTGCCGGAAAGTACGCTCATCATGCTGGTCTCCGCGCTTGCGGGCCGCGAACACATTTTGAATGCGTATAACACTGCCGTCAAGGAGCGCTACCGCTTCTTCAGCTTCGGCGACGCCATGTTCATCAAATAACTTTGAAAGGAATTTTCTTTACATGTACAAGCTTATCAAAAGAGAAAACCACGCGCGGCGCGGCGAGCTCCAAACCGTGCACGGCACGGTGCAGACACCGGCGTTTATGAACGTCGCAACGGCTGCGGCGATTAAGGGTGCGGTTTCTGCTTACGACCTTAAAGATATTAAATGTCAAGTGATGCTCTCCAACACGTACCACCTGCATCTGCGCCCGGGCGATGACGTGGTGCGCAAAATGGGCGGCGTACGCAAGTTTACCGGCTGGGACGGCCCTGTACTGACGGACAGCGGCGGATTTCAGGTTTTCTCTCTCGCAAAGCTGCGCAATATCAAAGAAGAAGGCGTGACGTTTGCGTCACACATCGACGGCCATCGCATCTTCATGGGCCCGGAGGAAAGCATGCGTATTCAGTCCAACCTCGGTTCTACCATCGCCATGGCGTTTGACGAATGCGTGGAAAACCCGGCGGAATACGACTACGCGAAAAATTCCTGCGCACGCACAGCACGCTGGCTGCGCCGCTGCAAGGCGGAGATGAACAGACTGAATGCGCTGCCGGATACGATCAACCCGAACCAAATGCTGTTCGGCATCAACCAGGGTTGCACATACATCGACCTGCGCGTGAACCACATGAAGGAGATTGCGGAATTGGGACTCGATGGTTATGCCATTGGTGGCCTTGCGGTCGGCGAGCCGGCAGAGGTCATGTATGAAGTGATTGAAGCGGTTGAAGAGCATATGCCGCAGGATAAGATCCGCTACCTGATGGGTGTGGGCACGCCGACAAATATTCTGGAAGCGGTGCACCGCGGCGTTGATCTGTTCGACTGCGTGATGCCGAGCCGCAATGCACGCCATGGTCATGCATTTACAAATGAAGGCGTGCGCAATATGCTCAATGCGAAATACACGCTGGACGATCAACCGATCGATCCGACCTGCGACTGCCCGGTCTGCCGCAAGTTTTCCCGTGCTTATATTCACCACCTTTTCAAAGCGGGGGAGATGCTTGCCATGCGCTTGACGGTTATGCACAACCTTTATTTTTACAACAATTTGATGGAACGCATTCGTAACGCGCTCGATGAAGACCGGTTTGAAGCATTTTATCAGGAGTATTCAGAGAAATTTAACAAAAGAATTTAGAAATGTAGGTTTGTCAAACATATTGGACAGCAAACTCGAAGGGAGAAAGCCAGCGGA
>ENA-ORSL01000535-ORSL01000535.1-human-gut-metagenome-genome-assembly--contig:-NODE-535-length-39443-cov-16.775388_pt1 | contig 39443 bp, 37 predicted proteins | sample MGYA00242190_ERZ509157 | MGnify/ENA primary metagenome ERZ509157 (study PRJEB26280, sample SAMEA2338664) | human gut metagenome | biome: human gut; feature: human-associated habitat; material: faeces... | reverse complement strand
CTCCATTGGAGTACCTGGGAAACGAGGTACTTATGGAGTGTGAGCTTTGTCATCGCAAGGATTTGTGTAGTATGAATGGGGATGGGTTGTCCTCTTTGTAATTCTGTCTGTGATAATGCGCAAGCTGGTATATCTGTTTCTGCTGGTGATTGTGGCGTCATGCAGCTACTCCGGGATTGCGGAGCGGAGGCTTGATGACGCGCAGTCGTTGCTGGAACGGAATCCTCGGAAGGCTCTTGAGGAGCTGAACGGGATTGACGTGTCGCATTTGCGCGATTCGGGGGTGGTGGCTCGTTGGTCGTTGCTCTACTGTGAGGCGATGGCTGCCAACCATATCTATGCGCCGACGGATACGATTGTCAATGTGGCCATAGACTTCTACTCCCGCCATAATGACGACGCGGCGTTGAAAAGGGCGAAGCTGGCCCAACAGATGTTGTCCGCGCCTGACCATGCTGACCCCGATTCTTTGGCGGAGGCCAGGTATCTCCAGAAGGAGCGTGAATACCGCATATATGTGGAACGGCACCGAAGGGAGCAATTTATGCTGGTTTCGATGATTGTTCTGGCGTTGGCGCTTGTGGTGATTGTATGGCTTTGGCAGAGTCTGCGGCTTCGCAAGGCGCAGAACAATGCTCTGATGGCGGAGGCTTCGGGACTGCAGATGCAATTGCAGTCGGCCTCGATGGATGCGTCGCGGATGCAGACGGTGCTGCATGGTCTTCTTGGCAAGCGTTTCGCCCTCATCGACGGTCTGTGTGACACTTACTATCAGTCGCAGGGCACAACGCACGAGCGCAAGGTCATCGCCGACAGGGTGAAGTCGGAGATAGAGGCCGTCAGGACTGACCCGGCTATTTTCTCCGAGATGGAGAAGACGGTCAATGAGTGCCGTGACAATATACTCGCCCGTCTGAAGGATGCATGTCCGGGCATTAAGGATGAGGAGTATCAGTTGGCGACGTTGCTTGCCTGCGGCTTTTCATCGCGCTCGATCAGTCTGCTCATGGGAGTCTCCATTGAAAATGTCTATAAGCGGAAATCGCGTCTGAAGCAGCGCATACGGGTGCTCAGCCGCCCCGATGCTTCTGATTTTATGGACATTTTCTGAGCCTGTCAGAAGATTTACTTGACGGCGCTTGTATGTCGTTGGTATGCAATGGTATACAAATGTCGTAGTCAGACTGCGTTTTTGGTGTGGGGCGGTTTAAGATTGTAATTTTGCATCGACGGAAAATTACAATCTGATGCGTAGATACATGACATTCGTGTTAGTAGCCGTGAGCTTCGGCTTCATGGCGTCGGCTCAGGAGGCCGAGTCACAGGATTCTCTCGTGCGGGCGTTGCAGGAGGTGGTGATCACTGCCAGGCAACCGGCCACGAGGCTCAAGGGTAGCACTCTAGTCTCGACCATTGCAGGCTCGAACCTCGAGAAGGCAGGCAACGCTGTCGATGTGCTTGGTCAGCTGCCGTTGGTCAGTGTGGCCGACGATGACGTGACGGTGTCCGGCAGGGGTACTCCGGCAATCTATATAGATGGCCGGCCTATGCGCGACGTGAGCGAACTCCGCTCGTTGCAGTCGTCAGACATCCGTAAGGTGGAGCTGGTGATGGCTCCGGGGGCTCAGTATGAGAGCACCACAAAGGCCGTGCTCAGAATCACCACCCGAAGGAATTTCTCGCAGGGGTTGAGCGTGAGCGACGTGGTCGAAGTCCGGGTACGGCGCCGCTGGTCGGCCAGTGAATTGCTGGATTTCAGTTACCACTCCGGCGCCTGGGAGCTGTTCGGCAGCGGAAGCTACGACCATTCCAACAGTCTTATAAAAGGCTCGACGATAAACACGCTGACCTACGACGGCAAGCCTACTGTGGTGGGTGCGTCCATGCACAACGTCTATCCCGCCAATGGCGTTTTCGGCAAGTTCGGATTCAATTTCGCCTGTGATTCTCGTTCGGTGGGCGCGTATTACCGTTTCTCGTATTCTCATCGGCATCTCGTTAATGAGGGCACGGAATGGTTGGATATGGAATCACCGCTTCCGAGGACCATAACAGGCATCAGCGACTCTCGCAACCACCTTGTGTCGGTCTATTATGACGATACGTTCTCTGACACATTCCACCTGCATTTCGACGGCAATTTCAGAGGTTCGGACGGCGACAGCCGCAGTGCGACGGTCTATGACCGTTCGGACCTGGCCGACGTCAACTCTTCGCAGAGGCCGTCGAGCAGCTTGTGGGCAGGGAAGCTATATCTTGATTTTCCGCTGGGGGATGGCACGTTCACGGTAGGCACACAGGATTCGTACACTAAGACGCGCCTCGACTACAGGATGCTGAATGCCGAGGTCAGCGAGTACATACCGTCGTCGCTCTCGGACATACGCCAGACTTCGCTTGCAGCCTTTGCCTCCTGGAACAGGCAGTTCGGCAATTTCAGCCTGTCGGCCGGACTGAGGTACGAATACGTCGATTACGTTTATCGGAGAAACGGGGTGAGGGACCGCGACGAGTGCCGGACTGACAACTTCCTGACGCCGGACATATCTCTCGGGTATTCCTTTGGCATGACTGCGATGGTCAATCTCAGTTACCGCACGGCGGCAGTCAAGCCTCCGTATGCACAGCTCTCGAGCGGACTGACATATGTCGGAGAGCACCAGATCGAGGGTGGCAACCCCGGATTGCGCGACGAGAGGAGGCACGATGTCCAGCTGTTCGGCCAATGGGAGGATTTCATGCTCCAGGCGGATTTCGTCCGAAGCCTTGACACGTATGCATTTGTCAAGGAGGTGTATCCGGCCCAGGGCCTGCAGCTCCTGTTGCATCCGGTGAATGTGGACGTGTCGGAGCTGCACGTGTCTCTGATGTGGGGGCATACCGTGCGGCGATGGAAGCCGGAGATCACTCTCGGCTTCGTCAAGCCGTGGATGAAGTATGTAGGCGGCAGCTATGACAAGCCGACGTGCTCGTATGTGTTCCGGAACACGCTGACGCTGCCGCATGGTTTTTATTTCTCGGCCGATATGCGTGGGCAGGGGAGCGGGGACATCCATACCAATCGTTTCGCGGCTTCCTGGTTTGTGATGGACGTGAGTGTGCGCAAGACCTTCTGCAACAATTCCATTGCCGTGAAACTGGCAGCGACCGACATTTTCAATACCCGCAACAACGACTGGAGCATGAACACCTGCGGGGTGTTGATGCAGAAGCTCCAGAGCTACGACCGGCGCGGCATCACCTTGAGCGTCCAGTACCGGTTCCGGCCCCGCAAGAGCGCCTACAAAGGCCGCGCCGCCTCCGAGGCGGAGATAAACCGATTATAATTATTCACAGCGCCGGGCAATCGTTGTGGCCCGGCGCTGTGGCAATCGGTTCTATTCTCGGTCAGAGGTTGAGGTATTCGCGCAGGGTGTCGACGTATGCCTCGAAGGCTTGGCGGCCGAGGGGCGTCACGCGGCAGACGGTGCGGGGCTTGCGGCCGGCGAAGCCTTTCTCCACGCCGATGTAGCCGGCGGTGGCGAGCTTGTCGAGCTGCACGCTGAGGTTGCCGGCCGTGGACTCTGTCTTGTCACGCAGATAGACGAAGTCGGCCTCGTCGACGCTCATAAGTATCGACATCACGGCCAGGCGGAGCTGGGAGTGGAGCAGTGGGTCAAGCGTCTTCATTCTTGATTCTTCTGCCAATGATGAACGCGGGAACGATGAATGACAGTATGAAGCTGAGTATGTAGACGGGGATTACCCACACTGCCGGCAGAGGTATGCCGCAGAGAGAAAGGATGACCAGCACGAAGCCTGCGGTTACGGAGAAGGCGCCTCCAGCCACGTAGGAGGCTTCTTTGAGCACGAGGCCCATGGCGGTGGTGCCTGCGCCAACCACGATGAAGGCGTAGAAGAACATTGCCAACCAAGCCTGGGGATGGCCGGCAAGGTTGAAGCCTGTGCAGACGAGTGTAAGGAGGATTGCGAAGAATCCTACGGATTTCCAGATGCCGTCGCAGAGGGTCTGCGGGTATGTCTTGGGCTGTTTCGGAGCTTGCTTGCGCGCCATGAAGAAGCTGGCGGGCAAGCCGATGACGGGTATGGCGAACCAGATGATGCTGAGCCAGGGGCTGTGCAGGCACAGCATGAGGATGAGCCACAGGGCGGCTGTGGCGATTGTCAGGATTGCCCACATCACGGAGATGCGGAGGTCTACGATGCCGACGCGGTGCTTGGTGGTGCTGATCATGGATGCGATGAGCTTCATGCTCTCGGCGGGTGTGAGTTGTCTGTCGTCCATTGTTGCAGAATGGTTTATTTTGTAAACTTTGTTTGGCCGGAAAAAGAGCGGTTCGCATTGTCCGGGCCCATTGACGTTGCGCTGGCCGCTCTGAAATCCGCTGCAAAGTTACAATGATTTATTTTATAAACCAAATTATTTTGAAAATAATTTTATATGGTTATTCGTATTTGCACTACCAGTGGCGAATTTGGAGTGTCTACACACCCGCTCCGCGTTCGAGTGGCTGGAATGATGTAAGGGTTAAATCAGCTATTTCAGCTGTGTTCAATGCGGTTCTATATCTTTTTGTTGTTGTCCGGGGAACCTTAAAATGGGGATGGAATCGCCCTGATGATGCCTGTCTTCGCGTCCGTCCCCATTTTAAGTTTCCCCGGACAGCAATGTTTGGTAATATATGATTGAAGACCGATATGCTGTCGGTGATGACAGGCATATCGGTCGGAAAGTATAGAGTTGAATGGAATTTGCGGACTTAGGTCGGCAATGGTGTTACTTCTTGCGGCGACGGACGGAGCGCTCGGCGCCGGAGGAGCTGGAGCCGGAGGAGTACTTGGGCTTGCGGGCCTTGCGGGCCTTGGCCTTGGCACGGGTGTTGCGGGTGGCGCGGACGTTGGTCTTGGTGTCGCCGGATGCGGAGACTTCGTCGCGGTCGGGGAGCTCGCCGCCCTGTGCGGCCTCGGCAGCCTCTCGGGCTTCCTGCTGGGCGAGGAACTCTTCGCGGGTGGGTACCCAGAGGTCGCCGCCGAAGTGGCGCAGGCGGTGGTCGATGCTGTCCTGGGCGGCGCGAAGGTCGTCGGGGTCGGGGAACATCTGCATCATGGAGAGATTGCGGAGGTTCTTGGTCTTGACGATGTCGCCGTCGTACATGCCGAGGGTGAAGTAGTCGTCGAGGCTATAGCGGGCAAGGTTGTTGTCGTCGTTGAGGAAGACGTACTGCTGTGCCAGGAATGGGCGTAGCTGGTCGAACTTGACCCAGAACATGGGGTAGCGGGTCTCTTCGCCGTAGTCGCCTATGCGGTTGAGGATGGGGCAGACGGCGAGGATGCGTGTCTTGGTCTGGTTGGAGCGCTTGTCGAACTCCCATTTCTCGATGACGTAGTAGTTGAGGACCTGGTTGGTGGGGACGTCGGCCTCTGCGATTTCGTAGCGCGGGTTCTTGTCGGTGGAGCCTTTGGCGGGCTGTGCGTAGATGCCGAAGCGGTCGAGCATTTCGCCGACTTTGATCTTGTACTGGTCGGTGAAGACTTCGCGTCCGTCGAGGTACTCGTAGGCGGGTATCTTGCCTTGGAGTACGAGGTTGAGGACGAGTCGGAAGAGGTTCTCCTGGCCGTCGATGACGTCTTCGGGGAAGTATAGGGGGGCGTTCTGGTCCTTTTTGAGGTCGACCTGGCGTATGATGTCGCGAGTCCAGACGAGGTCGGCGTCGCCGGCGTCCTTGTGCTCGTAGAAGCTTTGCATTCGCTCGGTGACCTGGCCGGCGTTGGTCTGGGGCTTCTTGTCGCCGGGTGTGCGGCGGCGCACGGCGCCCGCGCTCTCCACCTGGGCCAGGGCGGACATGGAGACGAGCATTGTCGCGGCTGCTATGATGAATTTGCGTATAGTCATGTTGTCTTTCCTTTCTGGGTTAGTTGAGGGCGACTTCCATGGGTGAGATGTCGCGGGTTATGCCGTCGGGGCCTTTGGCCTTGATTTCGGAGATGAAGAAACGGGAGCCGGGCTTGAGGCGCCGGAACTGTTCTTTCTGCCTCTCGGAGAAGCTGGCGCCGGCCGAGTTCTCCGGTATGGCGTTGCCCATGGAGTCGAAGCAGATGGTCTTGAAGCTCACTACGGTGTACTGTATGTCGAGGATTCCGTCGTCGAGTGCGGCGCGTATTCCGGGGCAGCCGAGCAGTGTGGCCTTGGAGATGCGGCGCGGGGTGCCTTTGTACTGGTTGTTGCCGATGGGCATATAGGCGGTGGGGTCGGGGAGCTTGCGGATGCGGAATGTCATCGATCCGACCTGGCGGCCGCCGTCGTGGACGGAGATGGTTGCCTGCTGTCCGATTGCGCTGACGCGAGCCACCCAGTGGTCGCCGCTCTTGCTGAGCGAGCCGTTGGTCATGGAGGCGGAGACGTTGGCGGCGCGTCCCCCGACGGTGATGGAGATGGGGTTGTCGATTCCGGCGTAGAGCACGTTCATCATGGTGGGGGCGATGGTGAAGGCGTTCGACGGGGGGATGGGTGCAGCGGAGCCTTCGACCACGGTGTAGGCGGACTTGAAGTCGAAGCGGGAGACGGAGCCGTCGGGATGGGGCATCTCGATGTAGCCGTTGTAGGTGTGTTCGCCGACCCCTGAGGCGATGAAGGAGTAGACTCCGTTGCGGGGGAGGCGCTGGCCGCCGATGTAGATGGAGGGGCCGTGTACGGTGTCGATGGAGGCGAGCATTATCTGGGCGGTGTATCTGTCGCCGGCGGTTACGACGGAGCTGTTGGGCACGACGATGGCCCGGGTGAGGGTGGAGGGGCTTGAGGAGACGGAGGTGGTGACTCCGTTGATGATGTTGGTGAGTGCTTCGTTCTCTGCCTGGAGCAGGTCGCCCTGGAGCTTGGTGAGGAGGGTGATGGCGGCGATGGCGGGCTTGGACTCGAACATCTGCTGCTGCCAGGTCGGGGCGGTCTCTATTCCGGGCACGTTCTGGACGGCGGTGGAGAGGACTTCGGCCACGGCGGCACGCTTGGTGCTGTCGGTGATGAAGGGGAGGATCAGGCGGCGGTAGGCGTCGATGCCCTGCCGCAGGTGCGCGCCGCGCTCGCTGACGGGGTTGAGGAGCACGGCCGAGGAGGCCTCGAGGTCATCGAGGTTGACGAGGTTGGTGTAGTCGCCTTTCTCGCCGTCGGCATGCTTGGCGATGAGGACTTTGAGACCCTCCATGACGTTGTACAGGGAGTCGGTCTGGGTGTGGATGCGGGTACCTTCGGCGTAGGCCTGACGGGCCTGCTGAGGGTACGAGGCGTAGAGGTCGGCGAGGTACTGGTACTGGACCCGGTTCTTGACGCGCAGGTTGTTGTTGGTGCGGCGCAGGCCCTCGTGCACCTGGCTGAAGCCGTTGAGCACGTCGCTGGAGACGTTGAGCGCGAGCATGGCAGTCAGCACGATGTACATGAGGTTGATCATGCGCTGACGCGGCGACATGCGTGCTATGTTGTTGCTTCCTCCTGCCATCGCTTAATCGTTGTTGACGGGTGCGAATGGGTTGGCGTCGGCCTGCTGCTGGGGCGCCGCCACTCCGCCCATCATGGGGTTGGCCATGTTGATGGTCATGGCGGTGATCATTTTTTCGTATACGCTGTTGAGCTGCTTCATGTAGCGGGCCATGCGCTCGGTCTCCTCGCAGTAGCGGGAGGATTCGTGGGCCGACTTCTCGTACATGTCGCGGATGTCCTTGAGGCCGCGGTTGACGCGGTCTATGCTCTCGAGCTGCGAGGATATGCTGCGGAGCTGGATCTCGTAGATGGTGTTGAGGCCGCCGATGTTGCGGTTGAGGTTCTCCATCTGGGAGACGTATCCGGTGGAGGACTGGTTGATGAGGTCGGAGTTGTCGGTGATGGCGCGGTATGAGTCGAGCAGCGTGTTGCTAACCTGGTTGAGTGCCTCGGTGGTGGAGCGGAGCTGGGCAAGCTGGTCGGCTATGCCCTGGACCTGTGCGAGGTAGTCCTGGGAGGCCTGTGCCAGGGATGCGGCCTGGGTGAGCTGGTCGGTGGCGGCGGCCATGCGGGTGACTGAGTCGGGTAGGGACTCGGCGTCCTCGGGGGTGAGGGCCTCGGCGATGACGGGCACTCCGGCGGCCACGGCGGCCGGGGATGCTGCGGGAGCGGGGGATGCGGACGCTCCGGGGTGCGTTCCCACAGGTTCGCCTTCGGTGTTATTTGCCACGGTGGCGCCCGCGCCTCGGACGAAGGGACGGTCTTCGGGGTCGTGGCTGTCGAGCACGGGGAAGACTTCCTCCCAGGAGTAGTCCTTGGGCGGGCGGTCGAAGGCGGTGAGGATGAACATCGCAATCTCGGTGCCCATGCCCACACAGAGCAGGGTGGAGCCGCCGGGCAGGTGCAGGATCTTGAACAGTGCGCCCCAGATGACGATGGCGGCGCCTATGGAGTAGGCGAAGTTGAAGAAGCGTTGGCCGGCGCTGCCGTGCAGGAAGCGCTCTATGACGTTGGCGTATTTACGGAGTTTTGCCATTTCTGTATGCTGGGGTCTGTGTTATTTCTTTTTTGTGCCGCGCGCGAATCCGACCTGTGTGCGGACGTTGCGGAATCCGATGTATGAGCGCTGCTCGTTCTGGTATTCCCACTGTCGGAGGTCGGAGCGGAGGTTGTGGCCCACGTCCTTCCAGGAGCCGCCGCGCACGATCTTGCGTTTCATCTTGTAGGGGTCTTCCTTGGCGGCGTTGTAGCGGTACTCGGGGTTCATGTCGGAGGTGAGGCGGTCGATGCTCTCGGTGTAGGCGGTGGAGGTCCACTCGCTTACGTTTCCGGCCATGTCATACAGGCCGAAGTCGTTGGGCTTGAATGTGCCCACGCGCGAGGTGATGAGGTGCCCGTCGCGCACGAAGTCGCCCTCCATGGGCTTGAAGTTGGCGTAGAAGCATCCGCGCTCGTCCATGGGCAGAGTCTCGTCCCAGGGGTACATGCTCTCGGAGTTTCCGGCGCGTGCGGCGAACTCCCACTCGGCTTCGGTGGGGAGGCGGAAAGGCTCCACGAAGGCGCTCTCGCGACCCAGGGAGCGCTTGAGGTAGTCGGTGCGCCAGTTGGAGAAGGCGTTGGCCTGGTCCCAGCTCACGCCTACCACGGGATAGTCGTTGTAGCCGGCGTGGGCGAAGTACATGCGGGTGTAGGGCTCGTTGTAAGCGTTCTCGAAGTCGTTGATCCAGGCGGTGGTGTCGGGATACACGTTTACTATGTACGTGTTGAGGAAGTCGTAGTCGCCGCTGAGTGGGCGGGAGATTGTCTCGCGCACTATGACGCCATCCTCGTTGATGTATGCGGTGTCCTTGCTGATGGTGGGAGGAGTGTTGTCTACCTCGATGTCGGTGTTATACTCGCGGCGGGTGGGGTCGAGGCGGTTGCGCCGCTGTGCGGCGGCGGTGTAGTTGAACGTCTCGTAACGGTAGTTGAGCTGGGTGGGGTCGAGCTCGCGACGCCCGGTGATGGGGTTGGTGCGGTATACGCTCTCTATGGCGCGGGCCTCGTCCTCGTTGGCGTTGCGCCAGGGGATGGCCTTGTTCCAGTTGAGGTAGGGCGTGATGGGGTTGCCCTCCTTGTCCTCCTCGATCTTGAACGCCTCGTTGCCGCCGTAGGCGGGGTCGGCGAGGCGCTCGCGGATGATGCTGTCGCGCACCCAGAAGACGAACTGCTTGTACTTGGAGTTGGTGACCTCGGTTTCGTCCATCCAGAAGGACTCGATGGAGACGCCGCGGGGGTTGGCCTTGATGTTCCAGGCGGAGTCGTCCTTGGCCGGACCCATCTTGTAAGCGCCGCGGTCCACCAGCACCATGCCGTAGGGTGTGGGTTCGGCATATGCGGCGCCGCCGATGCCGGTGACCTCGCCGCCTGCGCGGGAGCCCTTCGACGACATGCACGATACGCACAGCAGGCCGAAGCCTACCGCTGCCAGCACCACCGCGAGGTGCATCAGTGTCCGGGCGTTATATGCTTTGAGTGTGTTCATATTTCTTTGCTTGGCCGGGCGGACCCGGTGTTACTTTAGTTTTTATGTTGTGGCTCCGTGGCGTCACATGATGCGTATGGAGCGGTGTTTGTGCTTGTTCTTGCCCGAGAAGTCGAGCTTGAGCTGGTATCCGGCCACTATCTCGTGGCTTCCGGAGGATGCCTTGCCGATTGCCGACAGCGGGTAGTCGTAGCTGTAGCCGAGGTAGAAGTTCTTGAAGGTGACGCCGAGCATGGCGCTCACGGCGTCGTTGTAGCGGTAGGCGGCTCCGAAGGTCAGGAAGCGGTTGTAGGTGGCCCGCATGGTGACTTCGGCGGTGAAGAAGTTGAAGTCGGTCTTCACCAGCGCCGACGGTTCCAATACAAATAACGTGTTTTTTATGGGGAAATTGCATCCGCCCATGAAATAGACCATTCGGCCGAGCTCGCTCTCGAACTCCTGGGATTCGGAGTTCTCGGAGCCTTCGAGGCTCATCTTGATGGTGGGCTTGAGGATGTGCGTGGCGCTGGCGCCGACCCAGAAGCGGGGGCGGGTGTAGAAGATGCCGGCGCCGAGGTCAAAGGCGGCGCCGTTGAGGTCCTGCTTGGGGATGGCCTCGTCGGACGGGTCGTGGTAGTCGTCGTCGCCGGGAGTGACGACCTCCGAGCCGCTGAACTTCTGGTTGAAGTATCCTATTTGCACGCCCACGCTGAGCTCGCCCTTGAAAAGCTTGATTTTGTATGCGGCCTGTGCGCCGATGAGCATGTTGGAGAAGAGGCCTATCTTCTCCTGCTGCATCTGCAGGCCGAGGCCGATGCGCTTGCGGCCGATTGCCAGCGGCGAGTCGGCCTGGATGAAGAACGAGCGTGGGGCGCCGTCGACGCCTATCCACTGCATTCGCGTTCCGCCGCGCACGCGCAGGTAGTCGGTGCTGCCGGCCGCTCCGGCGTTGTAGAAGGCCGGGAGGGCCCAGTACTGCGTCAGCTGCGGGTCCGACTGCGCACGTCCGAAGTCCGGCACCAGCATGGCTGCCGCCACGAGGAGCGCACTGAGAAATATGTGTAGGCGTGATTTATTCAAAGTAGAAAGTGAAGACAATCATGTTGGACTTGGCCTTGGCCAGGGAGTTGGTGATCTTCATCGTCTCGTAGTCGTCGACCAGGTCTGGGCGGTCATGCTTGAGGATGTCGCTGAGGCCGAAGCAGAACTTCACCTCGGGGTTGAACTTGAAGAAAGGGAGGTAGAAGTCGCAGCCGATGCCGAGGGTGAGGTAGAAGTCGGTGGTATTGAGCCAGATGGGCTCGCTGCGGCGCTTGCTGACGTCGAAGGTGCCCATGCCGCCCACGGTGACGTAGGGACGCGAGTTGATGTATCGGTTGCCGGAGATCTTAAGGTCGACGGGCAGCACTACGTATGCCGACTTGATGTCCTGTGTCCAGGTCAGGCCGGAGCCGCTCTCGCGCATGTGCACCGTCTTGTTGCCGAAGTACATTCCCGGGCTGAAGCGGAGGTTGAAGTGCTTGTGCAGGCGCAGGTCGGCGAGCACGTTGACGCAGAAGCCGGGGCTGTAGGCGGGCACCTCGCTGTACCAGTGCTGGCCGTCGTCGCTGGCCAGGCCGTTGTTGGTGAGCTTGAGGTCCTGGAGGTGCATTCCGACGGAGAAGCCGAGGTGGATGCGCTTCTGGTCGGCGTACGGGCGGTTGAGCAGCTTGTCGTTGCGCTTCTGCGCGGCGGCGGGGAGCACTGCCAGCAGCAGTGCCACCACGAGCAGCAGGCGCACCGCCCGCACGGTATATCGGTTTATGGTGTTCATTGTTCCAAGTGTGCTTTTAAGCAAACGGACGACCGGGGCGTGTTATTGCTTTTCAGCCGAGAGTTGAGTGTCCTGGCTGTAGGGACGCGCGGCTCGTGCGTCCGCTCTACGGGAAGGGAAGCGTCGCGCTGAAGCGGGCTTCGGAGGCGGTGGCGGAGTTCCGACTGCCCGCGACTCTCAGTCCCAACGATAGACTCTCAACTATTTTCACTAACTTTGCAGTCATGAAGATACTCTTCGTAGGCGACTACTCGGGCTTCCACGCCAGCCTGGCGGAGGAGTTGCGGCGCCGTGGCCACCAGTGCACGGTGGTCAGCGACGGCTCCACGTTCATGGACACCGACCGCGACATCACCCTGCACCGCCAGCCCGGCTTCGTGGGCTCGGTGAAATACCTATACAATGCCTGCCGCGTCATTGAGCGGCTCAGGGGATACGACGTGGTGCAGCTCATCAACGCCCACTTCCTGCGCCTGCGCCCCGGGCGCCTGAGCTATTTCCTCAACGGCCTGAAGCGCAACAACGGACACGTCTTCCTGAGCCACTGCTCCACCGACTACTATTATGCCAAGGCGATGCTCGCCGGCAACGTTCTGGAGTATTCCGAGTATGGCTTCGACGGGCGCCAGACGGAGTTCACCTTGCATTGCTCCGACACCATCGACTCCTGGCTGCTGCCGGTCAACAAGGTATGGGCCGACACGCTCTACGAGGAGGTAGACGGCGCCGTCTCGGCTCTTTACGAATATCACAAGGTGTGGCAGCCTATCTTCGGCGACCGGCTGAACTACGTCGGCATCGGCGTCGACACGCGGCGCCTCGCCTACAGCCCCATCCCGGCGGGCGGTCCCCTGCGGGTGCTGGTGGCCATCAAGCCCAATACGGCGCCCAACAAGGGCATACGCCTGCTGCACAAGGAGTTGCGGAAGCTCCAGGAGCGGTATCCCGACGAGATAGAGCTGCTGGTGGCCGAGGGACTGCCTTTGAACGAATATCTGCGGCTGGCCGACAGCTGCCACGTGGTGGCCGACCAAATCTACTCCTACACTCCGGCCACCAACGCCTTGCAGAGCATGGCCATGGGCAAGGTGGTCATAAGCGGCGGCGAGGAGGAGTATTACCGCTTTATCGGCGAAGAGAAGCTGCGCCCGATCATCAATCTCGACCCGCGGCACGACAATTTCGTCGACCGCCTCGAGCCCATCCTTCTGGACCGCGCCGACCTGCAGCGCCGCTCGCGCGAAGGTCGCCGGCTCGTGGAGCGCCACAACGACGTCCGCATCGTCGCCGACCGCCTTCTCTCCGCCTGGGAACGTATGGCAAAATGAGTCTGGAAACTTTCGCACGAGTTCGTAAATTTTTGAATAGCTTTGCAAGCACAACACACTGAACAGATATGAGCGTAAAATTTAAGGTGCTTGACACTTTTGCAGGCGCAGGTGGATTCAGCCTGGGTTTCCAATTGTCAGGTAATTACGAAATCGTAGGCGCGATTTGAAAGTGTACGCCGTGCGTACGCTTTTATTTTTTCCAGATGCGGGCTACGAAGGGGAGGGAGCCGAGGGCGACGAGAACCGGGAGGGAGTAGCGCCAAGGCGACGGAAGGAGGTCCATGGCGCAGAGACAGCCGAGGCCCAGCAGGAAGCACAGGAGGGTGAGGAGAAGGGTCGCCGGGCGCAGGCGCAGGCGATAGCGGAAGCGGTAGACGCAACCCACCATGGCGGTATAGAGCAGATACCAGAGGATATAGCCGACGCCGACGCCGGCCAAGCCCCAGAGGTGGTAGCCGAGGATGCAGAGACCCAGGCCGCAGAGGGCGTCGGTGGCCTCGGTAAGCAGGTAGATGCGTCCGTCGCCGCGCGCCAGCATCACGTAGGCCATGCTCCACGACGTGGCTTTGAACACGCAGCTCAGCACGGCCCACGAGATGAAGGGTATCATGGCCTCGAACTCGGGGCGGTAGAGAAGCAGCACTATCCATTCCCTCAGCAGAAGGAAGAGGGCTATGACGGGTATCAGCACCGTCAGAAGCACTCGTGCCTCGTGGTTGACGAATGTCTGGGTGCGGCGCGGCGAGAAGGCGTTGGCCGCCAGGCGGGGATAGAACTCCATGCCCATGGCAGTGAAGATGAGTCCCATGTAGCGCACCACCAGGGTTACGCCGCCTTGGTAGTAGCCGACCTCGGCCAGGGAGGCGATGCGCCCCAGGTAGGCCAGGAAGGTCATCTGCGCCATGTTGGTGACGAAGGCCGCCACGGCCATCCACATCCCCAGGCGCATGAAGCCGGACCCCTCTTTCCACACCTGCCGACGTGTCAGCGACGGCTTTCCTGTCGGGCGTAAGCGGTTGATGAGTACAGCTGCGCAACCGGCTGTGGCATAAGCTATTACAGACCACACGACGCCTGTGAGCCCACACCAGCGGAAGAGGGGGATGGAGATTAGCAACCCGGCCACGGCGCCCCAGGCGGTGGAGCGGAGCAGGGCCTTTAGGCGCTGGGAACCCTGCAGAAGGGCTTGTTCGCCGCCGGTGATGGCGTTCAGCAGCATCGCCGCCGACAGCAGCGCGAACATCCACCAGCGGCTCGTGTCGCCGAAGAACCATGCCGACAGTGGCAGGCAGAGGGCGCTGACGACCACGGCACCCAGCAGGCCCGTCAGTCGGCTCCAGCGCCGCACCACTGCGGCTGTACGGGCAAGGAGTGAGGGCTTCCCTGCCGACTGCGCCACGTCGCGCACGGCGCTCTGCCTCAGTCCCATGTCGGTGAGCGTGGCCGTGGTCTCGACCGTGGTGTTGAGGATGCCGAACAGGCCCACACCGTCGGCCGACAGCCATAGCGCCACCAGCTTGGTCTTGACGATGGTGCAGAGGATGGTGAAGAACTGCATCCCGGTGAAGAGGGCCATCACCTTAAGTATTTTCTGCGACAGCGTGCCGGTGCGTTTCACAGCTCTATGTAATATTGTGTGTAGGCTACGCCGGTGGCGCCGTATCCGAATTTGTTGGCAAGCAGCGAGGCGTTGAGCACGCGGCCGGCCTGCTCGTTGCTGGTGCCCAGGTCGAAGAAGCGGCCGGGGCAATCGGCGATGAGGCGGCGGAAGAGGAATGGGAGGTAGCGCCCGGCGCGGGCGCGGGCCGTGGAGGCTATATACTGGCAGTGGTCCACGGTGGCGGTGCGATAGAGCAGCACGCCGCCTTGCAGGCCGTCGGCGTCGTGGACCGTCCGCAGCAGTATGTTGTCGGGAAAGAGGGATTGCAGTCGCTCCATCTCCGTTAGGGCATGCACGGGCCGGGCGGCGTGGCGTTCGCCCAGGCAGGCTTCGAGCACGGGCCAGAAGTCGCGCAGGGATACGTCGGCGCGGACAGTCACTCCCTGCTCGGCCACGCGGCGCAGATAGCGGTGGCGGAGGTAGTCGAAGCCCGGATTGTCGCTCAGGCACACGGTCGAGGAAAGGAGTACGCTTTCTTGCACGAACCCGTTGCGCCATAGCGCGTAGAGGTCTTCCTGGGCGGGCTGCCGGGCGTAGATCCAGGGGAGGGGCTTGTAGTGGATGGCGCGGACATGTTCGGAGCGGCACCAGGCGAGCCAGGCATCGAAGAGTGCGAGTATGTCGGCGCCGTCGATCTTTGTCTTGGGCAGTATCCAGCCGCCGTAGGTGAGGCCCTGGTGGGAGTAGAGCCGGCCGTCGCGCAGGTTGGCCGGCAGCAGCGCCAGGGGCTTGTCGCCGCGTATGGCGATGAGGGAGCAGTCGGCGAAGCGGTCGGCATGATAGTCCATGTAGTCGCGCCGTAGCAGGAAGGTGGCGTTGCGCGAGGCGTCAGTCAGGTCGTCCCACAGTGACTTGCGGTCGGGGGTGTAGCGCTCGATGCGCCAGGTCATCTCAGCCATTCGCTCGGATTTAGACGTGTGCGCTGTTTCCATACCTCGAAGTGGATGGTGGGGGCGAGGTCGCCGCCGGAGGCGACGGTGCCGAGGGTCTGGCCCTGCTTCAGCTTCTGCCCGGTGGAGACGGAGCAGGAGCCGAGGTTGGCGTATACGGTGTAGTATTCGCCGTGGCGCAGGAGCACGACCGTGCCGAAGCCCTGGGCACGGTACACGGCGGCCACCTGGCCATCGTACACTGCCTGCACGGCGGCTCCTGAGTTTACTTCGGCATCTATGCCGGTGTTGTCGAGCTGCACTTTGGGCATGTCTGGCCGCGAATGGCGTCCGTAGGGGATGACGATGCGGAAGCTGCCTCGGACAGGCCGGGGCAGGGAACCCTTGGCGGAGGCGAACCCGGAGGCCGGGGTGGAAGTGGCGGTGGTGGTTTTTGCCGGTTTCTCCTCATGCGGCTTTTGGACAGGTGCGGAGGCGCGGGGTCGCCGTCTGCGGGCCTCGGCGTAGGGGGATGAAGAGGCGGATGTGGATGCTATGCTGGGCGCAGGCTTGGAAGTCGGACTGGTCTGACTCGTCCGATGTGACTGGTCGGCACGTTGCTCGTGAATCTGGCGTTCCTGCTCGGCGCGGCGTTCGGCGGCGAGGCGCTGCTCTTCGGCTCTTTTCTGCGCGGCCTGGCGTTGGGCCTCGGCACGGCGCCGGGCCTCGGCGGCGGCCTGCGCCTGGGCTATCAGTGCGGCCGTTTTACGGTCGAGGGAGGTTATCTCCGACCGTTTCTTGGCGATGAGCGACTGTAGACCCTGGTTGTCGGAGCGGAGCCGGGCGGAGAGGCTCTCGAGCTGCTGCTTGTCGCTGCCGAGGCGGCTCTGGCGGTTGCGCGTCTCGGCTACCGTGGCGTCCTGAGCGCGGCGAGTGACCGCCAGCTGACGGTTCTGTGTCTCCAGCAGCGTCAGCTGGTCGCCGATGGCGTCGGTGCGCGAACGGCGCCACTCGGCTATGCGGCGCATGTAGCGCATACGCGCCAGGCCCTGGTGGAAGTTCTTGGCGGAGAAGAGGAATGCCATACCGGTGGTCTGTGCCCGGTGCAGGCGCATCTGCTTTATTTCCTTCAGGTAGGCGGCGCGCAGACGGGCAAGCTCGGCCTGGTTGCCGGCGATGTCGCTCTGCAGCTTAACGCCGGTGTCGCTTAGGCGCCTGCTGACGGCGGCCAGGCTGTCGAGCGACTTGTGGGTATCGTCGATCTGTGTCTCCAGCACCTGCACCTTGCGCAGATTGGCTGCTATCTCGCCCTCGTTGGAGCGTATCTGTCCCTGGGCCTGCCTGATTTCTGTCTGTGCGGCACGCTTCTGCTTCTGCAGCTCCGTGCGCGTGGGTGCGTGCGCCTTCTTCTTTTTCGGACGCGCCTCAAGCTCTCCGATGCCGGCGCCGATTATCGCCGCCGCCAGCAGGGGCGCCGTCAGGAGAAATAGCCGTATGTGTCTGATTTTCAAGGGCAAGTGTCAGAATGATTTGAGGAAAGTCCTGATATCGACGCGCCGCCAGCTGTCACTGATCTCGATGGGTCCGAGGGGCTTGTCGGGGTTCCACTTGGGCTCGTCGAGGGTGAGCGTGGCCTCGTACGACTTATCCCTTACATGGATGTCGAAGTCGAGAATGGTTTTCCTGCCGCTGTAGGAGTAGGCCACCAGGGCGGCGTAGTTCTCGCTGACGGTGGTGACGTAGAGGTCCTGCATCCGGCGCTGGTAGTCGAAGGCGTATCCGTAGCGCACGGAGCCGCCGGCGGGCTGGGTCAGGGGCACGAGCAGCCAGCAGTCGGTCTCGTCGTAGACGTTGCAGAGGGCCATGTTCCGGGTGCTGAGGGTGCCGTAGTCGGTGAGGAAGACGCGCCCCAGGAAGAGGTCCTGGGCATCCTCGGTCTTGACGGGCAGCGTGGAGCCGATGGCCTGGCCGAGGTCCTCGCGCACCCACACCTTCTTCATGCGGTTGACGGCCGTGAGCTGCGTGCCGTCGAGTTCCAGTCGTCCGACCTCGCCCACGAACGGCGCCCGCACGGAGATGTAGAGCTTCTTGCCCTTCTCCATGTATATGCGCACCGAAGGGATGACGGGGAGCTTGTCCATGCGCAGCTTGCCGTCGAGCTGGACGCTGCTCCAGGGGGTGTAGGAGGCCGCCAGGGCGTTGAGGAAGGCCTGTCCTTCGGCGTCGGTGGCGGCATGGCTCTCAGCGAACAATGAGCAATGAACAATGAACAATAGAGCCGCCAGCAACCTATTTATCGTAGTACGTCTCATCTTTGATCTTGCGTTTAATCAGCTCGTTGTCGGGCTCCTTCTCCAGGGCCTTGCGCCAGTTGTCGACGGCCAGGCGGGTCTGCCCGAGCTTGAAGAGTATGTCGCCGTAGTGGTTGTAGAGCTCGGCGGAGGCCTCCTCGGGCTTGGTGTCCTCGATGGCCATCTCCTGGTATACCTTGGCGCGTTCGTAGTCCCCTTTCTTGAACAGTATGAAGGCGTAGGTGTCGAGGAAGGTGCCGTTATCGGGCTGGTCGGTGACTGTCTTGAGGCTCATCTCGGCGGCACGGTCCAGGTCGCTGTCGCGCAGGGCCATGAAGTAGGCGTAGTTGTTGAGCGTCATGACGTTTTCGGGGTCGATGGAGAGTACCTGTTCGTATATGGTGAAGGCGGTGGCTGTGTCGCGGAGACTGACGAACTGGTCACCGTACATCTGCATTAGGTTGGCGACGGCCGGGGCGTAGTAGTCGCGGGCCTCGACGGAGTCCTTAAGCTCCTTGACGGGCATATGGGCCGAGTAGGTGGGCAGGTAGTGGCGCACGGTCTGCAGCAGCATGTCGGCGGCTTGGCGGGGCTTCTCCTGGATGGCGTAGGCGGAGGCCAGGTAGATGTCCAGGGTCGGGTCCTTCTCTTCGAGGGTGGCCACGGCGTCGTCATAGACTTTTTTGGCGGCGTCGTAGTCCTTGGCGTCGATGAGTTCGAGCATAAGCTGCTCCCAGATGCTCTTGGACTGTGGCTCGATTTCCAGGATGTGGCGCATGGTCTTCTCCAGGTCCTTGGACATCTTGAGTTCATCCTCCACGGCGGCGCGGAGACGGAGTATCGCGGTATTGTCGGGCTCCTGGGCCAGCAGCGCCTCGATCATCGGGAAAGCGCGGGCCACATTGGCCGAGTCGGTGTAGAGGGTGGATATGAACTGGCTCAGTCCCTCGGCTTTCTCGTCGACGGAGAGGTCGTTGGTGGCCAGGGCCTCGGTCATCAGCCGGTCGGCCATGACGGTGTCGCCGGCCTCCTGGTAGTGCTGCGAAAGGGCCATCTTGGGGTGGAAGCGGTAAGGCTCCAGTGCCTCGGCGCGGCGCATGTTCACCAGTGCGGAGTCCTTTTGGCCGATGAAGTCGAACAGGGAGCCGCGCAGCAGCCAGGTGCCGGACATATCCGGGCGCAGGGTCGCGAGGGTGTCGACGGCGGCTATGGCGCCCGCGGTGTCGCCCATGGTGAGCAGCAGCGAGGCCTTGGTGGTGACGGTGTTGTCGTCCTGTCCCTCGGCGTGCTCGTAGCGGCGCACGGTGCGCACGGCCAGGGCGATGCTGTCGAGCTTCTGGTAGGTCTGCGCCAGGGTCATGAGTATGTCGGTGCGGCGGGGGTATATGCGGAGCAGGCGCTCCTGGATGCGGGCCGATTCCCCGGGGTCGCGGAGCAGGTTCTCGCAGAGCATGGCGTAGAGGGCTGCCTCGTTGATGTCGCCGGGGTAGGTCTCCACGTATCGGCGCATGGCCTGGCGACCGCGGGCAAAGGTGGCCGAGTCGGGCGAGAGCAGGATGCCGTAGAGCGAGGCGTAGAAGCCGGCGTTGAGGTTGCCGGGATCCAGGCGCGAGGCGTAGCGGGCCAGCTCGTAGGCCTGGTCGGTGCTGTCGGTATGCTTGTACGACTGCCGTGAGTAATAGAGCGACTTGGCGGTGTCGTTGCCGGGTGCGCCGTGCACGGCAGGCATCAGCAGCAATGCGCCGACAAAGGCGGCCGCGAATGCGAAGAATGTGATTTTCTTTTTCAACCTGTGAGTGTTCTGGAGTGGGGTTCTCTTATACGCCTGTGTGGCCGAAGCCTCCGGCGCCGCGCGTGGTCTGTGAGAGGGTGTCGCCGGAATCCTGCCAGGTGACGTGCATCACCGGCGCCACCACCATCTGACAGATGCGGTCGCCGTCGTTGACGGTCACCGGCTCGGTGCCGATGTTGACCATGATGACGCATACTTCGCCGCGGAAGTCGCTGTCGACGGTGCCGGGGGTGTTGGCCACCGTCAGGCCTTGTCGCAGCGACAGGCCCGAGCGCGGACGGATTTGCACCTCGTAGCCGTAGGGGATGTCCATGTACAGGCCGGTGGGGATGAGGCGGCGCTCGAGCGAGTTGAGCGTGATGGGTCCGTCGGGTAGCCAGGCATGGATGTCCATGCCCGACGCGCCTGGCGTGGAGTATTCCGGCAGGGGGTGCGGGCTACGGTTGACTATGCGCAGTATAAGGTCGTTGTCAGTCATTGTTTTCAGGTATTTTGGGTTCGTGCGGAACTTTTTACAAAGGTAATGCTTTTATATTTGGCGGAGAAGTCTTACCTTTGCAAAAATAAGTACTCACACATTTTTTAACGTAGAAATCATGAAAAAGTTATTAGCCCTCGTGCTGGCCGTGCTCTTCGGAGTGTCGTGCTACGCCCAGAGCAGTTCGCGGGTGGTGTACGCCCTGAGCCCTAATATGAACTGCGAGAACTGCGCCGCCCGTGTGCAGTCCGCCCTTCAGGCCCTCGCCGGCGTCGACTCGGTGAAGACGTGCCTGGGAGCCCAGACCGTGGAGGTCGTCTACAACGGCGCCAGTCTCAAGCCTGAGGTAATCGTGCAGGCGCTTGCCGGTATCGGCTATACCGCCACTCCGGCCGAGAAGTGCGTACGTGCCTCCGCCGGTCAGTGCGCCAACGGCGTGGCCGTCAGCAAGGAAGCCGCGCAGAAGATGCAGCGCATCGAGCAAGCCAACCCCGGCATAGTCACTGCCATCGACGGCAAGGCCACCGTCCGCGAGGCCGCCCACGAATGCACGGGTACCGGCTGCAACGAGCCTAACCACCAGTGCTCGCGGCAGGCCGTGCCCGCCGTCAAAGCCGTCAAGGCCGAATGCGCCACCGCCACTCCTTGCGCCAGGGAGGCCGATAACGTAGCCGTTGAGTGCGAGGCCCGTCCCGCTGCTGCCGTCAAGGCCACTGCCACTCAGGAGCTGAAGAAGGACGCCAAGGCCGACACCAAGCGTTACTCCAAGCCCCAGAAGACCAAGAAGCGCAAATAATTACAACCTTTACAAAAGCGGCGCTCACTTCAGAGAGGTGAGCGCCGCTTTTGTTGCCTGGACTTGCTGTTCAGGAATGTGTTATGCCCATTTCCACCTTGTACCCATTTAGGCGTCGGGAAGGTATAAAAGTTACACTGAGAGAGTGAGAAAAGTTAATTTACTTCTTCCGCAGGTCGGCGAGGCGCTGTGAGAGGCGGTCCATGAAGGCGGAGGTGAGGGCGAAGCGGACCAGAAGGTAGTTGAGGGGGATGCAGACGGCCATGGCCGGCAGCAGCGCCAGCTCCTTGCTCATGATTTGCTGGAAGATGGCCACCATGCCCACCTGCAGGCCCATGTTGATAAGGTGCGAGAGGGTGAATCCTATGCCACGCAGGGCGTTCGGCCGCGAGTGGAAGGTGAAGTAGTTTGAGAGGAAGAAGTTGAAGATGAAGCTGATGGCGTAGCTGATCATGGTCGACAGCACGGCCGGCACTCCGACAGGACCCACGAAGACCACGTACACGCCGTACTGGATGAGGGTTGCCATGCCGCCCACCATGCCGAAACGCACTATCTGCGCCAGTTGTCCGTCGCCGCGCATCAGCCGGTGGAAGATGTTGTGGCCGGGTTTCTTCGGCTGTTCGGATTCTTGCGTGGCGGCGGTGTGGCTCATACTCTGTTATTTTTGTGCTTTCTGCTGGGCGAGCACGGTGCGGTTGACGCTTTCGATGTAGTCGAGCACCTGGTCGCGTCCGGTGCCGGTGCTGGATGAGGTCACGAAAACAGGGGGCAGCTCCTCCCAGTGCTCCGACAGTGCCCGGCGGTAGGCGTCGACGTTGCGCTGCACGGCGACGGGCCCGAGCTTGTCGGCCTTGGTGAAGATGATGGCGAAAGGTACCTGGTTCTCGCCCAGGAAGGTCATGAACTCCATGTCGACCTTCTGGGGGGTGTGTCGTATGTCGAGCAGCACGAACAGCAGCGTCATCTCTCGGCGGTGCAGAACGTAGTTTTCAATGAGCTCGCGGAGCTTGGCTCGCTGGTCCTTGCCGCGTGCGGCATAGCCGTAGCCGGGCAGGTCCACAATGTAGAACTTGCCGTCGTTGATGCTGAAGTGGTTTATGAGCAACGTCTTGCCGGGGGTCTGGCTGGTCTTGGCCAGACCCTTGCGGCCTGTCAGCATGTTGATGAGCGACGACTTGCCGACATTGCTCCGGCCGATGAAGGCGTATTCGGGTACTTCGTGGCTGGGGCACTGGCGGTAGTCGGGCTGGCTGATCTCAAATTTCGCGCTCTCGATCTTCATTCGCCTGCAAAATTAATAAAAATTTTTCAAAAGCTGAGAGCTGAGGGCTGAGAGTAGGCATAGCCACGGGTGCGTCAGCTATCTCTCTCGGCTCTCAGCTCTCGGCTGATTACGGGTTGTAGAGGTCCTTGTTGTAGAAGTTTAGGATATCGTATGCGGCCTTGAGGGCCTGTCCGGCGCGGCTCCTTGGATTGAGGCGCACGGCCGCCAGGTAGTCGTTTATGGCCGCCGAGCGGCGGTTCATGGCCCAGTTGAGCATGCCGCGCTCCGTCAGCGCCTCGTCGTCGGAGTTGTGGGCGGCGATGTAGGCGTCCAGCGCACGGAGCGTCTCCTCTCCGGTGGCTCCGGCGGCCTGCGCGGCCTTTATCTCTTGCAGGGTCATATCATTCGAGCATGTAGTGGTTGCAGCTGACCTCCAGGGCGTCCAGGCCGAAGTAGGCCGGAGTGTTCATGCCCCACTGGCCCTTGTCGGACGACTCCATGGTGAAGTAGATGGCCATGACGTTGCCCAGCGGCGACAGGTCCCAGTTTGTCCAGTCGGTCACGTACCAGTCCTCCTCGGGACCTTCGCAGCGTGCCAGGTAGAAGTCGAGGGTGGTCTCGCCGCCCTGGCTGTGCACACCGTGGGCCGTCAGCTTCAGGTAGTCGCCCTCGGCGAATTTGCGGCAGAAGTCGTTGCCGCGTGTCATGCAATAGTATGTGTAGGAGGTGTTGCAGATCTTCACCGAGCGGGGCGTGAAGTCTGCAGGGTGGTTGCCGTACTGCCGCTTGACGTAGATGATGGTGGAGCGCTGGCCGAGCTCGGTGTCGTCGGTCTCCGAGGAGTTCCAGTAGGCCACCAGGTAGGGGTTGCCCACGCCAGAGGCGCTGCCGCCGGCGGTGACATCGAACTGGTGTGCCATCATGTCAGGGAAGTAGCCCTTGTCGGTGGATTTTGTAGCGACATAGCCGGAGAAGTAGCCTCCGTATTCCTCGCTGCCGGTGTGGGCGAAGCTGAACGGATTGATGTAGAGTGGCTCATCCTTGAATGCGCCGGTCCACACCTGGCTCTCGGTGTAGCTGAGGCCGGCACGCTTGTAGTCGAGGGTGTAGATGTAGGGATCGTCGTCATCGTCGCTGCAGGAGCTGAAGGCTCCGGCGAAAAGAAGGGCGGCAAGCGCCCAGAGTAGATTTTTCTTCATCATGTGTGTTTTGGATTATGCTTTATTAACAGTAACGCACCGCGTTGGTTTATATTTTGAGTCGAGAGCCGATAGTTGACGCTCAGTTCGCGTCCGCAACTCTCGACTCTCGACTTTCAACTTTCAGAAAAAATTACTACCTTTGCGCCATGACCGAGACATCCCCGCTCAACAAGGTCCGGCTCATCGACCTTCCCAAGATTTGCGACCCTCGCGGCAACCTCTCCTTTGTGGAGGGCGGACGCCACGTGCCTTTCTCCATCCAGCGCGTTTTCTACATTTACGACGTTCCCGGCGGCGAGACTCGCGGAGGCCATGCCCACCGCCAGTGCCAGATAGTGCTCATTGCCGTGGCCGGCAGCCTGTCCGTGCGCCTGACTGACGGCAAGGACGAGCTGCTCTTCCACCTCGACCGCTCCAACAGGGGCCTGCTCATCCCCCCCGGCGTGTGGAAGGTCATGGAGAACTTCACCACCGGCACCGTCATCGTCGCCCTCGCCTCGCAGCGATACGAGGAGGAGGACTATATCCGCGACTATGACGACTATTGCCGGTACTCGGCCGAGCAGTTCGGAATATGATTCGGTTTCTGGATATGCGGCGCGTCAATGCCCCGTTCGAGGACGAGACGATCGAGGCGCTGCGGCGTGTCGTTGAGTCAGGCAGGTATCTGCACGGCCCGGAGACCGAGGCTTTCGAGCATGAACTGGCCCTGGCTACAGGCTCCCCGCTGGCCATCGGTGTCAGCAACGGCCTCGACGCTATCCGTCTCATCCTCCGGGCGCTGATTCTGAATGGTCGGCTGAAGCCTGGCGACGGCGTCATAGTGCCCGCAAACACATACATCGCTTCGGTGCTGCCCATTACCGAGATGGGGCTGCGGCCGGTGCTCGTGGAGCCTGATGAGCGCACTCTCAACCTCGACTGGAAGCTGGCCGAGGGTGCTGCCGACCGCGACCCGGGCATACGGGCCGTCATGGCCGTGCACCTCTACGGCTCGCCCTGCTGGGACCCTGTCATCGCGCCCCGGCTGATGGAGCGCGGCCTGCTGCTGGTGGAGGATAACGCCCAGGCCATCGGCGCCACCATAGCCGACGGACGCCACACCGGCGCCTTGGGCCATGCCGCCGCTTTCAGCTTCTACCCGACAAAGAACGTCGGCGCGTTGGGCGACGCCGGGGCCGTCACCACCGCCGATCCCCAACTGGCCGACACCATCCGCGCCTTGGCCAACTACGGCTCCGACACCCGCTACCACAACATCTACCGAGGGTATAACTGCCGCCTCGACGAGACACAGGCGGCCATCCTGCGCATCCGTCTGCGTTCCCTGGGCCGCATCAGCGCCGAGAGGCGTGCCCGCGCCGCCGTCATGACGGCGATCTTGCGCGGCCACACGCACGTCATGGCACCCGAATGGCATTCGGGCGCCGTGTGGCACCAGTACGTGGTGCGCGTGCCCGGCGGCAGGCGCGACGCTTTCCGCGCCTATATGCTCGATAGAGGTATCCAGACCGACATCCACTACGCTGTGCCGCCTCACCTACAGCCCTGCTATCATGGCCTGGCGGCGTCTCCGCTTCACATCACAGAGCGACTGGCAGGCGAGTACGTCTCTCTGCCCATTGCCTCGACCACCCTGGGCGAAGCCGTCCGCATTGCCCACACTGCCTCCCTCTTCGAGGAACTGCTCCCGTTTGCGAGACAGCATGGCTTGGCAATCGAATAGTTTCGCACTGCTGCGCGGTCAGTAATCGAGTACGGCTCCGAGCGCGAAGATGCGCAGGCGGGCTGCAGGGTCGGCGTCCAGTACGGCACGGGCGCACGAGAGGAGCGTCGAGCCGGTGGTGCATACGTCGTCGACCAGGCACACGGTGGCGCCGAGCTGTCCGATCGGGGGGCGGTAGCGGAAGATGCCGCGTGTGTTGGCCTGCCGCTCTGCGGACGTCATGCCCGTCTGTGTGCGGTGGCCGCGGATGGCCTTCAGGCCACGACCTACCGGGATGCCGGTGGCGCGGCTGAGGCCCAATGCTATCTCGCGGGCCTGGTTATAGCCGCGTCGCAGCTGCTTGAGCGCGAACATCGGCACCGGCAGCAGCGTCTCCACACCGTCGAAGAAATCGGGCATTCCGCCGCCAGCCAGCTCTCCCATATAACGCGCCAGCGACGGGAAGCCGCGGTACTTGAAATCGTGGAAGACAGGTGCGAGCATCCCTTTTGCGTTGTATTCCAGAAAGGCCGAGGCACGTTCGAAGGGCACCTGTCCGGCAAAGTGCCGGGCCATGGGGTTGAGGTCCCAGCTGGTGGCGGCGAAGCGTGGCAGCGAACGCAGGCACTTGGCGCAGAGCCAGCGTGATGAGGGCCCGGGACGCTGGCCGCAGATGTGGCACTGCGCCGGCCAGAGAATGTCGGCTACCGCGCTGCCGATTTCGCGCAAGGCCTTCATTCCTCCCATGGGGCGTCGGTGTCTGCCTGGGCGACTTCGGTGCCGAGGGTGTGCATCACTCGCCCTATTGTGGCGCTCTCGTAGCCGCGTGAGCAGAGGAAGCGGTATAGCTTCTGGCGGTCGCTGACGTCGTCGAGGTCCAGCCTGGCGGCCTTGCGCCTGGCTGCCGCCAGGGCGTTCTCTTCGTACTGGTCGGCCTGCACCTCGGCCATGGCTGCGCGTATCACGCTGGTGTCGAGACCCTTGCCCATCAGTCCCTGGCGGATTTTCCAGGGGCCCCAGCCCCCCTGCCGCAGCTTCATGCGCACGTAGGCCGATGCGTACCGTTGTTCGTTGACGTAGTTGTTTTCAGTCAAGTAGCCGACGATGCGGTCGGCGTCGCGGGTGTCGAGCTTTCGGCGTCTGAGCTTCTCGCGGATCTCCTGCTCGCACATCTCCGCGCGGGCACAGAGGCCGGTCACGTACAGCAACGCCTTGTGGATATCCTCGTCGTGCTCAGTCATCGACAGGTTTCTGTGCTTTGATATATCGGTAGGCGCCCTGGGCGTCGCGCCACAGTTCCACGTTGGTGAAGCCGTCGTGGGCGAGCAGGGCCTTGAGCTCGTCGGCGTGGCGCGGGTTGATCTCGAAGTAGAGGCGCCCGCCCGGCTTCAGGCCCTTCAGGGCCTCCGGGGCTATGGCGCGGTAGAATTTGAGCGGGTCAGAGTCGGGCACGAACAATGCTTCGGCTGGCTCGTAGTCGCGCACGTTGGCCTCCATGCCGGCCTTCTCGCTCTCGTCGACGTACGGTGGGTTACTGACCACCACGTCGAGCGAGGCGCTCTCCGGGTTCCACTTCGTCATGTCGCCCTGCACCACACGTATACCGTTGCATTTCAGTGCTTTGACGTTGTCAGTTGCTACTTCTATGGCCTTGGGTGACAGGTCTATGGCTGTGATTTCGGGGAAGCTCATGTATCGGCTTAGGGCTATGGCGATGGCGCCGGAGCCGGTGCCCAGGTCCACTACCCGCAGGTCGCTGGAGGGGTTGTCGGCGGCGATGACGCGCACCAGCTCCTCCGTCTCCGGGCGTGGAATCAGCACTCCCGGCTCCACGTGCAGGTCGAGTCCGTAGAAGTGTGCCTCGCCCAGGATGTACTGCAGCGGCTCGTGCCTCTCCAGCCGCCCCAGGATGTCTTCGATCTTGGAGCGGATGTAGTCGCTGAGCGGGTAGTCGTCCGTCAGGCGGATGATGAACTCGGTGGCGTCCCAGCCTTTCAGAACGCGGAATATCTCTCGGATCATGGCGCGCGACTCGTCCTTGCCGTAGATGGGTTCGAGTCGTCGCCGCATCTCCATTACTGACTCTTTCATGACTTTATAACACTGCAAAGTTACTAAATTCTTGCAGGATTTTTGTAATTTTGTGGCATGAAAAGCAACGACGAGTACTGGATGCGGCGGGCCATCGGACTTGCACGCAAAGGTCACGGGCATGTGTCGCCGAACCCTGCCGTGGGATGCGTGATAGTAGGATCCGACGGTACCGTGGTGGGTGAGGGGTGGCACCGTCGCTACGGCGAGGGGCATGCCGAGGTCAACGCTGTGGCCAGCGTGCGTGATCCGAAGCTGCTCAGGGGTGCCACCGTGTACGTCACCCTGGAACCCTGCTCTCATTATGGCAAGACGCCTCCCTGTGCCAAGCTGCTGGCAGAGATGCCGATAGCCCGCGTGGTGGCCGGCAGCGTGGACCCCAACCCGAAGGTCAGCGGCCGCGGCCTGGAGATGCTACGCCGGGCCGGCAAGGAGGTGGAGGCCGGAGTGCTCGAGGACGAGTGCCGCGCCGTCAACCCCGCCTTCTTGTGCGCCCAGGAGCTCGGACGCCCCTTCATCACCCTGAAATGGGCACGCACGGCCGACGGCTTCATGGGCGCCACCGACCGACGCCTGCTCATATCGGGTCCGCAGGGACAGGTGTGGTGTCACCGCGAGCGGGCCATGCACGACGCCATCCTGGTGGGGCGCCATACCGTGGAAGCCGACGACCCGCATCTCGACACGCGCCGCTGGCCGGGCGGCAATCCGCTGCCTGTGGTGGTAGGCGGCGACGGGTCCCCCCTGGCCGGCTCCTTCCTGAGCTCCGCCCCCGATACCCTTTGGCTGCCGTACGCTTCCGACCTGCCCGCGCTCGTGGAGAGTCTGTGGCGGGAGCATCACCTGTCGTCGGTGCTGGTGGAGGGAGGCTCGCGCCTGCTGCAGGCTTTCATTGACGCCGGTCTCTACGACCGCATACGTGTAGAGACTTCCCCCGAAGCAGTCGGCCCCTCTGCGGCCATTTCTGCGCCCGATGTTCCGGTCGATGTCATCCTCTCCGAGACTATGCGCCTCGGCTCCAATCGCCTCGAAATCTTCGCCCGTGGGCGCAATCTGACACTTAAAAAGATTTAAAAAGCCATAATTTTTGATTAATCTCACATTGACGTCCGTTTCATGGCCGCAGTTTTGATACAAATTATTAAATTTGCAGATTGAAAACCGACTTACGCATGAGCATAAAGCGACTGACTGCGCCCCTGGCGTTCTTCATACTTGCGACGGCACTGCTGTCACTGTCGTCGTGCAACTCCAGTTCCGACCCTTTTGACGAGCCGTACGACCGCGGTACTGAGCTGATTGTGACCAAGTTCTACCTCAAGGCCGACTATAAGGTGATGACGAACCTCGACTCGGTCTATTTCGCCATCGACCTCAACCATAGAGTCATCTACAACGCCGACTCGCTGCCTGTGGGAACTCCCGTAGATAAGCTCGTCCCCATGCTCACCATCCCGTCGACGGTGGGTCAGGTTCAGATTGTGGTCGAGAACCCCGAGACCGGCGAGAGCACGGTGCACGACTACCGTGAGAACCCCGGCGACACCATCGACTTCACCCGGCGCGTCACGTTGCGTCTGGCAAACCTCGACGGCACCGTCGATCGTTCCTACGCCCTCAGAGTGAATGTCCACAAGATGAATCCCGACTCTCTCTTCTTCGACATGAACGCCCGCATGGCTCTCCCCGCACGGCTCGACAACCCGGCCGCTCAGAAGGCGGTAAGCCGCGACTCCACCGTCTATTGTCTCATCCAGGAAAACGACGGTAGCTACACCCTTTCCCACACTCGCAGGATCGAGGCCGGCACCTGGACCCGTCATGCCGTCATGCCCGGATTCACTCCTGACGTTCGTTCGCTGACGGCCACCGACGACGCCTTCTACCTCCTCTCCACCTCAGGCCAGCTCTATCGCTCGGCCGACGGCCTGGACTGGCGGCAGCTCACCGAAGCAGGCCGGTGGACGAGCATCATCGGCGCTTTCAATAACGCCGTACAGGGCGTGCGGGAAGCGAATGGCCAGCTGGTGCACACCCAGTATCCCATGGGTACATACGCCGAGACGCCCCTGGAGCCCGGCTTCCCCTACCTTCACTCATCAGACATGAGCATCTACTCCACCAAGTGGAGTTCCCTGCCTCTCGGCCTCATCACCGGAGGATACGACGGCACAAACTACACCGGCGAGACCTGGGCCTTCGACGGCACCACCTGGGTCGACATCTCCAACCGTGGCCTGCCCGCAATCTACGGCGGAGTCATGGTGCCATACTACGCCTATCTCCGCACCTCCACCCTCTGGCTCTTCAACGAATACTCCGTGTGGCTATACATTGGCGGAGCCCTGGGAGACGGCACCCCAAACCATACCGTATACATCAGCTATGACAACGGTGTGCACTGGCAAGAGGCCCCGCAGGCCATGCAGCTGCCCGCCGACTTCCCTGCTATCTTCGAGGTGGACCACGCCGTGCTTGACACTCCCCTGGAAGCCAACTTCTCCCCCGAGGCCTGGACCGACATCAACGGCAAGCGCACGTTCGGTGGCCAGCGTCGCCTCCCGTACGTCATCAACGGCTACAGGATATCCTGGAACTGCCCCTACATCTACTTGGTGGGAGGAAGTTCCGAACCGGGCGCCGCACTGAGTCCCTGGATCTACCGAGGCGTCATCAACCGCATGAGCTTCAAACCCCTCATCTAATGACCCGCCCCACATTATTATATAAAGGACTGCTGGCAGCCGCGCTGCTCTTGCTTCCGACCCTGGGCCGGGCGCAGGAGTTCGCCGCCTTCAGCGCCGATGACGACTACCGATACGAGATAGGCGGTGGCGTGGGCATGACCGGGTACCTCGGAGACGCCAACACCGCCTCCCTGCTCAAGAATCCCGGATGGGACGCCGAGGTCGCATTCCGATACATCATCAATCCACGCTTCGCCCTCAAGACACAGTTCTACGCCGGTGGGCTGCGCGGAGACTCCAAGCAGATGGAGAACGTCTTCCCAGACGCCAACACCTTCAAGTTCTCCACCACCTTCTACTCCGCCTCCGAGATGTTCGAGTTCAACTTCTTCAACTACGGCATGGGGCGCCGCTACCAGAAGCTCAGCCGCGTGACGCCATACATAGCCGCCGGCCTCGGCTTCGTGCTCGCCACAACCTCCGGCGAGAGCGCCTTCAGCATCGAGGTCCCCTTCGGAATCGGCGTCAAGTACAAGGCTTCAAAGCGCGTCAACCTCGGACTCAGCTTCCTGATGCACAAGACTTTCACCGACAAGATGGACGGCAAGGACCTTGCCGACCCCAACCAGATAAAGCACTCGTTCATGAAGAACACCGACTGGTATTCCACGCTCACCTTCACGGTGACCTACGAGTTCAGCCGACGCTGCGCCGAGTGCCATTACAAACCATGAGCAAGAGCAAAGCAGACGCAATAGCGGCCGGGCTCGACCCCGATAAGCTGCCCCGGCACGTAGCCATCATCATGGACGGCAACGGTCGCTGGGCCGCCGGCCGTGGCCAGGAACGCTGCCAGGGACACTTCCGTGGCGTCGACGCCGTGATCGACATCACACGCGCCAGCTCCGATCTCGGCATCAGCCATCTCACCCTCTACGGCTTCTCCACCGAGAACTGGCGTCGCCCACAGGCCGAGGTCGACATCCTCATGACCCTCATAGGCGACACCATCGAGGCTCAGACACCATTCCTGGTCGAAAACAACGTCCGCCTCAACCTTATCGGCGAACTCGAGCGCATCCCCGCCGCCTCCCTGGCCAAGCTCAAGTCCGGCGTGGCCGCCACCGCGCACTGCACCGGCCTGGTGCTCACCATGGCCCTCAGCTACTCCGGCCGATGGGAGCTCGCTGACGCCGCACGCCGCCTCGCACTCCAGGCACAACGCGGAGAACTGCGCCCCGACGACATCGACGAGCAGCGCCTGTCCGACGCCCTGTCCACCGCCCCCCTGCCAGACCCCGACCTGCTCATACGCACCGGTGGCGAGTGCCGCATCAGCAACTTCCTGCTCTGGCAGGCTGCATATGCCGAGCTGTACTTCACCCCTGTGCTCTGGCCAGACTTCGACCGCGACCGCCTCGTCGAGGCCCTGCGCGACTACCAGCACCGCGAGCGCCGATTCGGCAAGACCTCGCAACAACTAACCGACACTCATGACCACAAATAATACACGCCGCCTGCCGGGCCTGATTCCCCTGTCCCTCGCCCTGCTCCTGAGTCTCTGCGCCTCCACCATGGCACACGCTCAGGCATTCACCCTCGACATCCCCGACACGATCCTCAATCCCAAGGTAGTCTATTCGTCCATGCCGCGCACCTACGAGATCGCCGCCATCAACGTAGAGGGCGTCAACGCCGGCGACGAATACTCCGCCATCGGCTTCTCCGGCCTCAACGTCGGCCAGCGCGTCGAGATTCCGGGCAAGGACATCACCGACGCCACCAAGCGCTTCTGGCGGCAGGGAATATACTCCCGGGTCCAGGTCCGCGTCGACAAGATTATCGGCGACAAGGCATACCTCACCATCGTGCTCGGCCAGCGTCCACGCATGAGCGAGTTACGCTTCACCGGCGTCTCCGGCGGCGAGAAGAAAGACCTCCTCAACAACCTCGCTATGGTCAGCGGCCAGCAGATCACTCCCAACATCGTCGCCCGCGCCAAGCAGCTCATCGAGCAGTACTATGCCAAGAAGGGCTTCAAGAACGCCAAAGTAGAAATCTCCGAAGTCCCCGATCTCAGCCAGAAAAACTACGTCTTCCTCGACGTCGACGTCCAGAAGTCCAACAAGATCAAAGTCCACAAGATCTATGTCGAGGGCAACCAGGTCCTCAGCGACAAGCGCCTCAAGCGCGTCTTCAAGAAAACCAACGAGAAAGGCAACCTGCTCAACCTCTTCAAGCAGAAAAAATTCGTGGAGCAGGACTATGCCGACGACAAGACCCGCTTGATAGAGAAATACAACGAGCTCGGCTACCGCGACGCCCGCATCGTGAGCGACTCCGTGGCCCGGTACGACGACGGCACCGTCGACATCTTCCTCAACGTCGACGAGGGCGACCGCTACTACATCTCCGACATCTCCTGGGTCGGCAACACCATCTACGACACCCAGGTCCTCAGCGACCTGCTCGGCATCTATCCCGGCGACGTCTACAACCAGAAGCTCCTCAACAAGCGTACCACCGAGGACGACGACGCAGTGTCCAACCTCTACCTCGACAACGGCTACCTCTTTTTCCAGCTCGTACCCATCGAGGAGAACGTCAAGGGCGACAGCGTGGCCTTGCAGATGCGCGTCATCGAAGGCCCCCAGGCCACTATCAATAACATCGTCATCAACGGCAACGACCGCCTCTACGAGAAAGTCATCCGCCGTGACCTGCGCGTAAAGCCGGGCGCCCTCTTCTCCAAGAGCGACCTTGTGCGCTCCGCTCGCGAAATCGCCACCACCGGCCACTTTAACCCCGAGAACATGGACATCCGGCCCCAGCCCAACGAGTCCGACGGCACTGTCGACATCATCTTCAACCTCGAGTCAAAGGCCAACGACAAGTTCCAGTTCTCATTCGGCTGGGGACAGACAGGCCTCACCGGCCAGCTCGGCCTGAGCTTCACCAACTTCTCCATCAAGAACCTCTTCCACCCGTCCATGTACAAGGGCCTCATACCCCAGGGCGACGGACAGACATTCTCCATTTCGGCGCAGACCAACGCCAAGTACTACCAGAGCTACAACATCTCATTCTTCGACCCCTGGATCGGGGGCCGGCGCCCTAACTCCCTAAGCGTCAGCCTCGACTACTCCCGCGCCACCGGCATCAACTCCTCGTACTACAACGACAACTGGAACAATGCCTGGCAGAATTCTCTCTACTATTACGGTTCCAACTACGGATATAACTCCAACTACTCCATACAGCAGGCCTACGACCCCAACAAGGTGCTACAGCTCGCCGGCGTCACCGTCGGCTACGGATCACGCCTCACCTGGCCCGACGAGTACTTCACCTTCCAGACATCGCTCTCCTACCGCTGGTACTACCTCAAGAACTGGGAGTACCTTTACTACATGAACAACGGCACTTCCAACTCGCTGGTGTTCAGCCTCAACCTCTCCCGCTCAAGCATCGACAATCCCTACTATACCCGCCGCGGCTCCGAGTTCAGCTTCGGCATAGACTTCACCCCGCCCATGTCCGCCTTCCGCCACCGCAACTGGCGAAAGCTCTACAACGAGGCCACCTACGCCAATTCTGAGAGCGCCAAGAAGGAGATGTACCGCTGGATCGAGTACTATAAGATCCGCTTCAAGTCCAAGACCTTCACCCCGCTCACCGACCCCGAGAGCCAGTGGACCCTCGTGCTCATGACCCGCGCCGACTTCGGCCTGCTCGGCCACTACAACCGCTATCTGCGCACCCCCTTCGAGACCTACTACTTCGGCGGCGACGGCATGACCGGTTCCGGATCGTACGCCACCGAGACCGTGGCCATGCGCGGATACGAGAACGGCCAGTTCACCCCCTGGGGCATGGAAGGCTACGCCTACGGCAAGTTTACTTTCGAGCTCCACTTCCCCTTCATGCTCCAGCCCACAACCACTATATACGGACTCACATTCGTCGAGGCCGGCAACGCCTGGGCTCAGATGAAGAACTTCTCGCCGTTCAACCTCAAGCGCTCCGCCGGCGCCGGCCTCCGCATATATCTCTCCGTGCTCGGCTTCATGGGAATCGACTGGGGCTACGGCTTCGACGTCGTAAATGGCAAGAAGGGCGGCTCCAACTTCCACTTCGTGCTCGGACAGGAATTCTGATGTAACAATTCCGCGGTTATTGAGTTATAATAAGAAAAGACCCTTATTATGAAAAAGATACTTCTCACCCTGCTGGCCGTAGTGGCCGTGTCCCTGGGCGCCAGCGCACAGAAATTCGCCCTGGTCGACATGGAGTACATACTTCGCAACGTACCCAGCTACGAGATGGCCAACGAGCAGCTCAACCAGATAAGCGCCCGCTTCGAGAAAGAAGTCAACGACATGTCGGCCGAGGCCGAGACCATGTACAAGAACTACCAGAGCGACCGCGTCTTCCTTACCGACGAGCAGAAGCAGGCCCGAGAGCAGGAAATCGTGGCTAAGGAGAAGGAAGTCAGCGATCTGCGCTACAAGTACTTCGGTTCCGAGGGCGAGCTCTTCAAGAAGCGCCAGAGCCTCATGAAACCCATCCAGGAGGAAGTCTACGAGGCCATCAAGGCCGTCAGCCAGGAGAAAGGATATCAGGTCATCTTCGACCGCGCATCCAGCCAGAGCATCGTCTTCGCATCGCCCCGCATCGACATCAGCAACGACGTCCTGGCAAAGCTCGGTTACGCCAAGTAGCAGACGCCACAATCTGCTGGTAGCGAAATGTAGGGACGCACCCTGGTGTCCGCCGAGAGTCGGCCACCGTGCCAGCCGGAGCATTGCCATTTGCATTTGGCGCTCGCTTCAGGGCGCCTTCTCTCAACACTTGGCTCTTTCGACTTTTTTCGTTAACTTTGCAGGCACATTTTATACGAACAAAAACAACCAACACAGATAATGATTAAGAAAGTACTGCTTGCACTGGCCCTGATTGTGCCCGTGCTAGCTTCCGCCCAGACAGTTAAGATCGGCTACCTCAATCCCGACGACGTGCTCAAGTCCATGCCCGAGTTCAAGACCGTGGAAAGCACGCTCGCCGACCTCTCCAAGAAGTACGAGGACCAGCTCGCCGCCATGCAGACCGAGCTCAAGACCAAGATGGACGAATACGACAAGCTCGGTGCCAACGAGCCCCAGAGCATCAAGGAGCGCAAGGCCAAGGACATCGAGGACCTCCAGACCCGTCTCCAGCAGTTCTACCAGCAGGCCCAGACCGAGCTCCAGCGCAAGCAGACCGAGCTCGCGCAGCCCCTCCACAGCAAGCTCCAGGACGCCGTCGACGCCGTCGGCAAGGAAGGCTCGTTCACCGTAGTCCTATACAAGGACATGATGCTATACTACGCCACACCCGCCGTGGACATCACACCTATGGTAAAGGCCAAACTCGGCATCAAATAAAAACCAAACACACATACAACCCGGCGCGGAGACGGATTCATTTCCGCTCTCTGCGCCGTTTTTTCTGTCTCTCTTGAAAAACACGGACCACACCCCCGGCCCCATCGGCGTCTTCGACTCCGGCTACGGCGGCCTTACTATATTACGCTGTATCCGGCGCCGACTGCCCGGATACAGCTACCTCTACCTCGGCGACAATGCACGCGCCCCCTACGGTCCACGCTCCTTCGAGGTCGTGCGCGAGTGCACCCTACAGGCCGTTCGGCACCTCTTCGCCGCCGGATGCCAGCTCGTCATACTCGCCTGCAATACCGCCTCAGCCAAGGCCCTTCGTTCCATCCAGCAGGAATACCTCCCCGGCAACGCCCCCGACCGACGCGTGCTCGGCGTAATACGCCCCACCGTCGAGGCCCTGCCAGCCGTCACCCGCAACGGCCACGTCGGCCTCATGGCTACCGCCGGCACCGTCGCCCCCCCCAGCCACTCCTATCGGATGGAGACAGCCAAGACCGACGTCCGTATCCGCCTCACCGAACTCGCCTGTCCCCTGCTTGTGCCCCTCATCGAGAACGGCGAGGCCGACAGCCAGGGCGCCGACTGGTTCGTGCGCAAGTACACCGCCCGGCTCCTCCAGGCCGACCCCGACATCGACACCATCCTGCTCGGTTGCACCCACTATCCCCTCATTGTCGACAGCATCCGTCGCCACGTTCCCGCCAACGTCCGCCTGCTCGAGCAGGGACCCCTCGTGGCCGAGAGCCTGGCCGACTATCTCCGTCGTCATCCCGAGATGGAGAGCCGTTGTCTGCGCGGGGCCGACTGCCGGTACCTCACCACCGAGGAACCCGGCAAGTTCGACACCATGGCCACTCTCTTCACCGGCGCCCCGGTCCGCTCCATCCGAATCACCCTCTGACCCCCTAAAATAATCGGTTCAGGCTGAAAGAGACCGTGGTTTAAGTTTGCGGGTATAGAATAAATTGCCTAACTTTGTCGTGTCGATGCAATCTGGTGATATGTCCGGTTAATGCATCCGTGTCTCTTTATTATGTGTGAAAGTTTGAATCTCGATTCAGTCCGAGACCTGCCTGGAACGACATGTGCGGAGCGGTGTGCCGGAGCTTTTTGGCCAGATTGTGCCATCCATACGTTCGGGGTTTTGGCGCTGCTGTGTGTCGCTTTGCTGTCCTGCCTGCCTGCAGTAGCCGCCAACCACCGTGACTGGAACCAGCGCCAGTATGCCGCCTACAAGGGCATGCCGAGCGAGAGGCTGCTGGAACGGGGTGAGGACTTCCTGATGACATACATGAAGCCCGACTCGGCGCTGATGTGCTACACGGTGGTGGCCGAGCGCTACCGGCCCGACATGACCAACGAGGAGAAAAAGGTGTGCCTCGACGGCTACTACGGCCGCTGGCAGACATTCTTCTTCGGCTACGGCAACGCCCCCATGGCCCTCGAGGACATCTACATGGCCTCCGACATCGCCGCCGCCATCGGCGAACCCGCTCCCAAGCTCGAATACTTCTACGGCGTCTGCTACATGATAATAGCCAGCAGTGCCGGCGACCACTCGCTCTATTCCCGCGCCATCCCGTACTTCCGGGCGTCTTTCTGGCAGGCCCTCGAGCAGAAGGACTATCCCACCCTGCACCGGGCGTTCGACAACCTGGCCACCGCCACCTTTGTCGTCGACTCGATGCAGACTATGGACAGGGAATACCGCACACTGCGGGTCCTTAGGGAGCCTGACGCCTGGCACCATCGGCAGTCGCTGCTGATCTACGACGGCTTCCGGCAGCAGAAGGCCGGGCAGCTCCGGCAGGCTTACGCCACCTTCCAGGATCTTATCGCCAATGTGCCCCGCCGTGCCGAGAACATGCGCTATCTAACCTCCTTCTATATCAAGCGGCTCCGTGTGGAGGCTGCCATGGGGGGGAATGACAGGGAGATGGCGACGCTCGACACCATCCTGGGCCTCTCTTATCGATATAACATGCCTGACGTTCGCCAGGTGGCCCTCGCGCTGATGTTCAGCGCATACGAAAAGACCGGAGACCGCGTCCGCAGCGACGAGTACTTCCGCCATTACCTCGCCCTTAAAGACTCTTTGGCCACCGATCGCTTCGTGGCCCAGTTCCAGGAACTCAACTTTACCTCCGAGCGGCGCCGGATGCAGAACCAGATGAAGGAGGCCCAGTTCCAGAACCGCCTGCGCAGCTGGATCATAGGCCTGGTGGCCATCCTGTTTGTCGCCACTGCCATCTTTCTGGTGTTTATGAAGCGTCGCAATCGCAAACTCCACGAGCGCAGTGAGGTCCTGTACCGCCAGCTACAGGAGCTGGCGGCGCACGAGGATCGCTGGCTGTCGCGCCGCGCCCTCGCCGAGGCTGACATCCCCGACGAACCAGACGAGGAAGCCGGCAACTTCCCTGCCGGAGATGCCGCCGCAGTAGGAAGCAGTGAAAGTGACGGGGCACTGTCGCAGGCCAGCAGCATCACGTCCGAGGCCCTTGACGAGCTCGAGGCAAAAATCCGCCAGGTCATACTCCATTCGTCGGCGATCTTCGATCCCGACTTCTCCCTGGTCCAGCTAACCGAGATCGTAGGCAGCAACAGCCGCTATGTCAGCCAGTGTATCAATGAGCGCTTCGGCTGCAACTTCCGAACCCTTGTCAACAAGGCCCGCATTCGCGAGGCCATGCGCCGATTCGACGACTGCCGCACCTACGGCGATTATTCTATCGAAGGAGTGGCCGAGTCCGTAGGTTTCAGGTCTCGCTCCAGCTTCTCCATCTGGTTCAAGCGCTTCACTGGCCTCGCTGCCGCCGAATACCGCAAGCTCGGAAGCTGCTCTTCTAAGCCCTCGCTCTGACTATTTACCTTTGGTTGCGGAATCGGTATAAGCATACGCCGGTTCAACGGAGGATCGGCGGAAGACGCAAAAGAATGGGAATGTGCTGTCGGATAAAACGAGTCAAGCCGGAAACTTGGTGTGGCGGTCCTTCGGTCTGGTGCCACCGCGTTTCATTAGTAGCTATGCTCACTCCACGGCAAAATAATGAAATGCACCGATATTTAGGCTTGACCCAATAAACCCGAAAGTGGTGACGGGATTGCCTTATTAATGCGTGTTGGCATCAGGTCTCGGGCGTACAAGCCCCGGTCGGCCTTCCCGGCACCCGCGTTGCGGGCGCGTCGCCTTGTATTGAAGTTGTTTCTACTTATTTGCGAATCTGAAAATTTATGAAGTTGTTCTAATGATTAACTTCTCTTTGTCAATCTTTCAACATCTATCCGGTGTATTTCCATCCACTCATCGGTCACGATGCCCGCATCGCTCCCTCTTCGTGTATGAAAATCCCCTCGGATATATGCTGAAATCTTAACAAAGAAATAAGTGAAACAACTTCATTATGAAATTTCCCGGACTGCAATAAAAAAGTAAACAGACAATTATCCGGGCTTGGCAGTAGGGACGCCTTGAGGCGCCGACGGCTAAGCCTGGATATATGTCGGTTTACAAGTGGATGCGCGTAGGAATCGTGGACGCCGGGGCTAAAATCTTTGGCTGTGCTGCAGGCAGGTCGGTTGCCTCGCTACGCGTCTTTGACGAAGGCGTCGGCCTCTCCTTCGGTGGGGGAGGGGCTTACTCCTCGCCCTGGCGGAGCTGCTGAACGTAAACGGCCTTCATCATCTTCTTGCGGTTCGTTACCGAAGGCTTCTCGAAGGCCTGGCGGCGACGCAGTTCCTTTACCACGCCGGTGCGCTCGTATTTACGTTTGAACTTCTTGAGGGCGCGCTCGATGTTCTCGCCTTCCTTTACTTGTACGATGATCATTGTCTGGTACTTGGTTTTATCTGTTTTTGGTTTTTATGCTTGTTTGCATGGCGTTTGCGGCCCCGAAAGGCTGCCCGCCAAAAGGCGCTGCAAAATTAGTCATTTTATCGATACCCGCAAAATTTTTCTCCATCTTTTAACATATGGTGTCCGGCAGCCCGACGGGTGCTACTCTCAACTGGCAAGTGCAAAATTAGCGATTTCACGGAAGAACGCCTTTTTA
>ENA-ORSL01000528-ORSL01000528.1-human-gut-metagenome-genome-assembly--contig:-NODE-528-length-39776-cov-3.084489_pt1 | contig 39776 bp, 25 predicted proteins | sample MGYA00242190_ERZ509157 | MGnify/ENA primary metagenome ERZ509157 (study PRJEB26280, sample SAMEA2338664) | human gut metagenome | biome: human gut; feature: human-associated habitat; material: faeces... | reverse complement strand
CATGGCCGCCGTAGCTATCATAGCGTTGTCGGCACTGACCGATATTGCGGACGGTATTATTGCCCGTCACTTCGGGCAGGTGTCAGACGTAGGAAAAATACTTGATCCCGTGGCGGACAAGCTGACGCAGGGGTCGATAATTGTCTGCCTGTGCTTTGAGCACCGTCAGCTGATAATACTGATACTGTTGTTCGCCGTCAAAGAGGTGGTTGTGGCGCTTTTCGGCTGGCTGACTATGAAGTATGCTCATTATGTCAGCGGAGCACGCTGGTATGGCAAGCTGTGCTCGGTTGTTATGGTGGCGGCGGTTTCGGCGTTTGTGCTGTTCCCGGGAATGAAGGAATGGGCGGTGAGCGCAATTATGGCGTTGTGCGCCGCGGTCCTGATATTTTCAATGGTCATGTACCTGCGTTACTATACGATACTTTTGCACGGAACAGTACTGCGGGAGCGGTTTGAAAATCAGGGTCACCGCTGGCTAAATATTGCTACGGCGCTAATATGGGTATGTATTATCGTGGCATGCATCGTCAACCGCGACAAGCTGACGTTTGACGGAGTGCTTAAATATACGCCGTCCGATCCCGCGTTGGCGGCGGCGGTAATGCTTCTTTTGTTTGCACTCAAAAGTCTCAGCTTTTTCATGTATTGCGGTGTGCTTTATGCCGCCAGCGGCATAATATTTCCGCTCCCCGTGGCCATTGCGGTCAATATAGCGGGCACGGCTATTATGGTTTCGATACCTTATTTTCTCGGTCGCTTCCAGGGTGAGCATGCACTTAACCGTTTGTCAGAGCGCTTTCCGCGTGTCAAGGCACTGCGAAAGCTGCGTGAGAAAAACGATTTTATGTTTACGCTGATATTGCGCCTGGTAGGTATGCTGCCGAGTGATGCCGTCAGTCTGTACTGCGGTGCCGGCGGTGTTAAGTACAAACGCTATCTGCCGGCCTGCGTCATAGGCTTTATGCCGGAAATCATAACCTTCCCGATACTCGGTATGAATGTATCGACACCGGGATCACCGGAATTTCTCATAGCGCTTGCAGTAAATGCCTCGTTTATGCTCGGCTCGTTGGTGACACTTATAGTCATGAACAGAAAACGCAAAAAATCAGAAAGGATTGACTGATATATGCAGGTAGTGCTGAAAATATCCTTCCTGTTTATTATCGGCGGCTCGCTTGGCTGGGTGCTTGAGCTGTTTTACCGGCGCATGGCACACGGCAAGTGGATAAACCCGGGCTTTCTTGTGGGACCTTGCCTGCCGTTGTACGGGATCGGTGTGGTATTGCTTTATTCCATATGTGAAATAAGGCTGGACGGCATAGCCTCGGAGTTCTGGCGGCATGTTGTCGTGATACTGATGATCACAGCTGTTATGACAGGTATAGAATATGTCACGGGACTGTTCTTTGTCAATGTTATGAAGGTCAGGCTGTGGGATTATTCGGATCGTTGGGGCAATGTTCAGGGTATCATTTGCCCGCTGTTTTCACTGTTCTGGGGTGTGCTGGGGGCGCTTTACTATCTGTTTGTGCACAGTTATATGTGCGTTGCCGCCGACTGGATTGCAACGCATCAGGCGTTCGGATACTTTGTCGGTATGTATGTCGGAGTGCTGATGGTGGACATCGGATACTCCTTCCATGTTGTGTCAAAGATACATACATGGGCAAAAGAAAGCAAATTTACGGTGCGCTATGAGGAACTGAAGCTGGCCATTCGAGCACATGCAGAGAATATGAAAAACAAGCGACACTTTGTTTTTCCGTTTCACACTCTGCTCAGTCTGCGTGATGAGCTGGAGCACTACAAAAAGGCATGGATCGAAAAGCGAAAGTAAGAGTTGCATAAAATATTTCCCCGCAATGAAATCTCAAGGGATCTCATTGTGGGGAGTTTCTTATATTTTATCGGTTTCAATTTCCAGCGCGCGTCCGAGCGGAAGTGAATAAATGATCACGGAATCCGGGCGGCGGGCGCATATGCGTGACAACGCGGCGGCGTAATAGCTGAGCTGTGTGCGGTGACGTTCTGAAAGCATGGAGCGTGCGAGCTCGGGGTCGGCAAGCTGGGCGGCAGAGAGCCTGTCGGTTTTGTAGTCGCACAGTACCAGCCTTCCGTCAGCCGAAGTAAAGAACAGGTCAATGACGCCTTGCACAAGTATCCGCTCACCTGACAGCGCCGCAGAGGTCGAGGCATCGTCGGAAAAGGCTGAGGCGGGAAGCATTATGTTGAAGCGCTGTTCGCGGTGTATTTCCCGGGCGGCTTGCAGCCCGGCGAACAATTCCGAGGAGAAGAAGGCTTCAAGCTGTTCGATGTTCACGATGGATGCCATGGAGGCGGGGATGAATCCGTTTTCCATCAGGCGCTCAAGCTCGGCCGCAACACCGTGGGCGACACAATAATCAAAGTCACAGAACTGTAAAAACACATGTGTGGCTGTGCCGCGTTCTGCCGGCGTGATGTAAAATTGCTCTCCGCGCTTGGAATGCGCGGAGCGATTTTTTTCATCAGAGAAATCGGATGAGTCGGGAGTTCCGCTTGCAAGGTCAACCTTGTTGGCGGCATCCTGTGTGAGAAAACGCGGAGCAAATGTCATGGTACCGAGCTTCGGACTGAAGCTTTCAGGTACATAGTCGGTAGTCTCGTTCTCGTCCAGCATGCCGGGGTACAGCTTGGAGACCGATAGCTTGGCAGGCAGTCGACTTAAGTGCTCGTAAGGATAGACATAGCTGAAACGGCGCTCAAACTCATGCTCATATTTCTGCTCAAGTCCGTCTTCATTTCTGTCGGATACTGCATCTGCGGAGGATATTTGACACCCGGGCACATATGGAATGGGTGTCGGAATTGTGTTTTTCGGCACAAGGTCGAAACGGTAGCAGGCATTTGCGGGCGGCGTCAGCGACAGCACTGACAGCATCCAGTCGAGGCTGCATTTTGCGTGCAGCAGTGGATAGGTATGTCCTGTTTCGCGGCAGAGTTCGGCTCTTTGCAGCTTTTTGTCAAACCCGGTCTGACAGGATGCCGTGATTATCAGCTGCTCTCTTGCACGTGTCATTGCCACGTAAAAAAGACGCATTTCCTCTTCGGTCTGCAGGCGGATGCTGTCGAGTGCGGCGGCGGTATACAGCGGTGTGCGCAGACTGGCAAGGCCGGTCATGTCCTTGAGCCGTATGCCGGGGCCGAGCTTGCGGCTGAAGATAAACTCACGCTCGGTGTCTTTGAAGTTGAACTTTCCGCCGCAGCCGCAGACAAAACAAACGGGGAATTCAAGCCCTTTTGAGTGATGCATCGTCAGAACGGTAACGGCGTCGGCACCCGGCTCTGCGGCCGGGCTTTCACCTTCATCTCCTTGGGCAATAGCCTGATTCAGGTACTTTATAAAGTTGTAAAGTCCGCGGAAGGAGCCGGCTTCAAACTGACGTGCGTATTCGTACAGCCGCTCAAGGCCGGCGCGTGCGGACGGCTCGGTACACAGTGACAAAATGGAAGTGTCGCGGTAGAGTCCGCGCAGCAGCCGGTCGGCCGACAGTGACCGCGCCATTCCGCGATAGCCCTCCAGCCTGGTTGCAAAGGCACGGCATTTTTGAGCGAGGCTGCCGCTTTCATTACAATATGCGGTCACAGCATCGTAAAGTGAGACCTTTTTGTCTGACTTTTTACGTATCAGTGACAGATCATCCATAGTGAAGCCAAACAGTGGCGAGCGCAACACGGCTGCCGTCGGGATATCTTTCTGAGGATTGTCTATAACGGTGAGCAGGCTTATCATCAGTGATACCTCGGGGCGGGTGTAATAGCCGCTGCTGCTGTCGCTGTTGACGGGAATACCCAGCTTTTCAAGCTGCACTGTCATGGCGGCGCATACACTTTTGGTACGACAAAGCGCGGCAATGTCGCCGGGGGACAGGGGCGCACCGTCGTTGCGTCGGCCGGACGAAAGCAGGTCAGATATTCGTGAGGCGACATAACAGGCCTCGGTTTGCTGCTCTTTGTCTTCGGGGGAGTCCGGTTCCTCATCGGAATCGGGCGGGGCGGACGGATCCGTTGACAGCGGAGCATTTCCGGTGCTTGTGATGTGGGCGGCTGCCGTGGAGTCCGGGCTGAGATCGTTTGCGGTATCATTATGGTTCTCGGCGGCTGTGATGACTGCCACGCTGACGCGCGCTGGTGTTACATCGGGCGGCGTTGGCTTGCCCTGAACCAGATCATCTTCCGAGGTATATCCTATCGAGACGCCGCAGGCCGGGAAAAGCCGGCTGCACATCAGATTGACAAAATCAATAACCGGCTTGTCGCACCTGAAATTTTCCGACATGAAAATCGTTTCGCCACAGGAGTCCTCACGGCCAAAATCGGTCCGATATGCGGCAAAAAGCGACGGCTCGGCACCGCGGAAGCCATAAATGCTCTGCTTTATGTCACCCACCATGAAGCGGTTGTGTCCGTTTGATATTGCACGGAACAGGCAGTCCTGAACTTCAGTTACATCTTGATATTCGTCGATGAATATCTCGTCAAACCGCGCGGCATAGTCACGGGCGAGCGGTGTTGGAGAGCCGTCGGGACTGACCAGAAGCATATAGGCGTATCTGCGCAGGTCATTGAAATCGCACAGCCCACGCGCTTGCTTTTCTTCGTTCATGCGGCACTGGAATTCTGACAGCACGCTGTACATCGTGCGGCACATGGTTGCGGTCCTTTCAAAGCAGTTACGGATCTCGTCTTCGCTGAGTGCAAAAAAGCGTGACTGTATACTTGTCTTGTTTGATTTTGTATCGCGCAGTGAGTCGATTATCTCCTTCCTGACATCCGCCCACATCTGTGTGCGCGGTGTTTTGTACTCTTTACCGAGATTTTTCAATGCCACCGGAGCGTAATCGAGCGCAATGCCGCGCGCCGCAGTGTAATCGCCTGCCGCAACAGCGGATTTCAGCGCCCGGCAATGCTCAAGACAGTGGACAAATGCCGGCAGGTACTGCTTGCTCGTCTTTTCGTTGTCGGCAAGCTCCCCCGTCGCAAGCTCAAGTATGTTTATGAAATAATCCAGCTTTGATATGATTTCCCCGGCGCACGCCCGGCCGGCCCGCGTGTCATAAAAGCGTTCCTTGGTCTCGTCCTCCAGTGCCCGGTAGCTGTGCCGCAGGTATTCTATGCCTTCGGGCAGGTCGAGCAGGCGGTTGTATGTGCCGTACAGCAGTTCCCACAGCTTTTTGTCGTTTTTGTTGCTTGATGCCAGACTGTCGGCAAGAGCGGCGAAGTCTGTGCCGCCGTTTTCGAATGCGGCATCAATAACGTCCTCCATGACCGACTGACAGAGCAGCTTAAGCTCGGTTTTGTCCGGTATACGGAATCCGGCGGGCAATGGCAGCTGCGAAAAGCCGGCCTTGACAACATCGGAACAAAATGCGTCTATCGTACATATTTTTGCCGAGCCGAGCAGCATAAGCTGACGCAGCAGCAGTTTGTTGCCCGGTGACTCTGAAATGCGCTGTGACAGCGCACCGGAAATGCGCCGTCTCAATTCGGCTGCGGCGGCACGTGTAAAGGTAACGGCGAGTATACGTGTGATGTCGGTCGGATTGTCCTCGCGAGTCAGGGATTGAATTATGCGCTCGGTCAGTGCGGCGGTCTTGCCCGAGCCGGCCGCTGCCGAGACGAGTATATCATGGCCGCGCGTTGTTATTGCGGCGGTTTGTGACGGTGTCCAATTGATAGCCATATCCGTTCCCTCTCAGTATTATTGGGTCCGACGCGCGCTGCGGCAGACGGCGCTGTATTCACAGTAGTCACACTGTGATCTTTTGCCCTGACGGCGCGGCTCGGCCGAGGCGTTTCCGGAACGCATTTTTTCATTGACAGCGCTAAGAGTTTTTGAGATCTCGCCGCACAGTTCACCGAAGCCGTCCAGCGTCAGTGTGTTGTCCCTGCCGCGCGAATTGACCGGTGTTCCGAGATATTTGGGATTGAGCTGGTCGTTCATGGCCAGCATTATATCCTTGTCGCTCAGTAGTGGGCCGCTACGCTTTATTTCATCGAAAGCATAGCGGCGTATTTCCTCCGGGCTGATATTCCGGTCAACAGACATTACCGGAAGATTTGCCGAAAGATACAGCGCTCCTGCCGGATATATGTGTCCTCCCGACGGACAGCCTACCGCTTCGCGGAACTTTTCTGAGTTGGTATTACAAAGAGTGAACAGGTACAGAAGCAGTTGAAGTCCGAGTCCGTCGGCAATGTCATCGGGCGAGTAGACCTTTGTTCCGGTTTTGTAATCCACAACGCGGATGTAAACGTCGTCACCGCGTCGGAACAGGTCAACACGGTCGACTACCCCACGTAACGGCACGGATCCGCCGTCCGCGGTCTCAAACCTTGCCGCCTCCGGAAAGGCCGGGTCGGAGCCGTCCACCGACAGCTCGAAAAAGGACGGCCGGAACAGGCTGTGCCGGAATTCGTCCATTATATTGTATATAAGTACCATGGCGATGCGTTTTAGACGCATAACGAGAAATGCCATGTGACCGGCCCTGCGGCTGTCATCCGGCATAAGTCGGCGGGAATACTTTTCTATTATGCTGTCGGCCAGCGCTTCGACCGCAGCATCGTCAAGCTCGGTATCAAGGTCTCCGGAGGCGGTTGCGCTACGGAGAAAGCACTCCATGACATAGTGAATGAAAACGCCTACATTGGCGCTGGAGAAGTCTGCCTGACCCGATGTACGCAGTCCGAGCACGTAATTGCAGTAATAGCCGAAGGGGCACATGACGTAGCTCTCCAGCCTTGACTGCGACAGCGCCGCTCCGGCGCCGAACAGCACGTCTTTGGTATTTTGACTGACGTAGCAATCGGAGTCGGCGACCGGAATGTCAAGCGCGGCCAGGCGCGGAGCCTGAGTCTTGTCGCGGCTGAGCACTGCCCGAAGCGCTTCGGCTTCGGGGCCGTCCGGCAGGGAAGCAAGGTATTCAAGCGCAACCTCGGGTGTCTGAATCATGTCAACAGGAGATTGCGCGGCAACGTCAAGCACGGTCAGCATGGGAAGCATGGCTTTGATACGTCCTATTACGCGCGACGGTTGACGTCTTGCACCGTCACAGGCGGCAGACGAGTAGCTCAGGAGCAACCGGTCGGAAGGCGCCGTCAATGCGCGGTAGGCAAAAAACAGTTCCTCCGACGAGGCTATACCCGGATCGGACTCAAGCTCAAGTCCGAGCGCCGACAGCTGTGCACGGTCGGAAAAACTGAGCAGTCCCGAGTCGTCGATGTCAGCGGGAAATTCACCCTCGCACAGCCCCATGACTATGACCATGCGGGGCGAATCGGTACGCAGCAGAGATGCCGACCCGATAGTCACCTCGTCGTGCCGTGTGGGCAGTGAGCCAATCTGTGCCCGGCACAGTACTATGCGCAGTGCAGTGGCCAATGTTTCGGTATCGGGACATTCATCGCACAGCACCGAAGCGACACGGTCCAATGAGTCGATATATATGTTGTACAGCCGCAGTGTGTCGGAGGCGGCGCGGACATTGCCGGCTTCGGCTTCGCGCTCAGCCAGCATATCAAGCCGCTGGCGCACGCCCAGCTCCTCTGTGTAGCCGTACAGTGCGCGGCACATTCCGGCGGCGTTTTCGGCAGCGTCAAGCCGGGTGAAAAGTGCAGTCAGCGGCGTGGCAAGTCGCTCACGCACCGAATTTGCCACGCTCAGTATGTCGGCGGCACGCGGGCTGAGCTCGGTTACATATCCATCCGGATTCATGCTCCAGGTCTCATCAAGAAAGCGCTGGCCGGTTATATTCCAGGTGGTGCAGTAGTCTTCAAACATATCACATTCGCGGTCGGAAAAGCCGCAAAGGCCGGTCTTTATCAGTGAGATGACATCATTTTGCCGCCATCCCCGGTTTTTGATGCTGAGAGCGGAGGTGATCAGCTTGAACAGCGGCTGCGAGTCAAGCTCGGTGTGCTCGGATATGAAATACGGTATGCGGTATTTGTCAAACACGGCATCGACAATGCCCTGCCAGCGCGTGGCGTCGCGCATTATGACGGCGATATCCCGGTAACGCATGCCGCCGCGTATTGCCTCACATATGCGTGACGCGACCCATTGTGCTTCGGCGTATGGCGTTGGGGCACAGGCTGTTTCAATTGCCCTGCCACATTCTGACAGCTCGTCCGGTGACGGCAGATTTGACGTGTCCCACAGATAACGTTCGATAAGCTCAAGCTCCGGTGCACCTGCACGCAGTGAGCGGCCGAGGCAGGTAACGCTGTAGCCGCCGCGTGCTTCGGCCATACGGCGCAAGCGAGCTTCGGCGCGCGCCGTCGAGGCAAAATGTATGCGTGATGACCCCGGAGCCTCACATTCAACCGTTACGGTAAGCGCGGGCGTCTGACGCATGATATAGTCAATGATCCGGTATTCCTGACCGGTATAGCTGGTGAACGAATCGATATACACGCTGTGATCTGCAAACAGATTGTGCTTGTCGAGCAGTCCGGCAAGGTGAGTAAGGTCGTCATCGGCATCGTCAAATTCATTTGACAGAAAGTTTGAATATGTCGACCATATGAGTGCAATATCGCGCATGCGGCGGTACAGCGAGCCGGAGTGATCCAGCTTTTCGGCTGTCCGCTCAAGCGTCAGCGGCTCTATCCCCGCCGCTTTGAGCTCGCCGACGGTTCTCAGCAGCATGTCCGACAGTGCCACTGCCCGCGAGTCGTTTTGGGCGGTTTCACCGTACTCCTCAAGCAACGGTGCAAGCTCCCTCAGCGTGCGCCACATGAGCAATGCTTTGGTTCCGCCGTCGATGTAATTATATGTAAGCCCGCCGAAGCGCCGGCGGGCGATGTTGGCAAGGCGTGTGAAATTAACAACCTCAAAGCTCAGCTGCGATGAGGGAGGGAGCAGCTCTGTATATTGACGTTCTACGGCGTAGGTCTGCTGTTCCGGGACGATAAGCCACACGCGGCGCCCCGAGCTGATGTCGGCAATAATGCTGTCGCGGACAGCGGAGGACTTTCCGCTGCCGGCAACGCCGTAAATAAAACGTATCATATTTTACCTCCCATTCTTTGACTCAGAAAATTACCGCAACCCGCTCGGATATGTCGCGGAGCAGCTTGCGCCGAAGCATAAAATAATAAAACTTGCGGATATAGAATACGTTTTCCTGCGGCTGTCGAGCCATGAAAAACAGCCGGCATTGACCGAAGACGCGGCTTGATACTGTATGCGGAGATACCACGAAGATCATGTTATCGCTGTCCCGGCACAACTGCTCCACCGTGGCGTGAAGTACCGAGCCGTAACCGGGGGCGGGCGACGATGTCGGAAAGAAAATGAAAATGTGCTTGCCCTTCAACTGCTGCTCCAGCTGACGGTTAAGGCTGCGCCCGCGCGTCATCGCCGCTATGAGTGCTGCGATCAGCATGACCAGCATGACGGGTATGGTGATGAGAAAGGCCGTGGCCGTTACCAGCAATATTGCACTGGTTTCGATTATAGCTATTATCTGAGCCGAAAACCGCAGAATGACCGACACGACCCGGAATCTCCGGAAATACGTCATGATACGCGTCCATATACGGAAGGGAGACGATTGTCTGATCATACGATAAATATATTTCGGATAGCTTGAGCTGTTAATTATCTGACTGTCATGCGACAATGACGACAGCAGCGTGGACTCGGGTGAGTCACTGTGCAGTCCTGATGTGAGGGCCTTATCGTCATAATGGCTCAAACGGCGGTTTTCACGGCGCAGACGGCGGTTTTCAATATTCAGACGCCGTATTTCGTTGGCCTGCTCGCGTATCAGCTGCTGTTCAAATTTCATTGCTGTCCTCCGAGAATTTTCAGATTGCGCATGATCACTTCGCGGCCTCTCCAGTTGTACGCACGCAGTGCAAATTCCTCATCGCTCATAGCGGCAAGCTCACGTGGTGTCAGGGTTGATATCTGATTTTCATGGAAGTAATTCACCGGTGTATATATGCTTCCGCGCTTAAGTGCCGCGCGAGTATGAGGACATACCTCTGCGCATATGTCACAGCCCCAGGCGGTGCCGTATTTACAAAGCATGTCGCGTTCGCATGCTTCAAGCTCGCCCTTGCGCTGTGTCACCTCGGACAGACATCCGCGAAAATGATAAGGGCAGGCCTGCTCGCAGGCACCGCAGCCGCCGCAGTGCCTTATTTCATGAGGGACGGCATCGGTCGGCGCGTCTGTGATAAGCTCGGCTATAAACACATATGAAGAATAATCTTCCGTAATGACAAGCCCGTTGCGGCCTAATATGCCGATGCCGGATATTGCGGCTGCGTGACGCTCATCGATCGGTGAATGGTCGGTGAATATGGCAAAGCGGTTGTCAGGATAGCTCTCCCGCAGGAGCGGCAACAGCCGTTCCGCCAGCTGTTTTACATAGTAGTGATAGTCGCGCCCCCAGGCATAGCGTGATATGTTGGACGCTCCGTTGCCCCGGGTGTAGTACGGTATGGCAAAGCAATACACTGTTCCCGATACTATCCCGGCGCGCTCAAGCAGGTAGGCCCGTGTTATTATACAGTCGGAAAGCGAAACCGTACCGCACAGCTTTATTCCCTCATGTCCGAGAAGCGAGCGTATCATATTTTCCATATCCGTCCTCCGGAAAAAATATCTCATTATTTATTATAACAAATTTTCGTCCGGATTACAACCCTCATGTCGGACGATTTTGGGACGCGGTTACGTGTACAGATGTATTTTTTTGTATTTCAGTGACTTTTTGAGTAATCGTCATTAAATGTTCACAAATGAAAACTATAATAAGGGCAGTCAAAGTGGGAAATGGTGCAGGTAAGATCCGTAACAACCACTCTAACCGAATTTTCCGAGAAAGGTTATGATGAATTATATGGAAGATAACAACATTAACAATGGAAACCTGAATACCGACAGCCAAAATGTTTATACGGTAGGTTCACAGCCGGGCGATGCCGGTTGCAACGGCACTGCCTCCGCCGGTGGCAACAACGGTACGTCCTGCGGCAACGGTACAGGCGGTAGCTATACTCCTCCGGGATGCGGCGATTATCGCTCGGGCGAGTATTCATACAAGGGCGGTGAAAAAATTCCGGAGTATCGCTACACCTATTCCAATAAATCCGATGGTCGGCAGAGCCATGCCAAGGGCAAACGCCCGAAGGGTAAAAAGCCCGGCCGGTCGCATACCGCTGTTATTGTCACGCTGGTAATAGTGGCGGCAATGCTGATGGGACTGCTGGCAGGCATCGCCGGCACCATGATCGCACGGTACCATGACGATAATCGCGGTACGCAGGGACAGGTTCAGGATACAACAGGCAACACCGCCAATCAGGGGCAGGATCCGGGGACCAACACGTCATCAGATCAGACTCCGACAGGAGCAGATGTAGTAATAATCAAAAATGATGGCTCGGTTACTGTCAAAACGGTCAAGGGCCAGATCGGTGACGAGTCACTTACCGTCCCGGACGTGGTCGCGCTGGTAAAGAACAGCGTTGTTGAGATATTCACCGAACAGAGAGTTTACAGCGGCTGGTACGTCAGTAGTGGCGCCGGAAGCGGTGTCATTATAGGCAAGAGTGAGGACGGCACGCGGGCATATGTGGTTACGAACAATCACGTTATCGCCGATGCCGACACGGTCAACGTACGGCTGGCCGACGGAACAAAATACACGGCCGAGGTGGTCGGCACGGATTCTGTGACAGATGTAGCGGTGGTATCAATAGAGGTGACTGGCAATGTCACGCCTGCAGAGCTTGGCTCAAGTGCGGGGCTTGTAGTTGGAGAGTCGGTTATCGCCATAGGAAATCCGCTCGGTGAGCTGGGCGGCACTGTCACGACGGGCATTATCAGTGCACTGGCACGCGAGGTGTCCATTGACAACAACCGTATGGTCCTGCTTCAGACGAACGCTGCGGTCAACCCGGGCAACTCGGGCGGCGGCCTGTTCAATATGAAGGGCGAGCTTATCGGTGTGGTAAACGCCAAGTCGTCAGGTACCGGCATTGAGAACATCGGCTTTGCAATTCCGGTAGACACAGCCTATCCCATTATCACCGAGCTGATAAGGTATGGTTACGTAACCGGGCGCCCCACGGCCGGTCTTACAATGGTCGATATAACCGACCGCTTCACTGCCATGCGCTACGGTCTTGACAGCCTTGGAGTATATGTTGTTGAATCGGAGTTTACAGACAGCATAAAGAACGGTGACAGAATAGTTGCCGTCAACGGCACAAAGGTGTCAAGCGAAGCCGAGGTCAAGAGTATACTCGGCGAGTTCAAAATAGGTGACAGGGTGACATTCAGTATTTCCCGTAAAGGAACGCAGTATGACGTTGATGTCACACTGCGTGAGGATGTTCCCGATAAAACCGGAACACAATAACCTGGCAAGGATATGCCGTCGGCCACAGCTTACGGTCGGCGGCATATGTCGCATAAAAAAGAGTTGAAAATAATACGAAAGTGTTATATAATATCAGTAATGACATTACGGAGGAAATGATATGTACAATATTCTCGTTGTGGATGATGAAGCGCGTATACGCACTATCATAAGAAAATACGCGGAATTTGAAGGACATACCGTCACCGAAGCCAGCGATGGCATGGAAGCGGTCAACATGTGCCGCCGGACAAAATTTGATATCATCATTATGGATATCATGATGCCGGAGCTGGACGGCTTTTCTGCCTGCCGTGAGATACGTAAGACGTCACAGACGCCTATTATCATGCTTTCTGCCCGCGGCGAGGAGTATGACAAGATCAACGGCTTTGAGCTGGGAATTGATGATTATGTTGTCAAGCCGTTCTCTCCCAAGGAGCTTATGCTGCGTGTTGATGCCGTTATGAAGCGGTTGGGACGTGGCAACGCCCCACAGACCGAGCACAAGAATCAGGTCATTGAGCTGGACGGCGGAGGACTGAAGGCCGACCTTACGGCACGACTTGTGTACATTGACGGAGAACGGGTGGACATGTCCCCCAAGGAATACGACCTGTTCTTTTATATGCTGACCAACCGAAACATAGCGCTGTCGCGCGAGAAGCTGATAAGCGAGGTGTGGGGATATGATTTCTACGGAGACGCACGCACGCTGGATACGCACGTCAAGCTGCTGCGCAAAAGCCTTGGACGCTACGCAAAGTATATAGTTACACTGCGCGGCGTAGGCTATCGCTTTGAGGAAGTGTAAACGGTTATATGGACCGTGAAAGCAAATTGCCGCACGCCGCAAATGATGCGGCAAAGCGCCGCCGCAGGTCGTCCTCCGGCAAGCGGAGAGGACTCAGCATACGCTGGAAAATGTTTTTCTCGCTGGTTGCCTTCATTGCCTTTGCGCTGCTGGTGGTATGGCTGTTTCAGATAAAGCTGCTGGGATATTTCTATCAGAGCATTCGTGAGCGTGAGTTGACGCGGCTGGCCGACGTTATCGAGAACTGTATTGATGACGAAAACCGCGACAGTGTGGTATATGCGTATGCTGTGGACTCAAAGGTGTGTGTCCGCCTGATGCGTATCGAAACCGCGGGCGACAAGGTTATGGCGTACGAGGAGCTGTCAGTTGATGTGGCTGAGGATTGCGTACTGCACAATATCACCAACACATATCTGTCCCGGCTGTACTATGCGGCCATGACAAACGGTGAGTATACCGATAAAATGACGCGTCAGCAGCTGTACGATTCGGGGTATTTCTATCCGCGTTATTCGCTGTCTGATCAGCACGGGCGTCCCGACGGTGCCAAAGGTGCAATTCAGAGCATGATATATGTCCGCATGATCACCAACTCGGCCGGCGAGCGTTTTGCAATTATGCTCAATACCGAGATCACGCCGGTCGGCTCGTTGGTCAGCATGATGACAACACAGTATATCTGGGTGGTCGAGGTGTTGCTGGTCGGAGCGCTCCTGCTGGCAATCGTGCTGTCGCGTATAATTTCAACCCCCATTGAGCGCATGAACGAGACGGCAAAGCAGCTTGCAGAGGGGCATTATGACGTTCACTTCGGTGGCGACGGCTTTCGCGAGGCGCGCGAGCTTGCAGAAACGTTGAATTATGCTGCCTCCGAGCTGTCCAAAACCGATCGGCTTCAAAAGGAGCTTATCGCCAACATTTCGCATGACCTGCGCACACCGCTGACCATGATAACGGGTTACGGCGAGGTAATGCGTGACGTGCCCGGTGAAAATACGCCGGAAAATGTTCAGGTTATAATTGATGAGGCCAATCGCCTGAGCGAGCTTGTCAGCTCACTGCTGGATCTTTCACGACTGCAGGCCGGTGCCGGGAAGCCGAATATCGCCCGCTTCGACCTCACCGGTACGGTTCGTGATGCCATGAACCGCTACGCCAAGCTGACTGAGCACTACGGCTACCGTATAGAGTTTTACTCGCACGGCAGTGTTGAGGTTGAGGCCGACCGCAGTATGATCCTTCAGGTGCTGTATAACCTGATAAACAACGCGATCAACTATATCGGAGACGATAAGCGTGTAATGGTTACGCAGGAGGTTCATGACGGAGTGGTGCGTATATCGGTGGCTGATCACGGAGAGGGAATTGACCCCGGGCCCCTGCCGCTGATATGGGATCGCTATTACAAAGAGAATAAGGTGCATCGCCGGGCTACGGTGGGCACCGGAATAGGTCTGTCGATCGTCAAGGGTGTGCTTGAGGCGCATGGAGCCGGGTACGGGGTCGACAGCACGCCGGGTGAAGGAAGCTGCTTCTGGTTTGAGCTCAAGGTAGCGCCGCTCGACGGCAACGTGGATAATAATGCCGGCGGTGTGCCGGACGCTTTGCCCGACATGCAACCCGTGACGCAGAACGATGTCCGCCCTGATCCGGACGTAGCTGGTGCCGGACAGTCCGACCCGGAACAGTCCGATGACGGGAAGTCCGGACACAGCATGCAATAGGGCGATATTCTGAGAGGTAAAATCAATGTCTGATAAAAAATCAAAAATCAGTTTTTCATTCGTGCTTCGCATAGTACTTGTGTGCGTTTTTGCCACTGTTTTTGTGGTGAGTGCGGTAATGCTTATAAACACGCTGTCGCAGTACCGCGCGGCATCCGAGCTTTACGGCAAGGTGCAGCAGGGCTTCAGTGATGCCATAAACAAGACCACAGGAGATTCCGGTGACAACACTGTTACCGATATATGGACGCGCGGTCCGGGGAAAATTACGGTACCCGACGTTACAACGGGACAGCCGTCACAGGGTACGGAGCCGGGTGGCACTACTCCGTCAACGTCGCCGGACGGCACGTCAAAGCCGTCAGGCGATACAACTCCGGTTCCGCCTGAGCCGGTTTACAGCGAGCGCTTTCTCAATGCCTGCGAGTTCATACGCGAGCTGAAAAAGGAAAATAAGGACGTTGTAGGATATATTTATATTCAGTTTGCCAACGATCCTTCAAAGGATATAAGCTATCCGCTCGTTCACGCAAGCGATGATGAGTATTATATTGATCACGCTTACGATAACAGCGAGCTTAAGGCCGGTGCGATTTTTCTTGACTACCGCTGCTCCGACCGCCTTGAGCGCAACTGGGCAACACTGGTGCACGGTCACAATATGAATAACGGCGCTATGTTTCATAACCTTAAATATCTTAAGCAGCAAGATTATTTCAACAATGTCAGCATAAGCATATATACTCTCAACGGAATATATACCTACGAGGTCTTTGCTGTATACAATGCAGATAACGACAGCAACTATTCGTATATGTTCTTCCAGTCGGATGAGCAGTTTGTCGACTTTCTTAACGAGGCACAGCGTAAGTCGTCATACTCGAAAAACCTCACCTTCTACGAAACCGACCGCATACTTACGCTGTCTACCTGTCTTAATACAAATCTCAAAGGGCGGCTGGCGGTTCATGCGGTCCTGACGGGGATTTCTCAATGAAGGAAATGCTGATAAAGCAGGTGCTGCGCTGCCCGGTGTGCGGCGGCGGGCTTGCTGAGACAGGCGGATCGCTTACCTGCGTAAACCGTCATTGCTTCGATATTTCGTCGGCGGGTTACGTCAATCTGGGCGGGCCGCATCAGCACGGCAACGGCGATTCGCGTGAGCTGGTCAGTGCCCGTACGGCTTTTCTCGGGGCGGGGTATTATGCTCCGTTTGCCCGAGAGATATGCCGCCGTGTGTCGGGGTATGCGGATGGCGGTGTCATCATTGATGCCGGCTGCGGCGACGGATATTACAGCATTGCAGCCGCTTCCGAGTCGGGCGGGACGCTGCTGGGTGTGGACTTGTCCAAGTTTGCCGTGACGGCGGCCGCCAAGGCTGCACGTCGGCGACAGTCGGATGCGGCATTTGCCGTGGCAGGACTGTTTGACATGCCGGTGCGGGACGGCTGCGCCGAAGTTGTTATGAATTTATTTGCTCCGTGCGCACCCGGGGAATTTGAGAGAGTGCTGAGGCCCGGGGGACATCTGATCGTCGCGGGGGCGGGACGTGACCACCTTTCCGGCCTTCGAGCCGTGATTTATGATGCAGTAACGCCCAATACACGGCGTGCGGATCTGCCGTCCGGCGGCGGACTGACGGCTGTCGATACAGCTCGTGTGCGCTATTCAGTTACGCTGACGCGGCAGAGCGACGTTCAGTCGCTGTTTGCCATGACTCCGTATTTCTACCGCACTTCGGCGGCCGGACGTGAGCGGCTCGCAGGGCTTGACAGCCTTGAAACCGTGGTGGACTTTGACATTTTTGTTTATCGGAAGGAAGATTAACGTAATGAAAATATCGGTTTGTATTCCCATGTACAACGAAAACACCATAATTGCTGACTGCGCTGGGCAGCTGAGCGAATATATGACAGGCCGCTTCGGAGACGATTGGGAGGTGCTGTTCTCGGATGACGGAAGCACAGACGGCTGCGGGGACACAGTAAGAGGGTTAGGATTGCCGCACGTGCGTGTGGTGGGCTATGAAAAAAACCGCGGCAAGGGCTGTGCAGTACGCACGGCAATGCTTGAGGCCAGAGGCGATATCGTTATGTTCACAGATGCCGACCTTGCATACGGTACAGAGGTCATCGGGCGGGCTGTGGATATGTTTGAGGCAGATCCCGACGCATCACTCGTAATCGGCTCGCGCAATATAAGCGCCGACGGATACGAAGGCTATACACTGCTGCGCAAGTTGGCGTCAAAGGCATATATACGTGTGCTGTGCATGACGGGCGGCTTTCGGCTGTCTGACTCGCAGTGCGGCTGTAAGGCGTTCCGGCACGAAGCCGCGCAGGCTATATTCACGCGAGCTGAGGTTGACGGCTTTGCCTTCGATTTTGAGGCGATCCTGTGGGCAGGTAAGCTGAATTACAAAATCTGTGAAATGCCAGTCAAGGTAATAAACCACCGCGAGTCCAAGGTGCATGTCATGAGCGATTCAATTAAAATGCTCGGCGATCTGCGCCGCATGAAAAAACGTATACGGCAGGCGACGGTTTGACAAATCCGCGCTCCCGGGAGTGATACGGCTCTTCGGGAGCGCTTTTCGTGCGGTGTATTTTCCCTGTATGATCGATTTACGGAAAAATGTATGATAAAACGCTGGTAAGCAGGGCACGGTTTGCTTCATTAATTTATATGTAGTGGTGTGGCTGAAAGCTATGAGCCTTCTCAGGGATATTATGTTGAAATTCAAGGTATGTCAGGCACAGGTGGATAGCCGACGGCATGTGATCGCAAAATAGAGCCGGATATTTTCCGGAAAAGTAAAAAAATATCCCGGTGAGGGCTTGACAGGCAAGAAATATTGATGTATAATAATAAACTGCATTATAATCGCTCAGAATGTTCATTTGAGCGTATTCCAGTATTTGCCGGACTGCCGGAAAAGTCCGGCGTCAGAGCAACAAAGCAGCCCCTGCACTTCCGGACCGCGCCCGGCGAGGCGCGACTAATACATTGAATGGAGTGATTGATTTAATGGTCAATGTAAAAGAGCAGAAGCTTGGTAAGAACACAAGAATGAGCTTTTCCAAGACCCGTTCCACACTGGAGCTTCCCAACCTGGTTGAGGTACAGACCAAATCCTACAAATGGTTCTTAGAGCAAGGACTTATGGAGGTTTTGCGTGACGTATCTCCTATTACGGATTATTCGGGCAATCTGTCCATAGAGTTTGTGTCATTCTCTATAGACTCAAAGCCCAAATACCCGGTTGAGGAGTGTAAGGAGAGAGATGTAAACTATGCCGCTCCCCTCAAGGTGAATGTCCGCCTATCCAACAAGCAGACGGGTGAGGTCAAGCAGAACGACGTTTTTATGGGCGAATTTCCTCTCATGACCGAAAACGGTACGTTCGTTATCAACGGTGCCGAGCGTGTTATAGTATCTCAGATAATCCGTTCTCCCGGTATGTACTATGCCACGGAAATGGACAAATCGGGTAAAAGAACATATGCTGCCACCGTTATCCCTTACCGCGGCGCATGGCTCGAATACGAGACCGATACCAACGGCGTTATCTATGTCCGCATAGACAAAAACCGCAAGCTGCCTATAACCATGTTCATCCGCGCTCTCGGCATTGAGACCGACGAGGATATTCTTGCCATGTTCGGCAATGAGGACATGCTGCTGGCAACCTTTGAAAAGGACGAGACCGCCAATTTAGTAGCGCAAAGCCCGGTCGCAACCACGCTTCGCGTTGAGGCACTCAAGGAGATATTCAAGAAGCTGCGTCCCGGTGAGCCTGCCCAGGAGGACGCCGCCGTCACTCTGATCAACAATTTCTTCTTTGATCCCCGCCGCTACGACATCGCTCCGGTTGGGCGGTATAAGTTTGATAAAAAGATGGCGCTTCAGCCCCGTATACGCAACCGCGTACTGGCCGAGGACGTTATCAGCCCGCTGACCGGTGAGCTGCTGTGCGAAAAAGGACAGGTAGTGACGCCCGAGATGGCGGATACTATAGCACACAATGCCGTCAACGTTGTTTACATCGAGCTTGATAATCATAAGGTCGTCAAGGTGTTCTCCAACAACACCATTGAGCCGGAGTATATTCTCGGCTTTGACCTCAAGGACTGCGGCGTCAACGAAAAGGCGCGTATTCCCGTGCTTATGGAGATAGCAGAGTCCTGTGGCGGCGATGTTGACGCAATCAAGGCCATGGCGCGCGAGCGCATAGCCGAGCTGTGCCCCAAGCATATCACCAAGGACGATATTTTTGCGTCCATCGGTTATCTGATAAATCTGACCAACGACATCGGCACCTTTGACGATATTGACCATCTCGGCAACCGCCGTATACGTTCGGTCGGCGAGCAGCTGCAGAACCAGATGCGTATCGGCTTCTCCAGAATGGACAAGATCATAAAGGAGAGAATGACCACGCTCAGCTCGCAGGAGAACGAAAAGATCACGCCGCAGTCGCTTATCAACATAAGACCTGTGGTCACGGTTATCCGTGAATTCTTCGGCTCATCTCAGCTGTCGCAGTTTATGGATCAGGCAAATCCGCTTGCAGAGCTGACGCATAAGCGCCGTCTGTCGGCACTCGGTCCCGGCGGTCTGTCGCGTGACCGTGCTTCGTTTGACGTTCGTGACGTACACTATACGCACTACGGACGTATGTGTCCTATTGAAACGCCTGAAGGTCCTAACATCGGTCTGATCTCCTATCTTGCAACCTATGCGCGTATCAACGACTACGGCTTCATCGAAGCTCCTTACCGTAAGGTGGTACACGAACAGGGCCCGGATGGAAACATCATCAGTCGCGTTACCGATGAGGTGCGCTATATGACCGCTGATGTCGAGGATAATTACATTATCGCTCAGGCCAACGAGCCGCTCGACGAAAACGGAGTGTTCCTGTCGTCACGTGTAACGGCAAGAGACAAAACCGAGTTCATTGAAATAGACCCGGCAAAGGTGGATTATATAGATGTTTCACCTAAAATGGTTGTGTCGGTCGCAACCGCTATGATTCCTTTCCTTGAGAACGACGATAACTCGCGTGCTCTTATGGGCTCGAACATGCAGAAGCAGGCCGTGCCGCTTATGGTGACCGATTCACCTATCGTCGGCACCGGTATGGAATACAAGGCGGCGGTCGATTCGGGCGTCGTAATTGTGGCCAAGGAGGCGGGTTATGTCGAGCATGTTGAAGCCAACCGTGTGGTCATAGCGCGCGCCGACGGCAAGAAGGATACGTATGAGCTGCTTAAGTTCAAGCGTACCAACCAGGGCACCTGCTTCAACCAGCGGCCTACCGTGTCGCGCGGAGACTATGTCGAAAAGGGACAGGTCATCGCCGACGGCCCAGCTACCTCAAACGGCGAGGTCGCGCTCGGCAAGAACGCGCTTATCGGCTTTATGACATGGGAAGGCTATAACTACGAGGACGCTGTCCTGCTTAACGAACGGCTGGTCCGTGACGATGTCTATACCTCGCTTCATATAGAGGAATACTCCCACGAGGCCAGAGATACAAAGCTCGGCCCGGAGGAGATAACACGTGAAATACCCAACGTCGGTGAAGACGCACTCAAGGATCTTAACGCCGAGGGTATTATCAAAAAGGGAACCGAGGTAAGAGCTGGTGACATTCTTGTGGGTAAGATAACACCCAAGGGCGAAACCGAGCTGACTGCCGAGGAAAGACTGCTGCGTGCCATATTCGGCGAAAAGGCAAGAGAGGTCAGAGATACCTCACTGAGAGTGCCGCACGGCGAATCCGGTATCGTGGTCGATGTCCGCGTGTTCTCGCACGAGCAGGGCGACGAGCTGCCTACCGGCGTAAACAAGGTGGTCAGGGTCTATATTGCGCAAAAGAGAAAAATTTCTGTGGGTGACAAAATGGCAGGCCGGCACGGTAACAAGGGTGTCGTTTCCCGCATACTGCCTCCCGAGGATATGCCCTTCCTGCCCGACGGCACACCGCTTGACATAGTGCTTAACCCTCTGGGCGTGCCTTCACGTATGAATATCGGTCAGGTGCTCGAGGTTCACCTCGGCCTTGCCGCCAAAAAACTGGGCTGGAAGATCATGACGCCGGTGTTCGACGGTGCAACCGAAAAGGACATCATGGAGTGCATGAAGCAGGCCAATATGAGCCGCGATGCCCGCAGTGACGAAAGACTTGACGGAAAGGAAACGTTCACTGTCGTGGATCCCGTTACGGGCGAGGAAAAGCTCAAGGTGATAGACGGCAAAACAACGCTTTACGACGGCCGTACCGGTGAGCCGTTTGACAACCCCGTAACCGTCGGCATCATGTACTACCTCAAGCTGCATCATCTGGTTGACGATAAAATTCACGCACGTTCAAACGGTCCGTACTCGCTGGTCACCCAGCAGCCTCTTGGCGGTAAGGCTCAGTTCGGCGGACAGCGCTTCGGCGAAATGGAGGTCTGGGCGCTCGAGGCTTACGGCGCTGCATACACTCTTCAGGAGATACTGACTGTCAAGTCGGACGATATCAACGGCCGCCGCAGAGCGTATGAGGCTATTATCAAGGGGCAGAACATACCCACTCCGGGTGTGCCTGAGTCGTTCAAGGTGCTGGTCAAAGAGCTGCAGTCGCTGGCGTTGGATGTGCGCGTGCTCAACAAGGACGGCGAGGAGGTCAAGCTGTCCACGCTGTGCGAGGATGAGGACAACAGCCCGTATTCCGGCGGTTCCGATCCCTCTGCAATTGATGACGCGCTGGGCAACAGCACACTTACAGACGAGATCCGCCGCTCCTTCCTTATCGAAGGCGACGAGGAAGATGCAGGCGACTCCGAGGATGACGAGCTTCCTCCCGAGGAGGAAATCTTTGAGGACGGCGACTATAGCGACGACTATGCCGACGGCGGCGAAAATAATTGATGTGTCAGGAGATATAAGCTGTGGAGCATAATGAATTTGATTCCATAAAAATCGGTCTTGCCTCTCCCGAGATGATCAGATCATGGTCATACGGTGAGGTCACCAAGCCTGAAACAATAAATTACAGAACACTTAAAGCGGAGATCGGCGGCCTGTTCTGCGAGCGCATATTCGGGCCGACCAAGGACGGCGCATGCATGTGCGGTAAGTACAAAAATTCGCACAGCAAGGAAGTCCACAAGTGCGAAAAGTGCGGCGTCGATGTCACCACCAAAAAGGTGCGCCGTGAGCGTATGGGTCACATTGAGCTGGCCTCTCCCGTGTCGCACATCTGGTATTTCAAGGCCATTCCGTCGAGAATGGCACTGGTGCTGGATATGTCTCCCAAACAGCTGGAGCAGGTGCTTTACTTTGCCGAAAACGTAGTGTTGGATCCCGGTATTACTCCCATTCCCAAGGGAACTGTGCTATCCGAGCGGCAGTACAACGAGTACCGCGAAATGTACGGCGACAATTTTCGCGTCGGAATGGGTGCCGAGGCGATCAAGGAGCTGCTCCAGGGAGTCGGCCTCGACGACGAGCAGATCGCGCGGCGCCGTGAGCTTGAGGCCCGCAAGGCTGAGCTGACTGAGCAAGAGTCGGCTGAGCTTGAGTCGCTGTGCCGCGCCGGTGTTATCCGTGTGGCTGACGAGCTTAAGGCAGAGCTGGCAACTGCGTCGGGCCAAAAAAAGACGCGGATCATCAAGCGGTTGGAGGTCATTGAATCCTTCCGCAAGTCGGGCAATCACATCGACTGGATGATACTGGATGTAGTTCCGGTTATCCCGCCTGATATACGTCCCATGGTTCAGCTGGACGGCGGACGCTTTGCTTCGTCCGACCTCAATGAGCTGTACCGCCGCGTTATCAGCCGTAACAACCGTCTCAAAAAGCTCATGGAGATACACACTCCTGAGATAGTTGTCCGCAACGAGAAGCGTATGCTTCAGGAGGCGGTCGACGCACTTATAGATAACGGACGCCGCGGCAAGCCGGTTACCGGTCCGGCCAACCGTCCGCTCAAGTCGCTTTCCGAGATGCTCAGAGGTAAGCAGGGACGCTTCCGTCAGAACCTGCTCGGCAAGCGTGTTGACTATTCCGGACGTTCGGTTATCGTTGTCGGTCCTTCGCTTAAGATCTATCAGTGCGGTCTGCCCAAGGAAATGGCACTTGAGCTGTTCAAGCCCTTCGTGGTCAAGAGACTGGTGGAGCTTCAGAAGGCCACAAACGTCAAGGACGCACAGAAAAAGATAGACCGCTCCCACGATCCGGCAAACGCCTGTGTCTGGGACGCACTTGAAAACGTAATAAAAGAGCACCCGGTCCTGCTCAACCGTGCACCGACACTGCACCGCCTGTCCATTCAGGCGTTTGAGCCGGTGCTGGTCGAAGGACGTGCGATCAAGCTGCACCCGCTGGTCTGCACGGCATTCAACGCCGACTTTGACGGCGACCAGATGCCGGTTCACGTGCCGCTGTCTGTCGAGGCACAGGCTGAGGCGAGATTCCTCATGCTGTCTGCAAACAACCTGCTCAAGCCCGTTGACGGCCGCGCCGTTGCGGTTCCTTCACAGGATATGATACTCGGCTCTTACTACCTCACAATGGATAAGGGCGGAGAGCCGGGCGAGGGAAGAGTGTTCCGCGACTTCGACGAGGCTGTTATGGCATACGAAAATCATCAGCTGGGACTGCACGCGCCCATATTTGTGCGCAGCACCGACAGCTCTGAGACCGCGCTGTGCCAGCTCACCGATTACACCTATATACGCACCGACAAGGGTACCGAGATTACATTCACCGTACCTGTTGCACGTATAATCACGCCCGCTCAGCGTATCTGCGGTTATACCTATGTCAGAGTGCTGCGTGGAGGCGAGGAAATATACAGAGACAACACCGTTTCAATCCTCGGCGGCGAAGAGGCCAAGTCGGGCAGCCAGTGCACCATGCTTATCAACGGCTTCACGGCTATCGCACAGGGCGATGTGGTTGAGGTCTGCTATAAGCATACCGGTATTATCAAGGCTACACTCGGCCGCATGATATTCAACCATCCGCTGCCGCAGGATCTTGGCTTTGTCGACCGTTCCGATTATACCCGTATAAATGACCTTGAGATCGCCTTCGTTATGAAGAAGAAGGAGCTGGGCCAGATCATCGACCGCTGCATCAAGCGCCACGGAGCCGCTGTCTGCGCTAACATGCTTGACAGTATTAAGGCTATGGGCTATAAGTATTCAACACGCGCCTCGTTCTCGATCTCGGTTTACGATATGACCATTCCGAAGGAGAAGTCTGCTCTGCTTGCTGAGGCCGAAAAGAAGGTGGATACAATATCCAAGCACTTCATGCGCGGCCGTCTGTCCGAGGAGGAGAGATACAAGAGCGTTATCGCTATCTGGGAGCAGACAACTGCCGATGTTACCGCCGCACTTCAGGACAGCTTTGATCAGTACAACCCGATCAAGATAATGTCCGACTCCGGTGCCCGTGGTTCTATCACACAGATGCGTCAGCTGGCAGGTATGCGCGGTCCTATGTTTGCCGCCAACGGTAAAACAATGGAGATCCCGATCAGATCCAACTTCCGTGAAGGTATGAAGATATTTGAGTACTTCATGGGCGCGCGTTCGTCGCGTAAATCACTGTCCGATACCGCTCTGCGTACGGCAGACTCCGGTTACCTGACCAGACGTCTTGTCGATGTCTCGCAGGAGGTTATTGTCCGGGAAGAGAAGTGCGACACCAAGAAGGGCGCGTGGGTTACCGCCGTTATCGACGACAAGGACAAGAACGTGCTTGAGCCGCTGGCTGACCGTATCGTCGGAAGATATACGATGGGTGACGTTGTCGATCCTGCAACCGGCGAGGTACTGGTGCCGGACGATACCATGATCACAGACGATATGGCATCCAAGATCACCAAGGCCGGTATAGACAGAGTCTATATCAGAACGGTTATCCAGTGCCATGCAAAGCACGGTATCTGCGCTCACTGCTACGGCGCGGATCTCTCGTCGGGTAAACCGGTCAGCGTCGGCGAGGCAGTCGGTATCATTGCGGCTCAGTCCATAGGTGAGCCGGGTACTCAGCTGACTATGAGAACATTCCACTCCGGCGGTGTTGCGGGTTCAGATATCACCCAGGGTCTTCCCCGTGTTGAGGAGCTGTTTGAGGCAAGACAGCCCAAAAAGGCTGCTATTATGGCCGAGATCGCAGGCACTGCATATGTCAATATCGGTGAAAACGCCAACGTGCATGTTGTCGATATTCACCCTGATCCGGGTCAGACTCTGCCTGATGGCAGACCGGCTGACGTTATTCAGTATCAGATACCCTACGGTACGCGTCTGAGCATCAATGACGGCGATCATGTCGAGCTGGGGCAGGCCATTACCGAGGGTAACAAGGCACCTGCCGATATCATGCGCATACTCGGACTTGACGCCGTATATGAATACCTTATCAAGGAGATTCAGCGCGTGTACCGCTCGCAGTCGGTCAGCGTTAATGATAAGCATATCGAGATAATAGCACGCCAGATGACCAGAAAGATCCGCATCGAGGACAACGGCGACACCGACATGCTGGTCGGCTCGCTGGTGGACGTCAACGAATTTGAGGAAAAGAACGATGAAGTCGCTGCCGCAGCCCGTGAGCTTGGCTCCGAGCCGAACCTTGCAACAGGCGAGACCGTACTGCTCGGTATTACCAAAGCGTCACTTCAGACCGAGTCGTTTCTGTCCGCGGCATCGTTCCAGGAGACAACAAAGGTGCTGACCGAAGCCGCTATCAAGGGTAAGGTCGACCACCTGCTTGGCCTTAAGGAAAATGTCATTATCGGTAAACTCATTCCCGCCGGCACAGGCATGGCATGCTACCATGGTGTTGATGTCGAAAAGGTTGAGTCGGCAGCAGACAACAAAGCTGTTTGATAAAATCATACGACTGACAAAAATACAGCCGTAAAATACAAACCGGGGCTGCCGTTCTCCAATGGAGGGCGGCAACCCCGTGTGCCGTTTATGCGGATATCTGAATACAGTTGAAAAATATAGCAAATAATACATCAGGTTGCGCTTCCGTTTGTGCAAAAGGGAGAAAATTACAGGGGTAAATAATGTTTCTTGACAAAACAGGCGGCGCGATGATATAATAATATACGCGTGTTTGCATACTTGGGATAAGTATGCCTATACGGCTGTACATTCAGGCATATGTACGCACAATAACATTGAATTTTCAAAGAAGGAGGAAGAACAAAGGAATGCCAACCTTTAACCAGTTAGTCAGACAGGGTCGCGCAGATAAGACCTACAAGTCCAAAGCACCTGTGCTTCAGAAGGGCTTCAACACTCTTGACAATGTCGCAACCGATCTGCCGTCGCCCCAGAAAAGAGGCGTTTGCACCAAGGTTTCCACCACCAACCCCAAAAAGCCTAACTCTGCGCTCCGTAAAATCGCCAGAGTGAGACTTACCAACGGTCTGGAGGCTACGACCTACATTCCCGGTATCGGCCACAACCTGCAGGAGCACTCGGTCGTTCTCATCAGAGGCGGAAGAGTGAGAGATCTGCCCGGTGTACGTTACCACATTATCCGCGGCACTCTGGACGCTCAGGGCGTTGCAAACCGTAAGCAGAGCCGTTCCAAGTACGGCGCAAAGACTCCCAAGAAATAAGCCGGGAGCACAACAACAAGGTTAAACAATAAAGCAGACAAGCCAGTCCGTATATGAGAAAATTCAATGTTTCAGACATAGAATCCTCTGTACGGCGCAAACAGAAGTATGCTTTTGAGTACCTGTGATTTCATAAAATTTAATGAAGGAGGGAAGTTACCGTGCCGAGAAGAGGAAAAATTTCCAAGAGAGACGTACTGCCGGATCCGTTGTATAACTCCAAGCTTGTAACAAAGCTGATCAACAACGTAATGCTTGACGGCAAGAAGGGCGTCGCTCAGACAATAGTTTATGACGCATTTGCCACAGTGGCTGCAAAGACAGAGCAGGATCCGCTGAAGGTATTCGAGGAGGCTCTCGAAAACATTATGCCTGTACTTGAGGTCAAGGCCCGCCGTGTCGGCGGTTCCACCTATCAGGTACCGATGGAAGTCAGACCTGAAAGACGTCAGACTCTTGGACTCCGTTGGCTCATTGGCTTCGCAAGAAAGCGCAGTGAGCGCACGATGGCAGAACGTCTTGCAGCCGAAATAATGGATGCAAAGAACAATGCCGGCGGAGCCTTCAAGAAGAAGGAAGAAACTCATAGAATGGCAGAAGCAAACCGGGCGTTTGCTCACTACCGTTATTAAAAAAGGAGACCCATAATTTATGCCCAGAGAATATTCCCTTGAGCGTACCCGTAATATCGGTATCATGGCTCACATCGATGCCGGTAAAACGACTACGACGGAAAGAATATTGTTCTACACAGGCAAAACCCACAAGCTGGGCGAAACCCATGATGGTTCAGCTACGATGGACTGGATGGAGCAGGAGCAGGAGAGAGGGATCACAATTACTTCCGCCGCTACCACCTGCTACTGGAAGGGTAATCGTATCAACATCATAGATACTCCCGGCCACGTGGACTTTACCGTTGAGGTCGAGCGCTCGCTTCGCGTGCTTGACGGATCGGTAACGGTATTTTGCGCCAAGGGCGGCGTTGAGCCTCAGTCCGAAACAGTCTGGAGACAGGCTGATAAGTATGGGGTTCCCCGCATGGCATATGTGAACAAAATGGATATCACCGGCGCTAACTTTTTCAGAGTTATCGAGATGATGAAGGACAGACTTCACACTCACCCGGTGCCGATTCAGTTGCCGATCGGAGCTGAAGATCAGTTCAGAGGTATCATAGACCTTATCAACATGGAAGCCGATATTTATTACGATGAGCTCGGCAAGGATATGCGCGTTGAGCCTATCCCGGATGACATGCTTGAAATGGCCAAAAAGTACAGAAACGAAATGATCGAGTCTGTTGCCGAAAGCGATGAGGCTCTGTTCGAAAAATTCTGTGCTGAGGAAGAGATCACCACTGAAGAAATAAAAAAAGCTATCCGTAAGGAAACCATTGCAAACAAGATAGTTCCCGTGGTCTGCGGAACTTCTTACAGAAACAAGGGCGTACAGAAGCTGCTGGACGCTGTCATTGATTACATGCCAGCACCTACCGATGTTCCCGCTATCAGGGGCGTCAACCCCGATACGGAAGAGGAGGTTGAGTGCCCGTCGAGCGATGACGCGCCTTTTGCCGCCCTGGCCTTCAAAATCATGACCGACCCATTTGTGGGTAAGCTCTGCTTCTTCAGAGTGTATTCCGGTCAGATCGAGGTCGGACAGACCGTATTCAATTCCAACAAGGACACCCGGGAGCGCATGGGGCGTCTGCTTCAGATGCACGCCAATGAGCGTAAGGATCTGGATCATGTTTACAGCGGTGACATCGCGGCTGTGGTGGGCGTAAAGAACACCACAACAGGTGACACACTGTGCGACGAAAAGCACCCTGTAATTCTCGAGTCCATGGAATTCCCGGAGCCTGTTATCAGAGTTGCCATTGAGCCCAAGACCCGCGCGGGCCAGGACAAAATGGGTATCGCTCTTTCCAAGCTGGCAGAGGAAGATCCCACCTTCCGTACTTATACGGATGAGGAAACCGGTCAGACCATTATTGCCGGTATGGGCGAGCTTCACCTTGAAATCATAGTTGACAGATTGCTGCGTGAGTTCAAGGTGGAAGCCACTGTCGGTAAGCCTCAGGTTGCCTATAAGGAAACCATCAGAAAGAAAGCCGACGTGGATATGAAGTATGTACGTCAGTCCGGAGGTAAAGGCCAGTACGGTCACGTCAAGATCATAATTGAGCCTAACGAGCCGGGTGCAGGCTACCTGTTTGAAAGCAAGGTGGTGGGCGGTGCTATTCCCAAGGAATACATTCCCGCTGTTGACGCCGGTATTCAGGGAGCAATGCAGAGCGGCGTGCTTGCCGGATACAATGTAGTTGACGTCAAGGTCACGCTGTACGACGGTTCTTACCACGAGGTCGACTCGTCTGAAATGGCATTCAAGATCGCCGGTTCAATGGCGTTCAAGGAGGCCATGAGAAAGGCAGACCCCGTACTCACCGAGCCTATCATGAAGGTGGTTGTCATCGCTCCCGATGATTACACCGGCAACGTCATCGGCGATCTTAACTCCCGCCGCGGTCAGATCCAGTCCATGGAAACCCGCCCGGGTGCGCAGGAGATCACCGCTATGGTGCCGCTGTCTGAGATGTTCGGTTACGCAACCGCGCTGCGCTCCAACACGCAGGGACGCGGCCAGTTCTCAATGGAGCCCAGCCACTTCGCCGAGGTTCCCAAATCAATCCAGGAGACCATAATCTCCAATGCACGAAAAGCCTGAAAAAATATTTAATGGAGGATAATTCAAAATGGCAAAAGCTAAGTTTGAACGCACTAAGCCCCACGTTAACATTGGTACCATTGGTCACGTTGACCATGGTAAAACCACACTTACCGCTGCTATCACAAAGACCCTCTCTCTGAAGAACGGTAACATCGAGTTTTTGGCATATGACCAGATCGATAACGCTCCCGAAGAGAAAGCAAGAGGTATCACAATCAATACCAGACACGTTGAGTACGAGACCGACAAGCGTCACTATGCTCACGTTGACTGCCCCGGCCACGCGGACTACGTTAAGAACATGATCACCGGTGCTGCCCAGATGGACGGCGCTATCCTGGTGGTCGCTGCTTCCGACGGTCCTCTGCAGCAGACCCGTGAGCACGTCCTGCTGGCTCGCCAGGTTGGCGTTCCCGCACTTGTCGTGTTCATGAACAAGACCGACCTTGTTGATGACCCTGAGCTGCTCGACCTGGTCGAGATGGAAACCAGAGATCTGCTTTCCTCTTACGATTTCCCCGGCGATGACATTCCCTTCATTCGTGGCTCTGCCCGCGCCGCTCTGGAAAGCCCCTCCACCGACCCCAACGATGCCGTGTACGCTCCTATCTGGGAGCTTATGGATGCTGTTGACAGCTACATTCCTACTCCTGACAGAAAGTCTGACCTGCCTTTCCTGATGCCCGTCGAGGACGTATTCTCGATCTCCGGCCGTGGTACTGTTGCTACCGGTCGTGTTGAGCGTGGTACTGTTAAGGTTGGCGATACCGTTGAGATCGTTGGTTTGTCCGATGAGAAGAAGACCACCGTTGTTACCGGTGTTGAAATGTTCCATAAGCTGCTTGACCAGGCTGAGGCCGGTGACAACATCGGTGCTCTGCTGCGTGGTATTGATAAGAACGGCATCGAGCGCGGACAGGTGCTGTGCAAGCCCGGTTCCATTCACCCGCACACCAAGTTTGTTGGTCACGTGTACGTCCTTACCGAGAAGGAAGGCGGCCGTAAAAAGCCCTTCTTCCCCGGCTACAGACCTCAGTTCTACTTCAGAACCACCGACGTTACCGGTGTTATCGAGCTTCCTGAGGGCGTTGAGATGTGCCGCCCCGGCGACAACGTTGATATGACCGTTGAGCTGATCACACCTATCGCTATTGAAAAGGGACTCCGTTTTGCTATCCGTGAGGGCGGCAGAACTGTCGGTTCCGGTATCGTTTCCGAAATTATTGAGTAATCAATAACAAAAGACTGTCCCGGGAGTTATTTCTCCCGGGACAGCACTAAATTATCATTTTGGGGGATTGGTGAAATTCCATGCCGGCGGTATAACAGTCCGCGAACGCCACAAGGCGCCGAGCAGGTGAGATTCCTGCACCGACGGTAAAGCCCGGATGAGATAAAATGAAAAGCTCCCCGCATATGTCTGCGGGGCTTTTTTCCCCTTAAGGGAGTTTTTATGAAAAACAAAAATGCAAATTTCGGCGTCCGTAAGCTGGTGACGCTGGCTCTTTTCTGCACGCTGGCATATGTTTCGGTTTTTTCCTTTCGCATCAGCGGGATCGGCGGATTTCTGACGTTTGACGTCAAGGATACCGTAATTACTATTGCCGCCATGATGTTCGGCCCCATTGCCGGCGTGTTTGAAGCGCTGGTCGTATCATTCCTTGAAATGATTACAATCAGCGGCACGGGACCGTGGGGCTTTCTGATGAATTTTGTTTCGAGTGCCGTGTTTGCCGGTTGTGCAAGTGCGGTTTACACATACGTTCCCAGACTGCGTCGGCGCATGAGCGGTGCTCTTGTCGGACTGAGTGGTTCGGTCGTTTTGATGACGGCGGTGATGCTGGTTATGAACCTGCTGGTTACGCCGGTGTATTATCACGTGCCGCTGGAGAGCGTCAAGCAAATGCTGTTGCCGCTGTTGCTGCCGTTCAATCTCATCAAGGCAGCGCTTAATTCCGCATTGGTAATGGTGCTGTACAAGCCGGTTTCTGCGGCGCTGCACCGCACACACCTTGTTGCGGCTGAGGACGGCCGTGACAGTAGCTATCATTTCGGTGTGCGTAGCCTTGCCGTAATAATCGGAGGGCTTGCGGTTGCCGTAGGCTGTGTGGTACTGTTGATTGTTGTGCTGGGAGGTCAGATTTCTTGGCATAGATAGGAGGCCTTTATGACTGAGGCAATATCGAGATTTTTTCTTGAAACAGTGGGGCGGGAATGGTGCGTTTTTCTGTGCTCCATGATACCGATCATAGAGCTTCGCGGAGCCATTCCGCTGGGGGCAGGACTGGGGTTGCCGTGGTGGCAGAGCTATTTTTTTGCCGTGGCAGGCAACATGCTTCCGGTTCCGTTCATACTGCTGTTTATACGCAAGATTCTCGACTGGATGGAAAACTCCAAGATAAAAATTTTCAACCGTATAGGTGGCTGGATAAATCGCAAGGCTGAGAAAAACCGTGCCAAAATCGAAAAGTATTCCTTTTGGGGAGTGGCACTGTTTGTGGCTGTTCCGCTGCCCGTCACCGGGGCTTGGACAGGCTCGCTTGTGGCGGCGACTATACACATGAAATTCTGGAAGGCACTGCTGTCAGCGCTTATAGGCGTTATGGTAGCTGGCGTGATTATGACGCTCGGTGCATACGGCATTGTGGCGGCGTTCAGATTTTTTGCCTGAATTTGATGATGGCTATTGAAATGACGGCCGCAATGTGGTATCATTTTATAAATAAAATATTTATCTTATCAAGAGTGACGTAAGGACAGGCCTGTTGATGTCACAGCAACCTACCGCCGGCGGCAAGGTGCTAAATCCTGACAGATGAGAGAAAAAGGCTCCGTCTGTGCGGAGCCTTTTTAAATGAAATAATACGGAGATATATTATTGCAATGAAGAAAACACTTTTTACTTCCGAGTCGGTGACAGAAGGACACCCCGACAAAATCTGCGATAAAATTTCGGACGCCGTTCTTGACGCCATATTGAGCCAAGATCCCGCTGCGCGCGTTGCCTGCGAAACATTCTGTACTACCGGAATGGTGGCGCTGATGGGTGAGATCACCACAGAGGCCTATGTTGATCTGCAGCATATTGTGCGCGAAACCGTGCGTGAGATAGGTTATGACCGTGCAAAGTACGGCTTTGACTGTGACAGCTGTGCGGTCATCAGCTCGATACATGAGCAGTCGCCCGACATCGCGCTTGGCGTTGACAGATCGTTTGAGGCAAAGACGGGGGAGTCCGACGGATACGACACCGGTGCCGGCGACCAGGGACTTATGTTCGGTTATGCTTGCGATGAGACTCCCGAGCTCATGCCGCTTCCGATTTCGTTGGCTCACCGGCTGGCAAAACAGCTTACTTATGTACGCAAGCAAAGGATCGTAGATTACCTGCGTCCGGACGGTAAAACACAGGTTACGGTAGAGTATCATGACGGTGTTCCCGCACGTGTTGACACTGTGGTCATTTCATCACAGCACAGCCCGGATGCAGAGCTGTCGCAGATACGCGACGATATAATCCGGCATGTGATACAGCCGGTGATTCCCGCCGCTCTGCTCGACGGAGACACCAAAATATATGTCAATCCGACAGGCCGCTTTGTTACCGGCGGTCCCGCCGGCGACACCGGGCTTACGGGACGCAAGATAATAGTAGATACCTATGGCGGATATTCACGTCACGGCGGCGGCGCTTTTTCGGGTAAGGACCCGACAAAGGTCGATCGCTCGGCCTCATATGCCGCCCGGTATGCCGCAAAAAACATTGTTGCGTCAGGAGTGGCAAGTCGCTGCGAGGTGCAGATAGCATATGCTATCGGTGTTGCTAAGCCCGTGTCGGTCATGGTGGAAACATTCGGTACCGCGTGCGTGCCGGAAGATGAGATCTCACGGGTACTGCTGGATAATATTGATCTGCGTCCTGCCGCTATAATCAACCGTTTCGGACTGCGCAGGCCGATATACGCGCCGCTGGCAGCTTACGGCCATATGGGCCGTGAAGATCTGGGCGTCGGATGGGAGAAGTGCGATTTGGCTCCCGTGCTTCGTTCGGCACTGCTGTGACATTCGTCAACACCGTAAAATAATCTCCGCACCTCCCAACGGCATATACTGTCACGGGAGGTGGTGTGCGGTGACTTTGCTGCTTGAAATAATTCTTGCCGTGTTGGCGGCTTTCGGTGCGGTATGTCTGTTCCGTATGCTGACGGACGACTGGCTGGCGCGCTGTGATACGGTGACATGTCTGATTTATGACGGCAGCTTTGAGCCTGAGGAGCTTGGCTGTATGGTAAACCAGACGCGGCGACGTTTTTGCCGTGCCGGGCGCGTGAGTGTGATTGTACTGCCGGGGGCCGACCTTGGCAGTGAGGTGGAATCGGCACTGCGCGGAGATGGAGTAGAGCTTTTTTTCGTAGTTGAAAAATAATGAGAAAGGATAAAAACGATGTCTGAAATCAATTCAAACAGATCATATGAATCACCCGGCACAGGCGATGTCATTCGCCTTGACGGTGTGGTGGAGGACATCATTTTTGTCAACAAGGACAACGGATATACCGTGTGCACAGTCGAAGCTGAGGGAGAGGGGGAGGAGCCGGTCACCGTTGTCGGTGTCCTGCCGTATATCTCGGAGGGCGACACTGCCTGCTTTTTCGGACGCTGGGTACACAGCGCAAAATACGGCCGTCAGTTCAAGGCGGAGCAGTTTGAACGCGCACTGCCCGCCGACACTGCCGCCATATTGCGTTATCTTGCATCTCGTACAGTCAAGGGTATTGGTCCCAAGCTGGCACAGCGCATAGTCGACAAGTTCGGAGAGGACACCTTTGATGTACTGGAAAATCACCCTGACTGGCTGGTGCAGGTCAAGGGAGTGTCGCGCAAGTTGGCCGAGTCGGCGAGCGAGGATTTCAGAGAAAAATCCGGTATGCGCAATGCGCTGATCTTTTTCCGGGATTATTTCGGTTCGGCGCTTACCCTTCGGATCTACAAAAAATACGGAGGGAATTCGGTGGAGCTGGCTCGCGCCAATCCGTACCGGCTTTGCAATGAGGTTGAGGGCATCGGATTTGAAAAAGCCGATGTCATGGCGCGCAAGCTGGGTATACCTGCCGACTCACCCGAGCGGCTTATGAGCGGAATCTGCTATATACTGTCGTCAAATGCCGCACAGAACGGCCATGTCTGCCTTCCCGAGGGCAAGTTGACAGAGACGGCGGCCGCAATGCTCGGCTGTGATTCCGCTGCCGCTGCGGCTGCACTTTCACAGGCCGTAGACCGGCAGCGGTTGGTATCCGACACGCGAGGCGGTGTCCGCTACATTTATCTTCCGTACGCATACCAAAACGAAAAATACATAGCGTCAAAGCTGATTTTGCTGGATCGGCTGTGTCCGTCAATAGGCATGGGCGATGTTCAGGCATTCATTTCCAAAGAAGAACGGCTCAACGGATTGCAATACGCAGAAATGCAACGCCGCGCAATATCAGATGCGCTGATAAGCGGCGTGTTTGTGCTTACCGGCGGCCCCGGTACGGGAAAGACCACCATTGTCAAGGCGCTGATAGATATATTCGAGAGTATGGGCCTGCGCGTGGCGCTGGCGGCTCCTACAGGACGGGCGGCAAAGCGTATGTCCGAGGCAACCTGCCGCGAGGCAAAGACGGTGCATCGCCTGCTTGAAATGGAGTTTGGCAGGGACGACGGCGACAGCTTCAGACGCAACGAGCAGGATCCGCTTGAGGAAAATGTCATAATTATCGACGAGGCTTCCATGCTGGACAGTGCGCTGACCGGGGCGCTGCTGCGTGCGGTAAAGCCGGGTGCACGGCTGCTGCTTATCGGTGATGCGGATCAGCTGCCGTCGGTCGGCGCAGGAAATGTTTTGGCGGACATAATCGCGTCGGGCTGCTTTGCCACGGTGAGATTGAATGAAATTTTTCGCCAGGCAGGCGAGAGTCTGATAGTCACAAATGCCCACGCGATCAATTCGGGACGTATGCCTGAGCTTGGTGTCAAGAACAATGATTTCTTTTTCCTGCCGCGTCGGACAGATGTCGAGATAGCCGCTACTGTGGCCGATCTATACCGCAACCGTCTGCCTCGTACCTATGGCCCTGACACTGTTAACAGCATACAGGTAATATCCCCGTCACGCCGAGGCGAGGCAGGCACCGAAAATCTCAATGTGATACTGCAGAACGCGCTTAATCCCCCCGCACCCGGCAAAAGCGAGTACCAATTCAGGCAGACACACTTTCGGGTCGGCGACCGAGTCATGCAGGTGCGCAACAACTATGAGCTTGCGTGGGAACGCCCGGACAGTGACGGTATGGGCGTTTTCAACGGCGATATCGGTACAATTGAAGCAATAAACCGCGAGTCGTCCTGCTTTGAGATAATGTTTGACGATCGCCGCGTGATGTATGATTTTTCACTGCTTGAGGATCTTGAGCACGCATATGCGGTCACGGTACATAAAAGTCAGGGAAGTGAATATCCGATAGTCATAATCCCTGCCTGCGGCGCAGCGCAGCTGTTGCTCACCCGCAACCTGCTGTATACGGCGGTGACGCGAGCACAGCGTATGGTAATTATCGTGGGGCGTGAGGACATTGTCCGCAGTATGGTTGAAAACAACCGGACAGCCATGCGGTATACCGGGCTTTGCGCTATGCTTAGGAAAGAGGGGGACATAAGGTGAGCGCAAAGCGTGGGACAGGCCCGGATATGTTGGCTTGCAACGATAATTCGGGCAGAAATATGAATAATTCCATGAGCAACACACATAAATCAAGCCGACGAAGCCTGATAAGCCGCCTGCTTTTTCCGCCATACTGTGTATCTTGCGGCAATCTTTTGCCTTACGATGCGACAGGCGGCGAGGCGGTACTGTGCAACAGCTGCCGCGGTCAGTTTGAGCGCGCTAAGCTGGATATCTGTCCTGTATGCGGACGCCCCATGCTGGACTGTCGCTGCGTTGCTCCTGTGCTGGCGGACGTGGGCGTTGGCTGCGTGATACGCCTGGCCGGTTACGACCCTTCGATGGCCAATGGTTGTATCAATCGTATTGTCAACTGCAACAAAACGCAGTGTAACCGGGATTGCTTTGATTTTCTCGCCGCACAGCTGACCCCGGCACTGCGGCACGAGATAAATGACGGTGCGCTGATAACATTCTGCCCGCGCTCCCGCCGCGCACGCCGTGAAAACGGATTCGATCAGGCCGAACAGCTGGCAAAGTGCCTAGCGGCACGGATGGGCTCTGAATTCTGCCGCCCGCTGACGCGAAGGCGGTTCACCGCGTCGAAAAGCCAGAAAACACTTGGATATTCGGCGCGTGTGTGGAATGCCGGGCACGCGGTTGTATTTGACGGCAGTGTAGATGTTAGCGGCCGTACGGTGGTGCTGGTTGACGATGTAATTACGACCGGCGCGACGATGAGTGCCTGCGCGTCATTGCTTATAGGTGCGGGAGCAGCCGAGGTGATCGGTGTGTGCGTTGCGGCAGTATGCCGCACTGCGACATAAAACGCCTTTTGTTGCTGTACAATATGTCGCGGTATTATCTTAATATAAAAACGTGTTGATTTTTTTCTGGATATATTGTATAATAATATCGCAGAGCAATTCAGAGAAAGGAGCACCGTGTGGGCGTTTTCAAAAATCTGTCCGAGCGCTTCGGAAGTCGTGACATAGCAATAGACCTGGGTACCGCTACGGTGCTTGTATACGTGGAGGGGCGCGGAATAGTTCTCAACGAGCCGTCGGTGGTGGCCATAGATACCGCCGCAGACAAAATCATCAAGGTCGGTCAGGATGCGCAGGCAATGATGGGACGAACGCCTGAGCACATAAAGACTATCCGTCCGCTGAAAAACGGAGTGGTGGCACAGTATGAAGTGACACTGCGCATGCTTCAGTATTTCATCAAGTCCGCGTGCGGGGACATGTTTTTTCGGCCGCGCGTTATGATATGTATTCCCGGCAGCGTGTCGGATGTTGAGCGCCGGGCGGTCATGGATGCCGCGCTTGAAGCCGGTGCGAGATCGGTTCAGCTGATTGCGGAACCGCTGGCGGCAGCGATAGGTGCCGGGTTGCGGGTCAATGCTCCGGAAGGACACCTCGTTGTTGATATCGGTGGCGGAACCACTGATGTGGCGGTCGTGTCACTGGGCGGAATTGTTGTGTCCGAGTCGGTGCGCGTGGCGGGCGATCAGTTCGACGAAGCCATTGTGCGCCACGTTAAAAACAAATACCGTGTATACATAGGCGAGCGCACGGCGGAGCAGATCAAGATCCGTATCGGTGCCGTGTATGAGCATAAAAATATCAAGACCATGAAGGTCAGAGGCCGTTGCATGAGTGAGGGACTGCCAAAGGAAATTACCATCAGCTCGCGCGAAATGCTTGAGGCCATGAAGGATCCGATATCGGAAATTATCGAGGCGATTTGCCGGGTAGTCGAAAAGACACCGCCTGAGCTTATCCCCGACATTATTAACAACGGCATAACAATGACCGGAGGCGGAAGCCTGCTTGCCGGGCTTGACCGTTTGCTTGCCGATGTAACAGGAATACGCGCCACCGTTGCCAATGACCCGGTTAGCTGTGTGGTGCTTGGAATGGGTAGGTCGCTGTCGCAGCTGTCGGATAACTCCGAGGGATGATGCGGCGCAACTGTCAGTGATTTTTCAGACCGTAACATCCTGTGAGGTGCTACGGAGGAGGGAATTAATATATGAAGGATTACATTATCAACGGCTATGAACCGGAATGTCTGTTTCACTTTTTCGAGGAGCTGTCGGCTATACCGCGTGGCTCGCACAACGAGGCCGGCGTTGCCGACGCACTGGTCAGCTTTGCGCAGGCGCGCGGTTTGGACTGCTATCGTGACGAGCTGAACAATGTTCTGATCAAAAAGCCGGCAACTCCGGGATATGAAGACGAACCTGCAATGCTCATTCAGGGGCACACCGACATGGTTTGCGAAAAAAATTCCAATGTACAGCATGATTTCAAAACACAGCCGCTCGATCTTTACGTCGAGGACGGCTGGTTGCATGCACGCGGCACTACATTGGGTGCTGATAACGGCACGGCTGTAGCACTTATGCTGGCACTGCTTGACGGTGCGGCAGATCAGTGCCCGGCGCTTGAGTGCCTGTTCACTGCCTCAGAGGAAGTGGGGCTTGTCGGGGCGACAGGCTTTGATTACAGCCGTATTTCGGCACGCCGAATGATAAATATGGACAGCGATGATGAGGGCATGGCGGTAGTAGGCTGTGCCGGAGGCTGCCGGACTGATATAAAGCTGCCGGTTGAATTTGTCGAGGCGGCCGGCGAGGCGCTTTCTATCCACATATCCGGCCTTATGGGCGGTCATTCCGGTGCGGACATTACGTTGGGTCGCGCCAATGCAAATAAACTTATGGGCCGTTTGCTGCTTTCATTGCGCCGTGATGCCGATTATAATCTGATAAGCTTGAACGGCGGACTTATGGACAATGCCATTCCTCGTGAGTGTGAAGCTGTTATCACCTGCTCCGACAGCGAGAGAATGAAAGCGCGTGCTACAATATTTGCCGAAAAAATCAGAAGCGAGCTTGTTGCCGATGATGCCGGATTCACGTTGACCTGCGAACGGGTAGATAAGCCTGAATATATGATGAACTGCGCCAGCACACGGCTTGTTGCCGAGGCAGTCGGTACGGTGGAGAACGGTGTTATACGCATGAGCAGCGAGATTCCGGGGCTTGCCGAGTTTTCACGAAACCTCGGTATCATAAGAACATCAAATGATGTTGTGGAACTGATATTCTCGAGCAGATCCCCAAAGGAACATTTGATTGAAGCGTCGATAGATTATCTTGATGCCGTTTCTGAGCTGTGCGGAGCATCTGCGGAGCATTACAGCCGTTATCCGGGCTGGGAATATGCAAGGCAATCACCGCTCAGGGACAAATATATAGAAGTTGCGCGTCGTGTGTTGGGCAGAGAGCCTCAGGTGGTGGCGATACATGCCGGCCTTGAGTGCGGAGTGATCAAATCCCGCTTGCCAGACATGGATATGATATCCATTGGCGCCGATGCGCAGAATATTCACACACCGGACGAGCGGCTTGATCTGGCAAGCTACGGTAGACTGTGGCGCATAGTGACCGAAATGTTGAAAAAATAACGCGATTACCGGACCAACCGGCATAACAGCAGATTACCGGCAGGGATTTTGCACAGCAGTTGTTTTGTGCTTGCCTTGCCGGTGTTATTATCAGCAGAATGCCCGCACGTGCGCTTTAATGGAATAATTAGGGTTTTCAGCATTAACAAGCCTTTTTACTCTGCAATATAAGACTTTTTTGTGGATTTTTCGACTTTTTTCAAAAAACGGCTTGACAATTTAAAATAAAAGTGGTAGTATAACAGAGCTG
>ENA-ORSL01000516-ORSL01000516.1-human-gut-metagenome-genome-assembly--contig:-NODE-516-length-40334-cov-4.916060_pt1 | contig 40334 bp, 43 predicted proteins | sample MGYA00242190_ERZ509157 | MGnify/ENA primary metagenome ERZ509157 (study PRJEB26280, sample SAMEA2338664) | human gut metagenome | biome: human gut; feature: human-associated habitat; material: faeces... | reverse complement strand
CCCGCCACACTTTCCATATCAGCCGCAAGGAGGTTTTATCAATGGCAAGTATCAAAGAACGCAACGGGGCCTATCAAATCACCGTCAGCATGGGCCGGGATGTGTACGGCAAGCAAATTCTGAAATACACCACCTATACCCCGGAGGCCGGATTGACCCCCAAAAAGCGGCAAAAAGCCGTTGAAGCGTTCGCATTCGATTTTGAACAGCGGTGCTTAAACGGGCAACTGCTGGAAGGTGAGAAAATCACCCTGAAAGATTTCATCACCCGATGGACAGCCGAGAAAGCCCAGCAGGAGCTACAGCCCGGAACCCTTGAAAAGTATCAGGCCGTTATTGATTCTTTCATTCTGCCCGCTCTGGGACATCTCAAGCTATCCGAAATCAAGCCCCACACGGTCAACGCCTTTTTTGTTTCCCTGACAAAAGACGGCAGCCGCCACGATGGAAAGCCGGGCGGCTACAGCAAGGGGACAATCAACAAGGTTTCCAATGTACTTTCCTCCATTCTGCGGACTGCGGTAGAATGGGAGGCCATAGAACGAAACCCCTGTGATGCCGTCCGGGTCAAGGCAGAGGACAGCGCCGACAAGGTGAAGTTCTTTACGCCCCAGCAAGCCGCCATCTTCCTGGACTATATCAGCAAGCCTTACACCATCTACACCAAAGGCCACACCCGAACAGACGATACCAGGAAGCAATACACCGTTGGAGACTACACCAGCACGAAAGAGCTTCCCTTGCAGCTGAAAGTTCTCTTTACCCTGGCCATTTATACCGGCCTGCGCAAAGGGGAGCTTCTGGCCCTGTCCTGGGATGATGTGGATTTTGAAAACAACACCGTGGCGGTTACGAAAGCCGCCGCTGTAGTAGGTGGAAAACAGATTGTAAAGGTGCCCAAAACCCGGAACAGCTACCGCATTGTTTCCATTCCAAAGCGCATGACTACCATGCTTCTGAAGCTGAAAAATGAGCAGACCCGCTACCGGCTGAAAGTCGGTTCCTTCTGGCAGGGCGACAACTGGATATTCACCCAGACCAATGGAAAAATGATGTGCTATTCAACGCCCTACAGCGCCCTGCAAGACATTCTCACCCACTACAACACCGGCAAGGCCGCTGAAGACAAGCTCCCCATGATTCCATTCCACGGCCTACGGCATACCTCCGCCACGCTGCTGATTGCCGGTCACGAGGATGCAAAGACCGTTTCGGCCCGCCTGGGTCACGCTGAAACAAGCACCACACTGAACATATATGCCCACAGCCTGCTGGAAGCAGATAAAACAGCAGCCGCCACCATCGAAAACATGATTGCGAAACAGGCATGAAAAAATTTCTGAATCCGGTAGACATTTGGTAGACATTGGCCTAATTCCCTAAAATCCATTTTCTTCAAAAGTTCGGAAAATATAACAAAAGCCCCGAAACCATCACGGTTTCGGGGTTCTATTGTGGAGCTAGTGACCTGACTCGAACAGGCGACCTTCTCATTACGAGTGAGATGCACTACCGACTGTGCTACACTAGCAGGGCGATTCAGCCTGATTATTATAACGGACGGCGGCGGAAATGTCAACTGTTATTTCCGCGTTTCCCGGGCAAAGCTGCCTCCGGTGCCGGTACTTCCAACGCTTTTTCCCTTTGAATGCAAGGCACATTCAAACAGGAAGCACAGTACACTCAGTCCGTCTTCATGCCGCAAAGACCCAGTTCCTGGATTTTCGCCCGGATGGACAGGAGATCCTCGAAGGTTTCCGGCCGCTTGGTCACATCCCGCAGGAGGGCGGAAGGATGATAAATGGCCGTCATCCAGAAATCCCCCTTGCGCACCCACTGGCCATGCTGCCGGGTAATCCGGTACTCCGGGTCAATGAGCCGCTTGGCGGCGATCCGACCCAGGCAGACAATGATCTGAGGTCTGACCAGCGCCACCTGATTGCGCAAAAAGCCGATGCAGGCGTCCTGCTCCGTTTCCAGAGGATCCCGGTTGCGGGGCGGACGGCACTTGACAATGTTGCAGATATAGCAATTCTCCTGCCGGTACAGGTCAATAATGGACAGCATATCATCCAATAGCTTTCCCGCCGGGCCTACGAAAGGTTCTCCCTGCAAATCCTCCTGCTCCCCGGGCCCCTCCCCTACGAACAGGATGTCCGCCTGCCGGTTCCCTACCCCGAACACCACGTTGTGCCGGGTCTCGCACAGGCCGCACCGGGTACAGGCATCGCACTGCGCCTTCAGCTGTTCCCAGTTTAACATCAGCCGTTCCTCCTGCGCTGGGCACGGCGTTTCCGCCGCCGGGCTCGGATCCGGGTGCGCATATAGGCGTTAAAGGCCAGATAGGCAATGGCCGCCCCCAGAACAATGACGCAAATGGTGCCCACCACTGACAGGAAGCCTGAACCTCCGCTGGAACTCCGCTTAACCACCGAGTGGATGACAACCCCGGTCTTATCGGCTGGCTTCACATCGCACATGGCGTAAACCTCCACCTCGGTGAGCACCGAGTTCCGGTACACCACCTCCAGAGTGGCAATGAGCTGATCCTTCTGGATGGGAGCGGACAGGCCGCCGCCTACGGCGGTATAGTTCATCTGAATATTCTTCATCTGGGCCTTTTCCGGCACCACGCTGTCCACGTTTACCTTGGCCTCGCCCACCACGTTGCACTCGCCGCCGTTGACCTTGAAGGAGCTGAGTGCCATGCCGTCGTAGATAATCCGGTTGACCTTGAAGGAGCTGAAGGCATAGTCCAGCAGATCGGACATTTCGTTGAAGTTACCGTAGACTTTCGGCTGCCAGCCGTTCTCGGCAAAGGTACGGGTGGCTCCCAGAATGACGGCAATATAGTTCATGTTCTTGGATTCCGCGGTACAGACGATGGAGGCGCCGTAGGACTCATAATAGGAGGCAAAGCCGCCGGTAACCCGGTCGTCATAGAAATCCTGCAAGGTGCTGTCATCGATCATATAGTTCTGGGTCTTGAATTCCTTACGACCCTGAACCAGGTTGGTATCGGGGATGGTATAGCTCTTGGCTCCGAAAATTTCCTTGAAATTCTCGTTCTGGATGGCGGTCTTGACGATGATGGCTATGTCCCTGGCGGTGCTGGAAGATTCCGCGGTGTACAGACCGGAGACGTTGCCGAACTGAGTATTGGCGCAGCCCATCTGCTTGACCCGGGCGTTCATCAGCTCCAGGAAGGCATCGGTGGTGCCGGAAACGTGGTGCGCCAGAGCCACGGCGGCATCGTTGGCGTTGATCAGAAGCAGGGCGTACAGCAAGTCCTTGACCTTCAGCTGCTCGTTACTTTTCAGGCTTTCCGACTGAACCTTGTTAACACCCATGGGCACATAGGACTGGATGCCTTCCGTGACCGTGACCACATCGTCCATATTGCAGTTTTCGATGACGATCAGAGCCATGACGATCTTGGCCAGCGTACCGGGGTGCACCTTCATATCCGGATTGTAGGCATAGACCACCGTGTCGGTGGTGGTCTCATAGAGAAACGCGGACAAGGCGGTATCCAGCTTCCGCTCACTGCCTGCCAGAGGGGACATGCTGTTGATGGTGCGGCAGCCCTTCTGGATACACACCTGGCCGAAGGGGATATCCGCGGTCTGGGCGGTCATATCTGCCGACTCCGTGGGCAGGGTTTCCAGGGTCTCGGTGGTCTCCATCTGAGCCGAGGCGGGCATGAAAAGGCACTGAGCCGTCAGAAGGAAAGACAGCAGCAGGGCAAGACATCTGAATTTTTTCATAATTATCCCTCAAGAAGCCATCACCGGACTTGTCCGGCGAAAAAAAATCGTGTATAATATGTGCATATTATAACAGCTTTTTGGAATCTAGTCAATGCGGGAGGGTTGTTCCCCATGAAAAATAAGGTTTCCGTACTGCTGGCGGTGGTTACGGCCCTGTTTGTGGGCTTTACCCTGGGGCTGTTTGTTGGACGCAATACCGGCTCCGGCACCGTCACTCTGGCGGTTCCGGCGCAAATGCAGACCGCGCCCACCGCTGCCGCCACCGCTGCGGCAGAAACGGTACTGGAGGAGACGGTTTCTTTTCCCGTGAACATCAACACCGCGGATGTGGACACCCTCACCGCCCTGCCGGGCATCGGCCGGGTGCTGGCTGAGCGGATTGTCGCCTACCGGCGGCAAAACGGTTCCTTCCGGGCCATTGAGGAGATCACAAATGTGGAGGGCATCGGCGAAAAGAAGGCGGAGGCCATTCTGGATCTGATCACAGTAGGAGGATAAGATGAAAATTCTGGTTGTAGACGACGAGGCCCTGCTGGTCAAGGGCATTCGCTTCAATCTTCAAAACGAGGGCTATGAGGTCATCACCGGCAGCGACGGGCTGGAAGCCGTCCAGGCCGTCCGGGAGCAAAGCCCCGATCTTGTGGTGCTGGACGTGATGATGCCCAATATGGACGGACTCACCGCCTGCACGAAAATCCGGGAATTCTCGGACATTCCCATCATCATGCTCACGGCAAAAACCGACGACATGGACAAGCTCATGGGCTTTGAGCATGGGGCCGACGACTACCTGACCAAGCCCTTCAACATTCTGGAGCTGAAGGCCCGGATCCGGGCACTGCTCCGCCGGGCAGGCTCGGCAGAAAAAAAGGCCCCGGGGAACACCCTGACCATCGGCAGCATCACCCTGGACTTGGACGCCCGGAACGCCTACCGGGGCGGGGAGCTGGCAGACCTGACCGCAAAGGAATTCGATGTCATCGAATTCTTGATGCGCAACCCCAACCGGGTCTACTCCCGGGAGGCACTGCTGGACACCATCTGGGCCTACGAATACCGCAGCGATATCCGCACCGTGGATGTGCACATCCGCCGGCTTCGGGAAAAGCTGGAGGAAAATCCCGCGGAGCCCAAATATATTCTGACGAAATGGGGCGTTGGCTATTACTTCCGAAAATAACAGTACCGCCATCCGCGGCTTCCGAAAATCCCAGTACCGCTACGCCATGACCTATGTGGTCATTACCCTGGTGGTGCTGCTGATTCTGAATATCTACTGCTCCATTGCCTGCCAGAATCTGTTCTATGAGAGCAAAAAGTCCAGCATGATTGAAAAATGTCTGCTGGCCTCCGACGAGGTTTCCACATTGGAAGTGATGAACAGCTCCACGGTCTCTGCCGTCATCGGGCAGATCGAAAGCCTGAAAGCCTCCCGGCTCCTGGTCACCGATCAGGCCGGCTGCACCCTCTACGACAGCAGCGGGGCTCAGGTGGGCTCCTATGCCCTGCTTCCGGAGATTCTCACCGCCCTGGAGGGCAACGACGTGTGCTCCTGGAAGTATCGCAGCGGAACCATCGACTGCCGGGCCGCCACTCCGGTGTTCTACTACGGCACCATTGTGGGCTGCGTATACATGACGGATTTCGACACCACCCAGGGAAAGCTCATCCAGTCCCTGCAGCGGACGATCTTCTTCATCACCTTCCTGCTGGAGGCGGTGGTGCTGCTGTTCTCCGTGGCCTTTGCCAACACCTACTCCCGACGGCTGAACCGGATCATGGCCTCCATGCGGATCATCCGGGAGGGCGACTACTCCCACAAGGTAGACCTGGGAGGCAACGATGAGCTTACCATTCTGGGCAACGAATTCAACGAGCTGACGGAAAAGCTCCAGAATTCCGAGCAAAAGCGCAGTCGGTTCGTCTCCGATGCTTCTCACGAGCTGAAAACCCCCTTGGCCTCCATTAAGCTGCTGACGGACTCCATTTTGCAGTACGACATGGATTTGGAGACCACCCGGGAATTCGTAGGTGACATCGGCAACGAAGCCGAGCGGCTGAACCGGATGACGGAAAAGCTGCTGACGCTGACCCGCTCGGAGGGGACCACCAATCAGGATTTGGAGATTATCTATCTGGCCCCCACCGTCCGGCGGGTGGCCCGGATGCTGAAAAGCAATGCCCAGAAGGCAGGGGTCGCCATCCATCTGGAGCTGGAGCAGGACAGCACCATTCTGATTCTGGAGGACGATCTTTACCAGATCGTCTTCAATCTGATGGAAAACGGCATTAAGTACAATCAGCCCGGCGGCAGTCTCACCGTTACGCTCCACCGCCAAGAGGACAATGTGGTTCTGGAGGTCACCGACACGGGCATGGGCATTCCCGCCGATGCCATCGACCATGTGTTTGAGCGATTCTACCGGGTAGACAAAGCCCGCTCCCGCCAAACCGGCGGCAGCGGACTGGGGCTTGCCATTGTCCGGGGCATTGTGCACCGGAATCGAGGGGAAATCACCCTGGAAAGCGAGCCTGGAAAGGGAACCACCTTCCGGGTGATCTTCCCGGCCTTTGACGCGGAGGTGGATGCGGAATGAAACGATTGCTTTGCCTGATTCTCACCGCCGCCACGCTGATCTGTCTGCTGCCCGGCTGCGCCGAGCGGGTCAAGGAACCTGTGACCTTCTACTATCTCCGGGAGAATCCCAGCCGGGGGCTGGGGCCGGAGATCGCCGGGGAAATCCGGGAAGGCTCCGGCCACCGGGACAATCTGCGCTACCTGCTGGCCTTCTATCTGATGGGACCGGCGGACAAGGAGCTGACCTCTCCCCTGCCCCGGGGCACCGTGCTCTATCAGCTGGAGCAGACGGAGGACGCCGTCACCATCGGCATTTCAGACACCTCGGAAGCCTTGAGTGACAGCCGGTTTTCCCTGGCCTGCGCCTGCCTGTCCATGACCTGCATGGAACTGCTGCCGGTGAAAGAGATCACCGTGGTCAGCGGCAGCCGGAACACCACCATCCGCCGGGACAGCCTGATTCTTAAAGATACTATCCAGCCGCAGGAGGACAAATCATGAAATTCATTTCCTGGAATGTAAACGGCCTTCGTGCCTGCGTGGGCAAAGGCTTTGCCGAAGCCGTGAATGCCCTGGATCCGGACTTTCTCTGTTTGCAGGAGACCAAGCTTCAGGCGGGACAGATCGACCATCCTCTGCCGGGCTATATGGACTTCTGGAACTATGCCGAGAAAAAGGGCTATTCCGGCACCGCCATTTTTGCCAAGACCCAGCCTCTTTCCGTCCGGTACGGCGTGGGTGTGCCGGAGCTGGACACGGAAGGTCGGCTCATCACCCTGGAATACCCGGACTTCTTCCTCGTCACCTGCTACACGCCCAATGCCCAGCAGGGTCTGGCCCGGATCGACCACCGACTGAAATGGGACGAAGCTTTCCGGAACTATCTGCGGGAACTGGATATCCGGAAGCCCGTCATCGCCTGCGGGGACTTAAACGTTGCCCATCAGGAAATTGACCTGAAAAATCCCGGCCCCAACCGGGGAAACGCCGGTTTTTCCGACGAGGAACGGGAAAGCTTCACCCGGCTGCTGGATGCGGGCTTTACGGACACCTTCCGATATCTGAACCCCGATGCCACCGGCATCTACAGCTGGTGGAGCTATCGCTTCCAGGCCCGGAAAAATAACGCGGGCTGGCGCATCGACTATTTCCTGGTCTCTAATCGGATTGCGGACAAAATCCAGGCCGCACCCATTTATTCCGACATTTTCGGCTCTGACCACTGCCCGGTGGGATTGGAGCTGTCGCTTTGAGTATCCGGAAATAACACTCCGATTTCTCCGTATTTTCTGACTAAAAAGCCGGTTTTCAGCCGTTCTATGTAGGAAAAGGGTTCCTCCGGGACAATGGGCGCAAAGGTTCCTCCATCCGTTTCCTGTCGGGGCTCCAGAGAAAATTCCGGCTGTCCTTCCAGAAAGTGCTTGACGGGCACCCGGGTATCCAGCCAGAAGCCCCCGTCCATGGGAACCACCACTCCCAGATTTTCCCGCCTGCCGCCGCAGCGGACGTACAGACGGCACACCACGTCTCCGGTCAGCCGGCACCGGCACTGGAACCGGTAGTAAAGCCCCTGCCGCTGCACCTGCACCCGGCCGGACTGCCGATGGCCAAAGTACACATCGTAATCACCAACCAATAAAAACGCCCCCTTGCCGCAACTCTATGCAGCAAGGGGGCATCTGTATGCTATCAGATAAGAGGTTGTCCGTTAATTGTCAATTGGAACTGTAAGCCCAATCGCTCCGCCGCCTTCCGGCACAGCACCATTCGCTTCATGAAAATCTCAAAGTATTCCATCACCGAGCTGACGGTGGTATCCACCACCAGCTCCAATGTCACGGTGTGTCTTTCCAGATCCACGCTCAGCTCGGATTTGGTAACGGAGTAGTTTACCCGGTCATGGATATCCTGGGAAATATCCGCGGTTTTCCGCACACGGGACCGGCGGACATCGGACTTATCCGCCAGGAACAGGGCAGCCGCCACAGCGTTTACCGGGGTGCCGTTTCCCTCATCGTGGTTGCCGATGGCGGTGACGATGGTGGCAATCTCCTCCGGCGGGAAATTCATTCTGTCCAAAATTCGGAAGGCCATTACCGCGCCGCTCTGGCTGTGATCCACCCGATTGACAATATTGCCGATGTCATGCAGATACCCGGCAATTCTGGCCAGCTCCACCGTCCGCTCGGGATAGCCAAGGGTTTTGAGAATGTCCCCCGCCACCTGAGCCACCCGGGAAACATGGGCAAAGCTGTGCTCCGTAAAGCCCAGAGCCTGCATGGAAGCATCGGCCTGGGTGATATATACCCGAACCGCCGAATCCCGGCGGACTTCTTCAAATGTCATGTTTCTTTCTCCATCTCCTTTTCATACCGCTTTATTATGCCGCTTCCGTGCAAAAAAAGATAGCGTTCTATTGTAAAATTCAGGAAAAATTCTTAAAGGAAGCAATGTTCCCATTGCCATTGGCCTCCCGGAATCCTTCGGCTCTGGTTCCTCCGGAGGCAATGTTCTTGTCCCGGCAAGAACATTGATAAGAAGCCGGCTTAAGGGGCGCTGCCGAAAAGCCGCCCCCTTAAGAATCCCCCGGCCGCTTCGCCAGAACCGCATCAAAACGTTTCGGCTTGCTATTGGCAGTTATGTCGGAGATGCCTGCGGGGCTGGGTTTATTCGTGGGGATAATCCAAGATTTCTTTGGCAATATAAATTGGGCGCTCCTTGCCCTGCTCGAAGATCCGGCCTACATATTCGCCGATGATGCCGATGCAGAACAGCTGGATGCTGGAAAACAGAAGCAGCAGAACAATGATGGTGGCGTAGCCCGGCACGGCAATGCCCTTGGTCAGCTTTTCTAAGACTACGCAGACAAGATACACAATCGCCGCAATGCCCGTGACCGAACCGCACAGGGTAGCAAGACGCAGGGGGGCGGTGGAGAAGCCGATGATACCTTCGATGGCGTAATTCACCAGCTTCCAGAAGCTCCACTTGGTGGTGCCGGAGGCGCGCTCACAGGCGGTGTAGGGGATAAAACGGGTCTCATAGCCCACCCAGGCAAACAGGCCCTTGGAGAACCGGTGGTATTCCGTCAGAGCCAAAAGGCTATCCCGGACGCTCCGGCGAAAGGTGCGGAAATCGCTGGCGTCCGGCTGAAGCCGAACCTTGGAGAGCCGGTTAATGAGACTATAGAAGCTCTTTTTGAAGAAGGAGAGCACCTTGCCTTCGCCTCGCCGATCCTGGTAGGCCGCCACTACATCCACCTGAGGCTCCGCCTCCAGAATTTGCACCATCTGACGCACTAGCTCCGGCCGCTGCTGCAAATCCGCGTCGATGAGAGAAATGTAGTCCCCTCTGGCGTGCTCCAGTCCGGCGTAAATGCCCGCCTCCTTGCCAAAATTCCGGGAGAAAGAGATGACCTGCACCGGGCACTGGCCAGAAGCGTGGAGTTTTTTCAGGTTGTGCAGGGTGGCGTCCCGGCTGCCGTCGTCAATATACACAATTTCGTAGTCATAGCCGCAGCCGTCAAAGGCCGTTACCACCGCCTGTTGGAAGGCGGCCACGTTTTCCGCCTCGTTGTAGCAGGGAACGATCAGGGAAAGCTTCATACTGTTCACGCTCATTTCAAAGGAATCCCTGCCATTATAAGAACTGCGCTCCCATTCGTCAAGAGAATTCCAACATTTTATTGACATTGACCGAAAAATGTGTTACCCTAAAAGCCAAACGTGAAGAGGGGGAGGTTCCGCTTCCCAAGGCTTTTTCAGAGAGTGCCCGGTCGGTGGGAGGGCATGAGGCTGCAAGCGGATGGTCGCCCCGGAGTGGATTTTCTGAAGAAGAGTAGGAAAATACGGGAAAGCCCGTTACAGCTTTTGAGTGCCCGGAAGGGAATTCAGGTGGTACCGCGGAAAGCTTTTCGCCCTGAGTCGATTGACTCAGGGCGTTTCTATTTTACAAAGGAGCGAAAAACAAAATGAGAGAGTTACCAAAGATCTACGAGCCGCAGCAGACCGAAGAGCGAATCTATCGGATGTGGCAGGATGGGGGCTACTTCCATGCCGAGGCCGACGAGAGCAAGAAGCCCTTCACCATTGTCATGCCGCCCCCAAACGTCACCGGCCAGCTGCACATGGGTCACGCCATGGATGCCACCTTGCAGGATACCCTGATCCGATTCAAGCGGATGCAGGGCTACAACGCCCTGTGGGTGCCCGGCGTTGACCATGCGGGCATCGCTACCCAGATCAAGGTGGAGGAAGAGCTGCGTAAGGAGGGTCTGACCCGGTACGACCTGGGCCGGGAGAAGTTCCTGGAGCGGGTCTGGGACTGGAAGAATAAGTTCGGCAATCGGATCGTGGAGCAGCAGAAGAAGCTGGGCGCCTCCTGCGACTGGGATCGGGCAAGATTTACCATGGACGAGGGCTGCTCCAAGGCCGTCCGGGAGGTCTTCGTGTCCCTGTACGAGAAGGGGCTTATTTACAAGGGCAGCCGGATCATCAACTGGTGCCCCCACTGCGTCACCGCCCTTTCTGATGCGGAAGTCGAATATGTAGACAAGCCCGGTCATCTGTGGCATATCCGCTATCCGCTGGCCGACGGCACCGGCGAGGTGATCGTAGCTACCACCCGTCCCGAGACCATGCTGGGTGACTCCGGTGTCTGCGTGAACCCCAATGACGAGCGGTACAAGGACATTGTTGGCAAGAAGGTCATTTTGCCCCTGGTGAACAAGGAAATCCCCGTGGTGGCCGACGACTACGCCGAGATGGAATTCGGCACCGGCTGCGTGAAAATGACCCCCGCCCACGACCCCAACGACTTTGAGGTTGGCCTGCGGCACAACCTGGAGGTCATCCGGGTGCTGGACGACAAGGGCGTTGTCAACGAGTTCGGCGGTAAGTATCAGGGCCTGGATCGCTACGAGGCTCGGAAGCAGATCGTGGCTGACCTGGATGCCCAGGGGTATCTGGTGAAGGTGGAGGATTACTCCCATAATGTGGGCACCTGCTACCGCTGCCATCAGGACGTGGAGCCCATCATCTCCGCCCAGTGGTTTGTGAAGATGAAGCCTCTGGCGGAAGAAGCCATCCGGGTTGTCAAGGACGGGGAGACCAAGTTCGTCCCCGACCGGTTCAGCAAGACCTATATGAACTGGATGGAGAACGTCCGGGACTGGTGTATTTCCCGGCAGCTCTGGTGGGGTCATCAGATCCCCGCCTGGACCTGCGCCGACTGCGGCCACATCACCGTTTCCCGGCAGGATGCCTGCAAGTGCGAAAAGTGCGGCAGCACCCATATCACCCGGGAAGAGGATGTGCTGGACACCTGGTTCTCTTCCGCCTTGTGGCCCTTCGAGACTCTGGGCTGGCCGGAGAAAACCAAGGATTACAACTACTTCTATCCCACGGACGTGCTGGTCACGGGCTATGACATCATCTTCTTCTGGGTAGCCAGAATGATTTTCTCCGGCTGCGAGCACACCGGAAAGACCCCCTTCCACACCGTGCTGATTCACGGCCTGGTTCGGGATAACCTGGGAAGAAAAATGTCTAAGTCCCTGGGCAACGGCATTGACCCCCTGGAGATGATCGACAAGTACGGCTGCGATGCCCTGCGGATGAATATGGTCACCAGCAACTCTCCCGGCAACGACATGCGCTTCTATACCGAGCGGTGCGAGGCCATGCGCAACTTCGCAAACAAGCTGTGGAACGCCTCCCGGTATGTGATGATGAACCTGGGCGAGAATGCGGTGAACGAGCTGCCCGCCGCTGACAAGCTGGAAATCGCCGACAAGTGGGTACTGTCCAAGCTGAACACCCTGATTGCCGAAGTCACCGAGAACCTGGAAAAGTACGAGCTGGGTGTGGCCGTCCAGAAGGTCTACGACTTTATCTGGGATACCTACTGCGACTGGTATATCGAGCTGACCAAGGCTCGCCTGTACTCCGAGGATGCCGAGCGGAAGCAGACCGCTATGCAGGTGTTGGTGTACGTTTTGGATCAGGTGCTGCGGCTGCTGCATCCCTTCATGCCTTTCATTACCGAGGAAATCTGGCAGAGCCTGCCCCACGAGGGCCCGGCACTGATTGTGGCCAAGTGGCCTGAGTACCGGGAAGACCTGAATTTCAGCGCGGAGCAGAGCCACATGGAGTCTGTTATGGAGGCTATTCGTGCCATCCGTGCCCGCCGGACGGAGATGAACGTTCCGCCAAGCAAGAAGGCGGCGCTGTTTATCCTCACCGGCAAGCCCCAGGTTTATCAGGAAGGCGAGGGCTTCATTCAGCGTCTGGCCTACGCCGACACCGTGACCCTGCTGGATGCCGAGCCTGAGAACCTGGACGGCATGGTGACCATCACCACCGCCGATGCCAAGCTCTATATTCCCATGGGTCAGCTGGTGGACGTTGCCAAGGAGCTGGCGCGGATTGGCAAGGAGCTGGCGGATGCCAGAAAGTTCCTGGCAAGCACCGAGGCTAAGCTGGCAAACGAGAAGTTTGTCTCCCGGGCCCCTGAGGCCGTGGTGGATGCCGAGCGGCAGAAGGCTCAGAAGACCCGTGACCTGATTGCCCAGCTGGAGCAGAGCGAGCAGGCGATGGGCAAGCTGGCAAATTAATAAACCCTTCCGAGAACCAATTCAGCCCTTGTAGGGGACGATGCCCTCATCGTCCCGAGATGAAAACCTATGCGTATGCTCCTGTCTTTTAGGAATGCTTCGATTTTGGTTCCTCCGGAGGCATTGTTCTTGTCTCGGCAAGAACATTGAAAAGAAGCCGACTTAGGGGGCGCTGCCGAAAAGCCGCCCCCCTAAGAACCCCCCGGCCGCATCGCCGGAAGCAGGTCAAAATCTTTTGAGTTGCTATGAGTGGTTCTGCCGGAAGCTTTCAAACATAACAAGTGCTTTTTGACAAACTATATCGGGGCGTGTACCAAATGTACGCGCCCCGGTTTTTTGCATAGGTTCCCCCTTTCGACTGAAAAAGCGAAAGGGGGATTTTATACTAAAGGAGATAAATAACAAAGGAGGATTTTACCATGCACTTTACCAGTTTTCTGGAGGAAGGGCGGCTGACGGTGGCACTGACCGGAGAAATCGATCACCACTGCGCCAAAGCATATATTCAGGCAATCGCGGCGAAAATCGAGGCGTATATGCCGGATCTGTGTATTCTGGATTTCCGGGAGGTGACCTTCGTGGATTCCTCGGGAATCGCGGTGGTCATCAACGCCCTTCGCAGTATGACCCAGATTGAGGGAAAGCTCCTGCTGACGGGCATCACGCCCCAGCCCATGCGGGTATTCCGGGCATCCGGCATCGACAAGCTGGTGGAAATCAGGGAGGCAGTGTCATGAAATTTGAAAACTATATGGTGTTGGAGTTTCCCAGCAAATCCTGCAACGAGGCCTTCGCCCGAAGCGCGGTGGCCTGCTTCGCCGCCCAGATGGATCCGACCATGGATGAATTGGGAGACATCCGCACGGCGGTTTCCGAGGCGGTGACCAACTGCATCGTCCACGCCTATCCCAATGAAATCGGCACCGTCAGCCTGCGCTGCCGGATTCTCAAGGACAATGTGCTGGACATTGTGGTGAAGGATCGGGGCGTGGGTATCGCGGATATCGAGCAGGCACGGCGGCCGGCCTTCACTACCGGCGGTGCCGAGCGCAGCGGCATGGGCTTTACCATCATGGAAAGCTTCATGACCCGGCTGGAAATCACCTCCAAGCCCGGAAAGGGAACCACGGTACATATGCGCAGGAAGCTGCAGCGGCGGCTATGAGCGTCTGTGAAGCACTGATCCGCCGGGCCCAGGCAGGGGATCGGCAGGCCTCGGAGCAGCTGGTGACGGAAAATTCCGGTCTCATCTGGGCTGTGACCCGGCGGTTCCTGGGTCGGGGGGTGGAGGCGGAGGATCTGTACCAGCTGGGCTGCATCGGCTTTCTCAAGGCTTTGGAGGGCTTTGACCCGGCCTTCGGCACCCAGTTTTCCACCTATGCCGTGCCGAAAATCGCGGGGGAAATCCGACGATTTTTGCGGGATGACGGGGCGGTGAAGGTCTCCCGGAGCCTGAAGGAGCGAGCCTGCGCCGTCCGGGCTGCCCGAGCCAAGCTTTCTACGCAGCTGGGTCGGGAGCCGACGGTGACGGAGATCGGGGCGCTTCTGGGAATTACCCCTGAGGACATCGCCATGGCAGAAACCGCCACCGCCGCCACGGAATCCATTCAACGGGAATCCGGGGACGAAGGCTTTTCCCTGGAGGACGTGCTGACAGATACGGAATCCGAAGAGCAGATGTTGGAGAAAATCGCCCTGCGTCAGGCCATTTCTCAGCTTCCTCAGCGGGAGCGGATGGTGGTGCAGCTGCGATATTTTCACTGCCTGACCCAGCAGCGTGTTGCCGCCATTCTGGACATCAGCCAGGTGCAGGTCTCCCGGATTGAAAAGAAGGCCATGCAGCAGCTGCGGCAATTTTTGGCCTAGGGTCTGACACAAATGGGGCTTTACCTTTTGCGAAAAATGAGGTAAAATAACACCACTCTATAAAATGGAATGGTGTGTTTATGAGCGAACAACTGGACACAAGATTTCTGGCGGCACGGCACAAATACATTGAAAATCAGTTCCGCCAGCTGAACGAGGAGCAGCGTCGGGCGGTTCTGACCACGGAAGGCCCGCTGTTATTGCTTGCCGGCGCGGGCAGCGGCAAAACCACGGTGCTTATCAACCGGATTGCCAACCTCATGCGCTTTGGCCGGGGCAGCGATACCAATGAGATTCCCGAGGACATCACGGAAGAAGACGTGACCTTTCTGGAAAGCCTGGGGGAGGAAGGGGAGGAATCGGAACGCCGCCGGGCAGACCGGCTGTGCGCCGTGGAGCCGGCTCTTCCCTGGACGATTCTTGCCATCACCTTCACCAACAAGGCGGCAAATGAGATTCGGGAGCGGCTGACAAACCTTTTGGGAGAGGCTGCCCAGGATATCTGGGCCATGACCTTCCATTCGGCCTGCTGCCGGATTCTTCGCCGGGACATTGAGCGGATGGGCTATACCCGCAGCTTTACCATTTACGACACCGCCGACTCCGAGCGAATCATGAAGGACATCATCCGGGATATGGGTCTGGATGACAAGACTTTCCCTGCCAAGTATGTGCTGGGAGCCATCAGCCGACAGAAGGACAAGCTGGTATCCTCCGAGGAAATGCTTTCGAAAGCGGAGGCAAGCGGGGATCTGCGTGATCTGCATATTGCCAGATGCTACCAGAAGTATCAGGAGCGGCTGAAGGACAACAACGCTCTGGACTTTGATGACATTATTTATGTCACGGTGAAGCTTCTGATGGAGCACGAGGACGTAAAGCAGTACTATCAGCGCAAGTTCCGCTATGTGCTGGTGGACGAGTACCAGGACACCAACCATTTGCAGTACTTACTGACGTCGCTTCTTGCCGGTGGCTACGAAAATGTCTGCGTGGTGGGCGACGACGACCAGAGCATTTATCGGTTCCGGGGAGCCACTATCGAGAACATTCTGAATTTCGAGAAGCAGTACCGGGGCTGCCGCACCATCCGCTTAGAGCAGAATTACCGTTCCACCCAGTCCATTCTGGATGCGGCCAATGCGGTGATCTCCCACAACTTAGGCCGGAAGGGCAAGCGGCTCTGGACGGCCAACGGTCAGGGCAATCCCATTACGGTCTATGAAGCCGCCGACGGCGCGGCAGAAAGCAGCTATGTGGCCGCCAAGATCATTGCGGGCACCAATCAGGGCCACTTCAAGGATTTTGCCGTTTTGTACCGGACGAATGCACAGTCCAACGCTCTGGAATATGCCTTCAAGCACAACGGCATTCCCTACCGGATTATCGGCGGCACCCGGTTCTTTGATCGGGCGGAGGTCAAGGACATGGTGTCCTATCTGTGCGTCATCAACAACCGGGCGGACGATCTGCGGCTGCGGCGGATTATCAACAACCCGCCCCGGGGTCTGGGCGCAAGAACCATCGAAATGGCCGAGCGTCTGGCGGAATCCGCCGGAAAGCCGTTGTATGACGTGATTTCCGATCCTTACTCCTACGCCGCCCTGGAAAAGCCTGCCATGAAGCTGCTCCAGTTCTCCGCCATGATCGAGGAAATGGCCCAGATGCTGGATGACGGCATGAGCCTGACGGATTTCTATGACGAACTGCTCATCCGCACCGGCTATGTGGATATGCTCACCGCCAAGGACACCGAGGAGAATAAGACCCGGCTTGAAAACGTCCGAGAACTGAAATCCAGCATTTTGTCTTATCTGGAAAATACGGAGAATCCCAGCCTGGCAGGGTTCCTGGAAGAAATCGCCCTGTATACCGATTTGGAGCAGTACAACGACAGCGACGATGCGGTGGTGATGATGACCATGCACTCGGCGAAGGGGCTGGAATTTCCAAACGTGTTTTTAGTAGGCTTCGAGGATGGACTGTTCCCCGGAATGCGTGCCATCGGCGATGCGGAGGAAATGGAAGAGGAACGGCGGCTGTGCTATGTGGCAATCACCCGGGCCAAGCAGAATCTGACTATTTCCTACGCCCGGCAGCGGATGCTTTACGGCCGAACCAACGCGGCTCTGCCCTCCCGATTCCTGAAGGAAATTCCTGAGGCATGCATGGTGAAAAAGGGAGGCTATCGGTATCCGGCGGAAAACGCCGCCGGTCATACTGGCCATGGCCAGAGCTACCAGCCCCATGTCCGCAAGCCCATTCACCAGGTACAAAGTCCCATGATATCGGCTCCTTCCGCCCCGGTTCTGGAGCTGAATGCCGGAGATATGATTTCTCACGCCGCCTTTGGCCGGGGGATGGTGCTGACGGTCATGAAAATGGGCGGAGATGCCCTTCTGGAAATTGCCTTCGACGATATCGGCACCCGGAAGCTGATGGCAAAGGCCGCTTCCGCCCACATGAAAAAGCTGTAATACCGCCACCGGCAGATACATAGCCTGTTCCGGGGGGATGGGCTATGGTGCGTTGGCTGCGAAAACTGGCGATTTGGCTTGCTCTGATTCTGGCTGGCCTCTGTCTGGCCTTTCTCATGCTGCGCAGCCGCTACCGGGAGGTTATCCGGGATTTGGCCCAGACCCAGGTGAAGAACACCACCTCCGATCTGACCAACGATGCCATTGCCAAGCAGATTGCCCAGGGGATCATCCGGTATGACCGGATTGTGTTCTTTGAGAAGGATCTGGACGGCCGGATCACCGCTCTGAAAACCAATATGAGCGAGGTCAACCGGCTGAAAACCGACATCCTGAACCTCATTAACGATGAAATTCTGGCTCTGGACACCTCAGACATCGGCATTCCTTTAGGCAGTATTTTCCTGCCGGAGCTGCTGTCCGGGAAGGGGCCTGCCATCCCGGTGCACATTCTGGCCATCCGCAATTCCGATGCGGCATTTTCCAGCTCCTTTTCCCAGGCGGGAATCAACCAGACCCTTCACCGGCTGAATATGAATGTCAGCGTAGACGTGGCCGTGCTGGTGCTGGGACAGACCAGCAGCTTTACCGTGGACAGTCAGGTGGTTGTGGCCGAAACCATTATCGTGGGCAACGTGCCCAGCACTTTTTTACAAACCGGAGGAAACTATGAATCCGAAAGACAGAATTGACGAGCTGACCCGCATACTGACCCAGGCGAACTACGAATACTATGTCCTGGATAACCCTACCATGCTGGATTTTGAATACGACGCCGCCCTGCGGGAGCTGGAGGAGCTGGAAAAAGCCTATCCGGAGTATGCCCGGCCGGATTCTCCAACCCGGCGGGTGGGCGGTCAGGCGGTGAATACCTTTGCCCAGGTGACTCACCCGGTGCCTCTGATGAGCCTACAGGATGTGTTCAGCATGGAAGAGCTGAATGACTTTCTGCTGCATACCCAAGAGGCGGTGGCAAACCCGGAATTTTCGGTGGAGCCGAAAATCGACGGCCTGTCCGTGGCACTGGAATACGAAAACGGCCTGTTCGTCCGGGGGGCTACCCGGGGGGACGGCACCGTGGGAGAGGATGTGACGGAGAATCTGCGCACCATCCGCTCCATCCCCATGTCCCTGGAAAATGCCCCCGCCAGACTCATTGTCCGGGGGGAGGTCTACATGCCCAAGAAGACCTTCCATGCCCTGAACGCGGCGTTGGAGGAAAACGGGGAGAAGACCTTTGCCAATCCCAGAAACGCCGCCGCCGGTTCTCTGCGGCAGAAGGACTCCAAGGTCACTGCCAAGCGGAAGCTGGACATTCTGGTGTTCAACGTCCAGCTGGCGGAGGGTATGGGCTTTACCAGCAACTGCCAGACCCTGGAATACCTGAAAAGTTTACATTTTAAGGTAATTCCCTACAAAAAGCTGTCGGAAATCGATAAAATTGATGCTGAGGTGCTACGCATCAATGAGGAGCGGGAGAAGCTGCCCTGCGACATTGACGGGGCGGTCATCAAGCTGGACAGCCTAGCCGATCGGGAGGCTCTGGGCTCCACCGCCAAGTTCCCTCGGTGGGCGGCAGCCTATAAGTATCCTCCGGAAATCAAGCCTACGGTGGTGCGGGACATCGTGGTTCAGGTGGGAAGAACCGGCGTGCTGACGCCGAAAGCTGTGGTGGCGCCGGTACGCCTGGCGGGCACCACCGTCACCAACGCCACGCTCCACAACCAGGATTTCATTTCTTCCCGGGACATCCGGGTAGGGGATACGGTCAAAATTCGCAAGGCCGGAGAGATCATCCCGGAGATTCTGGAGGTTGACCTTTCCAAGCGGCCTGAGGGCACGGTGCCCTATCGGCTGCCTGACCGATGCCCCGCCTGCGGCGCACCGGTGGAGCAGGACGAAAACGGAGCCTTCCTCCGGTGCACCGGTGCCGAGTGTCCTGCCCAGCTCAGCCGGAATATTGCCCATTTTGCCAGCCGGGACGCCATGGACATTGACGGCCTGGGTTCTGCCATTGTGGATGCGCTCATCGAAAAAGGACTGCTGCGCTCCCCGGCGGACATTTACTATCTGACCCTGGAGGACATCGGAAGTCTATGGAAAGCCGGTTCCACCGCCGCCCAAAAGCTTCTGAATGCCATCGAGGCCAGCAAGGAGCAGGATGTGTCTCGGCTGATTTACGCCCTGGGCATCCGCCAGGTGGGAGCCAAAACCGGCAAGGTGCTATCTTCCCGGTTCGGCTCTCTGGATGCGCTGATGAACGCTTCTCTGGAGGAGCTGACGGCAGTGCCGGACGTAGGCGGAATCACGGCGCAAAGCATTTTCGAGTGGTTCCGGCAGCCCCAATCTTTGCATATGATCTCCCGGCTTCGGGCCGCGGGGGTGAATTTTGAAAGCCGTCGGGTGGTGACGGACAACCGGTTCGAGGGGAAGACCTTCGTGCTTACCGGGGCGCTGAGTAAATTTACCCGGGAAGCGGCTACGGAGAAAATTGAGCTGCTGGGGGGCAAGGTTTCCGGCTCCGTTTCCAAAAAGACCAGCTTTGTGGTGGTAGGCGAGAACGCTGGCTCCAAGGAGCGCAAGGCCAGAGAGCTGGGAATTCCCATTCTCACCGAAGACGAGTTTCTGGAATATCTGAACTAAAATACGGAGGTCAGCGTTGCTGACCTCCGTCTACGTTTTCATAGTCAAATACTTTTCCGCGCTTCCTCCGAATCCCCCGGCCGCTTCGCCGAAAGTGCGGAGAAATAATTTGGTGCGCTGGAGGGATTTTATAAAATCGGTACCGAGTTTTAAGAGTAATTACAAAGAATAATCTTCTTCATCGTATTTGGAAAAATCCAGAGCCTTGGCCTTTTTCGGAATTCGTTTACAGGGGTCGTACCGGAAGGAAAAGCACTTGCTCTCCGGCAGACGCACCCCTTTTTTCGTGCACAGAATCCCTCCGTCCTCCAGAGCCGTACCATGGGTGCAATAGGCGCATTTGCGCTCGATTTTTCTTCTGAATAGCATATTTTCTGCCTCCTGTGCTGGTTGGCTGTATTATACTACAAAAGCTGCCTGGTTTCCATATCTTTTTTTGCACAGCAGGTACACCGGTACCAATGCCAGCAGGGGAGCGGGGGTTTTCAACACCAGGCTGATGCCGAAGAGAAAACTCACAAGGGTCTGCAAGGACTTTCCCAGGCCGTAATACCTCAGGGACAGCCCCCGGGTCACGGAGAGAGTCTGGACACTGACACACAGACCTCCCGCCGCCAGCAGACAGCCGCACACGAGAAAGCGCACCGTCACATCGGAAATCCGATGCAGCTCCAGACAGCCGTTGGATAACTCCAGCAGCCCGATGACAAGAACCCGAACCGTCGGCGGCACGGCAAACAGCACCCACCGATCAAGAAAGGCAATGAGAGTCCGAAACAGCACAATCCAGCCGCAGACAACGGCCATGGTTCTGACGCCTTCCCGCACCGGGTCACAGGATGCTTTGGACGGCACGACAGAGCCTGCCTGTGAGGTAGTAGGCAGAGAAATGCACCGGGCGGCAAAGAGGGCTCCCAGAAGGTGGATCCCCCAAATCGGCCACACCATCCAAGGCTCCGGAAAGAGCCTTCCCACTATGCCGAAGAGAAAGGCAGGCCCGGCGTTGCTGGAAAAGGCCAGCAGCCGCTGAGCCTCCTCCTTTGACAGAGCACCGCTGCGCCAGGCCTGACAGACCGCCTGGGCACCCACCGGATAGCCTCCCAGGATGGCCGGAAGCACCAACGCGGGCATCCGGTCGGTTATTCCCGGCAGCAGGCCGGACAGACACCGGGGAAGCCGAAAATCCGTGCCCCAGCTGCCCATCAGCAGCCCGGAAAGGACGAAAAAAGGGAACAGGGATGGTACCACGGTTTTCAGGCACAGGCTGACCCCTGCCTGCGCTCCTGTCAGCGCCGTCCGGCTGTCCAGAATCAGAGCCAGCATTCCCGCCGCTCCGAAAAGTCCCAGAATCCGCTTGTGTTGCTTCACAGTCATTCACCTCGCACAATTCTATGCAAACGAGGGCTCCTCCATTCATATCCTAGGAAAAAGGGGGTGCCGCTGAGGTGGAAAAAATAAGTGGCTTCTGGGAGCGTCTGGCCGCCAGGGCAGAACTGGACACGGAGCCTATACCCGCACAGCCCATTATCGAAATCGGCGGTGACACCAGAGTGTTGGTGGAAAATCACCGGGGCGTTCAGGCCTACTGCCCGGAGGAAATTTGCATCGGGCTAAAATTCGGACAGGTTCGAATCTGCGGTCACAACATGGTGCTTACCCGGATGAGCCGGGAACAGCTGCTGATCCGGGGAAAAATCGACACCGTGTCCCTGCTTCGGAGGGATACCCCATGAGTTTCTGGAAGCAGGCGGCGGGGATAGTACGGGCAGAGCTGGTCAGTGCCGACCCGGAAGGGGCACTGCGTGCCCTGGGGGAAGCCGGAATTGAATTGGACGAAATCACCCCGAAAGGGGCACTGACCTTGGAATTTCTTCTGCGCCGGGAAGACCTTCCGGCGGCGGAGACTCTGTGCCGGAAGCGGGGAGACAGCTTCCGGGTACTGGGCCGGCAGGGGCTCTGGTACGCTGTCTGGGCACTTTGGGAACGGAAGCTCCTTCTGACGGGACTGCTTTTCCTGATCGGGCTTACCATACTGCTTCCCACCCGGGTACTCTTTTTTCGGGTGGAGGGAAACCGAACTGTCCCCACGGCGCGGATTTTATGGGAGGCGGAACGTCAGGGACTGTCCTTCGGGGCTTCCCGGCGGGGCGTGCGCAGTGAGCGCGTCAAAAATGCCCTGCTGGAGGCCATTCCAAAGCTGGAATGGGTGGGGGTGAATACCCAAGGCTGCACTGCGGTGATCTCCGTTCGGGAGCGGACGGCTCCCGCCCTGGTACCGGAAGCAAAACATCAGGTGGGAAACATCGTAGCCGCCATGGACGGCTACATTCTCTCCGTCACCGTCACCCAGGGCACGGGGCAGGTTCAGCCCGGTCAGGCGGTGAAAAAGGGGGAAATTTTGATTTCCGGCTACACGGACTGCGGCATCTGCATCCAGGCTGCCAAGGCTGAGGGAGAGATTCTGGCGCAGACCCAACGGCAGCTGGAAGCGGTGACCCCGGCGCAGTACCTGCGAAAGGGGAAAATCATCGGCACCAAGCGTGCGCTGAGCCTGCTTCTCGGAAAAAAGAGAATCTTTTTTTGGAAAGACAGTGGAATTTTGGAGGGCAGTTGTGATAGAATACAGAAGGATTATCCTTTGACCCTGCCGGGGCGGTTCCGGCTTCCGGTTTCCCTTCGGGTGGAAACCTATGAAATCCGGGAAAGCATACCGGAAACGCTCAGTGCCCAAGAGGTAGATGAGCAGATGAAAGCCTTTTCCGCCCGGTATCTTCCCCAGCAAATGATCGGGGGGCAGATACTGGAGGCGCAGCAGAGGGTTCTCCGGGAGAAAGGCGTTTATCGTCTCCGGGGAGGCTATCTGTGTCAGGAGATGCTCGGCAGGGAAAAAAGGGAAGGAAATGGAGAATCAAATGGCAAAACAAGTGGACAGAGCGGTGAACGCGGAACGGGTTGAAGACCTGATTGCCGTATTCGGCTCTTTTGACGAAAATGTAAAGCGGATTGAGGAAGCACTGGGAGTTCAGATCGTGAACCGAGGAACGGAGCTTCACGTCATCGGCGATGAGGAACAGGCCGACAAGGCCGTGCGCACCCTGGAGGGGCTGCTGACTCTGGCCTCCAAGGGGGAAGCCATTGACGAACAGCGGGTTCGCTATCTGATTACCCTGGTGAACGAGGGTAACGACCAGCAGGTGGCTCAGATGGCCAAGGACGTGGTGTGCATCACCGCCAAAGGAAAGCCCATCAAGGCAAAGACCGTAGGCCAGCAGAAGTATATGAAGGCAATACAGTCCAACACCATTACCATTGGCGTTGGCCCTGCGGGCACCGGCAAGACCTATCTGGCGGTAGCCGCCGCCGTGGCCGCCTTCCGGGAGCGGACGGTGAACCGGATCATCCTCACCCGGCCGGCGGTGGAGGCAGGGGAGCGGCTGGGCTTTCTGCCCGGTGATTTGCAGAACAAGGTTGACCCTTACCTGCGGCCTTTATATGACGCACTGTACGACATGCTGGGGGCGGAGACCTTCCAGAAATATCAGGAGCGGGGTTCTATTGAGGTGGCTCCTCTGGCGTACATGCGGGGTCGTACCCTGGACGACAGCTTCATCATCCTGGACGAGGCGCAGAACACCACCCGGGAGCAGATGAAAATGTTCCTGACCCGGCTGGGCTTCGGCTCGAAAATCGTCATCACCGGCGACGTGACCCAGATCGACCTGCCGGAGGACAAGGTTTCCGGCCTGAAGGACGCCATCCGGGTGCTGGAAAATGTGAAGGACATCGCCATCTGCCGGCTCACCGCCGCGGACGTAGTGCGCCACGCTCTGGTGCAGGAAATCATCAGTGCCTACGAAAAAGCGGACAAAGTGCCCGCCCCGAAAAAGCCCCGGCAGCTGACCGGGCGATACAAGAGGAAGAATTGACATGAATCACAGAATCAACCTGGTTTTTGAGGAATTTAGTCTGCAAAGCTTTGCCATCAAGCAGATTATCCGCACCTGCATCAAGGAGACGTTGAAAGCCGAAAAGGTCACGGCCAAGTGCGAAATCAATGTGCTCGTGACCAATGACGCAGGCATTCAGACTGTGAACCGGGAAAGCCGGAACATCGACCGGCCTACGGACGTGCTGAGCTTTCCCATGTTCCAGCTGGAGGCAGGCAATCCGCCGGAGGACTGGAGCGAATACGAAGACCCGGAAACGGGACTTGTACCCCTGGGGGACATGTGCATCAGCCTGGAGCGTGCCGTTGCCCAGGCTCAGGAGTTCGGCCATTCCGTCCGCCGGGAGGTGGGGTACCTGACCATCCATTCCATGCTCCATCTGCTGGGCTATGACCATCTGGATGAGGGAGAGCAGAAGCGACAGATGCGCGCCCGGGAGGAGGCCATCGCCGCCGGGATTCCCGGAATGCAGAGGGATTAAAGGAGAGAGAATATGAATACCAAAACCGCCATGATTACCATTGCCGGACGGCCCAACGTGGGCAAGTCCACCCTGACCAACTACCTGGTGGGCGAGAAAATCGCCATCGTATCCAATAAACCCCAGACCACCCGAAACCGGATCTGCGGCATCGTCACCCGTGGAAATCTTCAGTTTGTCTTCATGGACACTCCCGGCTATCACAAGGCCAGAACCAAGCTGGGAGACTATATGGTGAACACCGTCCGGGAATCCATTTCCGACGTGGATGCCACCATTCTGGTGGTGGAGCCCATCGCCAGCATCGGCGTTCAGGAGGAAGCACTCATCGAGCGCATTCGTGCCTCCCGCTGCCCGGCGATTCTCGCCATCAACAAAATCGACACCGTGGAAAAGGACAAGCTGCTGGAGGTCATCGCCGTTTATTCTGCGGCTGGGGTCTTTGATGCCATCATCCCTATTTCCGCCAAAACCGGCGACGGGGTGGAGGAGCTGCTGAAAGAGTGCGAAAAATACGCCCAGGAGGGGCCCTTCCTGTTCCCGGACGACGTGACCACCGACCAGCCAGAACGGCAGGTGATGGCAGAAATCATCCGGGAAAAGCTGCTGTGGTGCCTGGATAAGGAGATTCCCCACGGCACTGCCGTGGAAATCACCACCTTCTCCGAGCGGGACAACGGCATCATCGACCTGGACGCCACCATCTACTGCGAAAAGGCCAGCCACAAAGGCATTATCATCGGCAAGCACGGGGATATGCTGAAAAAGATTTCCTCTCTGGCCCGGACGGACTGCGAGAAGTTCATGGGCACCAAGGTTTACCTGACCACCTGGGTGAAGGTGAAGGAAAACTGGCGGGACAGCGATTTCCTGGTACGCAATTTCGGCTACAGCGAATAATTTCCAGTTGTATTTTCCTTTTTTGCGCAAATCCTATGCCCGGAGGGGATGGGAATGAACGCGCAGGATTATTGGAATCTTTTTCTGGATACCGGTGCGCCGGAGGCGTACCTTATGTACAGCCATTTGGCCAAATCGGAGGAAACACATGTACTTGACGATTCAGGGAATCGTTCTGCGGGTCACTGACTACAATGACCGGGATGCCCTGCTCACGGTGCTTTCCCGACGGCACGGAAAGCTGACGGTGAAGGCCCGGGGTCTTCGCCGGAAAAACAGTCCGCTCATTGCTCCCTGTCAGCTTCTGGCTTTCGGGGAGTTTACCCTGTTTGAATATCGGGGGCAGTATACCATCAACGAGGCTCATTCCATTGAGCTTTTTTCGGCGCTCCGGCGGGAGCTGACCCAGCTGTCCCTGGGTACTTATTTTGCTCAGGTTGCGGAGGTTCTTTCTCAGGAGGACATTCCCAACCCGGAGCTGCTGTCTCTGCTGCTGAACAGCCTTTACGCACTGACCCAATTAAGGCTTCCCGAAGCCCAGGTGAAGGCGGTATTCGAGCTTCGGGCGGCCTGCCTTTCGGGTTTCACGCCGGACTTGTTTGGCTGCCACATCTGCGGAAGTCAGGAGCCGGTGCGCTTTGACCTTCGAGCCGGGCAGCTGGAATGCGAAAGCTGCCGGGATCCGGATTCCGATGGCATCCGACTGCCGGTAACGCCGGCGGTGCTGGAAGCTATGCGCTACATCTGCCTGTGTGAGCCGAAACGGCTGTTTTCCTTCCAGATCGGGAAAGATGCGTTAACGCTGCTGGGAAATCTCACGGAGGCCTATCTTGCCACCCAATTGGAACGGGGCTTTTCCACTCTGGATTTCTATAAATCCCTGTTTATAGGAGAAAACTATGTCTGAATTATACGAAAAATCCCTGCAAAAGCTGGAACTTGACCAGGTTTTGCAGCGCTTGTCCGCCTGCGCCGGAAGCGAGGGCGGCAAGGCAGCCTGCCTGCTTCTGCGGCCTACCTCCGACTTGGAAGAGGTGACGCTGCTCTTGCAGCAGACCACCGCCGCTTCCGACCTGTGCGCCCGGAAGGGAAACCCGGTGTTCGGGGACGTGACCGATGTTTCGTCCTCCCTGGAGCGGGCGGAACGAGGGGGCACCTTGCGGCCCAAGGAGCTTTTGCGCGTTGCGGGGATTCTGCGCTGCGTCCGAACCATCCAGGGCTATGTGTCCCCGGATGACCCGAAAACCGTGCTGGATTCCCTGTTCCGGAGCCTGACCCCCAACAAATACTTAGAGGACAAAATTTTCGGTGCCATCCTTTCCGAAGAGGAAATCGCCGACACCGCCTCCACGGCTCTGACGGACATCCGGCGGCATATGCGCATTCAGTCCGGAAAAATCCGGGACAGCCTGCAAAAGGTGATTTCCTCCCCGGCCTATTCCAAGTTCCTCCGGGAGCCCATCATTACCATCCGACAGGGACGGTATGTGGTGCCGGTGAAGAGCGAGTGTAAAAATGACGTGCCGGGTCTGGTGCACGACGTGTCGGCTACCGGCTCTACTTATTTCGTGGAGCCTATGTCCGCGGTGAATGCCAACAATGCCCTTCGGGAACTGGAACTGAAGGAAAAGAAGGAAATTGAACGGATTCTCGCAGAGCTGTCCGCCGAGGCCGCAGGCTACCGCAGTGCCATTGACTTAGACTATCAGCTGCTGGTGCAGCTGGATGTGATCTTTGCCAAAGCCAAGCTCAGCTATCAGATGCGAGCCGGAGAGCCGATCATGAACGAGAAGGGCAGGGTGGATCTGCGCAAGGCTCGTCACCCACTCATTGACCCCAAAACCGTGGTTCCTATTTCCGTCCGCTTGGGTACGGATTTTGATTCCATGATCATCACCGGCCCCAACACCGGCGGCAAAACCGTCACCCTGAAAACAATCGGTTTGCTCACTCTGATGGCCGAGTGCGGCCTGCACATTCCCGCGGGAGACGGCAGCACTCTTTCTACCTTCGAGGCCATTCTCGCGGATATCGGCGACGAGCAGTCCATTGCCCAGAGCCTTTCCACCTTCTCCAGCCACATGCGAACCATCGTGGATGTGGTGGCGCAATGCGATGACCGAACTCTGGTGCTCTTCGATGAGCTGGGCGCAGGCACCGACCCGGCTGAGGGTGCGGCTCTGGCTACGGCCATCATCGAATTCTGCCGGAAAATGGGCAGTCGGGTGGTGGCAACTACCCACTATGCCGAGTTGAAGCTTTACGCCATGCGCACCAAGGGGGTTATCAACGCCTCCTGTGAGTTTGATGTAGAGACATTGCGTCCTACCTACCGGCTGCTCATCGGCATTCCCGGAAAGTCCAACGCCTTTGCCATTTCCCGGAAGCTGGGACTGGCCGAGGAAATCCTCAAGGAAGCGGACAGCCTGGTAGATAAGAGCGATAAGGACTTTGAGGATGTGCTGTCTCAGCTGGAAAGCCAGCGGCAGCAGATGGAATCCGCCCGGGTGGAGGCGGAACGGCTCCGCCAGGAGACAGCCAAAATCAAGCAGCAAAGCGAGCTGTATCAGGCACAGCTTCAGAAGGAAAAGGAAAAAGCCATGGAGTCTGCCCGGAAGGAGGCCCAGTACATCATCGAAGAGGCCCGGGCTGCCGCAAACCTTGCCAGCGAAGAGCTGAAAGCCATGAAAAAGCAGCTTCAGGATCGGGCGGACACCACGGGCTTCAACCAGCGGCAATCTGAGCTGCGCCGGAATCTGAATGAGGCCGAGGACAAGCTGCGTTCCGTCCAGCCCAAGAAGGAGCGCCCCAAGCCCAGCCGGGGAATCCTGGTGGGGGACACGGTGGAGCTATTGAAGCTGGGCACCAAGGCCAGCGTCATCGGCATCAACAAGGACGGCTCACTGCAATTGCAGGCGGGCATTCTGAAAATGACTGCCGCCCCGGAGGAAGTCTACCTTCTGGAAAACGAGAATCCCTACAAAGAAAAGGGAGCCCGTCCCAAGCACTCCGGCCGGGAGATGAAGCTCAGTGCCATGCCCACGGAAATTGACCTGCGGGGAATGGATGCCATCGAGGCCATCTGCGTGCTGGATCGGTATCTGGACGAGGCCATGCGAGCAAATCTGACTCAGGTGCGGATCATCCACGGCAAGGGCACCGGAACCCTTCGAGCCGCCGTTCAGCAGGATCTGAAAAAGAATAAGTATATCAAGTCCTTCCGGCTGGGTGTCTACGGCGAGGGCGAGGACGGCGTGACCATTGCGGATTTTCGGTGATTTTCGCCAGATATCTGAGTTTGGAAACGTTTTCAACAAGAACGGTTTGGTTCTGCGGGATTTTCTTGTGGAAACAGGCTGAAAATAAGTTGACTTTTTCGGTAAAAATGCTATCATATAGCTAGACTCGTCGTGCGCTCTGCGTGGGATGAAAAGGAGTGGATAATATGTTTAGTAAAGAAGTTGTCGTTCGGTGCGAGTCCGGTCTTCACAACCGGCAGGCTACATACTTCGTGCAGAAGGCGAACGAATTTGAAAGCAGCATCTGGCTGGAATCCGGCAACCGCAAAATGAACGCCAAGAGCCTCCTGGGCATCATGTCCCTGGGTATTGTTACCGGCACCACTGTGACCCTGAGTGCCATCGGCCCCGATGCGGAGACTGCCGTGAACGCCCTGGATACGCTGCTTCAGCGGGACGTCTACTAATTCGCTCTATTTTTGCCGCCTCTGTGCCCGTTGACGCATTGAGGCGGCATTTTTACGTTGGACAATGGATTCTGTCAAGACTTAGGAAAAGCGTTGCAAGAGGGGAGGATTTCCCACGACATTTGACGAACTCAAGGAAAAGGCTCTGTCCCTGCCCTATGCCCCGGGGGTCTATATCATGCGCGATCAGACCGACAAGGTTATTTATGTGGGCAAGGCCAAGAAGCTGAAAAACCGGGTGAGCCAGTATTTTCAGGACACTGCCTCCCACACCCCGAAAACCAGAATGATGGTAAGCAAAATCCACCACTTCGACGTGATTGTGGCCGCCTCGGAGTTTGAGGCTCTGGTGCTGGAATGCTCCCTGATCAAGCGGTATATGCCCAAGTACAACATCCTTCTCAAGGACGATAAGGGCTATCCCTATCTGCGGCTGGACATGCGTCCGGTGTACCCGGAAATAACGATGGTCAGCAAGCTTTCCGATGATGGGGCGGAGTATTTCGGCCCCTACGGCACTCGTGGCGTCACCCAGAACGTGCTGGAGGCTCTTCGGCTGACATTTCAGCTTCCCGGATGCCACAAGCAATTTCCCCGGGACATCGGCAAGGAGCGGCCCTGCCTGAACTATCACATGAACCAGTGTGCCGGCTGGTGCCAGAGCAGTGTCAGTGCCATCCGTTATCGGCAGGTTATGCTCCAGGTTCGGGAGCTTCTCCGGGGGAATTATAAGGGCGTAGCCGCCCAAATCAAAGAACAGATGCTCGCGGCCTCCGAGGAGCTGAAATTCGAACTGGCGGCCAGCCTCCGGGATCGGCTCCAGGCCGTGGAAAACTTAGGTCAGAAGCAGCTGGTCACCGCGGGCTCTCTGGCAGATACGGATGTGATCGGCTACGGGGAGACGGAAGCCAAGGCCTGCTTTGCGGTGCTCCATTTCTCCGGAGGGAATCTCCTGGACAAGGATTACGAAGTCTTCCAGCGGCCGGATGAGAAGGAAGAGGCGGTTTCCAGCCTCTTGAAGCAATATTATCTCAGCCGGGGACTGGTGGCAAAACGAATTCTGCTGCCCTTTGCAATCGAGGACGAAGATATGATTGCCGCACTTCTGGAACAGCAGTGCGGCCGCCTGCCAAAGCTTCAGGTACCCCAACGAGGGGACAATGTGCGCCTGGTGGAGCTTGCCTGTAAGAATGCCTTTGAGGAAGCCCAGCGGCTCACCGGCAGGGAAGAGCGGGTCAGCGCAACTCTGACCCTTCTCGGCAAAATGCTGAACATGGAGGCTCCGGAGAGAATCGAGTCCTTCGATATTTCCAACATCTCCGGCACGGACATCGTAGCCGGCATGGTGGTTTTTGTGAACGGCAAGCCTAAGAAAAGCGACTACAAGCGGTTCAAGTTGGAGGGGCTGGCCAATCAGGATGACTATGCCTCCATGCGCCAGGTGGTGAAGCGGCGGTTTGTCCACTACAAGGCGGGCGACGCAGGCTTCGGGGAAAAGCCGGATCTTCTGCTCATCGACGGCGGCATCAACCATGCCAGAATCGCGGTGGAGGCTTTGGAGGAACTGGGGCTGAGAATGTCGGTATTCGGCATGGTCAAGGACGACCGGCACCGAACCCGGGCTTTGGTGAGCCCGGAAGGGCAGGAAATTCGGATTGACAACAACCAGGCCATTTTCTCTCTCATCGGCAATATTCAAGAAGAGGTTCACCGATTTGCCATCACCTATCACCGGCAGCTGCGCAGCAAACGTCTGCGCTACTCGGAACTGGACGGCATTCCGGGCATCGGCCCCAAGCGGAAGCAGGAGCTTCTCAAGCAGTTCAAATCCCTGAGCGCCATCGGTCAGGCCACCCTGCCGGAGTTGGAACGGCTGCTTCCCAAGGATGCCGCCATGGCAGTCTATTCCCATTTTCAGGAAAAACGGAGTTAATTATGCGGGTAATTACAGGAAAAGCCCGGGGCGTTTCTTTGAAAACCCCGGAAGGAATGCTGACCCGGCCCACGGCGGATCGGGTGAAGGAAGCTCTTTTCAGCATTATCCATTTTGATATTCCCGGTGCCCGGGTGCTGGATTTATTTGGCGGCACCGGCCAGCTGGGAATTGAAGCTTTGAGCCAGGGAGCTGCCCAGGCGGTGTTCGTGGATGCCCGGGAGGAGGCCTGCAGGCTGATCCGGGAGAATCTGACCAGGACAAAGCTTTCCGGCGGCACCGTGGTTCGGGCAGACTACATGGACTACCTGTCCCGGTGCAGGGAAAAGTTTGATATCATTTTTCTCGACCCACCCTACGCGGAAACCTACCTGGAAAACGCAATAAAAAGGATTACAGAAATTGACATTTTGCAATCTAATGGTATAATAGTAGCGGAACGCCCACTGGGGAAGGAGCTTCCCTGGGAATTCGAGGGCTATACCCGTTCCAAGGACTATAAATATGGAAAAACCCTTCTTACCATTTACCGGAAGGCGTGAAGGGTGCGGTGGAAATATGAAAACAGCCATCTATCCGGGCAGCTTTGACCCGGTCACCAGCGGACACCTGAATATTATTCGCCGGGCCGCCGGTATCTTTGACAAGCTCATCGTATGCGTCATGGTGAACGCGGGCAAAAATCCAATGTTTACCCAGGACGAGCGGGTGGAGCTGATTCGCCGGGTCACCAGCGACCTTCCCAACGTGGAGGTGGATGCCTCCAAGGAGCTGCTGGCGGAATACGCCCGACGGCGGGGCAGCTGCGTGGTGGTCAAGGGACTGCGGGCAGTGTCGGATTTTGAGACGGAATTTCAGATGGCTCTGGTCAATCGAAAAATCAACCCGGAGCTGGATACCATGTTTTTGACTGCGGACAGCAAGTTCATGTTCCTGAGTTCCAGCCTGATCAAAGAGCTGGGCACCTATGGAGCAGATTTGTCGGATTTGCTTCCCGCTGAAATTATTCCGGATTTTCAGGCAAGAATAGAGAGCAGGAAAACGAATCATTAAGGAGGAAATCACAATGAGCGATCGGAATACGGAAGATATCATTGGCGCGCTGTACGATATGGTGCAGGATGCCCGCTCTATGCCCCTGGCCGCGGACAAGTGCATTCTGGAGCGTGACCGGGTGCTGGATATGCTGGATGAGATCCTGGCTCAGCTGCCCGGCGAGATCAAGCAGTCCCGGGCCATCGTGGAATCCCGGACGGAAATTGTAGGCCAGGCTCGCCGGGAGGCAGAGAATGTGCTCCGGGAGGCCCAGGAGAAGGCCAAGCAGATGGTCACCAAGGAAGCGGTGTACACCGAGGCCAAGAAGCGCAGCGAGGAGCTGATTGCCCAGACCCAGGAGCGGATCAATCAGTTGCGCAAGGCTGCCAACGAATACATGGACGAGTCCCTGCGCCAGACTGAAGAGGTGGTGTCCAAAGCACTGAATGAGGTTCGGGATACCCGGATGAAATTCCGTGCGGTAACGGAAGCCCAGGAGCAGCGCAAGACCGCCAACGTGGACATTGAAGTATAAGGAACAAACCATAGGAAGCCCCTGGCAATGCTGGGGGCTTCCTATTTGAAAGAACCGGAGCTGTGGTTTTCACGGCTCCGGTTCTTTTTCTGCCGTCTGGGCGATAGAATTGGGATAGGGGAGGGGTAAACATGAGCGTAAAGTGGAACTCCGGAAGGGCTGTATCCATTCCGAAAGGACTGGCCATGGGGAACGGTGTCAGCCTTGGTATGACGCTTCTGATGTCTTTTGCGCTGGCGGGGCTGATCAGCCGGGAACGGCTTTCCTGGGATCAGGTCGGCTATGGCATTTTGATTTTGCTGTTTCTTTCTGCACTGCTGGGGGCCGCCACTTCCGTGAAGGCCGTGAAACGTCAGCGGCTGATGATTGCAATGGGCTCAGGGCTGCTGTTCTGGGCAACCTTGATTGCCATAACTGCCCTGTTTTTTGGGGGACAGTACGACGGAATGCTGGTCACAGGACTGGTCATTCTGGCCGCCAGCGGCATCGTGGCACTGACGGGCCTGCGGCGGGAAAACCGGAAGAGAACAGCCTCCTACCGGCGGAAAGGACTCTGATTTTTCCTGCTTGGGAAGCATAGGTAAATGCTATTTACCTATGCTTCCGAAAATGCAGGAGTCCTTGCAATTCCGATATTTAGTATATTTTCGCTGCGGATAACCCAAGATATTGAAGATATAATTGAAAATGATAAAAAATCGGCAAGCATTCTTAGCGCCGGTTTACATAAAATCGTTTACATAATTATCCGTCAATATTGACAAAAAAAGCAATTTTGGCTAAAAATGCTTGAATTTGTGTACGAAATGGAGTATAGTATGGGGGCATAGAAATCTTGACTGTATCTGTCGCCTTTTGTACCCGGCTTCTCTTTTTCGTAAGCAAGTATTTTTGCCTCGGGAGGGTTTGATCGAGGGTGCGTACAAGGCTGTCTGCTGTTTCTTCCCGCAGGCGCAAGGCTGCGGCTTTTGTGCTTGCATTTGTGTGGGTTCTGGGGACGGTTTCCGGAATTGTGTATTCCTGCTGTCCTATGGTCGATTCTGCTTCTCTGATGCGCAGGGCACTGCTTGCTCCTGTGTCGATCGTTTCTTTTCTGTGTGTCTCGTTCTTACCTTTTGTAATGTCCGCCATTCTGGCTTTTTTGGATTGCCCTCTGGGGATCTATGGAATCTGCTTTTGGAAGGCCTTTCTCCATGGATTTGTATCCGCAGGGCTGATAACGTGCTTCCCGGACTGGGGCTGGCTGATTCGGTGCTTTCTGCTGCTGGGCGACGGCACCCTGCCCATCCTGTACTGGCTTTGGCTGCGATGTGTGCAGGGGCGGCCGGTATTGGCTCCTGTGGCTGCTGCCGGCTTTGGGCAGCTGGCACTGGCTGCCGCCGGGTATTGCCATGTGTTTCCTCTTTACTGGCGGTTCATTGAATCTATGAAAGGATAAAAAGGTAAGCTGTTACATGCTGGATTTGATTCATGCCTATGAAAATTACCTGGTCAAGGTAAAGCAGGCATCCACGAACACCGTGTCCTCTTATCTGCGGGATATCCGCCAGTTTGACGGCTGGCTGGGCGGCAATGTTCTGGATGCCTCGCAACAGAATATCCGTGCGTATCTGACTTACCTTCAGGAGCAGGGGAAGTCCGGTGCTACGGTGTCCCGTTCCTTGGCCAGCCTGAAAAACTTCTATGCCTACGCCGTATCCTCCGGATTTCTGGATGTCTCTCCCGTTTCCGGCCAGATTCACATTGACCGGGGGGAGCGTCGGCTGCCCCAGATTCTGACCGGCAGGGAAGTGGAGCTGCTGCTGTCCCAGCCTTCCTCCTCAGATTTCAAGGGAGTCCGGGACAAGGCTATGCTGGAGGTGATGTACGCCACCGGCATCCGGGTCTCCGAGCTCATCGATCTGAATGTGGACGACGTAAACCAGGACATGGGTGTCATCCGCTGCGCCAGTGCCAAGAAGACCCGGGTGATTCCCCTGTATCCGGCGGCGCAGAAGGCCCTGAGCGTCTACCTCAGCGAGGTTCGCGCACTCATCGCCACCAATCCCGCCGAGCGGGCCTTGTTTGTAAACATCGGCGGTTCCCGGATGAGCCGGCAGGGCTTCTGGAAAATTCTCAAGCACTACCAGGCCACGGCCGGAATCGAAAAGGACATTACCCCCCATACCCTCCGGCACAGCTTCGCCGTGCACCTGCTGGAAAACGGTGCGGACATCAGCGCCCTCCAGGAGCTGATGGGCCACAGCGACATTTCCTCTACTCAGCTCTACACTTCCCTCATCGATAAGAAGGTAAAGACCGTTTACGAAAAATGCCACCCCAAGGCTTGAAGAACCCCCCCTCCGTATGCTTTGACATACGGAGGGGTTTTCTGTATAATGTGGCGTAAGGGGGTGACGCAATGGAGGGTAATTTCCCGCTTGACGGAAAGAATCGAAGGTTGCGGCTTTGGCGCATTCCGGTTTTTCTGTCCGGGGCATTTCTGATCGGACTGTGCGGATTTCTGCGGGCTGTGGATTCTCAGACCGGAAGTGAGCTGGTCGTGCTGCTTCTGATGGGTACCGTTTTCTGTCTGGCAGCTGTTCTTTCCGGGCTATACAATCGAAAGGGTTATATCTGCCTGAAAAACGGACGAATTCAGGCCCGGTATCACTGGCTGGGGAGACTGGACTGCGCCATAGAAGATATTGCGTTCGTCCTGCCCCAGATCAACACACTCACAATCCTGCTGAAAAGCGGAAGGCGGCACATCATCACCGGCGTTGAGGATTCTTGGCTTCTGAGCCGACTCATTCGTCGGCGTCTGTATGCCGCCGAAAGGGAATTGCCGGATTCGCTAAGGCAGGAGTTGAACCTGGCGAAGGCAAAACGCGCAAAGACACTCACCTGGGTGATTTGCGGAACAGCCATGTTGTTTGTCAATATTCTTCTGACGGTGCTGCTGACCGGCGGCCGAGAACTGCACGAATTCAACCGATCAGATTGGTATCGGTTTCTGGGAATGGGGTTTTGGAAACTCTTTCTTCTGGTTGCGCTTTTGGGGGTTGCCAATCAGTGCGGCAAGCAGCTGCTTACCCTGGAGGTGCTGCGCTACCGTCTGCGAGGCGCCTTTATCGCATTCACTCCGCTGCCAACCAATCATGTGCGCCGCGTCTACACCGACGAGAACAATTCCGGCCGGGTGGTCGTGTGCGGCTTTCCCAACTCGAAATCGGTTTATTACTGCGTCCAGGAATTTAGCGCAGATGAGAAGCTGGAAACCGTCTATTCCTCCCAAATCTACGCTAGCCGGAAAGAACTGTCAGAGGACGCATTCTCCGGGCTGATGGACATTTCCTTTTTATTCCCCAAAGTGTGACCCTTCCACCCGCAATTCCGTCTATATAGATGAAGACAGAAAGAAGGGGGGACACCCTATGGAAGACAACGAAATTCTGGAGCTGTACTGGAGCCGGGACGAACAGGCCATTGCCGAGACCTGGGCTTCCTACGGCCTGCCGCTGCTGACCTTTGCCAACCGTATTCTGAGCCGCCGGGAGGATTCGGAGGAAACCGTCAGCGACACATTTCTTCGCGCCTGGCAGACCATCCCACCGGAGCGGCCAAAGAATTTCCTCGCCTTTCTGCGAAGAATTTGCCGGAATCTGGCCTTCGACCGGCTGGACTGGAACCGGGCGGCCAAGCGGAATCCGAAGCTGATCGCTCTGACCGCGGAGCTGGAGCAGTGCATCCCGGATCTCCGGCAGGGAGAGATTCCGGACAGGCTTTCCCTGAAAGAAACGTTGGAACGCTTTCTGCGGCAGCTTCCCAAGGAAAGTCGGGGGATTTTCCTGCGCCGGTATCTCTATGGGGATTCCGTTGGCGAAATCGCCCAGAGGTACGCCGTCAGTGAAAGCAAGGCAAAAATGCAGCTGCACCGCACCCGGGAAAAGCTGCGCCGTTTTCTGGAACAGGAGGGGATCGCACTATGACCGGAAAGGATCTGCTGATGACCCTGGGCACCATTGATGAGGCTTTTTACGAAGAAGCAGAAAAGCCGATGCCCAGCCGCCGAAGGCGAGTTGCCATTGCGGTGCTGGTGGCTGTGCTGCTTCTGCTGGCGGGCTGCTCCTACGCGGTGCTGACGCAGGCGCAATGGTTTCAGAGCTTCTTCGGGCGGCTGAGCGGTCAGCCTCTTAGCCAGGGTCAGAACGCGTATATTGAGGAAAACGTGCAGCCTATCGGTGGGCAAAGCGTGACCGTGGGTCACTACCGGCTTACCCTGGAATCTGCCCTTGCCGAGGAGCGCACCGCCTGCATCCGCCTCCGGTTGGAGGGGCCTGGGCTGAGAGAAATGTACAGCGTTGGTTTTCTGCCTCGTCCTCTGGCAGACGGCACCGGCAAGGAAGCCGTGTTTTTCCGGAAGGGAAGAACGGCGCAGGAGGAAAGTCCCTACATCCAGGGCTTGTGGTCTTCGGTATCGGAAGGGGACAGTGTTTCCATTCTGCTTTGGCTGGAGCAGTCTTTTTCTTCGGAAATGCCCTTCGAAGCCGGAGTGCCCTATATTCTGCATCTGACCGACCTGGAAGCCAGCCCCTTTGGTGAGCCTGTGAAACGGTTGCAGGAAGGGGAGTGGGACTTTGAAGTTGTGTTCGATCACCTGAGCCGGGAGCAGACAGAGCTTTTGACGGAGTCGGTTACGACGGTCAGTCAGGACTATCCGGGGGTGTCTCTCACGCTGACCTCCTGGAAGCTCCGGGCGCTGGGCATGGACGTGCAATTTGAACCGGGCTCCCAGGATTATATGGGTCGGGGCTGTCTGGAGGATGCCGTTGTAGTTCTGAAGGACGGCAACCGGGTGAGTGCTTATCCGCTGTTTTATGACCCAAACGGCAGCGCAACCTACACCCTGGACTGTCCCATCGACATCCGGGAAGCGGACTATGTCCGGCTGCGGGACGGAACCTGTCTCCCGGTTCCGGAAGTCTAAACACGCAAAAAGCGCACTGCTTCATGCAAGCAGTGCGCTTTTCAATACAGAATGATGTAAAAGGGGAGAGGGGATGCGCTCAGATGCCCGTCATGGCAGCCAGAACGTCAACTTCCATCTGCTGAATGCTCTTATGCATGGCCAAGCCCTCGTCGATGTCCACATCGGTAAAGTTGCCGTCGTGGGTGCAGACGATCCGGTTGGTCTTGCCCTGGAGCAACAGCTCCACTGCCAGATAGCCCATCTTGGTGGCGTTGACCCGGTCACGTCCGGTGGGGGAGCCGCCTCGCTGAATATGACCCAGAACAGTCACCCGGGGATCCAGATCGGTGGCATCCTTGATCTTGGCTGCAATGTCCGTGGCCTTGCCGGCGCCCTCAGCCACCACGATCATGTAGTGGGTGAAACCATTGAGGCGAGCCTTACGGATTTTTTCCACCACATCCCGTTCAAAGTCAATCTGCTCTTCAGGAACCAGGACGGCAGTTGCGCCCACCGCCAGGCCTACATACATAGCCAGATAACCGGCGTTGCGCCCCATGACCTCCACCACAGAGCAGCGCTCGTGGGACTGCATGGTGTCCCGGAGCTTATCGATACACTCAATGGCGGTATTGGCAGCGGTATCGAAGCCAATGCAGTAATTGGTGCAGCTAATGTCGTTGTCGATGGTGCCGGGAATGCCGATGACATTGATGCCGAATTTACTCAGAGCCCGAGCACCCCGGAAGGTGCCGTCACCGCCAATGGCAATGATGCTGTCCAGGCCTAAGAATTTGCAGGTGGACACGGCCTTGCGCTGACCTTCCTCGGTCATAAATTCGCTGCTGCGGGCAGTATAGAGGATCGTACCACCACGGTTAATGGTGTGGGAGACACTCTTTTCATCCAGTTTGACCACATCACCGGAAATCAGACCGTTCCAGCCCCGGCGGATTCCATAGCATTCCAGGCCATGATACAACGCAGTACGGACAACAGCCCGGACGCAGGGGTTCATGCCGGGAGCATCTCCGCCGCTGGTAAGAACACCAATTCTTTTTACGCTCATAAATTGATCCTCCATTCAATTTGGGTACATCCCTATTCTATCGCAAAATTGAAAAATGTAAAGAAAAAAATCGATAGATTTCCGATTTTACCATTTTCTCTGTCGGTTTTGGCATCCGTAAGCGAGTGGGAAGACTGCCCGAAAGAGGTAACGCTGCGATTAGGGGAGCGGAGACTCGCCCGAAGGCTGCATACCGTTGAACATAGCGAACGCAACAAAATAAAAATTTTGTTGCGTTTAAGGCCGGGATCTGCTATAATGAAGCCATCAAGGCCAACCAGGCCCTTTGGAGGCATTCTATGAAGCGTTATTCTGATTGTCCGCAGGTGCTGCGGGAGTTTCTTATCTACCATGAAAATATCATGGGCCAATCCCAGCTGACCATTTCCGAATACTATTTGGATCTGCGTATGTTTCTGCGCTTTATCAAGCTCATGCGCGCCGATATGCCCATTACCACCGATCTGGATACCATCGACATCCGGGACATTGACATCTCCTTTATCCGGGAGATCGATACGCCGGATATCTTTGACTTTCTGTCCTATCTGGCCAACGACCGGGCTGTCAACCCGGAATCCCCCGCGCCGGACTATGGCATTTCCGCTGCCGCCCGGGCCAGGAAGCTTTCCTCCATTAAGTCTTTTTACAAGTATCTGACAGTGCGCACCAAGCAGCTGGAGGAAAATCCCGTGGCCGAGCTGGAGTATCCCAAGCTGCGAAAAAGCCTGCCGAAATACCTGACTTTAGACCAATCGGCGGCTCTTTTGCAGGCGGTTTCCGGACAGAATGAAAAGCGGGATTACGCAATTCTGATGCTGTTTCTCAACTGCGGCATCCGTCGCAGCGAGCTGGTGGGGCTGAATCTGACGGATGTGTACGAGGATCGGATTCGGGTCGTCGGCAAAGGCAACAAGGAACGGTTTGTGTACTTCGGTTCCGCCTGCCGGAAAGCCATCGATGCCTATCTGGAAGAACGCAAGCAAATCGAGCTGTCCGACAATCGGGCTCTGTTCGGCTCCAGGGACAAAAACCGGATCAGTGTTACCGCCGTCCATCGGCTGGTAAAAAAGGCACTTTTGCAGGCCGGATTGGACTCCACCCATTTCTCCGCTCATAAGCTGCGGCACACCGCCGCAACCATGATGCTCTCCGGTGGTGTGGATGTAAAAACCGTCCAAGAGGTTCTGGGCCATGAGAATCTGAACACCACCCAGATCTACACCCACATTGAAAGCACCGAGCTGAAAATTGCCGCCGAGGCAAATCCCTTGTCAAAGCTCGATTTCGATAAAAGTTGAGTATTTTCTACGATGCAACCAATAGTTGACAAGATTTGAGGTAGAATAATGTCGATTGGAGAAAGAATCACAGAGCTGCGCACCCGGAAGAACCTATCGCAGGGAGATCTGGCCAGTGCCCTATCCGTGTCCCGCCAGGCCATCAGCAAATGGGAAAACGATCAATCCAGCCCGGACACCATCCACCTGATTCAGCTGGCAGACCTTCTGGATACGGAGGTAGCCTATCTGGCTACAGGTGTCAAACCGGTTTATGAGGAAGCGCCCATTGTGGTGAACCTGGTAAAGAAAGAAGATCGGGTTGTCGAGGTGGAGAAAGTGGTGGAAAAGCCGGTGATTCGCCGGATTGTCCGGGTAAAATACCGGCGAAATCCACTGGAGTATCTGGCTCTGGGCATCGTCTGCTTTGTGCTGGGGCTGCTTCTGGGTGCCATTATATTTTGATAGAGAATACGAAAAGCCCAGGCATGGATATGAAGTAGTCAATAGTTAGTAGACACAAAATTTCTTATGCCACCAGTTCTGTTCT
>ENA-ORSL01000514-ORSL01000514.1-human-gut-metagenome-genome-assembly--contig:-NODE-514-length-40437-cov-7.094522_pt1 | contig 40437 bp, 36 predicted proteins | sample MGYA00242190_ERZ509157 | MGnify/ENA primary metagenome ERZ509157 (study PRJEB26280, sample SAMEA2338664) | human gut metagenome | biome: human gut; feature: human-associated habitat; material: faeces... | reverse complement strand
ATCAAGTTTATGCTTTATTAACGAGAAGTTTTCTATAGGGGTGCTGAGTAGTTACACGGTTCAAGATGCGTTGGTAAATGATAATCCTTTTTATTTGGATAATACGTTGTCCTTATTTGTTGCATTGGTTGGAAAATGGTATTCTGACACAAAAGCTAAAGATGATATAATATTTGATAATTCTAAACCTATAGCTTTTCAAAAAGACTTGATTGAAAAGTTAAGAGACATGCCTGTTAAAGAAACAGAAGTGGGTTATGATGATAGAAAACATGTGTATCCATTACCTATAGGTAAGATTCTGTTAGCAAGTTCTACTGATTATTTGGGGATACAAATTGCTGATACTGTAGCGAGTGCAATTGTTTTTATATTGACAAATAAGAATGCTAAACTTCAAAAATATCAGCAACAGTTAAAAGGTTTTGAAGTCTTCCGAGAAACTGATGTACCATTAACTCCATCGACAAAAGAATATTTGTCAAAAAATATAGATACATCATCAGATATTAGCCCTTTGAATTTTATTTGTGAACACTTACAATAGTAGAGTGAATGTCAAATCAAACATCAGACAATAACAAGCGGATAGCTAAGAATACTTTGCTTCTTAACTTTCGTATGCTCTTTATGATGGTGGTGGTGGTGTAGCACATATACAAATCAAGTCAGTTTCATTCGTTTCAAACTGTAAACCACCAATACAGCGTAAGGTGGGGTAAATGAAAAATATTATCTTTGCAACCGTTTTAAAATTCACATAAAATGGAAAGCAAAGAATATTTTGAAAAGGTGATGCAGGACTACAACCAGAACCGAAAGGGACGGAGCCTGCGTAAGTATTGCAAAGATGAAGCAGTCGATTATGATTGGCTCATCCAGTACAAGAAGAACTATCCTTTACAGGAGAAACAGCAGGAACCATCGCAAGATGCTTTCATACCTATTACTATAAAGGATGTTGCTCCAAAGCCAACAACCTGGCAAGTGGAGACCTTAATTCTGAAATCTCCAGACGGAGAGCAGATAGAGATAAAGAGTAACAGTTTGTTTGTCGTGGCAGAATTGCTGCATAAAATGTCGCAGCCATGATAAACTTTGATAGCAGAACTAAGTTTTTTATGAAGTCCACTCCTACCGACATGCGTAAGGGATATGAAGGATTGGCTTCTACAGTGCGTGATGTCATGGGACATAATCCTCGAAATTACAAAGAGGCTTTTGTCTTTTATTCCAAGGACTATCGCAAGGTAAAAATCTTGCATTATGATATAAATGGTTGGGTTCTTTGCTCGAAGTGGTTTACTGACGGTAAGTTTCTCAAGCCGGAGTTCGAGGAATGCAAGATTACGCATGAGTTATCAAGGGAAACTTTGATATTGATAATGTCTACGTCGGTTCAGACAAAAATTAGAATATGAGTATACAAGATAAAATATCAGCATTGGAGGCAGAGATTGCTGCCGCCAATGCCCGTATAACTAAGGCAAAAGCCCAAACTGCTGCTGCCGAGCGGAGAGCTGCCGAGCATAGTGCCCGTGCCTCCAAAAACGAGAATGAAGTGCTAAAGTTACTTTCGAGTCCAAATTTCCCAGAGGCTGAGAAACAACGCATTTTGGCTAAGATGAGAGCCTTTGGCAGTAAAGTGTAGCTGTGCTTAACTAATTGAAAATCAGTTGTTTATATACAATATTTAACGGTAAGCATTTGCGTATCTCACTGATTTTTAGTACCTTTGCATACATGAATACAAGAGACAACATACAGGCTGAGCTCCAAGTTTTACGCATGGAGAACGTTCGTTTGACCAATGAGTTGGTCAAACGTAACGATTATGCCAGTTTCTTGGAGGATGAAAACAAGGCGATAGAGGAAGAAACTCGTAAGGAATATGAGGCTAAGCTAGCCTTGATGGAGAAGGAACGTGATAATGCCTTGGGTAAAGCCAATGAGGCGAAGGCAGAAGCCAAGAACGCAAAAGCCAAGGCGGAAAAGGAAAAAATGCGTGCCGATAATGCAGAGCAAATGCTGGGCGAAGCACGCAAGGCTCTTGAGGAGAGCAATAAAAGAATATCTGTTCTGTCAAAGAAAGTGAAGACTATTGATGACTTGAAGGACGTGGCTGACGCTGCCGATAAGGCTGCGTTGGACGCCAAGCAAGTGGTCGAGTTGATTAACCGTAGAGTGTTCCAACGCAACAGTGATGCCACTCGTTTCCTAAACGGTGAGATAGATCCTAACTGTCCATTATTAGAGGAAAATGGCCTCGCTGCTATTGTCAAGCATGTAATGGCTGTAACCAGTGGAAAGGATCGCAACGGAAAGGATGATTCTGCGACAAAGAAAACAAATAGGCCAAAGGTTCGGGTTCCGAAACAAAAGACCGACAAGACCAAGCTTTCTTTGGATACCGAATCAAATACTCCTAGTCGCCGTCGTGTATATACAGCAACCATCTTGGAAGAAATGGGCATTGATACCAGTAATCTCCCTAAAGGCTCCAAGCTGATAAAACGAAAGGACAAGGTGACAGGTGAGGATACGTGGTATATCCAGCTATTCTTTCATACTCCAGCTAAGGTAACTTGCCGTGAATACAAGATTGGTCGATTCAATGTTCCTAAGAGTGATCCAATGTGTAGCAAGCGCCCGGTTAGAATCTTGGAGAGCAATCCTGTTATGCCAAGTTTTGCAAGATTCTATTTGGAGTCAAAGTTTTGCTATAACCTTAGCGAGAATCGTATTCTTGAGATGTTGAAGGGAATGAAGACGAACATACCTCAGTCTTCCTTGAACTTATGGATGCATCAGATTATGGAGATGTTGAGGGAAAGACTTGAACCATTGATGCTGGAAGCTATCCGACAGTCTAAGTTTACCAACAATGATGCAACTCGTTTGCTGGTACGTAGCAGGGAAACACCTGATGACCCTCTGAAATATACAATAGAGTATGTTCAGGCAGTTCTCTCCTTGGAGAAAAAGCTTTGTGTGATGCTCTATGATGAGGGTACCCGCGACCACATGTTGCAGGAAGAGAAAATCTTCAAGGATTCTTCCATTGCAGGTTTCGTAGCAGACAGAGCTCCTCAATATCCGGCTATAGTCAAAGACTTGGAAGGACAAGAGTTGTTGCGCCAGGCCTGTTGGTTCCACGCTCGTCATTATTTGGTGGATGCCTATTTGGTAGATTCGAGAATGGAAATGCTTTTGATATTGATCAATGCTTTGTTCTATATCGAGCGAGTCTTCCTACAAGAGGATGACCAAAGTCCAGAACATCGCCTGGAGTTCCGTAAAGAGTGGAGCGAGCCTATCGTTGATCGCATCATGGAAATGCTCAAAAAGATGCGTGCTGCAGGTGACGAATATGGTCAGATGGTTCACAGAGCCGTAGATTACATACTTGATGACGAAGATGCCTTCCGAACATTCCTTTCGGACGGCCGAATCGACATACACAATATTGCCATAGAGAGATGTTTTAGACATATCGCTATGGGAAGACGCAATTGGCTTCAGACTGGAAGTCACTTCTCTGCCCAGAATTTGGCGTTCATGTTCGGGTTGTTGGAAAGTTGCAAATTGAACAAGGTGAACTTTGGTGAGTACATTGAGGATATCCTTACTCGCATTCTTTGTGGCGAGGAGGTTGATGCCTCGTTCCTGCCATGTGACTATGTTCGCCATTTTGAAGATGGTACGGATGCGGAGGTAACGAAGACATCCCAAGCCGTCGCTTGATAGTTAAATTTTAGAAAATCAAAACTTTATTCAAAAATACTGGTATGGCTAACCCGCTGATAAATAGTGGGGACGCTGTATTGGTGGTTTACTTTCAAACTCAATATAGGCACTTGCAAAAGGGCAATGCTATATATTGAGTACCCATTTAAAAGAAATAATAATTACATGTATACAAAAATTGAATATTTGCGCAAGAAAATAAGTGATGCTCTCTCGCCATTAATAACCCATGATTACGTATTGCTTGATTTGCCGTATTACGACAATATTGGTGATACGTTGATATGGGAGGGCACAAGAGAGTTTCTTAAGACATTGCCCTATAAGTGCTTGTACTACGCAAGTAAGGATAGTTTCCGTTATCGGGACTTGTCTCCTGATACTGTGATTTTACTTTCCGGGGGGGCAATTTTGGCGACCTATATCGCCAACACTCAGAGTTTCGTAGGATAGTAATAGAAAGCTACCCTCGAAATAAAGTAATAATACTTCCTCAAACCATATTTTATGAGGATAAGGAACTGATAAGCGAAGATGCACGGTTCTATGTCAAATATCCGAATGTGACAATCTGTGCTCGTGAAAAATATTCTTATGACTTACTGAAAGCGCATTTCTCCAATCCTTGTCTTTTGGTGCCAGATATGGCTTTCTTTATCAATTTGGAAAGATACAAATTAGGTAAGGAAACAGATAAAGTGCTTTATCTGAAACGTATTGATAAGGAATTGTCGAAAGATGATGGAAAGACAGAGATTCCGAATAATGCAGAAGTTCACGATTGGCCGACTTACGAATACTCTTTTCTTAAGGTAAAAATGATAGAGAAACTTTTTTATAAGTTCTGCCGTTTGTTGACTATTTTGAAATTTTCGGATAAGAGCATTGCAAGATTAAACGACTGGAAACGCAATTATTTCTATCGTCGTTTTTATGTTCAGTTGGGAATAGATTTCCTTAGTCCTTACTCTTTAATTTATACCACTCGATTGCATGTTATGATATTAGGTGTTCTATTAAATAAAAAGATGCACTTAATAAATAACACATCGGGTAAGGTTGTAAACTTCTATAATACATGGTTGAAGGAAATTAAGAATATCGAGGTGTAGCACAATCTTTTTAGATTATGCAGACCGAATCATTAATAATTCATTTACGTGAGAAAATTCAAAAGGAGTTATCACCTTTAGTAAGCAGCGATTACGTTTATCTTGACTTGCCTTATCATCCTAATATCGGTGACACTCTGATTTGGGAGGGAACAAGGGAGTTCTTGAAGACATTGCCATATAAATGCTTATACTATGCCAGTAAGGATAGTTTCAAGTATCGACAGTTACCGAAGAATGTAGTTATTCTTTTGCATGGTGGAGGAAACTTTGGAGATCTTTATCGCTTGCATTCCGAGTTTCGTAAGAAAATAATAGAGCTATACCCAGAGAATAGGATAATCATTCTTCCTCAGACAGTTTTTTATGAGGATATGAGTTTGTTGCAATATGATGTTGATTTTTATGCAGTTCATCCGAATGTAATGATTTGTGCCCGTGAGCAATTTTCATTTGATTTCTTAACCGTGCATTTCAAGAATCAAATATTGTTGTTGCCAGACATGGCATTCTATCTCAATATAGAAAAATACAAAGTTACTAATGACGAGAATCGGGTGCTTTACTTGAAGAGGACAGACAAGGAATTGGCCAATACAAATGCAAAATATGACGATATACCATCCAATGCAGAGCAGCATGACTGGCCTACATACGAAAAGCATTTTGATGAATTTGATAAGATAGATTGTTTTACCAATCGCTTGCATAAACTATTTAGGATATGTGGGGTAAAGGATAAAACATTAGCTCGTATAGAAGATTTCAAACGGAATTGGTATTATCGTAGAAAGTATGTACAAATGGGAATATCTTTCCTTTGTCCTTATCACTCAATATACACAACCCGCCTACATGTATTGATTTTAGGTGTTTTGCTTGACAAGGAAATATTCTTAATAAACAATACATCTGGCAAAGTCGTAAATTTTTATAATACTTGGATGAAACAACTGGATAAAATAAAAAAGATAGATAATGACAAATAAAATAGTAGTAGATAAAGTTAAGATTACTTCCAATAGAATTGAAGTAATTTACACGATTGAAGGCGAAATAAATAAGTATTTCAATCAAGACGAGAAATGTTTTTGGGTAGAATATACGGAAGATATAAGTTCTGTACCTGAGAGCATAGCAGTTATTCCTTTTGTATGCAACGTGTTGCCTATAGCTTGGCTCTCTGATGCGGAGCTGGTAGTGAATGAACTGGATGAAGAATTCTATCACAGTTTGTTTGAGGTTAAGCATGGTTATATGCTTCTCTCCAGAATGTTGAAGTTCAAGGGAAAGGTAACAGTCAATCATATCATAAACAATCGTTATGAGACAACCAAGCAGTCTGCAGTATTGTTTAGTGGCGGAGTGGATGCCTTTACAACATTATTCCGTCATTTGGATGAAAATCCTGTAATGATTACTCTGCGTGGCGCTGATGTAAAGTTGTCGGATGTGGAAGGTTGGAAGGTTGTTAGTGAGCATGTGGAATCGACTGCCAAGACGTTTGATTTGCCAAAGCCAGAGTTTGTGACATCTAATTTCCGTATGTTTATCAATGAAGGAGAACTGAGTAATTTGTGTTCCAAATCTGGTGATGGATGGTGGCATGGATATCAGCATGGAATTGGTATTATTGGGCATACAGCTCCATTTGCGTATTTGAAACAAATGCGAGTAATATATATAGCAAGTAGTTTGACATGGGATTTTCCTTATGTTATAGCAAGTGATCCAGTTATTGATTCACATTTAAAAATAGCTAATTCAGAGGTCAAACATGATGGATATTTCATGGGACGTATGGATAAAATTAAATATATTGTTGAAAAGACTCAACAAACTAACAAAAAAGTTAATCTTCGAGTTTGTTGGATATCTACTGGTGGTCATAATTGTTGTGAATGTGAAAAATGTATTCGTACAATTTTTGGTATAATTGCGACAGGTGGAAATCCCGCAAATTTTGGATTTGAAGTTAAAAAATCGGCAGAGGCCAATTTTAAAGCTACAGTGATAAATGCTTTGAGCCGTTTTATTAATTTACATTCCGATTGGCATAGTATTCAAAATTTCATTCTGTCAAATAATACATTTATTGAAAAAAATAATCCTAATTATAATTGGATATATACGATAGACATCGATAAAACATACTCAAAACCTTCTTTAATAAGAAGGTGTTTTAGAGAATTGAAAAAGTTAGTAAGGAAAGTTATTAAATAAATGGAACAAGAGAACTTAAAGCATAAAACCAAAGTAGGTTTATATTGGTCATTCTTCAATCAATTTGCCAATAATGGTCTTCAGTTTGTAGTCGGTATCGTAATGGCGCGTTTGCTGTCGCCAGAGGATTATGGTATCACTGCACTGCCAGCTGTTTTTATGGCTGTGGCTGGAACATTGATAGATGCGGGATTCAGCAGCGCATTAGTGAGAAAGCCCGAGTTGACAGAAAAAGACTTATCGACTTCATTTTATTATAGCATACTTGTTGGCATTACGTGTTATCTTGCGATATTCATAGCAGCACCATGGATAGCAGATTTCTACAATATCCAAGTGTTGGAGCCTTTGATAAGGGTCACAGCTCTGACTTTTTTGTGGGGGCCGTTGAGCACTCCTCAGTCGGTATTATTGCAGAGACGTTTGGACTTTAAGACACCTGCTCGAATATCTGTTATAACTAAAATTGTAGGCTCTATTGTTGGAATCACATTTGCCTATTTGGGTTATGGCTTATGGGCTTTAGTGATTATGGGTGTTGTTTCCAGTTTGTTGGGTTTGATTCAAACATGGCTTGTCGTAAGATGGCTTCCAAAAGAAGGATGGTCGAAAGATTCTTTCAAATACCTGTGGAATTTTGGTAATAAGATTATTGGTACCTATATTTTAGATCAGGTTTATCAGAATATAACTCCAATTGTAATAGGTAAATATTATAGTCCGGCACAATTGGGACAATATAATCGAGCTCAAGGATATGCAGACTTACCCTCCAAACAAGTAACAGGAATGATACAAGGAGTAACATTCCCCGTACTAAGTAAACTTCAAGGAGATAAAGAAAAGTTGGTAGAGAAATATCGAACGATGATAAAGACTCTATCGTTTGTCGTTATGCCTGTCATGCTGGGTTTATCTGCTCTTGCTTATCCTGTGGTTGTAGTTCTTGTAGGTGAAAAATGGGCACCATGTGTAGCTTTTCTTCAGATTATGTGTTTCCAGAAATGCTTATATCCAATTCATTCCCTGAATGTGAACCTTTTGATGGTTAGTGGTAGATCTGATTTATATCTCAAATTAGAAATACAAAAGAAAGTATTGGGTGTTATCATGCTTGCGGTTACATTACCAATCAGCGTGATGGCATTAGTCTGGGGAAATTTAGTGTATAGCATTATCCTTTTGGTTGTAAATACCCATTATACAAGCAAATTGATAAATGTGTCATTGTTGACACAATTGAAAGATGTTATGCCTTCATTCTTGTTGTCTTCTGTTATGTTCCTGTGTGTATGGGGATATACTCAATTTGTAGATAACAATTATGTCCAAATCTTAGGCGGTGCTATAATCGGGATTATTGTTTACTTTTCTGGTGCTTATCTCTTCAAGTTTAAGGAGATAGACGAAGTGAAGTATATGTTGAATAGAAAAAAATAGAGTGATGATGGAGTATATTAAACTAACATTTGTTGGAGATGTAATGTGTCAAAAGGAATTATTGGATGCTTTTAAGATAAAGGATGGCTTTTCTTTTGACAGCGCGTTCAATAGAATTCTGCCGATGTTAAAAGAATCTGATTTGTCATGTGCCAACTTGGAAACTCCTATCTCGTATGATGATAGTGATCTTTCTAATCGCCTTTATAATTTCTCTTCTCCAATAGAGTTCGCTCATGCTGTCAAGAATGCTGGTTTTAGTTTTGTTGCTACTGCCAACAATCATTGTTTAGACCGAAATACTACAGGAATCGCATCTACAGTAAAAGGCCTTGATTCTGTAGGTCTTGTACATACAGGAGTGTTTTCTTCCAAAAGTCAAGACAGATTAGTTTGTATGAATATAGACGGACTGAAGATAGGCTTCTTGGCTTATACATACGGTACAAACGCTTTTGCCAACAATAACTACTTGAAGCGAAGTGAGCGATGGATGGTTAATATGCTGCAAGCACAAGAGTTGAGCAATCCCATCAGTCGTTACTGCTTTCATCACCAAGGAGGACGTGCTTCTCGACTATATAATAAGGTAAGACGACATCTTCACTTTAGAAACTATGGGTGCCAAGTATATGAGCGTAAAGAAGCTGATTATTTCCAAAAACTAAGAATCAGCAAAGATATAAAGCAGCTTAAAAAGAAAGGTGCTGACATCATTGTATTTTATATGCACGTGGGGGGGCAATACAATCCTAAAGCCACGGCAAGGACTTTGCAAATTACTGAATTCTTAAGAAAGCAAGGGGCAAACATCATTGTCGGTTCTCATGAGCATGTAGTGCATGGATGTTCAAACAATTATCTTTCTGAAAACAGTGTCGAGACATATAGCCTTGGCAATTTCTTTGACCTTAATTCCGCAACACTTTGATTTAACTTTATTTATAAGTACCTGAGCAACAAAAAGTTGCTCAGGATTTTGCCATGTCAGATTTTTCACCTATCTTAGTGTTGCAAATCAAAATATGTATCAAACCCGACAGACATGGCAAAGGTAGCAATAAAATCTGAGAAACTCTCTCCTTTTGGAGGAATTTTTTCAATAATGGAGCAATTTGACTCCAATCTCTCATCTGTAATCGACTCAACCCTCGGTATGAGATGCAGGCTGTATGGTTATCAATACAGCGAAATCATCCGTTCGCTTATGAGCGTTTATTTCTGTGGCGGCTCATGCATAGAGGATGTCACCACTCATCTGATGTACCACCTCTCGCTTCATCCGACACTTCGCACATGCAGTGCCGACACGATTCTCAGAGCCATAAAGGAACTGACCCAGGATAACATTTCCTACACATCCGACACTGGCAAGACCTACGACTTCAACACGGCAGACAAGCTGAATACACTGCTCCTCAATTGCCTATTGTCCACAGGGCAGCTGAAAGAGGGCGAGGGGTATGACGTTGACTTCGACCACCAGTTCATAGAGGCTGAGAAGTATGATGCGAAGCCTACATACAAGAAGTTCCTTGGTTATCGCCCTGGCGTGGCGGTTATTGGCGACTTGACTGTCGGCATTGAGAACAGCGACGGCAACACAAATGTCCGTTTCCACCAGAAGGACACGCTGAAGAGGTTCTTTGAAAGGTTTGAACAGAACAAGCTTATTATCAACCGTTTCAGAGCTGATTGCGGCTCGTGTTCTGAAGAGATAGTGGAAGAGATTGCTAAACACTGCAAGACCTTCTATATCCGTGCCAACCGATGCAGTTCGCTCTACAATGACATCTTTGCCCTCAGAGGTTGGAAGAAAGTGGAATTGGGCGGTATTGAGTTTGAGCTGGCCTCCATTCTCATCGAGAAATGGAAAGGGAAGGCATACCGTCTTGTGATTCAAAGACAGAAGCGGATAGACGGCGAACTCGACCTGTGGGAAGGAGAATACACCTACCGCTGCATCCTTACAAATGACTACGAGTCTTCCGAGAAAGAGATTGTCGAATTCTATAACCTCCGTGGAGGGAAGGAACGCATCTTCGATGACATGAATAACGGATTCGGCTGGAACAGGTTTCCAAAATCCTTCATGGGAGAAAACACGGTGTTTCTTCTGCTTACGGCACTCATACGCAACTTCTATAAATTCATCATGGCGAGGCTTGACGTGAAGAGGTTCGGACTCAAAGCAACAAGCCGCATCAAGGCGTTTGTCTTCAAGTTCATCTCTGTGCCAGCCAAATGGGTCAGGACATCAAGGCAGTATGTGCTGAATATCTATTCATGCAACAACGCTTATGCTGATGTGTTCCAGAATGACTTTGGATGACACCGACAACTTATGGTCGTGATTTTGCGTATTGCCTCAAGTCGCATGGTGGGGTAAGGGGATTTAATGCGTCTTTGTGGCGATTTTTGCTGCGTTGCACCCTCTTTTGCCACAGTGTCGCTACCTTTTTGACCTCTGTGTCATCTTATGAGGGCGGTTGCGGATTTGAGGTTTGACACAACCGGTGTGACATCTCCTCCTTTTGATAAAATGTCAGAGTATTCCATAGTTTGGCATGTTTATGTGGATAAGGCAACAAAGAGAATTGCAAAAACTTCCTATACCATTTGTAAGTCTGTTCTTCAAGAGGGAGAGAAACAAAAAATAGAAGTGGTGCCTGTGTATGATTTGATGCAGTCTGAAATGGATGCAGAAAAGCGAAATGCGCTTTGGAAGGATATGCAGACTATAGCATACAAGTTTGCAAAGCAAAAGATAGATAAGCCGCAAATGGAATATTACTATTAAAGAATTTGGCAAGATAAAAGGGGCAACTGGCCATAAACTACACAAAAAATCCCCACTTAGAATAATATGACAGCAACAAAAATTGCTAAATGTTAGGCTAAGCTCAAGAGGGCTTGGTCTAAGAAGACAGTTGCATGGAAAATGCAGCTTGTAGCTAATGTTGTAGCTCTTACTCTTGATGCTGTATGCCTGTGTATTACAGGTGACGTATCAAGTCTTGTTTCTGTTTGTTCTGATCTTTATGCATTAGGATAGCAGGCAAGAGACTTTCTTTCAACTGTTACGGAGGCTACATGAGTCATCGAAAGAAAATTATTTCTTCCCTGGGGTGAGAGTCCCCAGGGCTTTTTTAAAAAGCAAAATAAATAAAGATATTCTAAACCATAATACTTAAAGACTGAATGAAGATATCTATCATCGTTCCCGTTTATAACGTGGAGCTATATATCAAGGAATGTTTTGAGTCCATAGCAGCACAGACCTATAAGGGTGAGATAGAATGCATCTTTGTGGATGACTGCGGGCAAGATGACAGCGTGGCTATACTGGAAAAGTTGATTGCAGAATACCATGGTCCTATACAGTTTAGTATTGTTCATCATGAGCATAACAAAGGATTGTCAGGAGCGCGTAATACGGGCATACGTCATGCCCAAGGCGACTATCTCTACTTCATAGACAGCGATGACAGTATAACGTCTGACTGTATTGAAAAACTTGTAGCCTTGGCTGAGAAATATCCTGGAATGGATATTGTACAAAGTAGCGCAAAGAGCAACTCGGACTGGCTGATGCTTAAATGGAATCTTACACCTGAATATTCCGAGAGTTTCAAATGGATTAGAACCACTATGCTTAAACGGTATGTTTTGCCTATGACGGCATGGAACAAACTTGTGAGACGTGATTTCGTATTGGAGCATGAACTCTATTTTGCAGAAGGCATGATACATGAGGACGAGGTCTGGAATTTTATGCTGTCAAAATATGTACATCGCATAGCATTCTGCTTTGATGCTACCTATAATTATCGGGTGAATGACGAAGGTATTATGCATCAGGTAAAAGCGAATCCTAAGCGATACCTTCCCATTGTGGATTTCATGTCGAAGCATACCAGTACACCTTATCTTGCCAGTGAATTGGAGTGTATGAAAGGATTGTTGGAGGATGGGGGCAATATGAATTTGTTAGATAATTACCTTGCAAACACTCCTTGTAATATAAAGAGCGTTCATGTGCTGTTCTATTTACAAGACAAGGTGAACACTACGACCAAGTATAATCCTTTGGGTGTTGTGTGGAGAATTGCATATAAAATGTGGCGCGTTTTTATAGATACCAATGCTATACATAGATTTAGAAACAATATTGATTTATGGAAAATCCTAAGATAAGTATAATCGTCCCTGTTTATAATGCCGAGAAGTACCTTCAGCGCTGTATAGAAAGCATCCTTGCCCAAACATTCAGGGATTTTGAACTGCTTCTGATAGATGATGGCAGCAAAGACAACTCGGGATATATATGCGATGAATATGCGGGGAAAGACGAAAGGGTGAAGGTGTGGCATAAGGAGAACGGTGGAGTCAGTTCGGCAAGAAATGTGGGGCTGGATAATGCAAGAGGAGAATGGGTGACGTTCGCAGATAGTGATGATGAGGTTTGTGAGGATTGGCTTTCTACTTTTGTAGATAATTTGGATGGATATGATGCTGTTGTTACTGGATTTTTTTTTGTAACATCAGATAAGGTACAGCCGTTTGTTATAGATTCCCATTCTGAAGTTCCTGCTGTAGTCGCTGACTATCTGAATAAAGAGCATAATTATGGGTTCCTGTGGTGTAAAATCTTTAAATACTCTTTGATAGAGAATCAAAAACTTCGTTTTAATGAAAAGTTGAGTTTTTTAGAAGATGAGGATTTTGTCTGTAGATACTGGGCAGAGTCGAAAAAGATAAAAGTCGTAAACCATGCAACATATAAATATAGTTTTCCTAATTATGATGATAAGTACGGAAATATAGATTGTTTTGATGCTTTTTTCTCACTTCTCACTACAGCAATTAAATTTATAAAAAACAAGAACTCTATCTCATTGACAAGATATAGTATTTGTTGTCATAGGTGCTTGCTGAATTCCTATCAAAAACATAATTATAGAGAAGCTTTGATAAGAATTAAAAGTATTGCAAGATTAGGGCATAAGCTGTGTCTTATTCCTCGAATGAGGCATATTCAGCGTTACAATTACTGGCTTTGGCATTTCTTTTTGATTTTATACACATTAAAGAAAAAATAAACTTATAATGAATATTTGTTTTACTATATGTACCCTTTCAAATAGTGGAGGTACAGAACGGGTAAGTTCAATAATTGCAAATGCACTAAGTAATAAATACAATGTGTACTTTGTGTCATACATAAAGAATGGTGATGTGTTCTTTCATTTGAACAAGGAGGTAAAAGTTCATTATCTACTACGTAATAAATTGGAACGTAAGCTTCGGCACTTCCCTTGCTATGTGCAGAAACGTTATCAGCGGTTCCTAAAGAAAAACAAGATAGATATCGTGATTGACGTGGATATATTGATGGCGGAAATATCTGCCAGGGCGTGCTCGCAGACTGGTACCAAACTTATATCGTGGGATCATTTCAATTACACATACATGCAAGGTACAGAGCGAAAGCAAAATGCACTGAACTTAATTCATAAGTACGCTTCTCAGCTTGTTGTGTTAACTAAGGCTGATAAGCAGATGTATCTTGACAATAAGGAGTTTGATTCCGATTTTATCACCCAAATTTATAATCCTCTGCCATTTGAAAAAGAAAGTCCTATAGTTCATAGAGAGCATAAAGTATTGGCTTTAGGGCGTTTTGCATACCAAAAAGGATTTGACTATCTTTTGAAAGCATGGGCGATAGTGGAAAAGAAAATACCAGATTGGACTCTTGAAATAGTAGGCGATGATGGCAGGGATGAGGCAAGATTGCATGAACTAAAACAACAGTTGAATTTGAAGCGAGTGTTTTTGCATTTAGCAACCAAAGATGTAAATTCTAAATATGAAGAAGCAAGTATATATGCTTTGTCTTCTCGTTTCGAGGGCTTTCCAATGGTTCTGCTAGAAGCAGCGTCAATGAGCCTTCCTATTGTTGCCTTCGACTGCAAAACTGGTCCAAACGAAATCATTGAGGATGGCAAGACTGGTTTCTTGGTAGAGCCTGAAAATGTAGAACAGTTTGCAGAAAAGCTTATGATATTGATGAAAGACGATGAACTGAGGGCAGAAATGGGACGTAAGGCTTTTGAGAGCAGTAAGCGATTCACAATAGATAAGATTGTTTCATGTTGGGCTGAATTATTAGAACGACTGTCATGTTGATCTCGATTTTCTTATTAGTTGCAATAATGTTTGCTTCTAAAGGCAAATTTACAAGACTATCTGAGTCTGTGTTATTGTGCAATTATGTAAAGTATATGGCAGCTTTGGCTGTTGTGTTGACACATTTGATGTCAAACTATTGTAAAAGTTCGTTTTGGGTTATGGAAACGAATCTTGGCTCAAAAGCGGTTTCTTTGTTTTTCTTTTTTTCTGGATATGGGCTGATGTATAAACTTAGTAAAGATTCGGGGGGGTATCTCAAAGACTTTCTTAAAAAACGGCTTGTACGAATCATAATACCCTTATTAACTGCTTATGTAGTCTATATTGTAAGTATCTATATGGGTGGAAATATACCAAATTATCATAGGTTGTTCTTTGGATTGTTGAGCTTTGACCCATATTTACCGTATTCATGGTATGTAACAGAAATAATCCTTTTGTATCTGTCCTTTTATGCTGTTGCCAAAGTCTCAAAAAGTTTGAAGCAAGTGGTAAAATGGCTGTCGGTTATTATTTCAGTTCTCATTGTAGGAGGATATATGCTCCATTTCGAATCTCATTTGATATGCTCAACATTTTGCTTTGTTATGGGGATTAACTACCAAGAGTATGAATCCAGTATTTATGATTGGTTGCATAAAAGGAAAATATTACAGTTTGCAAGTGTATTTGTTTTTGCGGTTATGTTTAATTGGGTTAGAATTTATAATGTATTAGGCATTTCTTTTATAAAGGAGTATTCTGAACTCTATCCCTATGTCGCCAATATGCTGTTTACGTTGGTTGTAGTGCATCTGTTACAAAATACAACATTTAATCTTAAAAATAGATATTTTATATCGTCATCGTATGAGCTATATCTCAATCAGGCAGCTGTGTTTATTGTAATTTCCACATTGACGGATAATTGTTGGTTGATGATTGTTGGCAGTTTTTTACTTTGTATGGTTATCACCCCAATAATAGCGAAAGTAAATACTTCTATTTCTAAAGTATTGTTGCAAAAAATGATAGGCTAATGAAATCATAAAAATGATATGACAAAAATTTCAATAATAGTTCCAATATATAATTCAGAGCAATTCATCGAAAGGTGCATTATTTCTGTCTTGGAACAAAGTTTTCAAGATTGGGAATTATTGCTTGTAGATGACGGAAGTATGGATTCTTCTTTGAATATTTGTAAACAATATGCTAAGAAGGATGCACGCATCAAGTCTTTTCATCAAGAAAATAGTGGGGTGAGCACTGCTCGGCTGAAAGGTCTTAGTGAATCGGCTGGAGAATATATATCCTTCTTGGATTCTGATGACGCTTTACCGAGTAATGCATTAGAGATTTTATATGACAATGTTATAGAAAATTATGACATAGTTATAGGTACTTTATCCAATGTCGTTCTTTCTGGGGAAATTATAGAAAAAGAACATTATGATTGGACAGGTGGTGAAATAAGCACGTCGGAACAATATGCTTTGGGATTGCTTAAGGGGAATATAAATCCTTATCTTTGCGGAGCTTTGTACAAGAAATCTACATTTGATACAAGTGCTTTCAGAGCAATTATCAAAGCAAAACTTTTTATTGGAGAAGATTGGTGTTTGAAACTTTTGTGTTCAAATAGAGTAACTAAGGTAAAAAATATTAAGGATGTTGTTTATTACTATTACGAGAATCAATGCGGAACAATGAATACTTCCGTCATGTCTTGTAAGTATATAGACAGAGTGGAAAAGGTGTTGGAGTCTTTCAAACTTAATTTTTCTAAAGGCATTGCGAAAGAATTGGAATGTCATTTTATGGCAGATAGGATTAGATGCTTTTTTCAACCAGAATTACCATTCTCTTTGAGTGAGTACCGAAAAATAGTAGCTTATCTCTCCAATGTAGAAGTTGCCACGATGGTTGGTAAAATGACTTTGTCAAAGTATTTGTTGTTCATCCATTGCCTTCCTGCTTATTTTATTTATACTCGCTTATTTTGTTTCTTATACAAATATAAGAAGTTGAAAGGAAAAAACAGAAGGATTATAGATTAAACTTTGAATGAATTTATGAAAGATAAGGTATTGTTTATGACTGCTTGTATAAATCCGTCAGGAATGCCTAACACGGCGTTGCAAAGTGTTAGCCTACGGAAAAAGCAGTATATGGAGGCTATAAACTATTATTTGGCAAATACAAAATATAGAATCCTATTTGTTGAAAATTCAGGAGTTGACATTTCTTCTTATTTTCTTGAAGAAATAAAAACAGGAAGAATGGAATTCCTAACATTTGAAGGTAATGATTTTGATAAAAAATTAGGAAAAGGATATGGGGAAGGACTTATTGTTAGATATGCATTGCAAAACTCGAAACTGCTACATGCTGATAGTATGGTGATAAAGGTCTCTGGTAGGCATATTGTAACAAACTTATCTAAAATAGAAAATCTTTCAAATGTTTTTTGTGGCAAGAATGGATACGTTGTTTGTGACATAAATCCCAAAACCAGGGGGGCAAATTCTGATCTTTTTATCTCATCGGTAGATTTTTTATGGTTATTTGAGAAGAATATAGAAATGATAAATGAGGAATCTCATATTTGGTTTGAACATGTTCTTTACAAAACTATCGTTCAGTACTGTAATATGAATGGTAAATTTATCTATCTGCCATTGCCTTTAAGACAAGTTGGTGTATCTGGATCTATGGGAACATCTTTCAAGAAACCATCTTTGTTACTATGCATAAAGCATCTTATTAAGTTCTTTTTCTATGAGTATAAAAAAGGGAAAATATAGATTATGCAAAAACTAAGCATCATTACGGTTAATTTTAACAACGACTTAGGGTTGAAGAAGACAATACAGAGTGTGTTGGGGCAAACTTATCCTAATATAGAGTATATAGTTATTGATGGTGGCTCTATGGATGGAAGTAAAGATATAATTAAGACGTATGAAAATAAACTTGCATTTAGCATAAGTGAACCAGATGGTGGAATATACTATGGCATGAACAAAGGAATCCTTCATGCTACAGGAGACTATATCTTATTTCTGAATTCTGGTGATTATTTGGATTCGAATACAAGCGTAAGCAAGATAATGAAAAATTCATCGAATGAGGACTTAATTGTTTATCGTCAAAAGTTTATTGATGCATCAACACATCATATCTCATTATCGCCTCGTTTGCATGAAAATGAAGTGAATGTTGAATTCTTTCTGACATCTGTTTTTCCACATCAAGCAACTCTGATAAAACGAACATTGTTTGATAAAGTGGGCTTATACAGGACGGATCTAAGGATTGTTTCCGATTGGGCTTTTTGGACGGACGCAGTCGTTCGGCATCATGCTTCTTTTGTAATGTATAATTACAGCTTTTCAATAATGGAAAAGGGTGGCACATCTTCGGATATTGAGAAATGTCAAAAAGAGATGATGATAGTCGCCAATGAATTATTAAAAGATAATTTTCTGTCTTGGACAAATATTTTTCATGTTGCATCTTTGGGTAGACGCTATCAGTATACTCAAAGAAACTTAATATCTCGTATACTTGAAAAAATTGCAGTTTATATTGGAAAAAACAAATAGTTTAAATGAAACACGCATATTTAATTGTTGCTCATTCCGACTTTGAGGTATTGGAAACTTCTTTGAAAATGTTAGACTATCCTGATAATGATATATTTGTGCATATTGATAAGAAGGTGGAATATGTGATTAAATATAAATGCAAATATTCCAACTTGTTTATGGTTCCAGAGGATAAACGTATAGATGTACGTTGGGCTGATGCCACTATCATTTATGCGGAATTGGCTTTATATCGTATGGCATTTGAAACAGGCGATTATGATTATTTTCATCTGATGTCTGGAATGGATTTGCCCATCAAGTCGCAAAAGTATATTCATGATTTCTTCAAGGCTAATAAAGGAAAGGAATTTATAGGCTTGATGCAGAATGCTTGGAGAACCAAAACCAAGGTGATGTACTATCATATCTTGATGAAGAATCAACGAGGAGCCTCTTTGGAAGTGAAGTGTTGTCAGCGTATACATTGGATATTCACACAAATACAAAAGTGCTTGCCTATAGTGCGCTCCAAAAAGTATATGCCCACTTTGTATAAGGGGTGCACTTGGTGTAGTTTAACTCATGATGCCGTGGAATATATATTAAGCTATGAACCTTGGATAAGAAATCGGTTCCGTTGGACTTTTGGAGCTGATGAAATATACAAGCATACCCTATTGTTTAATTCAAGTTTCAAAAATCAAATGTATTCAATAAAAGGTGAATACGAAGCCTGTTTGAGGTTGCAAGATTGGCAACGAGGCAATCCTTATGTTTGGACAATGGCAGATTATGATGAGATCATGCGGTCTGATATGCTTTTCGCAAGAAAATTTAGTAGTAAGAATTTTGATGTGGTTACAGCTATATCAAGAAAAATAATAGAGGAAAATAAAAATTATGTTCAATCCCTACAGACAATTTAACAGTTTATTTCCAAAAAGTATCTTTTGGGAAACGGTAGTTGTGCTGATTCATATCTGCCGTAAAACGATATTTAACATCCGCAGCTCCATGGATGAGGCGGTGGAAGGAAACAGTGGCTCCCTGCTGATGGTATTCTGTGTTCTGCTCAACTTGTATTTTGTCTATAAAAACAGGCGTTATTTAAAGCGTTCGTTGAGAAACTCAACAAGTTTCCTCTTGTTTATCATGGTTTGTATCGCCAGTGTGGCATGGACTCCTGTGCCCGACTTTAAGGGCATTATAGCAAAAGGTGTGGAACTGTTGTCCTCCTATTTGCTGTTGTCTATCATCTTATATAAGATAAATGATGTGTGGAGATGTATGTATTACATTGTTTTTATAGCGACTTGTGCGGCGTTATTGGGTGGTATTTATGTCCATTTTGGACATACCAACACTTATACCATCTCTGCCTTAATCGGCTCCATTCTGGGCATAGGCTTATACAAGAACTACAAGTTGAAGACGATGAAATATTATGTGGTTATCAATATGGCGATTTTGGTTGCCGGCACAAGCTCGGCCTCTTATATAAGTTTTATTTTTGCATTGGTGGTCTTGCTGTCAACAAACAAGAAGGGTATAAATATTCCGCTTTTGCTTGTGGCGTTCTTGTTCCTGTTCCTAACTTATAAGTTCGCCATGCCATACATATCTCAATATATATTCTATGGGCATACGGAAGAACAGATAGCATCGGGTACGGGACGTGACTTTATTTGGGATATTGTGTTTCGGGCTTTTGGAGAGCGACCAATTCTTGGCTATGGGTTTGTATTAGGTGAAAGATGGGTTATGGCAAACATTGGCAACATTTTTATCTTGTCGGCACACAATGGATATTTTTCAGTGTTATTGGGTACAGGCTTCCTCGGAATGGTATTCTTCGGCTTTTATGTACTGAAAACTTTGTTTCAGGGTTATGGCTTGACACAAAAAGGAACGTATAGAGGTTTTGCCGCCATACTTGTTGCCGCTTTGTTAGGAGTGCTTGCCAATAATATGTCATATCCATGTATTGGCTCGGATTGGAATCACCCTTTCCCAGCTATCATCTTGATAATGATGTTGCTCAATACCATGCGATATAAATCCGTAGATGAGCGAATTGGTAAGTACATCAGAAACTTTTAATACTTTTAAATGATGATTCAGCATAGAAATATCGCTTTGGACATATTGAAGTTTTTTGCGGTGATATTAATCACAAACAGCCATTTTGACAATCAATATGTCTATGCCAAGGGATTGGCTACAGGTGGTGCCATTGGTGATGCCTTGTTCTTTTTTATTTCAGGCTATTCGCTGTTTTTAGGACGTGTGGGAAGATTTGATAATTGGTATAAGCGCAGAATCAGAAGAATATATCCCAGTGTGTTTGCTTTGGCGATTGTTACTTCCATGTTGCATCTGACGGGGTATGACATGATTCATGTCATCTTGTATGGTGGAGATTGGTTTGTAAGTTGCATTATGCTTTATTACATTGTCTTATATTTTATAAGAAGGCATTTCGTAGAGCATCTTAATTGGTGTTATGCAGCCGTCGCTGTCATTTTGCTGATTTGGTATGTGGCATTCTATAACCATGACAATTACATTTATATATACAAGGATACATATATCAAGTGGTTGTTCTTTTTCTTCTTCATGCTTCAAGGAGCGCAGATGGGATGGCGTGAACACAATGGGGCTGCTGTTGAGATAACGAATGCAAAACGTATAGCGGCTTTGTTGATTACCAATATATTCTTGTTTTATGGGATACAACTATTCTGTCGCCATTTCTGGCATTATGATTGGTTGATGATAACAACGCTAATTCCATTGGGATATATTTGCCTTAACTTTTATAGACTGTGTAGCTTAGAAAGATTCAAACACTATTTTGAAACGACAAAAGTGGGATGGGCTATGGGGGCTATTGGCGGATTGTGCCTTGAAGTTTACTTGACTCAGCCGTTTGTCCGTACAACGGCTATTAACAATCTGTTCCCACTGAATCTTATCATTATTTTTGTCGGAATTCTATTGGCTGCATACATAGTAAGGGCTTTTGGTCGATTCTTCCAGCAAACATTCAGCTCGGAAGATGGCTACCAATGGAAAGAAATATTGAAAGTAAAGTAGATTATTATGAGAATAACTTGGATAACTCGCAGTTTCCTGGACTATCGCATTCCGGTGTTCAAGGCATTGGACGAGATGTGTGGTCATCAGTTGACGGTGATATATTATAAGGACATTCCTCCACAGAGATGTCAAGAGAAACTGCATGCGATATTAGGCGATAGGGCTATTGCTCGTGAAAACGAATTAAGAATAGGTAATCGTCCCAAAGTAGATAATGCTTCAAGAGCCAATAGTTCAATTCGTATTCCTATTAGCCCAGGGCTTATTAAGCAGGTTATAGCAACGAAACCTGATGTGATGGTAAGTGATGGTTTTATGCAATGGACGTATGCGCCGCTTTTTGTAAGAGCATTTAAACGAATTCCTCATGTTATGTTGTATGAGCGAACTGCTCACACAGAACGTACGGCAGGTAGGTCTAGAGTATGGTATCGTAAATTTGTTAGTAACTGGATTGATGCAATAGATTGTAATGGCTGTCTAACTGGAGAATATGTAAAGAAATTATTAGGCTGGAACGAAAGTAGATTAACTTACGGACACATGGTGGCAGATGTCTCTGGAATGGCAGATAAAGTAAACGGTATTTCAGAAGACTCGGTTATAAGCTTACGCAAAAAATATGGCATTAAAGGCGTAATGCTTCTGTTTGTTGGGCAGCTTATTCCTCGTAAGGGCGTGAAAGAACTGCTTGAGGCTTGGGCAACATTTAAAGCATCATGTTTAGATGAATGTTCGCTTGTTTATGTTGGTTCAGGGCCTCAAGAGCAAGAACTGAAAGATTATACTGTGGCAAACGGAGTACACGACTTTGTTTTGACAGGTGCTGTGGATTATGAGCAGATTGCTATGTTTTATAAGGCAGCGGATTGTTTTATCATCCCTACATTAGAAGACAATTGGAGCTTGGTGGTACCAGAGGCTATGGCTTGTGGTTTGCCGGTAGCTACTTCTGTGTATAATGGCTGTTACCCTGAATTGGTACATTCTGAGAATGGTTGGACATTTGATCCACTTAACAAGCAGAGTATTGTTGACGTTCTTGTTAAGATTGTCTCTTCTCAAGAGAAGCTGTTTGATATGGGAAGAGAATCGTTGAAAATCGTTTCAAACGAAACGCCAGAAAGAGCTGCAAAGAGTATAATGGAAGCAATTAATTTTGCTATTAAACGTGTCAGAAAGAAATGAGAATATTGACATTAACAACATATGAGGGTTACAATTATGGTGCCTCTCTTCAGGCTTATGCGTTACAGCATTTTCTGAAATTGCAAGGACATGATACTGCAATAATTCGCTTTGAACCAGAGTATTTGATGCGTTATTATGCTTTTTGGTATGTCAACCCAGATTCAAGACTGAATGCTAATCCCATAACTCGTATGCTGTATCGTATAATGAAATGGGGGCAAAGGCGTACAACGTTAAAGCGCAAGCATGTTTTTGATTATTTCAATCATCAGATTCTAACAGAAACAGAGCAAAAGTGGTCAAGTAGTGAAATGTTAATGCATGACCCTCCCAAGGCTGATTTGTATCTTTGTGGCAGTGACCAAATATGGAATGTTCTTTATGAAGCAGGGCGTGATCCTGTCTTTTACCTTGAATTTGTAAAAGAAGGCAAGAAGGCATCTTATGCTGCAAGTTTTTCTTTCTTGGATTTGCCTAAAGAGCATTTCTTAAGAATACAAAGCTCCTTGAAAAAATTTGATGCGGTTAGTGTTAGGGAGTGGCAAGGAAAGGATTTGGTCGAGAAGATGGGCGTTGATGTGGCATGGGTGCTTGATCCTGTTTTCCTTCTTTCTGTCTCAGAATGGGACAGCTTGATTAATCGAGAGGAGATTCTTAGTTATGAGCCTTGTGATATAAAAGAGAAATATCTTCTTATTTATGATTTTGAAGGTAATGCTAAATTAAAGGAGTTTGCTATTAATTATTCGCGACGACATAATTTGAAAATATTTGCAATAACAGACCGCTTCCCTTTGCGCTATGCAGACAAGAACTTTAAAAATGCTGGTCCTGTAGATTTTATCAGAATGATTAAGGGGTGTGATTGCTTTATAAGCAATTCTTTCCATGGTACGGCATTTTCAATTATCTTTCATAAACCATTCTTTGTTTTTAATCGTGAAAAAGCAAAGGTTAATAGTCGTATGCAAAGCCTGTTGCAGTTGTTTGGGCTTGAAGACAGAATTGTGGTTGATGAAAACGAAAAATCTTATAGTATTGATTGGGAAAAAATAGATAAAATCAGAGAAATAAAGCACATGGAAAGTATTAATTTCCTCAAACAATTAGGCGTATAAATACATATGGATATTTCAATAGTTATACCTGTATATAATGCAGGTGATTTTATACATACTTGTCTTGATTCCATCGTTGCACAAGAGGGAGAATTCATGTATGAGATTATCTTAGTAGATGATGGAAGTACTGATAATTCAGTAGACGTGATTCAACAGTACGAAAAGTCTGAGGAATTAGTAATGTCTGGTGGTAGAATTGTCCTGATGCAACCACAGAATGCGGGTCCTTCTAAGGCTCGAAATCGGGCAATAGAGGCTGCTCGTGGACGTTATCTTGCCTTTATTGATGCTGATGATTATTGGAAACCAGAGTTTTTTAAAAGAACGGTGGACTTTCTTGATAAGCATGAGGAGTGTATTGGTGTTAGCGTATTGCAACAGGTCGATACTGTATCGGGAACGCATGTCTCACCAGTGATTCCTAATGACGGATTTTCTGAAAAGGAAGCTTCTCGTTATGCTGATGGTTATGTAATTAAGGATTTCTTCCGCTTTTGGGGTGAAAGAATGCATATTTGCCCCGGTGGTGCCATGATGCGAACCGATGTGGTTAAGGCAACTGGTGGCATGAGGGAAGATCTGCGTATCACAGAAGATTTAGAGTTTTGGGGATATTCTGCCTTGTTCGGTAAGTGGGGATTGATACCTGAGGTTCTGTTCATGGGATGTGGAGCGCAGACCGTCACCTCTCGTGAAGATTGGATCAGACGTATGAAACGCAGATGGGATAATGCTCCTACCGTTGAAGAATGGGAGAAAAGGTTGGTTCGCAAGCAACCAAATCTGTTGAATGATGAGAGTTATCATGTTGTGCAAGGAGCCATCGCTCGCAACCTTGCATACTGCCAATTGTTATCAGGAAGAACAAAATTGGCAAGGACAGAGACAATAAAGTATAGTAAATACATAACCAAAGATTCCATTGGCAAACTAATGGGGCTTGCCAAATGGTCTTCATTGACATGGTGGGGGTTGTGTAAATTCTTGAAATGGAGAGAGTGGCATAGAAAATAATAAGAATCAAATGAAAGCTTACGCATTAATTGTTGGTAATTCGGCATATCATGAGGCAGCATTGGATAACGCTGTCAATGATGCTACAGCAATGGCAAATAAACTGTTAAAATTAGGATATGTGGTAGATCTTGTAGTTGACGCTACAATAGAAACAATGTCTGATGCAATAACAGGTCTTTCCCAAAAACTTAAGAATGTCGATATCGCCTTGTTCTATTTCTCTGGCCATGGTCTTCAAATAGAAGGACATAACTATCTGACAGCCATTGATGCTAATTTTGCGGATGAAACCAGTATAAAATACCACGGAGGATTTAATGTAAGTGAAGTTATTGAGAGGTTTGAAAAGGCTAATGTGCAAACCAAAATATTGGTTCTTGACGCTTGCAGAAACAATCCTCTTAAACACCGTGGATTAAATGAAGGATTGGCTCCGATATATGCTCCCAAGGGTACGATAATAGCATTCTCTACTTCTCCTGGAGAAACTGCAAGTGATGCAGGAATGGGAGGACATAGTGTATATACTGGTACTTTGTTAAGTTACATAGATGAGGAGAATATCACGATTGAAGAATGTTTTAAGCGTGTTAGAACAACGGTCTATGCTATGACTAAAGGTAAACAGCTTAGTTGGGAACATACATCATTGATTGGTGATTTCTATTTTAACGAAGGTAAGGTAAATTATTCAGATGACGTTCCTTATAGAGATGATGTCGTTTGTGATGGTAAATGGACCTCTTCAGGAACAAAAGCAGAGGCAGAAATAGAAAAATTGAAGGAGTCTAATTGGTATATACAGAATCCTGCTTTACAAAAATTGGATAGAATGTCCATTCATGACATGGACAAGAATGTTCAATTTTTATTCGGACGAAATCTTTTGCAGGTAGCTGATGGTGATGAGTTTTTGGCAAATAAAATATTTGAGAAGTTAGGAACATGGTTGGAAGACTGGATGGATGGTGAAGAAAATCATGTGCTGAATGGTATCTTGTTTGAAGTGTTTTTCAATTCAGAAGGAAAATTTAGGAAAGAACACTTTAAGTCATCAAAAATTACAGAAATATGCAAATTAGAAGGTAATCGTTTGTATGGAAAATCTTTTGATTTCATCGAAAAGTTGCTACTGCCATTTAAGCAGTTCCTCTTTTATATTCCTTCGCCTCATCCAAAGTCTCTCTCTATAGAAGCTTTGTTTGAAAGTAAATCATATGATGATGACTTGGAAGGGAAAAGAACCATATATAAGTTAACTTCTTTGCAAATAAAAGGGTTGGAGATTCTTGCCATTGACATGGAAAATACATGGTACCCATCGGCAACAATGGGTGTTTATGAGTTGAAACAAAAACTCTCCTATAAATTGTGTGTGCCTATGAATCGGATACATTTGACATCAAATGTTTCTATCGACGAATTGGATGATAATATTAGAATACCCCATGATGGTATAAAGGTAAAAAAGTAACGTAAGAGCACATATTTATGATGGAACCAAAGATACTTTTTATTATGCACATGCCGCCGCCTGTGCATGGGGCCTCTATGGTGGGGCAGTTCATTCACGACTCTAAACTTATTAATTCCTCGTTTGATTGCCATTACGTCAATCTGGCTGTGGCAACACGATTGGATGAAATCGGTAAGGGTGGATGGCATAAGGCAAAGGGGGTATTGAAGAAACTGATGGAAGTGGGAAAAGCTGTAAAGAGTGTAAAGCCAGATTTGGTTTATATCACTCCCAATTCGGCTGGTGTTCCTTTTTATAAGGATTTCATTACCGTTATGATGCTCAAGATGATGGGGCAAAAGGTTGTTATGCATTTCCATAATAAGGGTGTAGAGACTCGGCAGGATAAATGGCTCGACAACTGGCTATATAAGCGCTATTTTAAAGATGTAATACTTATTTTGTTGGCAGATGCTCTATATGAAGATGTTAAGAAGTATGTGAAAAGAGAGGATGTGTTTGTTTGTTCAAATGCTATTCCTGCTATATCAAACGCTAATCAGGTAAATGAAAATTCAGATCATGTACCTCATATCCTTTGGCTTACCAATATCATGAAGACAAAGGGCATCATGGAATATCTATCAGCCTTGAAGATTCTTAAAGATAAAGGGGTGAAATTTCAGGCTGATTTCGTAGGTGGCCTGACAAAGGAAATGAGTGGTGAGGAGTTTGACTGTGCCCTGTCTATGATGGGTTTGAATGGATGTTGTACTTATTATGGTCCAAAATATGGCGATGATAAATATTCTTTTTTCAGTCAGGCTGATGTGTTTGTATTACCTTCTTATACCGAGGCTTTCCCTGTATCTATACTCGAAGCCATGCAGTTTGCTCTGCCTGTTGTGGCAAGCAATGTGGGTGGTGTGAGTGCAGAAGTGGAGGATGGCGTATCTGGCTTCTTGCTTGGCGGCAAACAGCCGATAATGCTCAATACCTTCCGTCCTGATGTTTGTGAGATAGCGGATAAATTACAGGTACTGCTTACTGATACCGACTTGCGCCATAAAATGGGTTCGGCAGGACGAGAAAAGTTTGAACGTGAGTTTACGTTGGAGGTGTTTGAGAAAAGAATGGTGGAGATACTATCTAACAATGTTAGTGTTAAATGTTGATTTTTATAGCACAATGATGACTTGGATTTTGGAACATATCGTTTATCCCATACTTACTTGGTTCGGTGTGCCAAGGGATTAAAAAACAAAAAAGATGTTTAGACTTAAAGATTTAGATATTTTGGGCAGTAAGGCGGAGCTTGCCGCGCTGCCAGAGGGCAAACTGCTCATCAATACGATTAATGCTCATTCTTTTAATACGGCAAAGAAGGACAAGCTCTTTGCGGAGGCACTGACCAATGGCGACGCTCTTATTCCTGACGGAGTGAGCATCGTGAAGGCGTGCAGATGGATAAAGGCGAAGAGCCTGCCGAAGGAAAGAATAGCAGGATGGGATCTCTTCGAGTTTGAAATGAACAAACTCGAACAGTTAGGAATTTGTGATGAGGAATTTGGAGTGGATAATTCTTCCTTGAATAATTCGCAATCGGCTTCAGCCGACAACTCAAAACTCAAAACTCAAAATTCTTGCTCTGGCAAGCGTCTCTACGAGCCGAGCGCAAAATTCCGTGAGCGTCCGCTCACGGTAATGTTTATGGGCAGCTCGCAGAAGGTGCTTGACCTGATTGTGAAGCGGGCGGCTGAGGTTTATCCTCATCTTAAGGTGGTGACCTACTCGCCTCCTTACAAGCCGGAGTTCTCGGATGAGGACAATAAGGCTATCATTGAGGCTATCAATGCTGCTGATCCTGACTTGCTCTGGATTGGTATGACTGCACCGAAGCAGGAGAAGTGGACTTATTCGCATTGGGAAGAGTTGGATATTCATTGCCACGTTGGAACAATCGGGGCTGTATTCGACTTCTTCGCCGGTACTGTTGAACGTGCTCCTATGTGGTGGCAGCGTCATGGCTTGGAATGGCTGTATCGTTTGTTGAAGGAACCGAAGCGTATGTGGAGACGATATATTATTGGCAATGCGCTGTTCCTTTGGAATATGCTGAAAGAGGAATGTTGAATGTTGAATTGAAAGATAGCGTGACTGATATTTACTTCCGCTTTATTCAATTTTCCTTGGGCGTTTACGAGGGCAAGGAGTTTCTTGACGGTTCTGCTCTAAAAGACCTTGACTGGGCGGTGTTTTATGAATTTGCCAAGAAGCAGACGCTTGTCGGAGTAGTCTTCGATGGCATCCAAAAACTACTTAAGGATGCTGCACCGAATTTGGAATTGCTGATGCGTTGGTTTGGCATAAACCAGAAAATCATGCAACGCAACAATGTACTGAATGAGGCTACGGTGGCTATATATAACAAGGTGAAAGATTCGGGATATAGCTGTTGTATTTTGAAGGGGCAAGGCAATGCTGTGATGTATCCTAATCCGTTGATAAGAATACCTGGTGATGTGGATGTATGGGTGAATACTGGGCGTGATGAGATTCGTTCTCTTGCCAACTCGCTTGCTGAAAACGCCAATGGACATGTAGATGATGAGAGTTTCAATCATATAGGTCTTACTGTCAACGGCATTACCGTGGAGCTACATTCTACTCCTGGCTTTATGGCAAACTTCGTATATAATCGGAGATTGCAAAGATGGTTGAAGCAGAATGTTGATGAGCAATGTAACAACATGGTGGCATTACCTAATGATGCAGGTCTTGTTGCAGTCCCAACACATTCCTTTAATGTCGTGTATCAGCTTTATCATCTCTATCATCATTATTTCTATGAGGGTGTAGGATTGAGACAAGTAGTGGATTACTACTTTGTCTTAGTGAAGAGTGAAGAACTAATAGTGAAGAATTCGATAGCTTTAGAACGAGAGTTTAAGCATCTCGGATTGTGGAAGTTTACAGGGGCTATGATGTTTGTGTTACATAAGGTCATGGGAATGCAAAAAGACAAGATGATTGCACCCATGGATGCAAATAGAGGGCAAATGCTTCTTGATGACATCTTGAATGGAGGCAATTTTGGACATTATGACAAACATCACGTTTTGGGGCATAACCTCCTTCGCCTATATCGTGACGCTCGTCTTCTGAGATATTATCCTGCCGAGGCTTTGAGTGAGCCGATATTCAGAGTTTGGCACTTTTTCTGGAGAATGAAGAACAAAAAATAATAGATATACGGCGAACGGCTCTACTCTCCCTTTTGGGGGGACTACTTTTCGGGGATGTGGCTTAGTAGCCCTTTTATAATATAAAATCGACAAATCATGCCAATACCAAAATCATTAACAAACTTCAAGTTCATTGCGGTACGAGTACGCCCAAACTGTGCACAATACATACGCAAATGTCTTGGTGTGAACCAATACTACTATTTGTGTAACGACTATCGTGTATCAGAAGATGGCACTTTCATTACGAGACGAAGCAATAATATAGCACCGTTGTCAGATGACTTCTTTTCCCTATCCGAAAAGCAAAGCAAGGGAGTAAGATTGAATTTCGCTGCAATCGTTGGAATGAATGGTGATGGTAAAAGTACATTGGTAGAGTTGGTGATAAGGATATTGAACAACACATCTATTATTCATGAGATTGGAGAAAAGGACACTCTCCGTTGGATTAATGGTGTTGACGCTGAATTGTATTATCTTTTGGACGGTTTTTTCTATCGCCTTATATCCACAAATGATGATGTTAGAGTGTATCGATATCTTCAAACAGACAAAGCATATAGACAAGGCGATATAGTTGGACCAGAGACTTTGCGAAAACAATTCTTCTATACTATGGTGTCCAATTATTCCCTATATGCTTACAATTCCTTGGAGTTTCCAGAAGAATGGGATTCCAAAGATACATCCAAACGTGATGAGGAGTTTTGTTGGCTGCACCGTGTATTCCATAAGAACGACGGCTATCAAACACCGTTGAGCCTTCATCCATATCGGAGCTATGGCAATATAGACATGAACCGTGAGAAGTTTTTGTCAATGCAACGTCTGCTGTCCTTGATGGTACATCCTCAGACATCCAACACTGCCATTAATCCTTTTCGCTTGCTTAACAACAAGAAGGCTGACTTTCTGAAACTGGAGGATGTCGGATTTTCCAAATTGCAAAATGTCACCATCATTGACTTTTTCTCACGGCACAGGGAAACGAACCTGTTGCAAGAAGACATTGCATACTTGGAAGAAAACGATCCAAAGAATATGGATACGTGGATTTCCAATGCAACAAACATCTTGTCGCAAATATACTATCGTTTCATAGACCATCCCAACAACCACAGACTGTTCAGTATGGCTTTGGAATATGCAAAAGAAAAAACTTTGCTTTCGCACAACAGTGATATATGCCAAATGATAAAGGAACTAAGAAGAGTTGGCAATAATTGGTCGGATGATGGTGATTTGACTTCAAAGAATATCAATGAGATAGAAAAATTCCAAGCACTAAACCTTTGCCAGATGCAACGTTTGGAGTTGATAGATGTGGTTTGTGATTATTGGAGACTGACAGGAATCACATTAAAGGATGGGAGAAAGTTAAGGTTGGATATATCCCCTGAACTTATCTTCAAATCCTATCAAAATATGACCCAAGAAGAGAAATGCAAGCATTATATCATCTACAAAACAATCTCTATTTTTGAAACGTATTCAACTTTCGGCTATCCATGTGTCGCTTACGAAAATGATTTCATTCTGTCAAGTGGCAAGAAAGGTAATGGTGGACATAACGCCAACAGGTTCAAAGAGGCTTTCAACAAGTTACAGGCTGAGTGGATATATAAATCGCATATAACCCTAAAACTTCGTCAAGCTTTCAATTATCTATCCAACGGTGGCAGCGCAAAGATATATCGTGACAAGGCTATTATTGAAAACAGTGCCATTGGTGAAGTCATCAGCTTAGACAAAATATCAAATAAATATGGTGCTCTACTTCTTAATATGGAATTATTGCCACCAGCAATTTATAAATGGCAAATCTATTTTCAGAAAGAGAGTGATTCTTGCTTGATTCCATTTGACTCGTTGAGTTCTGGTGAGAAGCAGAGATATTTTTCTCTGGGAGCCATCATCTATCATCTTTTGAACATAGATTCCATTGGTAGCGGCAGTGTGCATTATAAAGCCGTGAATCTCATGTTGGAAGAAATAGAGTTGTATTTTCATCCTGAATGGCAGCGCAGTTTTACTTTTTATTTGATGGAGACCATAAGGCAGATGACATTCAATCAGATAAAGAGCATCAATGTGATTTATGTCACCCATTCTCCTTACATACTTTCTGACATTCCGAAAACCAATGTGCTTTTCCTCAAAAGTGGCAATGCCGATTATTCCATGCAAGAAAACACGTTTGGAGCGAACATTAATGGATTGTTGAGAAATGGCTTTTTCTTGCCAAGTCTTCCTATGGGTGAGTTTGCCCATCAGAAAATCAACCATCTGTTTGCGATATTGCATTCTGGTGATTTCAAGGCAAGTGGGTTGGACAATATACGTCAAGAAATACAATTTGTAGGTGAACCGGTCATCAGACAGCAACTGATGGCTTTGTATAATACCTATAAAAAGTTGAACACAGAACTTGACGATAAGGCATTTCGTGATTTCATACGTAAAAAGTTGGAAGAGCAACAATCTTAGAAACTATGATATATTTGGGGTACAATCGTGATTTGGATTCTGTGGCGCATTTCTGGCGTAATAGATTGCATGCCTACCTTTTTGACAAAAAGGTAGGCAAACAACGACCTTTCATTAAAACAGGGAAGCATCATAGGTATTATGACAATGTTTTTGCAAAATGGAAAGGATATGTGAGGAGAGAGGCACAGTATAGACGGATTTCGATTGGTATAAGAGATGAACTTTTGAATAAACTCGACGAGTTTGAATGCGACTTCGACGATATTGTTCTTGCCCCAAAAGACGAGTTGGAGAAGCGGTCGAAAGAAAGGTACAGCGAGGAAAGCCTAAATATCCTATCTGAAATATTCGAGACACTATATAACGGTTTTACCAAGGTCATTGCCAATGAAGTGCTTGAAAAGCTCAAGATAAGGACTTGTCCATATTGCAATCGAAATTATACATTCATAGTAAAATCGTCCTGTTCAACAAGAGAAAAGACATTTACGACTCGCCCTGAATTTGACCATTTCTATAACAAAAGTCAACATCCTTTGTTGGCTTTGTCCTTTTATAATCTTGTTCCTTCATGCTCAATATGCAATCATGGCAAGGCTACGGAAAATATTGGCGTCAATCCATATTTCGAGGGTTTTCAGTCTAAATTCGGAATTTGCAATAAGAAGGACATGACTCTTCAGAACATCAACGAGATAAAACTTGTAAAATCAGAAGCAGATTTTTCCATTGGATTCATCAAACCATCCACGTCAGAACAACAAAACATAGAAGAATTAGGGCTTGATGTTTTGTATAACAAGCATAAGGACTATGTGATGGACTTAATAGACAAATCAACAAGCTATGGAACATTGGAACAGAACCAGGCATTTGTGGATAGCTTTCAAGGTATATTCCGTACCCCACAAGAAGTTTTTGAGTTTATATGGGGAAAGTATTTGAACGAAGATACTTTGGAAAATCGTCCATTGTCCAAACTGACAAGGGATATATTGGAACAATTAGATATCATATAAATACGAAGCGATATGGCATTCAAGATATTAAGCGCAACATTTTTACAAGATGGCAAACATTCTTTCACTTTGGATTTTTCCAAACCAATGAATGAAATACAAGATAGTCAATTCACACTGCTGATAGGAAAAAATGGTGTGGGCAAGAGTCTCATATTGGAAGCCATCATAGATTTTCTATTTTATGTTTGGGTAAAAGAAACAGGTACAATTAGGGTAAGATTTCAGAAGTATATCTCTTGTACTGCACTTGTTTATATGATAAATGGTGCAGTATGTAAATTGGACGGACTAAAAGGAACCCTGCATTTTTATAAAAATGGCAAGGAACACCCTGTCTCGCCTGAATGGTTGCCCAAAATAGTTGCAACAAGTTTCAGTATCTGTGATAAGTTTAAGGTACCAAGAAGCTTTGAAAGAGAAAAATGGGATTTCTACAAATACATAGGTGCCAAGGTCAATGGCAATATGATTTCCCCCACTTCCATCTTGTTTACCCTTCTCTGTAATATCGCTTCCGCCTCAAAAGAACAGTTAAGTAGAATCAACAATGCTATCAATGCCATTGGGTATGAATTGTGCATTTCATTTAGATTCAAGTTACAAGCAGTTAATGACAAGTTCACATTTAATGAAGCTTTGAATACTTTCGAGATGAGAGCTAAGGAGACAACTTATGCAGGAAAAAAGTTTCGACAACTGAATTTTGACGAGAAGCAAGTTTTGTTTGACTTTTACGAAAGAATTAAAGAGAACAAAGAAACTATAAGCATGAGTATCGACATTACGGACGAGAATGATTTGGAGACAAAGAAACATGATGTCTATGCCTTGTATAAATTTAGGCAAATGGGCATTGTGAATTTGAGTCAAATATCATTTCGTAAGGTGTCGGAAGATTATGTCTCTTGCATAGACATGAGTTCGGGAGAGTTTAATATGTTGGCTACCATTATCAGTGTGGCTTCTGTAGCAGAGCAGAATGTTTTGGTGTTGATGGATGAGCCAGAGATAAGCCAACATCCATCCTGGCAAATGTCGATTATTGATTACTTGGACAAATGTCTTAAAGGACAATCCTGCCATTTGATGATTGCAACGCATAGTAATTTTTTAGTATCAGATCTTCCCATGAAACGCTCAGAAGTATTGCATCTATACAAGAATAAAGAAAACTTGATAGAATCAAAAAGAATAGAAAGCAATACATATGGATGGTCTGCTGAAGAAGTGTTGTTGAAGGTCTTTGAAGTTTCCACGACACGCAACAGGTACCTTGCTGGCATTGTGGGAGAACTGATGAATGGCATTTCAAATGATACCCTGAAAATGGAAGATGTACAGAATAAAGTCAGCTTTTTGAAAAATATAGTGGGTAATCTGAATGACATAGACCCGATGAAGAAAATCATTGAAACCATCATTGAAACATTTGAGGAATAATTCTGTTATGAACTCACAAGAAGATTTTATAATAGACAAACCTTATACATTGTTGCCAGAAGACAAGGAAGCAATTTCTAAAGTTAGAGGTAAAGGTCTTTCTACCAAATCGTGGAGTGACAAAGAACTTGATGGTTTCAAGGAAAATATACGTGATTACCTTCGTGAAAGGCAAAATGGATATTGTGCATTCTGTAGAATGGAGATACATGAAGAGAATGCAACAGCAGAGCTGGAACATATTGTAAACAAGGGCAGTCGGTTGGATTGGATGTTTCTTTCTCAAAATTTAGTACTTTCCTGTAGGTTGTGCAATACATCAAAAAGCACTAATAAATCATTAAAGGATATGACTGTTACAGATTATCCAACAGATGGTGATGATTTTCTTTTTGTCAATCCATATTTCGATAAATATAGTGAGCACATTGAGATAAGGAACGATATACTGTATCATGGCATAACCCCAAAGGGTATATATACCGTAGATAAGTGCCATTTGAATAGGATGAATCTTACTATTGCACGTGCAGAGAATGTTATCAAGAATAGCAAGAATGGCTTTATTGGTGTGTTCTTGATGATAAATAATCCAGTGTATGCCAAGGTCGTTGAGGATAAAGACAAAATTATTAAGAGATTGCATTTAAAGGAAAGAATGCAACAATATAAGGCAAAACACAGCAATGAGCGATAATACATACAGCAAGAAATTCGTTGCTATAAAATCGCATAACACACTAATAATGATGTAATGGTATATATACCTAATCATATTGTTGAAAAATTAGATGCGGTGAACGTCTATGATGTTGCGGAGAAACTTGGAATAGCCGTATCAAGAAATTTGGCTCTTTGCTTTATACATCAAGACCATCATCCAAGTTTACATTTCAAGAAAAGCACTAATTCTTGGAAATGTTATGTTTGTGGTGTTGGTGGGCACAGTATAGAACTTGTCAAACGATACAATAATTATTCTTTCCAAGAAGCCTGTGTTTGGCTGTCTCGGAATTTCAACATACCAATACCTGAAAGTCAACAGATAAGATTAAAAAAAGCCCCCATTAAGAGGGTTATACCTTCTACAAAAGAATCACTTCCACAACAAGTGGATGTTGAAATTTTGAATTGGATAATAAGTACATCCCGATTGTCTGAACAAGCAAAACATTTTCTGTTTACAGAAAGAGAATATTCAAAAGATGTCGTTTCGTCCTTAAAGATAGGCAGTATATCAGACTCTGCCAAATTCATAAAAGCAATAACCGCAGCATTTCCTAAAGAGAGATGCTTGAAGGCTGGTGTCTTAATAGAGAAACTGCAATGTTTATATCCTGTATTTAGAGTACCATGCCTTTTGTTTCCTTATTATAATGTAGATGGACAAATACAAAACATACAAAGCCGGTATCTTGGGAAGTTGGAAAAGGGAGATAAAAGGAGATTCAACAACTGCAAAGGTATCAGTCCTATCATGTTCAATTTACCTATCCTAAAATTTTCGGAAAGGTATGATAAAATTTATGTGGCAGAAGGCGTAACGGATTGCCTTGCCTTTTTGTCAGAAGGCAAGAAAGCCATCGCTTTGCCTGGGGCAGGTTCTTTTCGTCCTGAGTTTGCAGAATTTCTGAGGGATAAGACTTTGTTTATGTATGTTGATAATGATAAGGCAGGAAACGGCTTATTGGAAAAGATGAACCAGACATTGAAGAAAGTAGGTAATTGTATTCATAATATCAGGAAAGACACGAAATATAAAGATTATTCGGATTACTATTTGGATAAACGTCATGAGAAGAATACAAAATAATATATTTGAAACTATATGCAGTAAAGAGAACCTTATATTGGCATGGCGAAGAGTAGAGAACTCTTTTCATCATGGTGATGTCTGGTTTGACGAATTGGAACTATCTGCTTATAAGTTCAATCTTCTGAACAATATAGAAAAATTGTCTGAGAAGATGAAGACGGGAACTTATCAAATGAGACCGATAAAACCAGCTCCTTACCCCAAAGGCAAGAAAGTTGTCAAGGATGATGGAGAAAATGGGCATGAAGAACTTCGTGTCAGACAATCATTCTGTATTCATGTAGAAGACCAGATTGTTTGGATGGCCGTATATGGAGTATTGGGACCATATTTTGAGGAGGATATGCCTGCTTGGAGCTATGGTAATCGTTTATACTTAAATACTTGGAGGGACGAAAACAAAAATTGGATTTATGGTGTCTACAGAACAACTTCTAAGCTGTTTTATCGTAGATGGACCCAAGGATGGCCTTTATATAGGCATGTATTAGCAGCTAGTATCAAACGAAAAGCTTTTCCTGGGGAAAAAGATGAAGATGTATGTGATGATTCCCAATTGGAAACTATCGCAGAAAATGAGGCGCAAGTGAATTCGGCCTTCAAAGTACCTTATTTGGAAAAAGATTATTTTCCAAAAGACGGTTATCATCCAAAGTTGTTTTATATGTCTATCGACTTAGAAAAATTTTATCCATCGGTAAAGATGGATAAAATCAAAACTATACTTTTAAATTCTTTTCCTATAGATGATTCAAAATTCGCCGCACTGATAGAAACTATTACAAAGTTTAAAGTAGCTTATGATGGATTTGATGGACAACCTTTTTCTGATGATGAACTGGCAGAAATGGATTTATATAAAGATGTTATATTTGATGGGTTACCAACAGGTTTATTGGTTGCCGGTGCCTTAGCAAATTTGTACCTATTGGAAATAGACCTGAAGGTGAAAGAAAGGTTAAGAAAGGACAATAAGCACCACATCTTGCATTTCAGATATGTAGATGACCATTTGTTTTTATCAGAAAATGCAAAGAAATTGATTGAGTGGAAAGACTGGTACATTCATGAGCTTAATAAAATCGGGCTTAATGTAAATGCCGCAAAGACCGATACTGAACCCATAGAACTTGACTCTCACTATCCGACACCACTTCTGACGCAAACACTACACAAAATCTCAGAAATAGCAAAGATGCCATTGGACTTATTGAGTTCCAATGAATTTAGTATGGTGTTCAGAGACTTGCAGATGTTGCTTGTTACGAATTTTCCAGAACAAGAAATCAAAAAGGGAACAAGGACTTCGTTTGCTTGTACCATGTTGTCGCGCCTAACCTCTGATATCAAAGTAGATTATGATAAGATTCATCAATTACGGCAAAAATGGTTGAAGTTTGTTTCTGGACTGAAATTAAAAGATGAAGTAACTGAAAAAATGTTGCGCTCTTTGATCTTTACTAAAGGTGACGATTATCCTGAGACTTTAGACCTGACTATTCTTGATGTGATTACAAATCAAGGCAAAAATATCTATGAATCAATAAGAAGTGCTATTGGTGATTCAAGAAAGGAAATTCAGAAAATAGAAGAGAAAATATTTCATTTGTTGGTCTACTCTGTCAAAGAAATTCCTGACAAGCCAAAGATGTGGCTGAGGATTTTGGACTTCAGCATCTATCATTTGCCAGATAAGATACAGCAATTATATCTGATTTTGAATAGAATTTATAAGGATGGCAGTATTCATTCTTTAGGATATGAGTATATAGTCTCGGTTATGGATATTCATTTGGCTTTGCAAGTGCTAAAGGCAATTTCTCGACTTTCTGCAAATAAGTATAAAGACCCATTGAAGAAAATAACGGATGAAAAGTTTCTTGAACAAATTGCAGAACTTAAGGATAAATACAATGGTATACCCCATTATATATATAATGATGCCAAATTCTTGGAAGAAAGAGTAAGAAGGACATTAAAGAAATATATTGAGAAAGAGGAGGTTAATGATTACTTGGCAGATTGCAATTACCACGGAATAGAATTGGATTCTTCATTTTGGCTGTTATGGCATATAGAACGTTTCAATAAAAGTAAACCAACGCCAAACTTGCTTATGCCAAATTTCTTAAAGAAAGATTTGGATAAGGCTAATGTTGTTTCTCCATATTTTACTCAACTCCTTTTTAGTAGCATTTCTTATGTTCCTTTATCAAACTTTGGTAAACAAGATTTTTCAAAGTTGAAACTCGATAGATTGCAAAAGGAAAATTTACTTCTAAGTGTTTGGGGGCAGAAAGGAGAAACTAATGTTGTCAAAGGTTTTAAACTTCCAGAAAAGAAAATGTCGAGTCCTAATAACAAATTGTCCTTGCTACAATGGATTAGGGAAGTAAAAGAGATGGAAGGTAAAAAGAATGATGCATTAGGTAATGCTTTGTATTCAGAATATTGCGCTACTCTCATAATGAAGTCTGTCGTGAAGTATTTTTATGATAATATAGAATATCTAGAAGAAATCCATCTCCATCCTGCTTCGATATTGATAAGAAGAGAGGAGTGTTTGAAGCTAACAGATTGGGATAGTTGGCTTTCGAACCAAAAAGAAATTGAAATATCAGTAAAAGATTCCTTTCTGAATACAATGTATAGGTATCCGTCATTCTCGTCTAATGATTACTCTCCAATGATAGGAACAATATATGGCTTGGGTATCATTTTTCTACAATTATTGACGAAGGAATACTCTCTACCTTGGGTTTTCAATAGACCAGAATATGGCTACGAGTGGCAATCTGTGCTTTATCGTTTGTTGGAAAAAGGGAAGGTATCTTCTCACAACTACGATATTATTTCTGCTTGCTTGTCTTTGGAAAATAGAGAAACGATTAAGCTTAAAGGCATCTTGAATGGAGTTACTTGTGCTCAACAAGTTAATGATGCAAAAATTGAAACGCTTGAAGAACTTCTCAAAGAAATTGAAGCCTCGTTAGCTGAACTCAGAGAAAATCAAATATCCGTAGCGCACCATGAAACACGTCAACTTGTAATGATTAAAATCTAATGGAGAAGTTATTGAACATTGGTATTATACAAGCAATCGTGGATTCCAATTTGGCTTGGTCAGATACTCCACAAATGGATGTATATGAAGCTAATGCTATTTGGAGACAAATACAGGCGGCTTTTGCTTCGTTCCAAGAGATGTCTGACACAAAGAAACCTGATATTGTTGTCATACCAGAGTTGGCAGTAGCAACTTATTTTGAGTCTCGCATAAAAAGTTATGCTCAAAAGATAGGAGCCATTGTGGTTGCAGGATTGGATTTCAAGCAATACGATAATAACAGAGTTAGCAACAGAGCTATATTCTATGTACCTCGAGATTGGCCACATGGGAAGCAAGTTGGAAAAGTCAAAGCGACATCCTTCTATTTCGGGAAGCATTTTGCTTCACGAGAGGAAATGAAAATCATCAAGCAGGATTGGAACATGTCTTTTGTGCCATGCAACGAGTTCTATATCGTTGATTTGGCGGAATATGGGAAACTTGGAGTGTCTATCTGTGCAGACTTTTATGATATTGAGCGCTACGCAATTTACAAAGGTCGTATTCAGCACCTTCTGATTATAGCAAACAATAAGGACATTAAATCATTTTACTTCCTGGCAGAGGCCATATCACGATTGGTGTATTGTAATGTTGTGATATGTAACTCTGGACATTACGGAGGCTCCGTTTGTTTTACTCCTGCGAAACATGAATATCAACGTTACAGCTATAAGCACGAGGGACATGACCTATTTACCACACAAATAGTCTCTATACCTGTTGATGCTTTATGGAAGGCTCAATCGGAAGACATGGATGCCTTGAATGGATTCAAAAATCCACCACCTGGATATGAATACCATTACGAAAAATATGTTGAACAAGCTAAAGAAGAAAAGAAATGAGCTATAGATGGCAAGAAACGATAAAAATCCTTATTCCAGGATTTTACATTCTTTGTAGTATCTGTATGGGATATTTTTGCACACATTATCAGATAGATAAAGATATGTGTGAGAGTATAAGTAAAATCTCGGCCATATTGATTATGCTCATATTGTTGGGAGCTTTCATTGTAGGCTATATCAATGAGATAATCAGTGGAGGCATAGAATATATTCTTTATTGTTGTGGATTGCCACGTCCTTCACGGTTAGTATTAAACAAATCGTTCAAAAGGTTTTCCATAGAGAAAA
>ENA-ORSL01000506-ORSL01000506.1-human-gut-metagenome-genome-assembly--contig:-NODE-506-length-40701-cov-4.855459_pt1 | contig 40701 bp, 40 predicted proteins | sample MGYA00242190_ERZ509157 | MGnify/ENA primary metagenome ERZ509157 (study PRJEB26280, sample SAMEA2338664) | human gut metagenome | biome: human gut; feature: human-associated habitat; material: faeces... | reverse complement strand
TGGCGCAGCGCTGCGGCAGCTCCGTCGAGGTCAGCCATGCGGCAAGGCCCTGCGCCGTGCGGCGAACGGTGAACTCGTTCAAGCGGTTGGTGCCAAGCCCCATAATGCCGCGAATTCCCGCCGTGCCGAAGGCAAGCTCCGCACCGAAGGCGGATTTCAGCTCGTCGGCATCGTGCTCCGCCGCCGCAAGCCGTTCGCGGTCGCCGGCTGTGAGCGGCGCGGAATTCAGCCATTCATGATAGCGTTCCAAATAATCCATAATTACCTCCGTTTGAAAAACAGGTCAATTCCGAGAAGAACTGACCTGTTAAATATTGGTTAAATATCCTCGATGATCGGCGATTCGGTCTGCGCGGGCGCCTGACGCGTCTGCGGCGCGGTGATGGCGCGGAACTTGGAGCGGGAGTCGCGAATCTGCGACAGCGCCTCGGCGACCGCTTCCTCCGTGCGGCGGAGGGAGTCGTCCACATAGTCGTTCGTGACCTGCTTCAGCTCCTTGATCTTCTCCTGCGCGGCGCGGACCATCTCGTTGGCTTGCGTGCGGGCTTCCTGATAGACCGCTTCGTTCGAAACGAGCTGACGAGCCTGTGCCTGTGCGGACTTCAAAATGCCCTCTGCCTCGCGCTTTGCGCTGGTGACCAGCTCGTTGCGGGACTCGACGATGGTTTTTGCCTGCTTCAGCTCGCTGGGGAGCTTATTGGAGATCTCATCCAGCAGATCAAGCGCGCGCTCGCGCTCGACGGCGCACTTCTCGCCGCTGAAGGGAACATTCTTAGCGTCCTGGATCAACGCATATAAGGTGCCGATCAGTTCCTCAATGCCATGTTCGTTCATAGTAGTGCCTCCTGTTATTTTACTGTATTTCTGATTCTTTCATAAAACTCTCCCATAATCTCAGCGGGGAGAAAATCGCTCAGATCCGCGCCGTAATAGCCCATTTCCTTCACCGCGCTGGAGCTGAGGTACATAAACTGGTGCTCCGCGGTCAAAAACAGGGAATCCAAATTCGGATTCAGCTTACGGTTAATCATCGCCATCTGAAACTCTTTTTCGAAGTCCGAGCCGGCGCGAAGCCCCTTGATGATCGTACAGCAGCCGTGCGCCTCGGCGTACTCGGCAAGCAGCCCGTCATGACTGTCCACCGTCACGTTCGGGAGGCGGGCGGTAACGCGGCGCAGGTGTGCCTCGCGCTCCTCCAGCGTGAACAGCGGGTGCTTCTCGCAATTGACCATCACGCAGACGATCACGCGGTCAAACAGGCGTGCGGCACGCTCGATGATATTCAGATGCCCTTTCGTGATCGGGTCAAAGCTGCCCGGGTAAACCGCAATCTTCATTCCGTGTCCTTTTCGCGGCGGAAGAGGGCGATCGCCGTCTTGCCGTAAACATAGTCCTTCGAGCGCACCAGCCCGCAAAAATCATCGCCGAGCGGCTTATCTGCGGGGCGTTCCGATACAATTATACCACCTTCCGCCAAAATGTCAATTTCCGAGATGCGTTTTATTGCATTTTCCAAATATTTTTCTGCGTAAGGCGGGTCTAAAAAGATGATTCGGAAGCGTTTTGAGCACCCGTCGAGGTAACTCAGGTAATCCGCGCGGACGACCTGCGCTTTTTCGGCAAGATGCGTGCGGCGCAGATTCTCGCGCACGACCGCCAGCGCATCGGCACGCTCGTCCACGAAAACGGCATGACTCGCGCCGCGGCTGAGCGCCTCGATGCCGAGCTGACCGGAGCCGGCAAAGAGGTCAAGAACGTCCCCGACGATCTCATATTGAATGATGTTGAACAGCGCCTGCTTCACACGGTCCGCGGTCGGACGGGTCAGAAGCCCGTCGGGTGCCTTCAGATTTGTTCCGCGTGCCGTTCCGGTAATAACTCTCATGCTTTACTCCTGTGGGTGAAAATGGTCGTAAACCGCCCTTGCCGTCGGCAGCGGCAGTAAGGTCGCAAGCTGCTCCACGCTCGCCTCCCGTATTGCGCCGAGAGAGCCGAAGCGTTTGAGCAGCGCCATCCGCCGCTTCTCGCCGATTCCCTCAATCTCGTCCAGCTGCGAGCCTTTTACGCGCTTGCTGCGGAGGGTGCGGTGGTAGGTGATGGCAAAGCGGTGTGTCTCCTCCTGAATCCTGCCGATCAGGGCAAATACGGCGGGGACGGTTTGAATCCCGATCTCCGCGCCGTCAGGGGTGACCAGTGCGCGGGTGCGGTGGCGGTCGTCCTTGACCATGCCGAAAATCGGTACGGAAAGCCCTAACTCCGCCAGCGCCTGCGCCACGGTCTGCGCGTGCACCACGCCGCCGTCGATCAGCAGCGCATCCGGACGCTCGTCAAACCCCTTGTCTCCGTCGAGATAGTGCCGAAAGCGGCGGGTCAGCACCTGCCGCATGGAAGCGTAATCGTCCTGATCGTCCATATTTTCGAGCTTAAAGCGCTTGTAATCGCTCTTTTTCGGCTTGCCGTCCGCAAAAACCACCATGGAGGCAACGATGTCCGTGCCCGCAATGTTGGAAATGTCGTATGCCTCCAAGCGGCGCGGCGCTTCGGGAAGGCAAAGCATCGTGCCGAGCAGCGACAGCGTTCCGCTGATCCGTTCGGCGGCGGAGGTGGCGCGTTCGGCTTCCTCGCGGGCATTCTTGTTCGCAAGCTCGATCAGCTTGCGGCTGTTTCCGCGCTGTGGGGTAAAAATGCGGACCTGCCGATTCAGCTTTTCCAGCAGGAGCTGCGCAAACAGCTCCGCGTCGTCGATCGCGCACGGAAGCAAGATCCGCTTCGGTGCCGCGCCGCGCCGCAGGTAATACTGCTTCAAAAGCGACGAGATCGCCTCGCCCTCGTCCTCGGGAAGATTCAGAAGCTCGTAGTCCTTGTCCATCAGGTTGCCACGGACAAAATGCAGCACCGCAAAGCAGGACTTTGCCTCCGTCGAGTACCAGCCGATCACGTCGGTATCCGCCATCGTCGCGGCGGTGACGAGCTGGCGCTGGGACAGCAGCTCGATTGCATTAACGCGGTCGCGAAGCTGCGCAGCCTGTTCAAATTCCAGCCGCTCCGCTGCCTGCTCCATCTGTGTCCTAAGCGTGCGGGACAGCTCCTTGTGCTTTCCCTGCAGGAGCGCAACACCCTGGTCGATCAGCCGTCGATACTCCCCCTGCGTTTTTTCGGGACGGCACCAGCCGTCGCAGAGATTCATCTGTAGGTTCAGGCAGGGACGCTCCTTACCGATTTCTCGCGGGAATTTCCTTCCGCAGCGCGGCAGCCGAAGCGCCGTGCGGATGGTGCGGATCACCTGCTGCGTCCGACCGCGCCCGCCGTAGGGTCCGAAATACAGCGCACCGTCGTCAACCGCACGGCTTGCCAGCGTGAACTCGGGATACGGCTCACGCAGGTCAATGCGCAGGTACGGATAGCCCTTGTCGTCCTTGAGCAGGATATTATATTTCGGCATATAGTGCTTGATGAGCGAGCACTCCAGCACCAGCGCCTCAAATTCGGTCGCCGCCGTGATCGTCTCAAAGTGATCGACCTGCGAGACCATGCGGCGGGTCTTGGCGTTATGCGACGCGGTATCCTGAAAATACTGCGAAACGCGATTTTTCAGTTTTTTCGCCTTGCCGACATAGATCACCGTGTCGGCGACATCCTTCATCAGATAGACGCCCGGCTCATAGGGCAGCGACAGCGCCGCCGTCTTTAATTCCTCGCGTGTCATAAGCCTCACCCGTTCAAAGTGTCATACCAGAATCTGTATCAGCGTGAAAAAGCTGTCCCAAACGCGGGCGTTTGGGACAGCAGCGTTTCAGGAAACGATTCAGTATACGTCCTTCACAAGCATTGCGGCAAGGGACTTGACCGCAGCTTCCTCGTCGGGTCCTTCGGCGATGAGGCTGATCTCCGTACCGGTGGTAATCCCCATGGAGAGGACACCGAGCAGACTCTTGGCATTGATCTTGCGGTCGTCCGCTTCAATCCAAATGCTCGAACGGAATTCGTTCGCCTTCTGAATGAAATATGTTGCCTGCTTGTTATGCAGTCCCGATTCACACGTTACAACGGTTTTTTCTGTGTACACGATTGTCACTCCTTCGGTTTCGCTGTCGATTGCGAAATACTATATGATAATATACGCAAGAATACGCGGTTTGTCAACCGATTTCCGAATTTTTGCTATGCAAAGGCACAATAAAAAATGTAAATGTGCCGTTATCTCGCTTAGGCAAGCTCCGCGATGGTAACGCCGTCCTCTCCCTCGCCGTAAACGCCGAGACGGTAGCGCTTGACGGCGCGGTTGTGCTTGAGCTCGTCCTGCACGGCCTTCCGCAGCACGCCGGAGCCCTTGCCGTGAATGATGCGCACCTGCGAGAGGTTAGCGAGCATCGCCCCGTCGAGGAAGTTCGACAGCACGGCGACCGCCTCCCCTGCCGTCATGCCGCGCAGGTCCAGCTCCGTCGGCGCGGGACGGTTGCGGAATTCGCGGGCGGCGCGTTCGACGATCTTCTTCGTCTGCTGCTGCGCGTCCTCGATGAGGTATACCTCGTCGGGCTTTGCCGTGACCTTCATAATGCCCGCCTGCAGCTGATAGCTGCCGTCGGCGTTGATTGCCAGCACGGACGCCCTCGTTCCGAAGCGCAGCAGCTCCACCGTATCGCCGACCTTGATCGCGCGGGTGGGTGCGGGACGTTCGGGCGTGGCTTCCTTGCCGATGATGGCATCCTCCGTCTCGTTGAGCTTGCGGCGAAGCTCGGTCTGCTTGGCGTTGATGCCCTGCGTGTCGGCGCTGTCTTTGAGCTGCTTTCGAAGCTGCTTCAGCTCCTCGGCGACCTCGTTGGCATTGCGCCGCGCCTGATCGACGATCGCCTGCGCCTCGGCTCTGGCGGTTCGCATCGCCTTTTCCCGCTCGCGCTTGATCTCGTCGTAATATGCCTCGGATTTCGACTTCATCTGCTCGGTTTCGAGCTTTAAGCGCTCTGCCTCAAGCTTTGCCTGCTCCATCTGCTGCCGCTGCTGCTCCAGCTGATTGAGGACATCCTCAAAATTCTTGTCGTTTTCGTTGACCAGACTTTTTGCCTTGTCAACGATCACGTCGGACAGCCCGAGGCGCTTGGAGATCGCAAAGGCATTGGACTTCCCGGGAATACCGATCAGCAGGCGGTAGGTCGGGCGCAGCGTCTCCACGTCAAATTCGCACGAGGCGTTCATTACTCCGTTCGTTCGCATGGCGTAGAGCTTCAGCTCGGCGTAGTGCGTCGTTGCGGCGACGCGGCTGCCGCACTGACGGCAAAATTCAATCAGCGCCGTTGCCAGCGCAGCGCCCTCGGCGGGGTCGGTTCCCGCCCCCAGCTCGTCAAAGAGCACCAATGTCTCACTGTCACACTGCCCGACGATCTCGACGATGTTCTTCATATGCGCCGAGAAGGTGGAAAGTGACTGCTCGATCGACTGCTCATCGCCGATGTCCGCCAGCACGCGCGGGAAAACCGAGACGACGCTGCCGTGGTCGGCGGGAATATGCAGACCGCACTCCGCCATCAGCGTCAGCAAGCCCAGCGTTTTCAGCGTGACGGTCTTTCCACCCGTGTTCGGTCCTGTGATAATGAGCGTATCAAAATCCGCGCCAAGCCGTACCGTGATCGGAACGACCGATTTTTTGTCGATCAGCGGATGCCGCGCACGAATCAGCTCGATGCGCGCATCGGTGCGGACCTCCGGCTCCATTGCCTCAAGCTTATGCGAATACCGCGCCTTTGCAAACACGACGTCCAGCGTCACAAGCATTTCATAGCTGCTGCAAATCCCCTCGCGGAAGGATGCCGCCTCCGCCGAAAGCTCGGCAAGGATCCGTTCGATCTCCTTCTTCTCGCGGATCAGCAGCTCCCGCAGCGCGTTATTCGCGTTGACCGCCGACATCGGCTCGATAAAGAACGTGCTGCCCGTGGAGGAGACGTCATGCACCAGCCCCGGTATCTCGCTTTTGTATTCGCTCTTGACGGGTACGACATAACGGTCGCCGCGCAGCGTGATGATCGGGTCGCGGAGATATTTGGAATACGACGGCGAGGAAATGATCTTTTGCAGCGATTCCTTCACCTTTGCGCTCTGAATACGCATGTGACGGCGAATATCGGCAAGCTCACCGCTCGCAGCGTCGGCGATCTCCTCCTCGGAGAGGATGGAATTCGAAATTTTTTCCTCCAAATAGCGGTTAGGCGAAAGCTCTTGAAAATAGACGTCCAGCACCGTTTGGGTATAATCGCCGTTATAGTATGCCTTCGCCGTGCGGATGCACTTCAAAACGGCGGCAATGCGCAGAAGCTCTGTCGGATTCAGACAGCCGCCGCGATCCGCACGCTCCAGCGACGGCGCGATCTCCGTCAGACCGAAGAAGGACGGCGAGCCCTTGAGTGAAATAAGGCGGCAGGCGGCGCTCGTCTGCCCCAAGGCAAGACGAATGTCGTCCGCGTCCGTCATGGGTTGAAGCGCGAGGCAGCGCTCCTTGCCCGCTGCGCTCTGTGCGCAGTCGGCAAGCTGTGCGAGCACCGCGTCCAGCTCCAGCTTTTTCAGTGATTTTTCATATAATTCCGTCATGGCTTTTCCTCTAATGCTGATTCTTGATTAAAATATTTCATCAAGAATCCCATGTGCTACGCACACTCGCATCGTGCGAACGCACGATGCGCCGTCTCATGCAGAATCTGACGCACCTTTGGCGCTATAAAAAGCTTTTCGAGCTTTTTAACAGATTCTATTATAAAAACAGAGATTTGTAAAGATCGAGTGTATAAAACCCGCGCTCCAAACGCATGGTAAGGTAGCTTTCCGCAATATCATTCAGCTCGCGCAGCGAGCGGTCGGAAATCTTGAAGGAGAACAGGCGCTTCGGGTCGCCCGCTGCGATAAACCGCATGGCAGCCAGTGTCCCCGCGCCAACGGGCATCCGAATCCCCTCCGATTCCGCACTTTGGCAGCCCGAGCACTGCAATACGCCCTGCGAAATATTGAAGCGGTCGCTATCCTCCCGTCCGCAGACGGCACAGCCGCGCAGATCGGGCAAAAAGCCGGAAATGCAGGCAAGCCGCAGCTCAAAGACCGCCTTTACCAATTTCTGCGGGCGCTTGAGCTTCGCCAGCGCATAAAGCGCGTTGAGCAGGAGCGAGAGCAGCTCCGACATCTCGTCCCCCTCCTGCGCCACGGTATCCGTCAGCTGCACAAAATAGGACGCAAGCGACAGCAGCTCAATATCCTGCCGCAGCTCGGGAAACATCTCCTGCGTGACTGCCTCGGTAATGACGCAGCGCTCGTGCGTTTCCAGCACGGTAAATTCCGAATAGGCAAAAAGCTGGCACGCGGATTTCAGACGGCTTCTCCCGCTCTTGACCCCGCGGGCGCGAAAGGTGCGCTTGCCGAGGTCGCGCGTCAGCACGGTCAGGAGCTTGTCGCTGTCCTTATATTCCGTTTCGCGCAGGACAATGCCGTTGGTTTTGATGTACATAGGTCCCCTTCTCGGCGGGCAGCCTTATTTCCGCTGCCCTGCCGCCGTTTTCCCTCCGCGCCGATAGAGCAGATATGCCTCCGGTGCGCCGGTGTCCAAAAACAGCTCCCAAAACGCTTCGTTCTTCATTGTTCCGCCCTCCGTTCATCGGTCATAGCGTTTGGAGGAACGGAGAAAAAATCCGATGTAAAAATTGGCGAAGCTTATTGATACCCGAAATTGCGGATCAAAAAATCGCTGTCGCGCCAATTCTCCTTGACCTTGACCCACGTCTGCAAAAAGACCTTCGTGCCCATAAAGCGTTCACAGTCCTCGCGGGCGGCGGTGCTGATCTTTTTCAGCATGACGCCGTTTTTGCCGATGATGATTCCCTTGTGGCTTGCCTTTTCGCAGTAGATCGTCGCATCCACATCGATCACGCCGTTATCCCGCTCGGAAAACTTCGTGATCTCAACGGCAGTTCCGTGCGGAATTTCACGGTCGAGGTTCCACAGGAGCTTTTCGCGGATGATCTCGGCGATCACCTGCCGCTCCGGCTGGTCGGAGGTCATGTCCTCGGGGAAGAAGAATGGGCTGTCCGACGCGTATTTTTCGCACTCGGCAAGCAGCGTCTGCACACCGTCGCCGAACTTCGCCGCAATGGGGATCACGGCGTCAAACGGATAGGCGGCGGAATATGCCGCGATAACGGCGAGCAGCTCGTCCTTGTCCTCAACGGTATCGATCTTGTTAATGACGAGGATAGCGGGAATTTTGCTTTCCCTGATCTGCGCGATAAGCGCCTCCTCCTGCGGTCCGATGTTGGCGATCGGCTCCACGATCAGCAGGATCACGTCCACATCGGCAACCGATTCCTTCACGACGTTTACCATATAGTCGCCGAGCTTGGTGCGCGGCTTGTGGAAGCCGGGGGTGTCGATGAACACAAGCTGCGTATCCCCGCGCGTCACAACGCCGCAGATACGGTTGCGGGTCGTCTGCGGCTTATGCGAGACAATGGCGATCTTCTCGCCGACAAGGTGGTTGACCAGCGTCGATTTCCCGACGTTCGGACGTCCGGCAATGGTAATCATTGCAGATTTCTTGCTCATTTCATTTCTCCCAAGTAAAATTCAAAGTACATTTGGTCCTCGGCTTTTCGGGCGTGCCCGCCGTCGATCAAGCCGACGACGCCGCCCCTTGCGCGGTAAAAGCCCTGAGCCTTCGGATTATGAATATTGCAGCCGCAGAAGAATTTGTCCAGCCCGCGCACGCGGCAGACCTCGCGCATCCACGCAAACACCCGCTTGCCGAGCCCTCTGCCCTGATAGGGCGGCAGAATGTAGAGAGAATTCAGGCAAAGCGTAAAATCCTTATAAAGCCCGTTCGGGAAGGCGCCGTAGTAAAAATACCCCGCGCAGCTTTCGCCGTCCATCATCAGAAAGACCGTCTGCCCGGCAATGCGTTTGGCATCCTTTCGGCGCTGCCCCTCGTAATCGAACCGATCGATCAGCTCATCCTCATAAATCCCGCGGTAGGTCGCGTCCCACGCCGAGCGGCGCGTCTCGGACAGGAGCGGAATATCCGCCTCGATTGCTCTGCGAAATACGATCATCTCTGTAACCCCAGCTTTGCGGCAATGATCTCCTCGCGGGTGCGCATTTGCCGCTTCATTTCTCCCTCATCCATGTGGTCGTAGCCCAGCAGGTGGAGAATCGAATGGATGGTCAGATAGCCGACCTCGCGCTTGAGCGTGTTGCCGAAGCGCTTTGCCTGATCCCTCGCGCGCTCGATCGAGATGCACATATCCCCGAGGGGCAGCAGCCCCGTCTGCGGGTCGGTCAGGTCGGAAACGTCCTGCGGAAACTCCCCCGCCGTAAATTGAAACATCGGAAACGAAAGAACATCGGTCTCGCGGTCGATATTGCGCGCAGCGCTGTTGATCGCACGGATGCCTGCGTCGTCCGTCACGAGAACGTTAATCTCGCACGGAACATGGACTCCCTGCTCCGCCAGCGCAGCGTTGATACAACGGTGCAGATGGATGGTCAGCGCGGGGCTGCGCTCGCGCTTGTCGGAATAGCGGACGTAAATTTGATGCTTCATTTTTCGGTCTTCCTTCTGTAAACCTTTTTCTGTGCGGGAAGCTGCTTTTTCTCGCCGCTTTCATAAGCTGCAATGATCTTCTGAACCAGCGCATGACGCACCACGTCGCTGGCAGTCAGACGGCAGATGGCAATGTCGGGGATGTTCTCCAAAATCCGAACGGCATCCTTCAAGCCGCTGGTCTTATCGGAGGGCAGGTCGATCTGTGTAATGTCGCCGGTAATGACGATTTTTGAACCGAAGCCGAGACGCGTCAGGAACATTTTCATCTGCTCGCGGGTCGTATTCTGCGCCTCATCGAGGATGATAAAGCTGTCGTCGAGCGTTCTGCCGCGCATATAAGCCAGCGGCGCGACCTCAATGTTTCCGCGCTCCAAATATTTTTGATAGGTCTCCGCGCCGAGCATATCATACAGCGCGTCATACAGCGGGCGCAGATACGGATCGACCTTGTTCTGCAAATCGCCGGGCAGGAAGCCGAGGCGCTCTCCCGCCTCCACCGCAGGTCGTGTCAGGATGATGCGGTTGACCGTTTTTTCGCGGAACGCCGCAACTGCCGCCGCGACCGCAAGATACGTCTTGCCCGTACCCGCAGGTCCGACGCCGATGGTAACGGTATTTTTTCGGATCGCCTTCATATAGCGCTGCTGACCGAGGGTTTTCGCCTTGACCGGACGCCCCTTCGCGGTAATACAGACGACATCCTTCGCCATTTCGCCGATCTTGTCATCGTTGCCGGAGGATACGAGGTCGATCAGATAGCGGACCTTCTGCTCGTCGATCGTCTCGCCCTTTGCCGCAAGGGTCAGAAGCCCCTCAATCGCGCGGGCGCCCTTATCCGCCGCCTCCTCGTCGCCGCTCACCTTCAGCTCGGTGCCGCGATTGGTGATCTTTACGCCGTAGGTCTGCTCGATGCGCTTGATATTTTCGTCGAACGAGCCGAATACATTGATGATCTGCTCGATGCGTTCGGCATTGATAATTCTCTCACTCATGGGGTTCTCCTTCGTAAATTGCGTTTATCGGGGACAGCCGCGCCAGCATTTCGTTGCAGGTACATTCGCATTGCAGCACGGCAAGCTCCCCGCTGATTTCCAGCCGATAGCTCGCGTCCTCAACGCGTCCCGCCAGCATTCCCGCCTCCGTCATGCGCAAAAACGCCTGCGTCAGCTCGTTTTGCACGGTGTCCCGCCGCTTTGGGACGGAATATGTCTCGTATTCGCGGAAAATTTCCGTTTCCAGCCGCACGGGAAAGGTATAACCCGAGAGGGTCACTTCCTTCACGTCTATCATTTTATCACAAGTTGCCACCGGAATTCCACTGTTTCCGCATAAATTTATTCTTTTTCTTCCGACGACGAGGGTCACACGCTTCCATTGGCATCCCGTATAGCGTTTTTCCTGCCGTACCGACGGAGTGACGAGGGTCTGCGAGCGCCATGTCTGCCCGTAGATTTCCCCCTGCGCGCAGACCGTGCGGAGGTATAACCCGTAATCCTCCACGCCCGAGACGAGCGTCTGCCCCGCGTGTACCGTGTCGCCGACGGCACACAGACGCATCCCCTCCAAGACCGATACCTCTGTCAGCACGCCGTCGCGCACGGCGATCAGGTTCGCTGCGGGATAGGGCGGCAGCGCGGAGGGCGTCTCCTGCCGCTCCGTCACCAGCACGCAGAGCTTACCGCCCGAGCGGTTGACCGCTGCCCATGAAAGCTGCGGAAGGAGATTCAGAAGCTCGTGGCGCACCTCTTTGTATGCAATGTCGTCCGTCCGCGTGCCGCAGCGGATCCCCAGCTCCTCCAAGGCGCGGCGGACCGTCTCGGGGTGTACCGTCTCGCAGCCGTCGATCTCGATCGTCCAAACGAACGATTGCAGGAAAAACAGCAAAAACAGCGAAAGCGCCATGCCGAACAGCAGCACGGGTCGCCGCAGCGCCCGAAACAGCGTCTGCTTCAAGCCGTGCTGCCAAAGACATTCGACCGTGCAGAAGGTCCGCAAGCCCAGCCGTTCCGCCTTGGACAGCTCACGCGGTCGGACGCTGACGCAGTAATGCAGCGCATCCTCGCGACAGATTTCCCAAAATTCCAGCCCCTCGCCGTTGAACGCATTGAGGCAGTCCTGCGGAACGGCGCCCGTAATGCGCAAACGCGCCTCTCCCCGTAAAAATTGCAGCCACCCCATCATTCCAGCTCCACCGAAAACACCGTGCCGCGCACTTCAACGCGCCGCCGCGTCATTCGCGCGATCGTCAGACAGGCTCCGCGAACGCTGATACTGCCGTGCCGAACGGCAATGCGCACCAGCTCCGGCGTATACTCCACAATGCCGCAGTGGTTCTCCACGCACGCCAGGTGTTTCCCGTGCAGCTCCGCCAGCGGCACATTCGACAGCGCCTCCGCGGGCAGGTCGAGCCGCTCGCTGACCGATTTATGTTCCCGTTTCATTCTATCACCCGAGGTATTCTATGCGCAATTATCGCCGACCTTGCGCATATATTCCGACGGGTGATCGTTTGTGAAAGGAATCCTTTTTCCGATTTCGGTGCTGCTCGGCGGCATGGTGCTGCTGCTCCTGTTTCCGCAGGCGGCGTCGGGCGGCGTGGTCGAGGGGCTGCGGCTGTGCGGGACCTCACTGCTGCCGGCGCTGTTTCCGTTCTTCGTCCTGACGCGGTTCTGTTCCTCGCTCGCGGTATACTCGGCAGGACCGCGCACGGAGACTCTGATGCGGCGGCAGTTCGGACTGAGTGGGTCATGTCTCGCACCGTTGGCGCTGAGCTTCGTCGGCGGCTATCCTGTCGGAGTCAGCGCCGTCTGCGACCTTTACCGCAGCGGGCGCCTGACAAGGCAGGATGCCGAACGCTGCCTCGTTATATGCAACAACTCGGGTCCCGCGTTTTTCATCGCCGTGCTCGGCAACGGAATCTTCGGCAGTGCAGCCGTGGGGCTGCGCCTCTATGCCGTTCATGTCGTCACGGCGCTTCTCTGCGCAAGGTGCTTTGCCCTCCCCGACGCGCCGAATCCCCGCGTGCGCAGGCTGCCGCAGGAGCGCCCTTCGATCGCCCGCGCCTTTTCCGACGCAATCGGCGGTGCCTGCGCTGCGTCGCTTCAAATCAGCGCCACGGTCATTCTGTTTTCCGTTATCCTGTCGCTCCTGCGCCTGCTGCCCTTCGCCGCACGGATCACGCCGTTTCTCGGGCTGCTGGAGCTGACGAGCGGGGTCATGCAGCTTTCGGGCAGCCCCTTCTCCCTGATCGCTGCGGCATTTTATATGGGTTGGGGCGGGCTGTGTGTCCATTTGCAGGCTATGGCACTTTGGGGCAATCTGCATCCGCGCGGATATTTGACGGAAAAGCTCCTGCACGGGCTGCTTTCCGCGATTTTTGTCCCTGTTTGGCAGCAGCCCGGCGTATTCTCCGTCACTGCGGCTGCCGCGCTTTGCCTCCTGTGCATCATTTTTCCGTCCTTCCGCAAAAATCGTGGTGGAAATCTTCGAAAAAGTACGCTATAATGCTCTTGAGGTGAACGAAATGCTGTTCAGAAAAGATATGGAACGCTCCTGCTCGTACTGCGTCCACGCGGCGCGGTTTAACGAGGATTCGTGTATTTGCGAGCGCAAGGGCATTGTTTCGTGCAGCGACGCCTGCCGTCGCTTCCGCTATGACCCGCTCAAGCGTGTCCCCTCCCGTCGGAAGCCCGCGGATTTTTCACAATACGACAACGTCGATTTTTCGCTCTGACCGCCGCAACCTCCGGTTGAGTTTTGTTGCCGACGGAGTGCTGTTATTTTTCCGCGCTTCATGGTATCGTCTTATCGGAAGGAGGATGAACCGTTATGGACATCGGAAAGAAAATCAAACAGCTTCGCACGGCGAAGGGACTTACGCAGGAGGCGCTTGCGACGGAGCTGTCGGTCACGCCGCAAGCCGTTTCCAAATGGGAATGTGACCTCACTGCGCCGGATATTCAGCTTCTCCCTAAGCTCTCCGTTCTGTTCGGGGTGACGATCGACGAGCTGTTCTGCCTGACGGACGAGGACGAGCTGGACCGTATTCAGAACATGATTTGGGACGAGCAGCTTCTCCCGCAGGCGGAGCTGGAGCGGGCGCAGCGCTTTCTGACGGCGAAGATCGGCGCCGAGTATCAAACCGCGCGGTGCTATTGTCTGCTGGCGCAGCTGCATAACCATCAAGCCCGCCAACACCGCAGGATCGCAGCCGAGCACGCAAAGAAATCGCTTGCCCTTGCGCCCGAGGTGAAGGACGCGCACAGCGAGCTTTGCGAGGCGATGGGCGGTAAAATGCCCGACTGGTGTGCGCGCAACCATTTCAAGCTGATCGCCTATTATCGCGAATTTGTCAGGAAAAACCCCGACTATGCGCGCGGGTATCTTTGGCTGCTGGACAATCTGATTGACGACCGCCGCCTCGGCGAAGCCGCCGAATACCTTGACCGCATGGCGCGGCTCGACAGCAGCTATCGCGTCCCGCTCTACCGCAGCATGATTCTCGACGCCGAGGGAAAATCGGAGCAAGCCGAGGACTGCCGCAGAAAAATGGAGCGGGATTTTCCGAACGACTGGCTTGTCAGCCTGTCGCTGGGAGACGTCGCGGCGGACCGTCAGCGGTATGATGAGGCGATCGCCTATTACCGTAAAGCGCTGAAGCAGCAGAAAGCGCCGCGATATACGGACGCCTGTGAATCCATTGCGCAGATATGCGAGATTCGCGGCGATTTCGGCGGCGCGATCGCCGCTTACGAGGAGGAGCTGGAGCTGTTCCGCACGGAATGGGGCTTCTCGGAGGGCGAGACGGCGGACGAAATCCGCCGCGAGATCGAACGGCTGAAAAAGCTACTGTAACCGCATAAAAGCAGCGTCCCGATCGCGGGACGCTGCTTCAGACTGTCAAAAAAGTCCGTAATCGTCAAAATCGGTTAACAATTTATGGGGTTTTGTTCTCTGCGTTTTGATTTGCAAAAACGGAGAATTCCGAACTTTATAGTCAAAAACAGGCTTGCTTCGCAAGGATTTTGACTTACTGCGCAACTCACGCCCTACCGTACCTATGTACGCCGACGGGTGTGAGTTGCTTGTCTTCCGAACTTTTTCGCAGTCTGTCAGCGTGCCGAAAAGGGTTTTTCGACACGCTGAAGCAGCGTCCCGATCGCGGGACGCTGCTTTTTTATGCTCTTGAACACTTTTTGATGTAATTCCAACTGTCGCGGCACATCTCGTCCGTTGTTTTTTCCGCCCGCCAGCCGAGCAGCCGCTCCGCCTTTGACGCGTCCGCCCAACAGCGCGGAAGGTCACCCGCACGGCGCGGACCGATCACATACGGCACCTCAACTCCGTTTACGCGGGAAAAAGCGCGGACCAGCTCCAGCACGCTCGTGCCGCGTCCCGTGCCGAGATTGAAGGCTTCCGCACCTGCCGCCGTATACTTCAGCGCCGCCAAATGCCCCCGTGCCAGATCGACCACATGGATATAGTCGCGCACACAGGTGCCGTCCTCCGTGTCGTAGTCGTCGCCGAACACCGTCAGCCGCGGAAGCTGCCCCGCAGCAACGCGGGCGATATAGGGCATCAGGTTGTTCGGGATACCTTGCGGGTCGTCCCCCAAAAGTCCGGACGGATGCGCACCGATCGGATTGAAATAGCGCAGCAGAACCGCCGAGAAATCCGCCTCCGCCGTACAGACATCCCGCAGCATCTGCTCGATCATCACCTTCGTCCAGCCGTAGGGATTCGTGGCGAAATACGTCGGCTGCTCCTCGCGGTACGGCACAGGATTTTCCGGTCCGTAGACCGTCGCGGAGGAGGAGAAAACAAAGCGCTTGCAGCCGTGCACCCGCATTACCTCCAGCAGGGTCAGCGCGGTATCCAAATTGTTGCGGTAGTACGTCAGCGGAATGCGGCAGCTCTCGCCCACCGCCTTGAAGCCCGCAAAATGGATCACGGCATCCACCCGATGCGCGGAAAACACCTGCTCTGTCGCCGAACGGTCCGCAACGTTGATCCGATAAAAGATCGGACGCATTCCGGTGATTTCCTCAATGCGGTCCAATACATCGGGCGCGGCGTTGGAAAGGTCGTCCGCGATGATCGGCGTATGACCCGCCGCGATCAGCTCAACGCAGGTGTGACTTCCGATAAAGCCCAACCCGCCCGAAACAAATACATTCATTCCGTTACCTCGCCGATCGGTCTGAAAAACGGGCATCTGCCCTCGCGAACGGTAACGATGTGGTACAGCTCGTCCTCGTCCAAGTCCTGCAAGCAGTAATATTCATCCTCGATCTCATCATAATCGTAATACACACAATTTTCGCAGTCCGGCATCAGCGAAACACCTCCCCATTTGCGTCGTAGACCTCAACGCGGCGGCATTTTGCAAAATCGGGGCGGCAGCTCGGCAAGTAACGCTCTACAGCAGAAACGAGCAGCATGGGATTCAGCGACGGGTTCTGTGCGGAGACAGTGCAGCGAAGCATCAGCTCCCGCTCGCGTTCGAACAGCGCAAACCGTCGCAGCAGCGGACGAATATCCGTCTCCTCCATGCCGCGTTTTGTCCGCTTCTCAACAAGAAGTGTCGGCGAAGCAAGCAGCTGCATGATTTTTTCCGCCGCATCGGACGGAACGCCGCCGTCATAGCACAACGTCAGCTCCGCCTCTAACAGCGCCAGCTCCTTCGCCTTTCTCGGGCTGTCGTAAACGGAGCGCACACGCACGCCCGACGGCAGCACGGCGTTCATCTGCTCCGCCGTAAGGGAAAGCGCCTCATCCAACTCATATTCCATGATCTCACAGCCGCTCTCCACGCCGACGCTGAGCGGCAGCAGCATGGAGACATAGGCGTGCGGCGTGTAGCCCTGTGAATGGTGCAGGAGGACGCCCGCACGTCGGAACGCCCGCTGCATCAGCCGCATGGTGTCCAAGTGGGACATCCAAATTGCCGTCCCGCTCTTTTCAAACAGCATTCTATGCATCGCAGCAGCCCCCTTCCAGCAGGCAGCTTGCGCCGCAGCCGCTGCATTTTGTCCTGCAATCGGGCGTCGTCTCGCTGCGATAGGCGCGTTCGCGCTCGCGCTTGAGGAAGTCCTCGGTAACGCCGTCGGAAATAACGTCCCACGGCAGCAGCTCCGATTCCTCGTGTAAGCGTTCGGGTCGATCCCGCAGGCATCGAAGCTGTCAAGCCACGTCTGATACTTGAAATACTCATCCCAGCCGTCCAGCCGAGCGCCGCGTCGGACCGCTTCCTCCAAAACCGCGCCGAGCCGACGGTCGCCCCGCGCCAAAACCGCCTCAAGACGGCTCAGGTCGGCGGCGTGCCAGTTGTATTCGATGCTCTTGGACGGCATATTGTCCTTCAGCAGCCGCTGCCGCCGCAGATATTCCTCCGGCGTGATCTGCTTTTCCCACTGGAAGGGCGTAAAGGGCTTCGGAACAAAATACGCCGTCGCAACATGGATTCGGACGCCGCGCTTTTTATTTGTCGCGTGCTCGCGCCAGCATCTGAGAATTTTATACACCAGCTCCGCAATGCCCAGCACATCCTCGTCCGTCTCCGTCGGCAGACCGAGCATGAAATACAGCTTGACATTGTTCCAGCCGCCCTCGAAGGCGATCGCGCAGGTTTGCAGGATCTCCTCCTCGGTAACGTTCTTGTTGATCGCGTCGCGCAGGCGCTGCGTTCCCGCCTCGGGTGCAAAGGTCAGTCCGCTCTTTCGCACCTGTTGGAGCTTGAGCATCAGCTCGCGGGAGAAATTGTCCGCGCGGAGCGACGGCAGAGACAGATTGATCTTTCGCGGCGTGCAGTAGTCCTGCATCCGCTCCGCCAGCTCGGGCAGCCACTTATAGTCCGAGGTGGACAGGCTGGAGAGCGTGATCTCGTGACAGCCCGAATTCTCCAGCGACTCGACCGACTGCCGATACAGCACCTGCGGCGAACGCGGACGGACGGGGCGATAGGTAAAGCCCGCCGGACAGAAGCGGCAGCCGCGGATACAGCCGCGCATGACCTCCAAATTGGAGCGATCATGGACGATCTCCGTATTCGGAACGATAATATCCGTCGGGTAGAGCGCGTCGTCAAGGCTTTGAACGATGCGCTTTTTGACCTTACGGGGCGCACCGTCCCTTGCAACGATCTCCGCCAGTGTGCCGTCGGGATTGTAGCGGTGCTCGTAAAGCGACGGGACATAGACGCCCTCGATCCTTGCGACCTCGCGTAAAAATTCCTCGCGCGTCCGATTTTCGCGCTTTGCGCGTCGGTAAAGCTCCAAAATCTCGGGCGTCATTTCCTCGCCCTCGCCGATCGAGAAGAAGTCGATAAAGTCCGCCAGCGGCTCGGGATTGTACATGCACGCGCCGCCCGCAAAGACCATATGCTCCAAGCCATTCCGCTCCGCAGCACGGAGCGGAATGTTGCCTAAACGGAGCATATTCAGAAGATTTGTGTAGCTCATCTCGTAGCCGACGGTAAAGGCGATCATGTCAAATTGCTCGAGCGGGTCGCCGCTTTCCAGCGCGTACAACGGAATGTTGTGCTCCCGCATTGCCGCCTCCATGTCACCCCACGGCGCAAACACCCGTTCGCACCACACGCCCTCCATGCGGTTCATTACCGCGTAGAGAATGCGCATACCGAGGTTCGACATTCCGATCTCATAGGTGTCGGGAAAGCAGAAGGCGACGCGCAGATCGACCTCATTTTTATTTTTGATTGTTTGATGATATTCCCCGCCGACGTAACGTGCAGGCTTCTGCACCGTCGGCAGGATCCGTTCCAGTTCTTTCAGCATTTTCCCTCAACCAAACTCAGCAGATATTGTCCGTACTCCGTCATTTTCAGCTCCTGTCCGATGGCGCGTACCTGCTGCGCGGAGATAAAGCCCTTTTGCCACGCGACCTCCTCGGGACAGGCGATATAAAGCCCCTGCCGCGACTGCACCGCTTCGACATACTGCGCCGCGTTCAGCATTCCCTCGGGCGTACCGGTATCCAGCCACGCCATCCCGCGCTCCATCAGCTCCACGTGGAGCTTGCCGCGCTTGAGATACGCCTCGTTCAGCGCCGTGATCTCCAACTCGCCGCGTGCCGACGGGGTAAGCGTTTTTGCCAGCTCCGCCGCGTCGCCGTCGTAGAAATACAGCCCGGGAACCGCGTATTTGGACTTCGGCTGCTTCGGCTTTTCCTCGATCGACAGCACGTTGTGATTCTCGTCAAATTCGACCACGCCGTAGGCAGTCGGGTCCTTTACGGGATAGCCGAAAATCGTCGCGCCCTCTTTCCGCTGTGAGGCGATATGCAGAAGGTCATCCAAATCGGAGCCGTAGAAAAGGTTGTCCCCCAAAATCAGGCAGCACGGCTCGCCGCCGATAAAGTCCTCCGCGATCAAAAACGCGTCGGCAATGCCGCGGGCGACATACTGCACCCCGTAGGTGATCTTCACGCCGAAGCCGCTGCCGTCCCCGAGCAGGCGCTTGTATGCCTCCACGTCGGGCGGCGCCGTGATGAGCATGATCTCGTCACAGCCGGACATCAGCAAAACGGTCAGCGGATAATAAACCATCGGCTTGTCATAAATCGGGATCAGCGGCTTGGAAACCGCCTTTGTCATCGGATAGAGCCGACTACCCTTCCCTCCGGCAAGAATAATTCCCTTCATCCGGCGTACCTCCGTTTCTTTCAGTTTTTCAGTCGGGTTTGTCTCCGTTTTTCATTCGGAATTGAATCTCAGTGCTCTGCGATTTGAGTTCATTGCCTGTCGCTGCTACTGCTGTCATGTATTCGTCTTCAGCTTCCGAAGCAGAATTTTCCCGGAGCCGAAATCAGCAGCAAGGAACAGCGCAGCACAACAGACACATTCTACGATAAACGTCAATCCGGCTGTCGCAGTCAAAGAGAATAAGCTGAATTCCATACCGTTCATCAGTTTGTATCCGATAAAACCGCCGAAGCACACAACCCCCAGCATGAGTATTTGGTAAGTCACCGTAAATCGCACACCGTTATGTAATATTTTTCTGCTGTTGACCACAGCAAAGCAGATATTTCGCTGGATCGACGCGATAATCATAACAAGAAGCACACCGCCTATTCCTGCAATTAAGGCTCCGGCAATGCCGAGAACCACTTGGATCGCAAGATTGATTATATTGTTTATCCGATTTTCCCGATATACACCCGCCGCATTGATTACTGCTGTCAACGGAATCCGATAAGAATAAAGCGCAGCCCATATCGAAATCAATATCGCATATAACGGATGTATATAATTTATATCATCTACAACATTTGTATAAAGACGCACAAACGGGACAAGCATAACTGCCATCGTTGAAAATACGGCGGTAATCACCAACGCAACAAGAAAATCATATACTCTGTAGGCTTGTGAAATGTCGTCACCGCGGGACAGACTGCGCCCCATTTTGGGGGCAACACCGGAGCTGAGCGCAGAGACAATGGAAATCAGCGCCGAAGCAGCCATGCTGTAGATGGCATACACGTTAGCCTCTTTGAAGCCTAAAATCTGAGAAATGATAATGGTTGGCAGAGAAATACTCGTGTTGATTGAGATTTGCAGCAAAAGGGCATCCCATCGGTCATTTGTTACCGCAAGATCCGCAGTAGGCGGAACCGAATAGTTCACATTCGGATAGTTTCGCCGAACATAAAGACGAAGGAGCAGCGAACGGACAAGTAAAGTCAATATCGGTACAATTTTGACAAAAACAACGCTGATGTTAAATCGCAGCAAAAGCCAAACAAAGCTAAAGCGAAGGATCTGTGCAAAGATAAAAGCATTTGAAATGATGTATTCCTTGCGGTCTGCCGTAAGCAGAACGCGGTATTTTGCCATGGTAAAAAAATCAAGCGCTCCGTAAGCTCCGATCACAAATACAAGTGATGTGAATTCCCATTTGTCCAACACCTCGGAAGATGAAATCAGCGGAAACGCAAGCGCAAGGGTAATAACAAGCAAAAAATAGATTCCGCTGATACGACGATACTGCTTCCGGGAGTAAGACAATATGCCGTTTGTTTCCTCTGTATTTTTGTCTGCCAGCGGCTTGAACAGCGAGTGAATCAGCGTCAGACCGATGCCTGCCTCTAAATAGGAAAAATAGGAAATAAAACTGTTTGCTGTGGAAATAATGCCGTTAACTTCCGAACCGTATACTGCAAGATATAAACGAGGAAGAACCAGCCCGACGAGTAAATTTACAATCTGTAATATCGCGTAGCTGATCATGTTTGCAGCAAGACGGTCGTTCTTATTTTCTTTCATGCCTTCTCCTGATTGATGATCTCAAGCAAATCTTCCGTTGAAACGAATTCCAAATCTGGAATTTCTTTTACCGCCTTCTTCAACAGCCACACCAGTCCTTTTAAATTTTCTTGCGCATTGTGTTCAGAGATAGAACCGATATAATTCACGCGATGGCTGTTGATCACCGCGGGTTTGTGATTATGAAAGGCATCGAGTATCTGCCGATAGCATTTTTCGGCGCTGTCTGCCGCATTTTGCAGACGTGCAGGCTCATAGGCACAATTTCGAACCGTATAGACCTGCCCAAGCCGATTGCACTCCCCGGTAAAGTGGAGCTTTCGCCTTAATTTGTTTGTGGTTGTACCGGAAGGTATGAGCTGCCATGCTCCGCTTTGGATGCCTTGTATGCCGTTTTCAGCAAGGATTTCTTCCAGCGCATCGTCCCAGACAAAGCAGCAAGCCGCAAAGGTCTTGCTTTTCGTTAAAAACGCATGTTCAAATATCTGCAATGCTTCGCAGACGATTTTTTTCAACGCCGGCGGTGTGCAGAAATTACTGTTAAAAGCATCCATATACCCGAAGGGGTTCTCGGCAGAGAAGGAGGCGTTGATTCCGATTATTTGATTCTGAAATGCAATTACAACATCCTTTTTTTTCTGCTGCAGCTCTTTCATCCAGCGATTAACGTTTAAGTGCTCCCGGCAGTGCAGCTGCGGGATAAAGCATCGCGAACGCATAGCGTTTCTGATTAACGAGAGAACATCTTCTCCGTAGCCGTAGCGTTGATAAGTTTCATAAAACGGCTCATAAGCATAGATGCCCTGCTCCGGATCTATTGCGTCGAAGTTAGGGTTCGCCGTTGCAAAATTTGCCGTTATCACCGCAGAGGAGCCGTTGCTGTCTCTCACCGAGTTCAAAACGTCAAAAAGCCGTTGAAGATCCTCGCCGTTTTCCAAACAATCGTAGCTTAAAAAGGGATCATTTTCCGGGTGGTCTCCGCTTTGCTTCAGGCGTCGCAATATGTCCGCCGACGGCATGCGGATGCTCCCCCAATCATCAGACTCAATTACGACCAAATGGCGCTTGGTGTGAAACCCCCGTAACGCTACATAGCGGTTTTTACACATTGTCAAAACCTTCGACATACTCAATCCTCGCTTAGTAAGTAAACCTCACAGCACTTTCTGCGCTTACTTTCCGGCGGAAGCTCCGCATAATCCGCACCGTACAAATGCTCCAAATAGCGTTCCGCCTGTTCCGGAAGGAAAAACTCTGTGTCTTCAAAGCAACGCAGCGTCGGCTTGCCGTAATACTCTCGCGGCATCGTCTGACGTTCAAAGGAATATTGGCTGCACATGGAGCATACACAAGTTGTCCGGCATTTGTCATAGGATTGCATCAACTCATCACAACGGGCAAGGAGCTTCTGTCTACGGGACGTATAAAGCAGTGCTCTCATTTTCTTAAGAAAAATGACAGCTGCGGTATTATTGTAATCACGAACATCCGCCAAATAGATTTTCCTCTTAAGGTCAAGGATTGCATGCTCCAAAGCACTGCGTGCGGTAGCATCCTCCGGAACGTTATCCAGCGGAAAAATGTCAAAATACATGCGTTTATCCAGCCTGGTATTCTCAATGCTTTGATTTACGATTTTGGTATTGGGAAAATAAATACGCGTTAAGCAGAAGTCACAGTGTTCACGGTTACGGTAGTTCACTATGTCGTAAGTACGGTCAAAATCATCGCAAATGTTAAGAAATCTTTCATAGTCTGATCGAAACATTGCTATGTCAATATCATCATCCCATGGAATAAAGCCGCCGTGCCGAAGTGCGCCCAAGGCGCTTCCGGCTATCATATAATACGGAATTCCTTTTTCCGTCAGATAGGCGTGCAGTTTTTTCATCAGCTCAAGCTGCATCGCTTGAATTTCTTTTACATCAAGAATTCTCATTGCTGCCTCGCAATTTTTTATATATTTTTCTGAGGAACGGCGGCATCCGTGCCCAAAGCAGATTTTTCCTCACATTCGGACAGGACAGTGCTTCCGCAAGAGCCGCCTCTCCTTTCTCGCTCAAAATCGCAACCAGCCTGAGCTTTTCATCAGGGTAGGGTTCCGGTATATTATATGCTTGATTGTGCCGCGTCGCATAGGCAAGCGGGTACTCATACATTGCGCAGGAGTCGCCCAAAAGTGCAAGCAGCCGTTTTCCTTTTTCTGAATTGACCGACAACATGGATACGCCCTGACGGTCCAGCAGCTTCGAATTATACCGTTGTATTCCCCAAAAATCACCCAGCGTAATATCTCCCACACGGTCGTTCCGGGCATAACTGCATGAGTAACACGCGTTATTAAATATGTTATATTTTAGAAATGAATAATAGTATGGGAACTCAAATGCAAAGCCGGAGACATTTTTCTTTTTCCCGTTACGGTCCAGCATATAGGAGAAGCTATGTTCTGCTTTTCTTGTTTTCGCACGGAAAGTAAACGACAAAATTTTGCCGTTGCGCTTCATCTCCTCCTCATGCACACACACGTCGAAAACGCGTTGCGTTCCCGTGCCGTGACACAGAAAATCAACAATGTAGAGCCGGTTTTCATATCGCGGCAAGAACAGATTCTTTACCGCGCTCGCCTGACAGGGGCTGCCGACAAAAAGAACCTTTCTGTTTGCCTGCAAATCATCCCTGATTGCCGTATAAACACCGCGCATATCGCTGTGAAGGTATTTGCTCTTACAGAGAGCCGGCAGTTCCGATGCGGCGGCGGCACGCATATGAACCAATTTCAGACGATCGTTAAATGCAGCGCCGTAAACTATTCCGCCGTTATTGATGAACCGTTCGGCAATTTCATAGAAAACTCCGCCGGAAGATCCGGAATTGCGGTGATTGTTTGATACGGCAGCATAGACCGAAGCGGGCGCAGCATTCATCTCAGCACGGACTCCCGGGCAAATCCGTTCACAATACCCGCATTCGATACATTGATCCCGATTTATTGTAATTTTCCCCTCGCCCCATATATCGCGTTCAAAAAGGATCGCGTGAACAGGGCAGAATTCGACACACGCTTGGCAGCCGATGCAGCTCTCTTCTTTTATCATTGCTGCACCTCTCTTCCAACCGAATGCCCAAGGCTGTCATAGTTGATCGACAAGTAGACAATCAAAATGTAGAACGGAAGGGCGTAATTCAGAATACCGGCAAGAAAAGCAAACATCAAAAGGAAGAAAAACATCGGCAGGTAATCGGCAAAACCGCGGCGTGTTTTCTTTTCTCTCTTTGGGAGTACCGTAGCAAGTGTCCCGCAATAAACCGATCCTCCGACGATTCCAAGCTTAAACAATGTCTCTATATATAGGCAGTGTACATTATTCCTGATACCTGTTATTCGGTCTGCTGAAATCCCTTCACCGAAAAGCAGGACACGCATCTTACCGAAAATATACTGCAAATAAATCTGATTCAGATTCGTCCGTCCGGTAGTCAAATCACCCTCGGAAAAGCGTGAAAGAATCAAATTCATTACTTCGATTTTTCCGATTGCGGTATAGTATACGGCAATGCTGAATCCGATAATTGCAATTACAGCCCAAACCTTATGCTTGGGGAAAAGGACAAACAGAACCAGCAAAACAGCAAGCAGTGCAATGCACAAAAAATAGGATTTGCTGTATGTAAAAAAACCGCAGGGGGTAAGAACAGCCGCATATACCCAAAATTCACCGCCGATTGCCTTGTGATAATACAATACGCAGAGGAGTGCCAACGCCAAAACAATCAGCACCGCACAGTAATTTGGGTCTCCGAAAAAGCCGCTGATTCGAAGCGTATCGGTGGCATGACCTGTCGCATCAACATAGTAATCCAAATCATCGAAGTATAGCTCAACATATGCCAAATACTTTTCGTTGATTGAAAGGAGCAGCATTGCAATCGTACTTAACGACAGCAGCCTTGCAATGCGTTTCAATCCGTCTTTCGTGATTGTCATAACCGCAAGCCCGATAATCAGGAAACCCATGATTACCTTGACAATTGTTAGAATATTCAGCCTATCAATCGAAAAAACAAGTAAATATATGGCAAGCGTTGATATCATCCCGCACTGCCGTGCGCTTAAGCGTTTGCGAAGAAGGAAAAAAACGACCGCTATCATTTCGCAAACGGTAAACAGGCTCATCGATGTCGGGGTTAACTTAAAAATATTAGCAAACGGAAGCAGCCCAAACAGCATCGCAAAGACGTCCTCCGAGCGGAGCATGAATAATGAAGCACAAAACAGTGCAAGTGCTGCGGCGGACAAATACGGAGTCGTAACAACGCTCACAGCAATAAAAACGAGTGAAAACGCCCAGAGCCAAATCAGTTTTCTGTTATACCGCACGGCTTGTGACGATTTATTTCTGTAATTAAGCATTGATAACCCCGCTGAATTTTTCTATGCTTTCCGCATTTGTAAAGCTCATACCTTCCAAGGTCTTTCGAATAGCCACCAACTGTTCGGGCTGCCGCAAAACACTCAGTAAGGCAGCCGAGATTCCCTCCTGCGAATTCTCACACACGATTCCCGCCCCTCTTTGCACGAGCATTTCGTCGGTAGAGGTCGTCTTTGTTGCAAGCACCGGAATACCGAGACACGCAGCCTCGTCGAAAACCATCGGTGCCGCCTCGTGATAGGAAGGAAGCAAAAACAAATCGGCACTTTTCATGTAAGGATACGGATTTTCCCGTTCACCGTAAAACGTTACGATGTCCCTCAAGCCGTATCGTTCCGACAGGTCTTTCAATTCGTCGCTGCGATCTCCGGAACCGACAAGATGATAGTGTACCCTGTAACCGCGATCAATGCAGTCTTTTATCGCAGCAAGCGCACGTTCAATTCCTTTTTCTCTTGACAGGCGAGCAACCGTCACGATATTGAACTCCGATTTGTTATATACTACCCCGTTTCCCGCAAGTCGAAGAATACCAGCAAAATCATTACAGTTGCGAATCGTAACGCACCTCTCCGCCAGCTGCGGCATACAACGGACGAAAGATGCACGTGCCCCTTCAGAACATGCCATGATTTTATCAAATCTGCGATATATTCTTCCACTCGCTTTACTGTTGGCTCCACATAGTCCGAAGTCGCAATGCAGCCATGTGATTTTTTTCTTTGCTTTGATTCTTTTCAGTACAAATTCATTGCAGCCGCCGTAAAATATTTTCTGCGGTGCCTCATGTAAATAGGAAATTGCGCAATCAAACTCACCCAGTCTTTTTTGAAGCGGAAGCATCAGCCGGATAGCAAAAGTTCGCCCGAATACCCTTGTAATCACCGCCCAAAATGATCGTGCAAAATGCTGTCGTGCGCTTTTTTGTGATTCTTTTTGTGACATTCCCAAGTAGCGAAACGGTGAATCTGATGTAATCAGCCTTACGTCGTGTGGCAGCGGCGCAGCATACTCCTTATTCATTCGACCGGCAAAGCAAAAAACCGTAATAGAATAGTCTGAGTGTATCTGTCGCAACAGGTTCAGCAAGCTGCTTTGGACGCCGCCTGTTTCTAAATTGTTAATTACAAATATAATCTTCTTCATTCTTGATAATTTAATCAGTTAGAGCGTCATAGCCGACAAACGCAAATCCGTTTGAAGCAAATCTTTGCCGCACCTCCGAAGAAGAAGTGAACAAATACTCCTTCAGCCTCTCCTGCGAAATATTGCCGAAATACGGACTGTCAGCGGTAGTAGCAGGGTGAAAAACAACTTCAATTAAATCACGACCGTCTTTTTTCAACGCATTAAGCAGAACATCCCCATCGGTCTTACTGATTCTGTCAAAACTGACAACGCGAGCCGTCGGCATCTTGAAGGACTTCCGAATTTGTTCAAACCAAATCTGGAAAAATGTCTTTACCGCAAATTCCCTTAACGCGGTTTTTACACCCAATTTCAGCCTGTCGTAGTATACCCGCTGAAACGTTCTCGTCGCAGGTATGCCGTGTCTCTTCGCAACACTTTCAAAAGCCTTGAAGCTTCTCAATTCAAGTGATGAATTTTCATGCGTATTCCAATAGTCCGGCTCTCCGCAAACTTCCTTAAATCGCAGGTATTGAGCTTCAAGCTCCTTTTCCAAATCTTGACGAGCGATTTCTCCGCAGCGGTATTTCTTTTTGAATTTGTCAATTTCCCAAAATACACCGCTATCATCTACCAAGGACGGAATTGATTTAGGATCACTAACGGGTTTTCCCGTCGTCACGTTCCAATGGATCCCAACCGACAGCCACGGAAAACGTGCTCGCAGAAGGGCGGCGTTGGGAAGAGAATACATATTCACCATTACATTCGTCGAAGTAATAAAGCCATTATTGACTCCTGAGTCAATTGCATGGTCAACCTCATCGCACATTCCATAGTCGTCTGCGGTTATAATAATTCTCTGCATTACATACACCCCCGGCGTTAAATCCGTTTATATTCCGCAAATCCCTCTCGTATCAGCTTGCATATTCTCCTAAATCCGTACGCTTCCGAAACATTCCGCAGTCCGTAAGCAAAATAATATAGAAGCAGATGCTTCAAGCATGGGAACGCATTTGCAAGCAAGACGCCCTTGTCTATGAAATATTTATCGTTGTAGCCCTTAAACCATGTAGACTCTTCCTGCTTTACCCGTGCAATTACAGTCGGTGAGGTATACATCCTCAGCCCTTTGCGAATCGCCTCGCGAATGAACAGAGAATCCTCGCCAGAGCTGTACCTTGCTCCGCCGCCGTACAGCGTGGAGAAAGACAGGCATGCCTTCTCAACGGCGTTCTTTCGCATTGCAACCCTTGCGGTTCCGTAACGCATGGAATTCCAAAGACGGACGCGCCGAAATCCCGAACATTCTTTCTTCTGCGGAGTAAAGCGGTTCATATATTCCAGGCGAAACACAATAATGTCTGCCTTTGGGCATTGGCAGAACGCCTCTTCTATGATCCTTGCGTAGTCGTCGCAATAGACCATATCCTGATCTGCACAAAGCAGAAATTCTCCGCCTGCAAAGGAAAGCGCTTTATTTCGGTTTTTACCGACACCGCGATCGGTTGTGGATACAAGCTGCACTCTGCTTCCGTCCGGCTCAAGAAACTCTTTATATCCATATTGATCACACTGATTTGCAAGGACCGTATCGGTCTGTAGATTCATCTCGCGGTACAAGCTGTCATCGCTTTGCCCTATACAGGCAACTAAAACCTGGACCTTGCTCATTTTGCCGTTATCCTCATAACACATATTTCCTCGGGTATTTCGGCGCCGCGTTGAGATAAACACGGTAGTCCTTTTCCGTATCCCAAAGACAGGCATGCTGCTCGCGCTTGATTTGCGCAAGCTCCGGAAGCTTCATATAATTGCCAAAGCGTTCGGCAAGGAATTCATGAACGCCGATCGGCACATTAAGTGAAACCTTTTCGAAAGGAACTCTTGATACAGCGGCAAACCACACACGTTTGTATGTACCGCCCCGATATTTTGCTTTTCCCAAATAGTTGCAGTACAGCGAGGTCCTCCGGTCTCTGTATTTATAAACCTGCTTCAGCGCATGACGGACGAGGAAGCGTCGGGGAAACATTCTCATAATACACAACACCGTACGAAGTCCAAAACCATATCTGGAGGTTTCTTTGTATGCCTGCGCCTTTGCAACAACATACTTTGCCCAAACATATTGATGGATGCGTTGAATGCTGTTATCCGGACAGGTGTGCAGGAGGAAAATATCAAGATAGATATTGTGGGAAATGTCATAATCCTTCAAGCCTTCTTCCAAATAGGTCGTATTTTTCAGTCGAACTTTACCCAAAGTGATCATGCCATCTATCTCTCCGAACGGTTCAAGAAAAAAGCGCTTGTGATCCCCTCGTGCCTCAAACGCATGAACAAAGCGTTCGTAGCTGTCAGGTGTCATAAAAAAGTCCAAATCGTCATCCCATGGGATAAATCCCTGATGGCGCACTGCCCCCAAAGCGGACCCTCCCATAAGACAATAATCAATTTCATTTTCGGAGCAGAACTCATCCAAGTAGACCGCAATCTCGAGTATCGCATCCTGAAGCTTTTTGATCTTCCAATCGTCAGGCGTGTCCTCTCGCATATATCTGAACATCGCTACCTCTTTCGCAGCTTCTTCCGGAGGGATCGAATTCCCGGCGGAAGAAGAGCATAAATTTTTTCTGTAATCGAAGCGGCAAAGTATTTCTTCGCCGTAGCTGCGTATCCGTTCATATGAAGACTTTCAATCACTGCATCGCGCACTGACGGCTTCGGTGTTGCATTCGTCAGGCAATAATTGCTCTCGATACCATATGCCACAGGGAATTCTTTCCATACGGTTTGTTTGGCAATCGACGTAAATGCTTTTTCCCCCATTTCCGTGTTAGCAAGAATCAAAGAAACACCGGCATCTGTGTCTGAAGGAAATTGGTACCTTTCAATTCCCCAAAAATCTCCTAATGTTATGTCAGAAACACGTTCGGGCGTAGCATATCGGCAAGAATAACAGCTTTCGCGAAAAAACAGATATTTTTTGAATGCACGATAATAAGAGGACTGCAGATATATTCCGTTTATCGTTCTGCCCCTGCCGTTTTTTGTAAAATAATAGGAAAAGCCATGCGCATGTCGTTGGCTGTTATTTTTAACACGAAATGAAAAGCATTTGATCTGCCCACCGCTTTTTTCTTCCAGATTCTGTATATACATCCGAAATGTTTCTTGAGACGGTACGCCATGGCAAATAATATCTGCGGTAAAAAGCTGGTTTGATAGTTCAGGTGAAACAGCATTTTTAAGTGCGGCAACCTGACAGGGCGTTCCGCAGAAGAACAGCTTCCCTCCTTTTTTCAAAAAGGTAAGAATTTCATTGTAAATTCCGCCGGTATCGGACTGAATATATTTTGATTTCAGCAACGGAGGAAGCTCTTCTGCCGAATGCACGATACGGTGTCGAAGTTCCATGCCGTCAAAGGCAGCACCGCAAACGGCATAGCCTTCGGACAGAAAATGCCTTGCAAGCAATTCAAAAATTCCGCCGGAGGATCCATCGTTCCGTGCTTTTTCGTCCCGCGCATATGCTGCATATAGATGCTGCTCCTGCGTTTCCTTCTTTAAGGTTTCAATCGGACAGACCGAGAGGCATTTCCCACAGTGTATGCATTTGGCGTCCAGTACCTTAACATACCGAAAACCATCTTCCCGCACATCCGGCTTGATACACCCAACCGGGCAAATATCAGCACATACAGAGCAGCCTGTGCAGCGATCCGAGAAATTCTTGATTTGATCGATTCTGTTTTTCATTTGTTGACCTTTTCACGAATGAGCGTAGAACTAATCCCATCCGTATGCGGTAAAAAAACGACATCGACGCCGATCTCGGCAAAATCCATAACAAGCTTATTATACATTGCACTGCCTTTCCAATCGCTACCGTGAAACAGCGCATCAAATTTCAGCGTCTCATATGCCTTCATTTTGTCCATTGAGGTTTGCGGTATCACTTTATCCACATATCGAATTGCCTCTACAATCGCAATTCTTTCATTAAAAGAAATCACCGGGCGTTTATGCTTATAAGTCTCGACAACCTCATCCGTTGAAACGCCGACAACAAGAAATTCACACTGTTCCTTTGCACGTCTGAGGATGTTCAGATGTCCGATATGAAACATATCAAAAACACCTGTCGTATACCCGACTTTATATTTTTTCATTGTCCTTCACCTTTTTAATACAGTCTGATGCCCAGTAACCCCAAAAACGAACCGATTCCATATACAACATGGAACGCGGGATACATAATCATTTTGTATAGGCTGCGCTTGATTTGCTCCGTCCTGAATGAGTAAAAAACATCAAGCGAGATGTATAGGCTTCCTTCAACAGCAAGCAAAAGCCAAAAATGCGGGAATATCAACGATAAAATCGGAAGTATCAGAAGCGAAAGAACAAACAAGCAAGGAACGTAATGTCGCAAACTCATAGCATGCGGGTTCTTTCGAAGCGTTAAAAACAAGGCATTTCCGTTCAAAAGCCCTTGGCGCAAAAGTCCCTTGGCTGTATCGCGGCAATAGTATGTAAAGCTGATGTCCGAAGCAAGATAAATTTTTCCTCCTGCTTTACGGATTCTGCTGTTAAAGTCATTATCTTCGCTCCTCGGCAGTTCCGGATTGAACATACCGATTTTGTCAAATACTTCACGACGGAAAGCGCCGAAAGGAACAGTATCAACATATCCGCTGTGTTCACCGGTACGGAAGGCAGAATTCCCGACGCCGAACTTTGATGAAAGAATTTCGGCGTTCGCTTCTCCTACAAATCCGATCCCTTTTGTTAATGCAATACCTCCGACATTTTCCGCATTTGTATTTTCAAGATAGTATACACACCGTTCAATATAATCCTCAGCGTATTCCGCATGTGCGTCCATTCGAATAACATAGCGACCGCGTGCAAATTGAATTCCGATATTGAGTGCATAAGTAACAAGCCGATGTTCGTTTATCAGGATGTGAAAATCCGTACCCTGCAAAAAATGTCTTGCTTTGTCAAGCGTGTCATCCATGGACATCCCATCTATCAACAACCATTCGATTTTGTCTATTGGATAGGTCTGATTCACCAAAGACATAAGGCAGCGGTCGATATATGTCGATTCATTATACAGCGGAATAATGACAGAAACGATTGGATTAGTCATATAAATCCCCTTCATATCAACCAACAATTTCAAAGCTCTCAGATTCTTGCTCTTTTTTAATCTTCACGGTATCTTTACCTTTGTATTTCATGCCGCATACTGCACATAAGGTTAAGAGCATCACGCGAATTTCCCGCCAAAAGCCGAATTGCTCTATCTCATGAAGGTTAAGAAGCATTTTTTCAGGCAGAACCTTCTCAACATAAAACTCATCCGTATCCTCCGCCGCATCCAGCAGTTCGGCTTCGTCCCTATACAGAATACTTGCCATTCCCGTTATGCCGGAAGGCAAAAGCAGTGTAGCCATCATTTCGGGCGTATAGCGCGCAACATATTTCGGCACCTCCGGTCGGGCTCCGACAAAGGACATATCCCCTGTCAATACATTCAGTAGTTGGCTTATTTCATCAAGCCGATATTTCCGTATAAAACCGCCGACCCGTGTCACACGTGAATCTCCGCGTACCGTTACAAGCAGACCCTTGTCGGCATCCTGTACCATAGAACGGAATTTGAAGATGCGAAATCTGCGACCGTACTGTGTTACTCGCTCCTGTCGGTAAAAAACCGGGCCATCGCTGTCAAGCTTGATTGCAACGGCAAGAAGCACAAACAGCGGCGAAAGAAGGATCAACAGGACCGACGCGGCGACAGCATCAAATATCCTCTTGAAAATCAGCGATACTCGCTTGTTTTTGAGAATATCGTAGTATTTCCGCACCGCGTCGTTTTGCATTTCGGGGGGGAGCTGTTCCCATTTTCTTAAAAGCATGGCTCTATATGTACTCTTTCAGTATTGCGGTATATTTTTCAATTACATACTCTGCATTCTCATCGCTCAGTATCGAATAAAGCGGCAGGGTAATTTCATTTTCAAAAAGCGCATAGGCATTCGGATAGTTTGCTATATCGAAACCGAGTTTTTTATATGCCGTGTGCATCGGAAGCGGCTTATAATGGACATTGCAGGCAACGCCCTGTTCCGACATTTTTAAGATAATCTCATTGCGCTGCTCCGACGTAATTGTCGGAACACGTGTCATGTATAAATGACCGGATGATTCGCGTTCCTTACCGTAATGGTTCAGGGTCTGGATTCCCTGCGGTCGAAGTGCCGCGTCATACTTCGCAATCAGTTGCTTTCTCCGTTGCAGCATTGCGGGATAGCGTTCAAATTGTGCTAAGCCGATCGCGGCGGCAATATCTGTCATATTGCACTTATACCATGTCCCGACAACATCGTACTCCCATGCTCCGAGCTTCGTCTTTTCCAGCGCACTTTTTGACTGACCGTGCAGGCTAAGGAGCTGGAGCCGATGATAGATTTCGTCATTGTCAATTCCGCGGATGGAGCGCCATGTCAAAGCACCGCCTTCCGCTGTTGTAAAATTTTTGACGGCATGAAAGCTGAAGCTTGAGAAATCAGCGATATTTCCAACCCGCTTTTCACCGCGCCTTGCTCCGAAGGCATGCGCGGCATCGGCGCAGACCGCAATCCGCCCGATTGCACGCTGAATCGTATTCGCAGGGCGAAAAAGTGATTTCTTCCGGGAAACAATTTCAAAAATACGGTCATAGTTACACGGCACGCCGCCGAGATCGACCGGTATCACAGCCTTTGTGCGTTCGCTGATTGCCGCCTCAAGCGCATTGTAGTCCATTTCAAAGCAGTTCGGCTGTGAGTCAATCATAACGATTTTTGCGCCGACATGAGCAACAACCGAGGCTGTGGCTGTGTAAGTATATGCAGGAACAAGCACCTCGTCGTCTTCACCAATGCCGAGAATTCGCAAAGCCATTTCCGCGCAGGCGGTTTGTGAATTGAGGCAAACACAGTTCTCTGTCCCGATCCAATTTGCGATCAAGCGCTCAAGCTGCTTTGTCCTGGGACCCGTAGTTATCCAGCCGGAGCGCAGTGCTGCGGAAACCTCGTCAATTTCCCGCTCCGATATATCGGGAGGGCTAAAGGGTATTTCTTTGATTATTACATTTGACATAGTATTCTCACCTTCGGTTTACCGGAAGCATATGGATCAATTACCGTGCTGCGGGAAGCAGATAGGTTTTTACGATGGACGCGACAAGCTCTCGGATCTGCGGCGAATTCTCCTCGCAGGCGGTATGGAGCGTCTTTAGCTGCTGCAAAAGCTGCTCTTCGTCGATCTCAAGCGGCTTCCCGATATGGATAAGGTGGTTATCCGTGGAGCGCAGCCCCTCCTCGTCCATCAAAATCTCCTCATAGAGCTTTTCGCCGGGGCGAAGTCCGGTATAGCGGATTTCAATATCCTCATCCGGCGTAAAGCCCGAAAGACGAATCAGATTGCGCGCTAAATCGTCGATACGCACCGGATCGCCCATGTCAAGGACGAAAATCTCACCGCGATCGGCATACGCGCCGGCTTGCAGCACCAACGATACCGCCTCGGGAATGGTCATAAAATAGCGGATAATGTCGCGGTGCGTTACGGTGACGGGTCCGCCCTCGGCGATCTGCTTCTTGAACAGCGGGATAACGCTGCCGTTGCTGCCGAGCACATTGCCGAAGCGGACGGCAACGAACTTGGTTTCGGAGCGGTTTGCCATCATTTGGACAATCATCTCGCAGATGCGCTTAGACGCGCCCATGATATTGGTCGGGTTGACCGCCTTGTCCGTAGAGATCAGGACGAAGGTGCTCACGCCGAATTCGTCCGCCGCCCGCGCGACGTGATAGGTGCCGAATACATTGTTCTTAATTGCCTCGTTCGGGCTGTCCTCCATCAGCGGGACGTGCTTATGCGCCGCAGCGTGGAACACAATCTCCGGGCGGTACTCGGAAAACAGCGCCCGCACACGCTCGGTATCCCGAACGGAGCCGATCAGCGTCGTCAATCGAAGCTGCGGATACGTGCGGCGAAGCTCCTGCTGAATTTCGTAGGCATTGTTCTCATAGATGTCAAAAATAATGAGATGCTTCGGTTCATGCTGCGCAATCTGGCGGCAAAGCTCGCTGCCGATCGAACCGCCGCCTCCGGTCACCATAACGGTTTTTTCGTGGAGATAGGCGGCGATCTGTGTCAAATCGACCGATACGCTGTCCCGCCCGAGCAGGTCCAGCACGTCGACATCGCGAATCTTCTGCACCTTGACCTCGCCGTTTGCGAGCTGATAGATGCCGGGCAGAATTTTCAGGCGGCAATTCGTCTGCTGGCAGAGTTTCAAAATCGCACGACGCTCCTGTCGCGGCGACGGGAATCGCAAAAACAATCTCCTCAACGCAGTAGACCTCCGCCGCTCGGAGAATATCCTTACGGGTGCCGACAATCTTTACGTTATGCAGGTATTTTCCCTGCTTCTGCGGGTCGTCGTCGATAATGCAGACGACATGGTTCTGCGAATTCTCACTTGCCTGAAACTCCCGCAGCACCAACATTCCCGCACTACCCGCGCCGATAAGCATGGTGCGCTTGCGCGTGCTTTTCCTTCGATAGCGGTGGGAGAGGCTGCGCGCAAAGCGGTAGAAAAAGCGGGAGAAGGTCGTCAGCGCGGTCAGGAACATCGCGTTGAGCAGCGGGAAGCTGAGCGGCAGCTTGACAAAGCCGTACAGAATCGCCGCAAGCTGTATCAGCGCAACGAGGGTAACGGCAAGGATAATATGCAGCAGCTCGTCCACGCTCGCAAACTCCCACAGGCTGTTATACAGCTTCATGGGGATGAAAATCAGGATCGTCAGCAGTGTAAAGGCGGAGAAAATATAGGCGTGGTTCGGAAAAAACGAGCTGAGCCGCCACTGCTCTATGCTGAAATCATACCGCGCAACAAGAGAAAGGAACGCAGACAAGTTGATAAACACAATGTCCACAAGCAGCAGCAGCGCCGCACGGCAGAGCCACTGGAATCGTTCTGAATGATTTTTCAATCCGTGCTCACTTCTTTCCTTTTAACTCGTCACAATCATCCTGCAGCAGCTGCAGACCGCGCACCCAGCGGTAGTACCGCTTCAGGGCAACAGGCTTTGTCACAAGGAGCTGTCCCCAGCGGGCGACCCATGCCGCCGGCAGCAGCACCGGTACGCGACCGACCCAGCGGAATCTCGATGCCATGGTACTGTACGGAGGGAAAACTTGTCGAAAAAATATCTCTGTCTTTGCGCGGCGTTCGCTCTTTCCCTGCTGCATTTTCTTCATCAGGAGATTGCTCTCGCTCTGCTCCTTTGTCCCATAGGTTGCGCCGGCAAGGAGGCGGTGCTCCAGCCGCTGCTGTTGTGCGGTCAGTTCGGTCCGTTCCGTGCCGAACCAGCACGCCGCAAGCTGCATAACATTCTCGCCGAAGTCGGTGAGCGAAAGCTTTTCCAGCTCAGCCTTGAGGTAGGCGCGGTCCAAACGGTCGCCGTATGTTCTCTCCAGTACGGCAACGTCGATGATCGGGCGAATCCCCGTACCGTAGCCGACATAGTGCTTCCATGTATGCAGCAGCGCAAAAATATACGCATCCTCTGCGCCGAAGGTATATGTATCGGAAGTACCCTCACGCTTCGCGCGGGACCAAACCGAGCGGTAATAATCAAAATATTTATTTTCCGTCGGTACCATATAGGTATGCAGCTCAAGCTCAATGAACGGCGGCTTAAAAAAAGCTTCGTTATGCGATGCCGAGCCGTTCGACACGTACCCGTCGCGCTGCGCAGCGGCATACGCTTCCTCCGCCTGCTCGACGGGAACCAGGAGATCGATGTCGCTCATCTCACGCAGCTCAGGGGTGGGATACAGCTTACGCAGAGAAGCGCCCTTCAAAAACACATGCGCGATCCCCTCGGTATTATAAAGCGCATCAAGATGCTCAATTTCATAAGTTTGGTTGAGCGTCTTCGTCAGATAGAGGTGATATTGCTGCATCCAAGCGGGAAAATGCGGATTTTCCCGAACAGAGCTCAGCTGCATCGCGCAGTCAAAGGCAAGCAGGAAAACGCTGTGTCGTTTTGCAAGAGAAAAGACCGCCTCCGGAGTGACCCCCTCGGGAATCGGCGGCGGGGTCGATCCGCTGACCGCGCAGCGAAGCAGCTCCAGCAGGTAACGAAAATTGCTTGTCATTTTTGTACAGATCCCCTTTGATGTGTGTCCTTCTTCAGGAGTCGCGCAGCGGCGGCGCGAAGGCGGCTGTTCCATCGGAAGAGAATATAGCGATATGGCAGCACCCACGTCCAAAGCACGCGATAAATACGGTAGAGCAGGTTGCGGTTCGTCAGCTTCCGTCCCTTGCGCTCGTATGCCGTGGCGATCGCAATCAGTTGCTCGTGACGAATCCCCTTTTCAAGCATACTCTGATGGTCGCCGCACATTGAAAATGTTCCGTCATTTTCCATACGTACGATGCGATGCAGCACAAACGCGCCGTCACCCCTCCGATACAGCGGAAGATCATTTTTCCGCAGCTTTTTCGGTAAGGGGGACAGCGTAACGCGATCCCGTCCGCCGAGGATAAAGGGATACATGCTTGTGCCGGTGACGGTAAGGGTAAAGCTGCCGCCGCCGTCAAGAATCTCCCGCATCAGCGGGTAAAGCTCTGCCAGTGCCACGTCCTGTACCGAGTGGGAAACGTCGGGCGCGGGCAGCGGCAGCTTACTCAAGGACGCCTGCCTCGTCTAACTTTCGGATGTAATCGATCGCGCTGGAGCGCGCCGTTGCTTCGTCAACGTCATATTCGCGGAGCAATGCAGCCGTCAAAGTCTCCTCGTCGCCGCCCTTTTCCAGCTCCTTCCAAAGGAACGCGCCGGAATCGTTCAGTGTAATCATCCCGTTAAAGTCCACGCTTGCCGCGCCGACGGGAACGACGATATTCGAGCCGGCAATGTTGCGAAGGAGAAACCCCTCTTTGATTTTCATAAATCCGTCCTCTTTTCATTGATGTTCGGTTAAAAACCGTGCCTGTGTTCGGGAACTCGCGCAGTATCAGAGAAAAAATGCGGCATTTTGTCGAATCGTACAAGTCCGCCCGCCAAAAAGATTGAATATATTTATTTTATCACAATTCTACTTCAAATACAACCCTTAATTCATCATGTCATTCGGCAAAGTGACAGGATAATTAACCGCGTTGCCTCGTCGCCGACGGTAAATGCCCCGTCCGAGAAGCACAATGCCCGTCCGCCGCAGACGAACGTTACTCCGTCTCGGTAAGCGGCAATCTGAAGTCTCACATGACCGCACCCGGCAGCAACGCACAGCCCGCCGCTGTCAAGGTGTAGGCGCTCGCCGCGATAACTGCAAAGTGCGATCGTACCGTCCTCATACAGCTCTGCGGACCATAGGCAATCGGAAGGAAGCTCTGTCGGTCGTTCGTCAAAACGCAGCGCTTCGCCCGACGCGTTAAGAACGTACCAGCCTGTCTCCGTTTGGAGCGCCGGTGCATAGCGTCCGTCCGAATCAAGCGCCGCAGAGAGCGGTTCAACGGGATAGGAGCGAGGCTTCGCCGTGCCGCACACCGTACAGATGCCGTCCGAGACGGTGTGTTCCGATTTCGGGCAAACGCTGCCGAGCGTCACTGTTCCGCCGCAGCGCAGGCAGCGGGTCGGACAGGTCGCACCGACGGTTCGGCAGCTTGCGGGATAGTCCGTTCCGCTGCGCAGTGTGTCATGTGAACAGTCCGCCACCGAAAAGCTGTCACGCAGGACAAGCTGCTCCGTTGTTCCGCAGGCGGCATACAGCTCCAAGCGGTACTCCCCCGCCGGAAGCGCCGAGAGACGGAGCTGCTCGTTCAGCTGCGCGACGGAAAGGACCTCCGCATCTGTCTCGGCGATCGCCTCCGAGCGCACGATCCCCTCCTCATCAAGCACGCTTGCCCGCAGCGAAGTGATCGGCGTATCTGCGACCAGCGTCCCGAAGCACATCGGCGCTTCTCCCTCAGAGAAGCACAAGCCTTGCAGCTCGGTATGTGCGCCGTCCCAGCGGATCGGCATAGCGTCGTCCGTGACGGCTATTGTCTCGTCAAAGAGCGTTTTGCGCCCCTCGGAATTCTCCGCCGTGATCCGCAGTCGGTAGTCCCCTGCGCTCAGATCGGAAAATCGAAGCGCCGCATTGAAGCCGTCCATGTCAAAAACGGTCCGATTCGGCTGTGCCGCGTAATTCCGAACAGGTACGCCGCGATCGTCAAACAAAACCGCGCCTACAAAGCACAGCGGCGAGCGGTCGGAGGTGATCGCACCGCCGAGCAGGAAGCAGTCACCCGCGCAGATCGACGTCGGCAGCACCGCGCCGCAGAGACTGATCTCATCCCGCACCACGGAGAAGCTGTCACGATACAGAATTGACGGACCGCCGTCGTTCGTCGCGATGATTTGGAGAACATAAGAGCCGAGCGGCAGGTCGGCAAGGTGCAGCACGTCGTCAAACTGTGCAAGGCTGACCGTTTTTGCCGTGCGATTGGCTTGCGCACTGTATAATAGTGTGCCGTCGGAATCGAGCAGGCTCACCTCGAGCCGCATTTCCGACTGCGCCGACTCCGCCGTTCCGCTCAATCCGGTCAGCGCTGCGGGCGCGTAGGTCTTGTTCAGTCGGAAGCCCGAAAGCGTGATCGGGTCGTCGCGGACCCACACATTAAACGGCTCAGATGTGACCGTCCGTTCGCCGAGCGCTGTTTCCGCGACTGCTTGCAGGCGGTATTCGCCCTTTTTCAGCGTCGAAAGCTCTAAGGAAAACGCGGAAAGGTCCGCCTCCGTCCGCTTCGGCTCGGACTCCTTGCTGAATTTTACTTTGCCGTTTTCATCCGTGATCTCCAGCCGCAGCCGCGCCATATTCTCCGCACAGAGGACCGTTCCGCCGATTTCAAACGTCTCGCCCTCCTTCAGATCGGCGGGCAGTGACAGATCGCGGAGCCAAAGTCCGCTTCGACTGATGACAAATCTGCTGTTTTGCAGCGAGCGCTCGGTCTGCTCCGTTGCCGCCGTAATACGGTAGGTGTACTCCCCCTCCGTCAGCTTCGTCATATCAACGCTTCTCCGAATCAGCGAGAGGTCAAAGCTGTCAGAATTCGGCTCCGCTGTCGCGCCGGCAACAAGATTTCCCTCCGCATCGTAAACGCCGAGTGAAACACTAAGAAGCGCCCCTTCCCGCGAACGAACGCTGCCGCTGACCTCGAACGGCTCACCCAGAAGCTGCACTGCGGGCACCGACGCATCGGAAAGCGTCAGCGTCTCGCCCTCAGCGGAATAGCCGTTCAAGCCGTACTCTCTGCAAATCGACGGATAATCCTTAAATGCAACATCCATGTCCGTTTTCCCCGGAACGCCGTCCACGGTCCCCGAAGCGGAATACTGCCAAATGCCGTATGTATCGTGGTAGCGCTCATAGGCGCTGCAATCACCGTCGGAAAGATACTGCGCCATCCAGCACTCATAGGTTTGTCCGATTCGAGGGGTGTCCATCTTTCCCTCAAGCCACGAGCGGCAGGAATAAAGTCCGACCAGCCAGCCGTCCGCAGACAGAGAATCCAAAAACGTCAGTGCAAGCTCCGTCAGGCTGTCCGATGACATCGCGCCGTGGACCTCGGGGTCCTCAAGGTCAAAATAGATCGGATATTCAAACCGCTTCCCCGCAAGCCACGACTTGCAGCTCTCCGCCTCCGACAGCACCTCCTCCGTCGTTGCCGCGTAGGAGTACAAATAAGCACCGACGTCCAGCCCCGCAGCCTTTGCTTCGGCATAATTCCGCTCAAAAACGGCATCCTGCGTTTGGGAAAAGCCCGCGCGGAGGATTACAAAATCAATGCCCTGCTCCCGAATACGCCGAAAGTCCACGGAATCCCCCTGCCAGCTGGAAAGATCAACACCGTAAGCCAAGATTCCCATGCCGTCACCCGCCATAGATCCGTGATAGCTCCCCTTCGCGGCAGCAGTCGGGATCGGCGTCAAAAGCAGCAAGGTCAAGAGCAACCAAAGCATGATACGTTGTAGTTGTTTTCTCATGTTTTCACCGTTCTCTTTCTTTTTTCCTTTTCTGTATCATACCACACTGCGGAATTGATGTCAATTTCGGAGAAGTTCCGATTTTTTTGCAGCATTTTATACTAGGGAAGCTCTGATTAAATCAGCAAGGATGGAGATCGAGAGATTTTTTGTCAAGTCAAGGTTTGAAAAACGCAGGAA
>ENA-ORSL01000491-ORSL01000491.1-human-gut-metagenome-genome-assembly--contig:-NODE-491-length-41624-cov-4.294426_pt1 | contig 41624 bp, 39 predicted proteins | sample MGYA00242190_ERZ509157 | MGnify/ENA primary metagenome ERZ509157 (study PRJEB26280, sample SAMEA2338664) | human gut metagenome | biome: human gut; feature: human-associated habitat; material: faeces... | reverse complement strand
AACAGCTCAAAGAAATAAATTTTATATGCTTAATAAAGCCACTCTAAACATTTAGTTAGAGTGGCTTTTCTGCTTTTGCGTTATTGGCAACAAGGTCCAATTCCTTTACGATCATTTCCGCCACAGCAATTGCAGATTATGAATAATAAGATTATTATCCAAATGAAGTCTTCGCATCCGCCGAAACAGCCTCTATCTGACATTGAATATCCCTCCTTTCAAGTTAATAATATTTAACAAGTTATGTGTTAATGTAGTTAGTTGCAACCACATCCCGTGTTTAAATTGTTGCTACATCCACAAGTGTTTGACGAAAGAGTGTCATTGTTTCTGTTTCCACATCCGCACCCACTCCAAAAAAGAAGCAAGAATAGGATTAGAAACCACAGTATGTCATCATCATTGTTACAAAAACATCTAAATAAATTTCCCATCTGTTAGAACCTCCTTTAAATATGAAAACATTTTGCTAAAAAAAGTGATTTTACCACTTTCTTCATGTTGCTTATGTTATATATTATTCAAATACAAAATATGTGTTACAAATAATTGAATAGATTATTGAAATATGTTAAACTTTAATTGGATTTAGCGATTTGGTGTTACAGATTGTAATTACAATGTGTAGGAGGGATTTTATGAGTACGCAGGATCAGATGAAAATCGTACATGAAATAGTGAACAATGCCATTGATTATATCGAATCAAATCCTGGTTACTTGGGACTTCTTTTGTGTGAAGGAACACCTACAAGCCTTGATGTTAAACTCTATCGAAAGGTTTATCCTAAACTACATGTGTTACCTGCTGGAGGATGTTCTGATATTCAAAGAATGCTTCAAAGTGTAAAAAACGAATGAGAGGATATCCTACGTTTGGAATTATTGATCGTGATGCAAGGACAAAATATGAAGTCAGAAAATTATCTAAAAGGGGAATCTTTTGCACAAAGTTACCATTTATAGAAAACATCATTTCGTCTCCTGAGATTGTTAGATTACTTGGAAAATATAAAGGCATAAATATTGATGAAGGAATTGAAAAAGTTCAGGATAAACTTTTGATGTTACTATCTTCAAGTCTTAGAGATACACTTCCTGTGAATATATCTCATCCGCCAGAGCAAAAAGTTTCGTCTATTACTTTCACAATAAAACTTGAGAATGGTCAAGTGATAGAAAAAACAGTTAGTAGTAGTAACATAATATATGCATATCGTGACAAAGCTGTGGCTAATGAAACTGCTGATATTTTTGGAATAATTGGTCGGAGAAGATATTATAAGTTTTTTGAGGAATGTTTGGAAGATCCTGTTTTGTGTGAAAAAATATTAAAATGTGCCAAAACATATTTGCCTGATATTGAAATGAAATTAAATGAAGAATTAAGCAAAAGCAAAGGTATAACGAATGATTCTAATTAAAATAAAAAATACTGCTAACAAAAAATGTTTGCAGTATTTTTTATACAATGTTTTAAATCTATTGTATAAAATCTTTATCAAATGTCAAAATGGTTGTAACAATATGATTCGTATTTAATAAGTTCTGGTATAGGACCAAGAATTGTGATAAGAACTGCATAGAGAACGATGCCACACCTATCAAGAAGATATGGTAAGTTATCCATGAATTGATAATATGCTTTACTAGAGCAAAAGAAGTTAGTTAGTGTTTCAATCAATTCTGGAGCTTCTGAGAAAGCATCATTGATGTTATGTGGCTTAGAAAATAGTTCAATTAAATAAGAAGTTAAAATATTAGTTTTGTCAGTTATAATCTCATCAATCATGCTAGTAGATACATTGAATTCTTCAACAAGAAAATTTGAAATAGCATACATTTCAGAATATGTACTAGCCCAGTTTAAGATATTTATAACATTATCTCTGATGATATTGAAAAAATATCCAGTATATCTTTCAATACAAGACATAGGTTCCAAAACATCATTAATTAGATTAAAATTCTTTTTAGAATTAGAAAAAAAGCTATAACCGGCTGGTTCTTCTTTTAGAATCATCGAAAGCATGTATTCGTACGCTTTGGCAGAATATTCAGGAAATGTTTTTATAAATAAAATGAAATTATCATATTTTCTATCCAACAGTTCCATGAAATCTTCAAAGTATTTTTCGATTAATACGCGCCAAGAGTCATAAATGGAAAAATATTGTAAATCTTCAGTAGTGGCATCTTTTGTAATGTTATCAAAATTTGTGATTACAATGTTTTCTAGCAATCCTTTAGGAACGTTATTCACAAGAAATCGAATCATAGAAATTTCATAGAATTCACCAAAAGAAGATTCATTTAAAAATTTAATGTCAAAGTATCGCCTACAAATCATACTGATTAGTTTAATTCCACAGTAATTTGCAATAAGCGAGATGTTTTTACAAACTGCTTTAAAGACAACAAAAAATGAAGTCCTGAGTTTTGAATCATTTTCCATAGAGCGGAAGAACTGGTAGAAATTGTAATATGCGGTAGAAAAGTCTAAGTTGTTGAAAGTGTTTACAACAAATGTGTTGACATCATCGTTGTCAATAGCTTTTTGCAACATTGAGCTGAATCTTTCATAACTGAACGGCGGTGTGAGCCACTCCTTCTGATTTCGTGAATTGAGACCATTCTTAGCAGCCTTGAATACCTTGAAGTTCATGTGTCTTCCTCCTTTTTAATTGTAAAAGAGTAGTGAAATATTATATCGGACGTATTTTACTATATTTACATAAAAAGTGTCAAGAGCTATATGAATAATAGTGCACAATTATTTTATATATAAGAAAGATGAAAATCTTTGATTTTCATTCTTTCGTCCCTCGAGAGTTTTCGACCGAAAGGAAGAAAATCTCTCGCATAAATTAAAGTTTTTTTGTGTAATAGGAAAGAAAATTAATACATAAAAGGTTGCAAATCTGTTACTTTCCTATTACACAAAAAAAACTGCTCAAAAACGAACAGCTTTTTGCTTTGGTGACCCATACGGGAATCGAACCCATGATTCGGCCTTGAGAGGGCCGCGTCTTAACCGCTTGACCAATGGGCCATTATTGACAACGAAATTAGTATAACATGTCGTTTTAAAGTTGGCAAGGGTTTTTCAAAATAAAATAATTAAATGCTGTAGTATTTAATTTATGAACCTCTCATTCAATAAAAAATAACCTAAAAATATTTCGACATATTTGTACAATTTGTTACTTATAAATGTTATAATTCTAATGGAAAAAATTTATGAGAGGAGTGTGTTTTTTTGAACAATTTGAAGGTGTTTGCGTGTACGACAGCAGAAGATTTTGCTGAAAGAATTTGTAAGGAGGTTGGTGTTTCTTTAGGAAAGATGGAGGTACTCAAATTTAAAAATGACAATACATTTGTAAAAATATTAGAAACGGTGCGAGAAGATGACGTATTTGTTGTTCAAACTACAATGCCACCAGTAAACGAAAGGGTGATGGAACTTTTAATAACACTTGATGCTTTAAAAAGGGCGTCTGCAGGTAGAATAACGGTTGTATTGCCATATTACATGTATTCTAGATCAGATAAGAAAGATCAACCAAGAATAGCTATAACAGCCAAGCTGATTGGTGATTTGCTTGTCGCTGCTGGTGCCGACAGAGTTTTGACGTGCGACTTGCATAATCCAGCTATACAGGGATTCTTGGATATACCATCTGATCAATTAAAAGCAAAAGATTTATTAACAAATTATTTTAAAGAATTAGCTCAAAATGAAAATGTAACAGTCGTTGCTACTGATGCTGGTAGTTCTAAAAAGGCATATAAATATGCAGAAAGTTTAGGTACTTCCATAGCAATGATTGATAAAAGAAGAGAAGGAAATGACGACAGAGCTATTGCATCTAATGTCATAGGTGATGTTGTAGGAAAGACATGTATTATTTTTGATGACGAAGTAGATACTGCTGGTTCTATGATTGAAACTGTAAACACATTGAAGAAGAATGGTGCAGCTAAGATATATGCTGCATGTACGCATGGCATTTTGTCAGGACCTGCAATAGAAAGAATCAGAAATTCGGAGATGGAAGAATTAGTTATAACAAACACTGTTCCATTACCTCCAGAAAAGCAAATTGGCAAGATAAAAGTGCTTGATATTGCACCACTTTTTGGAATGGCTATAAAGAAGATTCATAATGGAGAAGGCGTAGGAGAATTATTTGAAGATAAAAAAATGGAATTTTAGTAAAAATATATTGATTTTTTCAATATATGATGTTAAAATGTTGCAGTACGTGAAAATGCGTATAATCCACATATGATGATAGCTCAACTATCGGGTGCCTTTGTGTAAGGTGGTAGAAGCAATGACTCATCGTAGAGGGTAAAAACAAAAATCAAGGAGGAATTTAAAAATGTCAGTAGTTGCAATGAAACAATTATTGGAAGCTGGTGTTCATTTTGGACATCAAACAAGAAGATGGGATCCTAGAATGCGCCCATATATCTATACAGATAGAAACGGCATTTATATTATCGATTTACAAAAAACAGCTAAGAAGATTGATGAAGCTTATGCTGTATTAAAGAGCATTATTGATGAAGGTAAAACAGTTATCTTCGTTGGTACAAAGAAGCAAGCTCAAGAATGTGTTAAAGAAGAAGCTGAAAGATGCGGTATGTACTACGTTAACCAAAGATGGTTAGGTGGTATGCTTACAAACTTTGATACAATTAAAAAGAGAGTTGAAAGATTAAAAGCTTTGGAAACTATGGAAACAGATGGAACATTTGATGTTCTTCCAAAGAAAGAAGTTATAATTCTTAAAAAAGAAATGGAAAAACTTGAAAAGAACTTAGGCGGAATTAAGAACATGACAGAAATTCCAGGAGCTATGTTCGTTGTTGATCCTAAAAAAGAAAGAATTGCCATATTAGAAGCTAGAAAATTAGGTATTCCAGTTATAGGCTTAGTTGATACAAACTGTAATCCAGAAGATGTTGACTATGTAATTCCTGGTAACGATGATGCTATCAGAGCTATCAAATTAATCGTTGAAGCTATGGCTAATGCCGTGTTAGAATCTAAACAAGGTGAGTCAGCAGCTAAAGAAGAAGCTACTGAAGAAGAGGCAGTTCAAGAATAATTATAAGTTAATTTTAAGGAGGATATAAAAATGATATCTGCAGAACAAGTTAAAGAACTTAGAGAATTAACTGGTGCTGGAATGATGGAATGCAAGAAGGTACTAGAAGAAGTTGATGGAAATAAAGAAAAAGCAATCGAGCTTTTAAGAGAAAGAGGAGTTGTTAAAGCTGCTAAAAAGGCTGGAAGAATTGCTGCTGAAGGATTAGTAGAAAGCTATATTCATGGTGATGGTAGAATAGGTGTTTTGGTTGAAGTTAATATCGAAACAGACTTTGCTGCTAAAAACCCTGAATTTAGAGAGTTTGTTAAAGATGTTGCAATGCAAATCGCAGCAACAAAACCAGAGTATGTTAGAAGAGAAGATGTTCCAGCTGAAGTAATCGAAAAAGAAAAAGAAGTTATGAAGGCTCAAGCAATGAACGAAGGTAAGCCAGAAGCTGTTGCTGAAAAGATTGTTGCTGGTAAGATTGATAAATTCTTTGCAGATGTTTGTTTATTAGAACAAGACTTCATCAAAGATCCAGAGAAAACAGTTCAACAAGTATTAACTGAAAAAATTTCTAATATTGGTGAGAATATTACAATCAGAAGATTTGTAAGATTTGAAAGAGGCGAAGGAATTCAAAAGAAAGAAGAAAACTTTGCTGAAGAAGTTATGAAACAAATTAATGGTTAATTAAATAAAAAGGTGGATTGAATAAATTTATATTCAATCCATTTTTTTATTTATAATTTTATATACTTTTCCTACTATTATATGATACAATATGTGAGAATGTTTAGAGGTGTTATACCAGTTTTATAGAAGGAGGAAATTTTGTGACAAAGAAAAAAGATGCTACGCAAAAGATGTTAAAAGAGGAAGAAAAAATTAGAAAGATAGCAAAATACATTTTAATTGCTTTTTGCTTACAGTTTATTGCTTATTTAGTTTTAATTAATGTTGTGCCAATAGGCAATGATATTAATGGTGATGGATATATAGAATTTAACGAGTTAAATAGTTTATATTACGAAAAATGGGATGGAGAAGGTCAATATAAAGTAAACGGTGAAAGAGTCTATGTAGATAATGGAATGCAATTTATTTATGGTTACAATATGTTACTATTAGTTGCTACTTTGTGCTTGGCTGGATATTACATACTAGTATTTATGGATAAAAATGAAGGAAGAGCGTGGCAGAAAACAAAATTGTTTTTCAAAGAGAATAAGGCACTTTTAATATTGCTCATTTTTATGTTATGGACTTTTATTAGCTGTGCTTTTGCAAAAGTACCTTTTAGATCTTTCTTAGGATGTTTTAATTTGAGAGATGGATATTTTTCTTTTATGTTTTATGGCTCAGTGCTTATATGTATGATGCTTTTGGGAAAAGATAATAACAAAGACAAAAAAACAATAATGAATTTGTTTCTTATAACTACAACAATAATTACGCTTGTAACTTTAGGTAATTATTATGCAAATGTTGCAGGTAAAGATTTCCCTATTGCAATAAAACATATTGGTACAGATATGACTTGTGGAATCTTTAATAATAGTAATCATTACGGATATTTACTATCAATTTCTGTTGTTGTTGCAGCAGCAATGCTTATGAAAGAAGAAAAGATTTTATTAAAACTTGCATATTTTGCTAGTTTTGCAATTATGGCGTATATGTTAGTACTAAACAATACTTTCGGGGCTTATGTGGGAGTCGGAATAGCTCTATTATTGATGTTTATACACAACATAGTAATGATAATTCAAAATTTGGCGAATAGCACTGGAAAAGTATTTATTCCGACTATTGCTATAGTTGCTATGATTGGCACGTTTATCGTTATGTCTTGTACCATAAAAAATGTAGACAATGAATTAATTGCAAAAAAGAATTTTGAAGGCATTATTAGTGATATTCAGTCTATTGTATTTTCAAATACTCAGACTAATCAAGAAGAAATCAATGAAGAAAGCCAAATAGCTAGTGGTGAGCAACCAACGTCTACTTCATCAAATGATGCAGCAGAGGCAGGCTCTGGAAGATGGAAGCTTTGGGTTGGAGGATTAAAGCTTATAAAAAACAAGCCAATATTTGGATATGGTCTTGAAAACATGAAGGCCGAATACATTGAGCAATTACACATTGGAGAGGGAAGATCGCACAACTTGTTGATTCAACTTGCTGGAACTACAGGCATACCAGGTATGCTTTTATATATGACTGGTATATTGATGATACTTTTTAGAAATTTAAAATATTATAAAGAGTGGGATATCTTTTCATACACAGGTGTATTTGTAATTATATCATACATTATTTCATCGATAGTTGGAAATTCTGGTTTTTACACGTCTGGATATTTTTACATATTCGTTGGATTAGTGGCACTAACACCAAAGAAAAAGAAGCAAGATGCTTTAAATAAATAGTATTTTGTCATAGATGACTTACATAAAGTCTAAAAATATGTGTTGTAGGTGAAAAAATGAGAATAATATCTAAAATTGAAAATTTACCAAATAATTTAAAAACTGTTATACTTTGCTTGATTGATGCAATTATAGTTGGGGTTTCTTACTATTTTGCTATAGCATTCGAGGAAATACCCTTTACCTTTAGAGATCCTGCTATACAAAATACATTGTTATTAATAATTTTAATGTATATAGCTGGACTAAATATTGTAGGTGTTTATAAAGGAATGGTTAAATATTCAAGTACTAAGGATTATCTAAAAATTGCAGAGACATCTTTAATTTGTATTGCCATTTTTTGTACAGCAAAAGAATTTGTGAAATTTAAAACATTAGATGCAAATATAAATATCTTGGCAGGAATGCTAATGGCTGTTTTAAGCATATCTGCAAGAGTTATAATGAGAGCAATTATGCTTAGAGAAGTTTCGTATATTAATTCTACCAAGCAAAGACTTCTTATAATTGGTGCAGGTTCTTCAACTTCGCAGATTATCAAGACGTTGCAAACAACTCTTGCAAACGAATATGAAATAATAGGAATTATAGATGACAATCCACAAAAGTTAAATCGTTATATGTATGGAGTTAAGATAATTGGCGATAGGGATGATATAAAAGAAATTTGTGAGAAAGAAAAAATAGATATAATATTTTTCTCTATTGATAATATAAAACCAAAAGAAAAAAATAAGATATTAAGAATTTGTGATTCAACTAATGCAAAAGTGAAGATTGTATTGCCATTAAATCAAATAATATCTGGTAAAAACTTTAATGATGCAATAAGAGATGTTGAAGTTGAAGACTTACTCGGACGAGAACCAGTTGTATTAAATGATAGCAAAATTTCAGAATATTTGTTTAATAAAGTAGTTCTTGTTACTGGTGCGGGCGGTTCAATAGGCAGTGAACTTTGCAGACAAATTATTAAGTTTAAACCTAAAAAAATTGTTATGCTTGATATATATGAAAATACACTTTATGAAACAGAAATGGAATTAAAACAAAACCATAAAAATGCACCTATAGTAACAATAATTGCAAGTGTGAGAGATAAACAACGTATGGAGGAAGTATTTGAAAAATACAGACCACAAGTCGTTTTCCATGCTGCGGCACATAAGCATGTTCCTTTAATGGAAATAAGTCCTGTGGAAGCAATAAAGAATAATGTATTTGGAACTTACAATGTGGTTGAATGTAGTGATAAGTATAATGTTGAAAAGTTCACATTTATATCTACTGATAAGGCTGTAAATCCAACAAGTATTATGGGAGCAAGCAAAAGAATATGTGAAATGATTATACAATCTAAAAACAGAACAAGTAAAACAATATATGCGGCCGTTAGATTTGGAAATGTTTTAGGAAGTCATGGCAGTGTAATTCCACTTTTTAAGAAGCAAATTGAGGCTGGTGGACCAGTTACTGTGACGCATAAAGACATAACAAGATATTTTATGCTTATACCAGAAGCTGTTGGATTAATATTGCAGTCTGCAACTTTTGCTAATGGTGGTGAAATATTTGTACTTGATATGGGGGAGCCGGTTAAAATATATGATTTGGCTACCACTTTAATAAAGATGTCGGGAAAGAATATTCCTATCGAAATTGTTGGACTTCGTAGAGGCGAAAAGCTATACGAAGAATTGCTAATGGCAGAGGAAGGGTTAATAAAAACCTTGCATGAAAAGATAATGATATCAAGAATAAATGCACCTACAGATGAAGAAATGAAAAAGATGTTATCTAAACTTAAAGAGATAGCTGATACCAAAAATGAAACAAGAGAAGATGTAAAGAAGGTTATAAAAGAATTTGTACCAACATTTATAGATCTTGAAGAATAGAAAAGAAGGGATAATAATGAATAAAATATATTTGGCTTCTCCACATATGTCAAAAGAAGGATTTGAAAAAGAATATGTAAAAGAGGCTTTTGATACTAATTGGATTGCACCCCTTGGAGAAAACGTTAACAAATTTGAGGAAGAGGTTGCAAAGTATGTTGGAAGTGGGAGTGCTGCAGCTCTTTCATCTGGTACTGCTGCAATTCATATGGCAGTAAAAGCGGCAGGAGTAAAAAAAGGTGATATAGTTTTTTGTCAATCGCTCACATTTTCAGCTACTGTGAATCCAGTCATATATGAAGAAGCAATTCCTGTTTTTATAGATAGCGAGAAAGATACTTGGAATATGGATCCAAAGGCTTTGAAAAAGGCTTTTGAAAAATATCCAAATGTTAAAACTGTTATAGTTGTAAATTTATATGGAAATCCAGCAAAGTTAGATGAAATACTTGAGATTTGCAATGAACACAATGCAACATTAATCGAAGATGCGGCAGAAAGTTTAGGTGCTTTGTATAAAGGAAAACAAACTGGTACTTTTGGAAAGTATGGTATATATTCTTTTAATGGAAACAAGATTATAACCACTAGTGGTGGTGGAATACTTGTATCTAATGACAAAGAAAGAATTGAAAAGGTAAGATTTTGGGCTACGCAAGCAAGAGAAAAAGCAATGTATTATGAACATAAGGAGATAGGTTATAATTACAGGATGAGTAATATATGTGCTGGAATAGGTAGGGGACAAATGAAGGTGCTAAATGATAGAATAGCACAAAAAACAGCAATATATAAAAGGTATAGAGAAGCTCTTGAAAAAGATGGTAATTTTGAAATGATACCAGTTCCAGATAATTCGGTCCCTAATCATTGGTTATCTGTTGCAATGATAAAAAATAAAGAAAAGTATGATCCAACTCAGATAATAGAAATGTTATCAACTAATAATATAGAGGCAAGAAGAGTGTGGAAACCAATGCATTTACAACCTGTTTTTAAAGATTATGATTTTATAAAGGTTGAAGATAAACCTGTTGCAGACTACCTTTTTGAGAATGGAGTTTGTTTACCTAGTGATACAAAAATGACTGAAGAAGAACAAGAAAGAGTAATTAATATTATAAATCCGTAAAACAAAGGGGAGAATCTAAATTGTATGCAAAATATTTTAAACGTATACTTGATTTCATATTTGCAATAGTTTTGTTTATTATTACATTGCCAATATTATTAGTTGTTGGCATGCTTGTTGGAATATATTTGGGTTTTCCTATTATTTTTAAGCAGAAAAGACCAGGAAAAGATGAAAAAGAATTTACTTTATATAAATTTAGAACAATGACAGATGCAAAAGGTGAAAATGGAGAGTTGTTGCCTGATGATAAGAGACTTACGAAATTTGGTTTATTCTTAAGAAGCACTAGTCTTGATGAATTACCAGAGCTTATAAACATTATAAAAGGCGATATGAGTTTTGTTGGTCCACGACCACTCTTGACTGAATACTTAGATTTGTATAACGAAGAGCAAAGGCACAGACATGATGTAAGACCAGGTCTTACAGGTCTTGCTCAGGTTAATGGTAGAAATCTTCTTGGCTGGGAAGAAAAATTTAATTATGACATTGAATATGTAAAAAACATAAACTTTAGTGAGGATATAAAAATTATTTTTAAAACAATTTTCTTAGTTGTAACTAGGAAAGGAGTTTCATCTAGCAATTCAAAAACTATGGAGAAGTTTAACGGAAATAAAACAAGTACTGATGAAAAGTAATAAGAAAGGAAGAGGACTAATGAAAAAAGTATTGTTTGTAGCATCTGTAACAAGGCATATTAATACATTTCATATACCCTATCTAAAATATTTTAAGGATAAAGGTTATGAAGTACATGTTGCAAGTAATGGCGAAGAAAATATTAAATATTGTGATAAACATTTTAATATTGAATTTGAACGAGCTCCATTCAGAAAAAATAATTTAAAAGCATATAAGAAATTAAAGGAGTTAATAAAAAATGAAGAATATACAATAATACATTGCCACACTCCTGTTGCAAGCGTGCTTACAAGACTTGCAGCAAGAAATGCACGAAAAAAGGGAACGAAGGTTTTTTATACTGCACATGGTTTCCATTTTTACAAAGGTGCGCCAATTAAGAATTGGTTGCTATATTACCCTATAGAAAAATATCTTTCTAAATATACTGATACCTTAATCACGATAAATGAAGAAGATTTTGAATTAGCTAAGAAGAAATTTAAAACAAAAAGAATTGCCCATACGCATGGGGTTGGGGTTGATCCTAATAGATTTAATTTCATTCTTAGTGATGTTGATAAAAATGTTATAAGAGAGCAATTTAATGTTAGTGAATTAGATTTTCTTATGATGTATACTGCCGAACTTAATGACAATAAAAATCAACAAATGCTTATAGATGCGATGAAAATACTAAAAGATAAGTACCCAACAATAAAACTTATGCTTGTTGGTGACGGCGTTCTAAGAGAAAAGTTTGAAAAAGAAATCAAGGAGAATTTCTTGCAAAATAATATTCTTTTACTTGGCTACAGAACTGATATACCAGAACTTTTACAAGTTGCTGACTTGTATGTTGCAACGAGCAAAAGAGAAGGATTACCAATTAATATAATAGAGGCTATGATATCTGGATTACCTCTTGTTGTTACTAATTGCCGTGGTCAAAGAGAATTAGTTGAAGATGGAAAGAACGGTTATATAGTAGAAATTGGTGACGTTAATGCACTAGTGCAAAAGATTATTAATATATACAGTGATACAAGAATTCGAGATCAGGTTGTTTCAAATGCAAAAGAAAATGTTAATGATTATTTGCTAGATAATGTTATGAAGGAAATGATAGAAATATATGATATATAAAGCTTGAGGTATAATATGAATGTTTACGATTTTGATGGAACGATATATGATGGTGATTCAGGCGTTGATTTTGTGAAGTTTATGTTTAGAAAGAAAAAGTTGTTAGTTTTAAAATATCTTCTTGTGTCATTAGAATATGTCATAAGATATAAGACTAAGAAAATATCTTTTAAAGAAATGAAACAGAATTTATTTGCTTTCGTCAAAGAAATTGATGATTTAAAAATTTTCACAGAAGAGTTTGCAGAAATTCATAAAAATAACATAAAGAATTATTATCTTGATTTAAGGAAAGATGATGATTTGATAATTAGTGCATCACTTGATTTTTATTTGATTCCACTTTGTAATAAGATGAATATTAATAATATTATCTGCACTAAATATGATGTAAAAAAAGGAGAAATCGTCGGCGAAAATTGTAAAGGTGTTGAAAAGGTAAAGAGATTTGATAGGGAGTATGGAAATAATACTGTGATAGAGAATGCTTATGGTGATTCTAAAAATGATGTGCCTATAATTATACGTGCTTTGAAAGGTTATATTATAAAGGGAAACAAAGTGATTCCATATACAGACGATTTTAAATTTTGAGTTTTATGTCTAGACCTGTTACATCATTTATGATATAAATATATAAGAAAATTGTATAGGAAAATAGGAGGTTTTTATATGCCGAAAGCTAAGTACAAAAGGATTTTGTTGAAGTTAAGTGGTGAAGCAATGGCTGGTCCAAATGGTTTTGGTATTGATGCTCAAACTCTTGGAACAATATGCGATTATATCAAAAAGATTGTTGATATGGGTGTTGAAGTAGCTATTGTTGTTGGTGGTGGAAACTTTTGGAGAGGTAGGCAAGCACATCAAATGGAAAGAACTACCGCAGACTATATGGGTATGCTCGCAACAATAATGAATGGTCAAGCTCTTCAAGAAGCTCTTGAATTTAGAGGACTCGACACTCGTCTTCAAACATCTATTGAGATGAAACAAATAGCAGAACCATACATAAGAAGAAAAGCTGTTAGACACTTGGAAAAAGGAAGAATTGTAATTTTTGCTGGTGGTACAGGTAATCCATTCTTTTCAACAGATACTTGTGCAGCGTTGAGAGCTAGTGAAATAAATGCAGAGATAATATTATTTGGTAAGACAATTGATGGCGTCTATGATTCTGATCCAAAGACGAATCCCAATGCCAAAAAGTATGATGAAATTACCTTTACTGAAGTATTGCAAAAGAATTTAAAAGTCATAGATTCTACAGCAGCTTCGCTATGTAGAGATAATCACATTCCAATTAGAATTTTCGCACTTCGTGATGCAGAAGATATTGTTAAAGCAGTTGCGGGCGAACCAATTGGAACAATAATAAATGAGTAATAAAATAGAAAAGGAGAATATAAGTATGTATAGTCATATTGAAGAAAAAATGAAAAAAGCAATTGAAGCTTTAGAAAATAAGTTAGGAGAAATAAGAGCAGGTAGAGCTAATCCAAAGGTATTGGATAGAATTCAAGTTAGTTATTATGGTGTTCCAACACCAATTAATCAAGTTGCTAACATAATGGTACCAGAGGCTAGAATGATAACAATTCAACCATGGGATGCGTCTTTACTTAAAGAGATTGAAAAAGAAATTCAAAAATCAGATTTAGGTTTAAATCCAACAAATGATGGCAAGCTAATTAGACTTGTTTTTCCGGAATTGACAGAAGAAAGAAGAAAAGAACTTGTTAAAGAGATAAAAAAAATTGCTGAGGATAATAAAGTTGCTATAAGAGGGATAAGAAGAGACGGAATAGAAGAGTTTAAAACTAAGCAAAAAAATAGCGAAATTACAGAGGATGATTTGAGAAATGCTGAGGACCAAATTCAAAAGTTAACTGATAAGTATGTTGCTCTAGCTGATAGTACATGTGCTGAAAAAGAGAAAGAAGTTATGTCTGTTTAATTTTTGATGTATAAATAAAATCTAGGGGGATAATCTATGGTTGAAAGTAATAAAGTGCCTAATCATATAGCTATTATTTTGGATGGTAATAGAAGATGGGCAAAGATGAGAGGGTTGCCAACATTACAAGGTCACACAGAAGGTGCGGACAATTTAGAACGTATCGCAAGATATTGCTCAAAAATTGGAGTTAAGTATCTTACTGTATATGCTTTTTCAACAGAAAATTGGAAGAGAACTAAGGAGGAAGTTGGATACCTAATGAACTTGATGGCAGACTACATAAGTTCATTTGAAGTTAGATTTAAGGATTCAAATGCTATTATAAAACTTGTGGGAGACATTGATAGATTACCTAAAAAACTACAAGATAGTATAATAAAAATTGAAGAAAAAACTAAAAATAATACTGGTTTAACTTTAAATTTGTGTATTAATTATGGTGGCAGAGAAGAGATTGTAAATGCAACTAAGGTTATTGCATCTAAAGTTTCTTCTGGTGAGCTAAAACTAACTGATATAAATGAGGGTATGTTTTCTACTTATTTAAGAACTGGCAATACACCAGATCCAGACTTGTTTATAAGAGCGGGTGGAGAAAAAAGATTAAGTGGTTTCTTGTTGTGGCAGTCATCATATTCAGAACTTTATTTTTCGGATGTCTTATGGCCAGACTTTAATGAACTTGAATTAGATAAAGCAATAAATGAATTTAATAATAGAAAAAGAAATTTTGGTAAATGATTTTATAGAAAGAACATAAGGAGGAAAATATGGCAAAGCGATTGATTTCAACAGCAGTTGGCATACTTATTTTGGCTTTAGTCTTTGTATCTCAAAATTTGTTTGTTATAAATCTTGCTGTTACTATAGTAGCACTCATTGGGTTATCAGAGTTTTATAATGCTTTTAAAATAAAAGGGATAAGACCTTTTGAAACAGTAGGATATTTGGTGACATTAGGAATACTTTCTATAGGATACTTGAACAATGAAACTACAAAAGCAATATTATTTATTGCGATACCTATATTATTGTTTATATTATTTTGTAAATCTGTATTTACAAATAATAAATATAATATAGTAGATGTTGCAATTACATTGCTTGGTGTTGTTTATGTATCACTATTTTTTAGTTTTATTCCATTCACATGTCATTTAACGAATGGTTTATATTTTGTGTGGTATATTTTGGCTGGTGCTTGGGTAACAGATTCTTTTGCCTACTTAGTTGGCTGTAAGTTCGGAAAGCATAAATTCTCAGAAATAAGTCCTAAAAAATCTATAGAGGGTTGTATTGGTGGTATTGTAGGTTGCACACTATTTTATATTGGATATACATATTACCTAAATACAATAGGAATAGAACTTAATTATTTTGTTATGGCAGTGTTAGGAATAATAATTAGCGTTATATCACAAATTGGAGATTTAACAGCATCTTGCGTAAAAAGATATTGTGATGAAAAGGATTTTGGTACTATAATGCCAGGTCATGGTGGAATATTAGATAGATTTGATAGCGTAATCTTGGCTGCACCTTTTGTGTATATATTTTTTCAATTTTTAGTATAAGGAGAAGATATGAGTACAGTATTAATGTGGATAGTTGGTTTTATAAAAATTGCAATTGTACTAGGAACTTTAATAACGATTCACGAATTAGGTCACTTTACAGTTGCTAAGCTTTGTAAGGTTACAGTAAACAAGTTCTCTATAGGATTTGGACCAAAGTTAATAACAAAAAATTCAAAAGGAACAGAATACACACTTAGACTTATTCCATTTGGTGGTTTTGTGCAAATGGAGGGAGAAGAAGAACGTTCAGAGGCTGAAGGAGCTTTTAATAAAAAGAGTGTATGGCAAAGGATTGCTATAGTTGCAGCAGGAGCGATAGTAAATATAGTTTTCGCACTAATTGTTTATTTTGTAATTTGTAGTGCATCTAATTCTTACTACACAACTACTATTAGTAAACTAGACGGTGGAGCGTTGTATGATTCTGGTCTTCGCACAGGTGATAAAATAATTAGCATAGACGGCAAAAGGGTTATGACTATGAGAACTGTAGAAGAAATTATTGCTGAAACTGATAGTGAGAATATGTCTTTTAGAATTGAACGTGATGGAAATGTAGTTGATATACCTGTAACAGTACCATATCAAACCCATGGATTCTTTGGTATTGCATTTGAAAACGATAAAAAAGTTTTATATATTTATAAGAATTCACCAGCTGATAAAGCAGGTGTTAAAGTTGGAGATGTGATAGAAAAAGTTAATGGAATCGAATTAGCTAATTCACAAGAAATATCAGATTTTATTAGAAACATTGTTTCATCAAACATAGAACTCGAAGTACTAAGAGATGGAGAGCTTGTTAAGTTAAATGGAGTTACTGAATCCAATACGGGTAAATATTATTCTTTGCTATGTGAAGAAATACATCCAGGATTTTTTAAAGGTTTTGGATATGCTTTGGATGAAACAGGATACTATTTTATAGCAACTATCAAAGGTATTGGAGAGGTGTTTACAGGTAAAGCAGAAAATGTTGAAGTTATGGGACCTGTTGGAATAGCATCTGAGATAACTAGTACAAAGGCATGGAGTGACTTTTTCTACTTGATGTCTGCAATAAGTTTGAGTTTAGGAATATTTAATTTACTACCAATTCCTGCATTGGACGGAGGTAGAATTTTACTTTTAATTATAGAAGGTGTGAGAAGAAAACCATTAAAAGAAAGTGTTGAGCAAGGTTTGATTCTTGCTGGTTTTGCACTAATAATGTTGTTAGCAGTCGTTGTGACGGTTGGAGATGTAATAAAGATTTTCTAAAGATGAAAAGAGGAAAATATGATCGCAGAGGTAATAGTTAATTCTAAAGCAAATGAATTAAATAGAACATTTGACTACGGCGTACCAGATAATCTGGACGTCGCTTTGCGGTATGAGGGTACTTATTCCGTTTGGAACAAGAAAAATTTATGATGTAGGATATGTTGTTAATTTAAAGGAAAAATCTGAATATAAATGCAAAAATATTGTAAAAGTAATTGATAAAGTTTTTGATGAAAAAAAACTTGAGCTTGCAAAGTGGATAAGTGAAAAATATTTTTGCAACTTGGCTGATGCTATAAGGTTGTTAGTTCCTCCAGGAACATCTACTAATGTGGATAGAGTTAAAGTTAAAACAGAGAAACATGTTTATTTAAACGAGTCTGCAGACCTATCTAAAGTGAAACTGGACAAGCATAAGAAAGTTGTTGATTTTTTAAAAGATAATATTTCTGCACCCAAAGTGGCCTTGAAAGGCATGTTAGATGTATCAGATTCAGTTTTAAAAACTTTGGAAAAAAACGGAATAATAGAATTAAGAGATGTTGAAGTTGGCAGAGATCCTTTTTGGAATAGAAAGGTCGAAAAGGATTTACTTCCAGATTTGACTGAGGAACAAAGACAAGTAATTGAGAGTATTGATATTAATAAATACAGTAAAAATTTAATATATGGTGTAACTGGCAGCGGAAAAACAGAAGTGTACTTGAGACTTATTAAAAAGGTCTTAGACAGTGGAAAAAATGCTATTGTGCTGGTGCCAGAAATCTCATTAACTCCACAAATCACAAATAGATTCTTGGCTAGATTTGGAGATGTGGTTGCCATATTACATAGTGGATTATCACTTGGAGAAAGATATGATGAATGGAAGAAAATAAAATCGAATAAGTGTAAGATTGTTATTGGTGCTAGATCTGCTATATTTGCACCACTTTCAAATGTTGGAATAATTATTATTGATGAAGAACATGATGGCTCATATAAATCTGAAACATCTCCTAAGTATGATGCAAAAGAGGTTGCTGATTATATCGCATCATTAGAGAATATTCCACTAGTAATGGGGTCTGCAACACCAGACATAGTAACTTATTACAAAGCTTTGAATGGTAAAATTAATTTATTTGAGTTAAAAAATAGAATTTCAAAGTTTGGACTTCCTAATGTTGAAATTGTTGATATGCGTGAAGAACTTGCAACGGGGAATAAAACGGTTTTTAGCAGAAAATTATACTACGCTATGAAAGAAGCAATAAAAAACAAAGAACAAATAATGCTTTTCTTAAACAGAAGAGGCTATTCTACATTTATTATGTGTAGAGACTGCGGATATGTAGTTAAATGTGAAGATTGTGATGTTTCAATGACATATCATATGGATTTGAACAGACTTGTATGTCATTATTGTGGAAAAACAAAAGAAGTAATGAACACTTGCCCTTCATGTGATAGCAAGAATATTAGATACTTTGGAAGTGGAACACAAAAAATAGAAGTTGAAATAAAAAAATATTTTCCAGAAGCTAGCGTAATCAGAATGGATGTTGATACAACGAGGGTAAAGGGTGGTCATGAAAAAATTCTTACAAAATTTAGAGATGAAAAAATAGATATACTACTTGGAACACAGATGATAGCAAAAGGTCATGACTTTAGTAATGTGACTCTTGTTGGTATACTAGCAGCCGATAGTTCGTTGAATATTGGTGACTATAGAGCAAATGAAAAAACCTTTCAATTACTTACGCAAATGTCTGGAAGAGCTGGAAGAGGAGCAAAAAAAGGAACGGCAATTATTCAAACGTATATGCCAGATGAATTCAGCATAAATGCTGCAAAAGAACAAAATTATACAAAGTTTTACAATTCGGAAATAAATATGCGAGAAAAGTTGAATTATCCACCTTTTTGCGATATAATAATTTCGATTATAAGCGGTACAAATGAAGAAAAAGTGAAAAATGAGGCAGATAAGTTATATGATGTATTGCGTAAAGATTTTAATACTTACAAACCGATGCCAGCACCTATAAGTAAAATAAATAATGAATATAGGTGGCGAATTTTACTTAAGGAGCAGTTAGATTATGAAAAACTTAAGACTTTCCATAATTTGATTTCTGAGTTCTATAAAGTAAAAGATGATGAGGTAAAAGTGAGTGTTGATGTAAACCCTAACAGTATGTTATAGTTTATAGTGAAAGGAATGAGAATATGGCACAAAGACAAATAAGAGAAGTTGGAGATCCCCTACTTAGAAAAAAATCAAGAATGGTTGAAGTTATTGACGATAAGGTTAAACAACTTATAGAAGATATGTACGATACGCTTAAGGCTGCAGATGATGGTATTGGTATTGCTGCACCTCAAGTTGGTGTTTTAAAAAGAATAATAATAGTTGATTTAAGTGATGAAGATGGTGAGGGGCCATACAAACTTATAAATCCAGTAATAACAAAAGCTAAAGGAGAACAAGTTTGCAGAGAAGGATGTCTTAGTGTACCAGGATTACTTGGAGATGTTGTTAGACCAAAAGAAGTTACTGTAGAGGCGCTAAATGAAGAAGGAAAAAAAGTTGTTATTAAAGCGAAAGATTTGCTTGCCATTTGTTTATGCCACGAAATTGATCATTTAGATGGAATTTTGTTTATAGATAAGGCAACAGAATTATTTGATGCAGATGCGGAGGATGAAGAATAATAATGAATATAGTGTTTATGGGAACACCAGATTTTGCAGTTGAATCTTTAAAAAGAATATATGAAAGTGGGCACAACATAAAAGCTGTAATATCACAACCTGACAGAAAAGCAGGAAGGGGCATGAATATAATGCCAACTCCTGTGAAAGAATATGCAATAAGTAAAAATCTTACTGTATATCAAACAGAAAAAATAAAAAAAGATAGAGAACTAATAGAAAAAATAAAAGAATTAAAACCGGATGTAATTGTTGTTGTGGCATTTGGACAAATTTTATCTAAAGAAATACTAGATATTCCAAAGTATGGTTCGATAAATGTTCATGGTTCCTTACTTCCTAAATATAGAGGTGCAGCACCAATTCAATGGTCAATTATAAATGGTGATGAGGTTACTGGTATTACTACAATGTATATGGATGCTGGAATGGATACGGGAGACATGATTCAAAAGTTTGAATTAAACATAGATGAAGATGACACGTATGGAACATTATATGAGAAAATGAAAGTTCTTGGAGGAAAGGCAATAATAGAAACTCTTGAAAAGGTAGCCGATGGTACTGCTCACAGAGAAAAGCAGTCTGATGACTTTACAGTTGCTCCTATGATTGAAAAAGAAATGGGAGAAATAGATTGGAACAAATCTTCTAGAGACATTAGAAACCTAATAAGGGGATTTAATCCAATGCCGGGTGCATATACCGTTATGAAAGATGGTGCAAAGATGAAAGTGTGGATGGCTGAGTACTCTGATATTTCTAGTACAGATGAAGTTTTACCTGGCACTTTTATTATTGTTGATTCAAAGAAAGGATTGTATGTAAAGACTGGAGATGGCGTATTAGAACTTACAGAAATACAAATGCCTAACTTAAAAAGGATGTCTGCAAAAGAATATTTAAGAGGCCATACACTTTAAGTAAAAAAGATATTTGTATAAATTTTATGAGGAGGGTTTTATATGGAAGAAGAAAAGAAAGTTAATGAAAATGAACAAGCTATTGTATCAAAAGAAAATGAGCAAATGGCGGAAACAGAAGTTAATGGAATTAAAATAGCAGAAGAAGTTGTTGCTAAAATAGCTGGTATTGCTGCTTCAGAAGTAAAAGGCGTATACGGAATGAATGGTGGCTTCGTAGAAGGTCTTTCTGAAATGTTAGGAAAAAAGAGCTTTTCAAAAGGAGTAAAAGTTCAAGTTGGTGAAAAAGATACAACTATAGATTTGTTTATAATTGTAGAATATGGTTGTAGAATTCCAGATATAGCATGGGAAATTCAAAATAGAGTTAAAACTGCAGTTGAAAATATGACTGGACTAAAAGTATTAGAAGTTAATATTCATGTTCAAGGAGTTAACTTACCAAAAGAAGAAAACAAAAAAGATGAAAATAAAAAAGAAGACTCACAAGAAAATGCTAATCAATAATGAATAGTCTGAGTTATACAATTTTACAATAGGAAAAAATAATGAGTTTTCCTATTGTAAATAAAATCAATACTTTTGTTTGTGGAAATACTCGAATCAAATTAAGAGATAAAAAGAGAGGAAGATTTAAATGAGAATTTTAGATAAGTTTATATCATTTGTTTTTTCGTTAGTAATAATTGTATTAGCAATGACAGTTATATTGGTTTCAGTAAATGCTGTTAATTATGCAGTTGTTGAAGGTTTATTAACAAATTATGTTTTTAATGATTTATATAAAATGACTGTTATTTTAATTTCGGTGTTGTTTGTACTTGCTGGTTTAAAAGTAACTGTATTTTCTTCAACACTTTCTTCTAAAGGAAAGAAGAATATATACGTAAATACTCCTAATGGCAAGATTCAAATAGCACAAGAAACAATAGAAGGAATTGCAAAAAATGTAATAAGCAGCTATAGTGAAGTTAAGGATGTAAAAGCAGCAATGACAAAAGCTAAAAAAGGAATAAACCTATATATGGGACTTTTAGTTTATGAAAATACCAACATAACAAGTATTGTTACAAGGATTCAGGATGAAGTAAAGAAACAAATCGAAAGTACAACAGGAGTTCAAGTTTATAATGTTGATGTAAAGGTTAGAAATGTTGTTTCTAAACAAACAATGACAAAGAAAACTGTACAAACTCAACAAGTTAAGAATGCAGATGCAGTTGATAATAATACTATGACTGAAAATAAAGAAGAAACTTTAGTAAAAGAAAATGCAGTAACATCAGAAAGTAATGAAAGTGTTCCTGAACAATATGTTGCAAAACAACCAACAGATGAATATTCAAAAGATGAGAATGGAGTATTATATAGAGTGGAACCAAATCCAAATACTGATGATGTGCAAAGATAATAGATAAAATTAGTTGAAGAGGGGAGAGATTCATATGACAGAGAAAATAGGAAAATTCTTTTCAAATTATGGTGGGTTTATACTTGGAGTTTTAGTTGGGATACTTCTTGTTGCTCTAAAAGTTATTGATGCAATAGTAACTATTGCAGTTATTATTGGATTTGGCTTACTAGGAGCATACATACAAAAGAACAAGAATGTTGTTAAAGAAAAATTGAAAAATTTAATTGAAAAATGGTAGGAGAGAAAATTTATGAGCAGAAAACTTGCAAGAGAGTTAACATTTAAGGTGGTTTTTTCTACAAATTTTCAAAGCGAAGTAGAGGACATTGAAAATTTAATTGAAAATTTAGTAAATGATAACGAATTGAATGAAGAAGTTACAAGTGAGGATAGAAAGTACATAGAAGAAATATCTTTCGGTGTTTTAAAGAACAAGGAAGAATTAGATGAACAAATAGAAAAGTATTTAAAGGGTTGGACGATGGACAGAATCGGAAAAACGGATTTAGCTATTTTACGACTTGCTGTATACGAAATATTATATAGAGATGATATTCCTTATAAGGTTTCGATAAATGAGGCTGTTGAACTTGCAAAGTTATTCTGTGATGAATCTTCGCCAGCGTTTATAAATGGAGTTCTTGCAGGTATAGTCAATTCTTTATCTAAGTAAATTGGAGGAAAAATGGAGAGACCAGAACCAATTACAGTAACGGCACTAAATAAATATATTAAAAACATTGTTGATAATGATGAATTTTTAGGCATGGTTTACATACGAGGTGAGATTTCTAACTTTAAAAGTCATTATACAGGACATTTATATTTTACACTAAAAGATGAAACATCTTTAATAAAATGTGTTATGTTTAAGACGTATACTTCAAATCTAAATTTTACGCCAAAAGATGGAATGAGTGTGGTAATACTAGGTAGTGTTTCTGTTTTTGAACGTGATGGCATATATCAGATATATGTAAAAGGCATGGAAATGGATGGCGTTGGTGCCTTATATGCTGAATACGAAAAATTGAAAAGCAAATTGGCTGAGGAAGGATTATTTGATGAAAGCAAAAAGAAAAGAATCCCAATGTTACCAAAGTCAATTGGTGTTATAACTTCAAAAACAGGTGCAGTAATTCGAGATATAATTAACGTTACAACTCGAAGATTTCCTAATGTGAATATAAAACTTTATCCTGCAAGTGTACAAGGAAAAGGTGCTGCTGAAACAATAGTAAATGGATTAAAATATTTTAATCAGGCTAGAAATGTTGATGTAATTATTGTTGCTCGTGGTGGAGGTTCGTTAGAGGACTTATGGCCTTTTAATGAAGAAATTACGGCAAGAGCAATTTATGAGTCAAATATACCAGTTATTTCGGCTGTTGGTCACGAAACAGATTTTACAATTGCGGATTTTGTCGCAGATTTGAGAGCACCAACTCCTTCAGCTGCGGGAGAATTAGCTGTTCCAGAATTGAATGAACTAATGTGGAAGTTAGGAAATATAAGAAAGAAAATTTGCTTGCTATTAACTCAGAAACTTGAATTGATGAAAAATAAATATTATTCACTGATGAATAGTAAAGTTTTGAAGAATCCATATGATATATTGCAACAGAAGACTTTAACAGTTGAAAAGTTTGAAACTGAGTTGATAAGCAATATAACAATAAAAATAAAAGATAATAGACTAAAGCTTACTAAGATTGCATCAAGTTTAGATGCTTTAAGTCCACTAAAGACTTTGACGAGAGGATATTCAATTATAGAAGATAAAAATAGAAACGTAATAACGTCTGTTAAAGAAATAAAAACAAACGATATTGTGAGTATTATTTTGACTGATGGTTCAAAAGAAGCTGTTGTTAAATAGAATAATTGTATGTTTTATAAAGGAGAGAAAATGGAAAACTTAAGTTTTGAAGAAGCTATAGAGCAATTAGAAAAAGTTGTTAATGAATTAGAAGCACCAAACTTGACTTTGGATGAGTCTGTGAAAAAATTTGAAAAAGGTATGGAGCTTTCAAAACATTGCAATGAGCTGTTAGAAAAAGCTGAAAAAAATATTACTATATTAATTGAAAAATCAAACGGCGAAATGAAAGAAGAAGCATTTGAAGTCCCAAATGCTTAGAATAATTAAAACTAAGGAGGAAACTTTATATGGGAAACATTTGGGATAACTGTGGACTTTGGATACCAGTAATGACGTGGTTTTTGGTTCAGAGTATAAAAGTTTTGTCAGACTTATTGATTCATAAAAAGTTGAATATCAGAAGGTTGTGGGGAAGTGGCGGCATGCCAAGTTCCCATTCAGCTTTTGTAACTTCATTATCTACGGTTGCTGCTTTATCCAGAGGATTTGATTCTTTGGAGTTTGCAATATGTGTAATATTTTCATCTATTGTAATGTATGATGCGGCTGGCGTTAGAAGAGCAGCTGGAAAGCAAGCTAAGGTGTTGAATCAAATTATAGAGAATGACGGGGATATAAATATACAGGAAAAATTGGTAGAACTGTTAGGTCATACACCAGTTGAAGTACTTGCTGGTGCGGTAGTTGGTATATTGACGGCTGCAGCTCTTTATAGTGTTTGGATGTAAAAAGAATCTAAGTTTTTGATGATGTGTTCGATAAAAAACATCATTTAGAACTTAGATTCTTTTCGTTATTGTTTTTTTGCTTTTATTAAATTAATCATAATATTCGCATTTCATATCATCAGGTGTCTCATTCCAGTCAACCCAGCAATGTTCTTTATAGCACCAGCCTCTGTTTTCATTTTCTGGATCTTTTTCATATTGATCACATTTATAACATTTCATAAACATTCCCTCCTTTTATGAACTAGCCATCAACAATTAAAAATTATATCATGTATTTAACATAATATCAACAAAAAAAGTAAATTAATGTATGAATAAAGAATGTGAATAAGTTTTTTGAAACAAAAATGTAAAAAACATTGTCGAATTGAATGTATATATGATATTATTTATTTTGAAGAAAATTTGGATTGAAAAAGGTTAAAGATACACTTTTTAGAAGTACCTTTAAAACATAAAAAACTAAAGAAAGAGAGAATAAAATGAGAGAAAAAATTTTTTTGATGTTAACTTTATTAATGGTGTTTTTTTGTGCAAATGTATATGCAGAAAATGAACAAATTAGTGCTACTTTGAGCAAAGAAATAAGCATTGTGTACAACAATGAAATCAAAGAGTTTTATGATGTAAATGGAACTAAAGTATATCCAATTTTATACCAAGGAACAACATATTTGCCAGTAAGAGCTGTCTCATCTATGTTTAGTATTGATGTAAAATGGGATGGAGAAAATAATAAAATATACTTAAGTACAGGAAAATCTGATCCAGTTACTTGTAAGACTATTGATATATTTGTTTCTGGAAAAAATGAAACTGTATTACCTAATATAAATAAGACGATTTCTATAGAATATAAGGAGAAAGTACAATCTTTTGCAGATGTTAATGGAAAGACTGTTTATCCTTTATCTTATCAAGGAACGACATATTTGCCAGTAAGGGCTATTTCTAATATGTATGGTGCCACAATAGATTGGGATGGAGAAAACCAAAAAATTACTATCGAAAGAAAAAATGAAATTGCAGAGATTTCCAACGTTACAATTAAAGTCATTGATGGGGTCCTTTGTGCTACGATAACCACCAAATCACCATTGTATGATTATAAATATTATTCTCTTACTGAACCTAATAGATTGGTAATAGATTTGCAAAATAGTAAATTTGGTATATCTACAGAGCAGCAAACTATAAATTATAGTGTGTTGCAAAAAGTTAGATTCGGAAGCCATGAGAATAATTTAAGCAAAATTGTACTTGATGTTGATAGAATAGATGAATATTCAGTAGCACAAAGTAAAGATAGGCTTACAACATATTTTGCTTTGACAAGTAATTTTGTGATCCCTGATAATTCTACTCAAGAAAAAGATTATACATTAGTGGCATCAATTGGAAACACAATATACATACCTGAAATAAAAGATAATGACTCAAAAAATGAAAATGATGATAACAAGAGTGGAGATAATGATAACGAAAATACAAAAGATGACGACAAAACGTTAACACCAGAACAAATTGCTAAGTTGGCAAAAGTAACTTCAGTTGTATATTCTCCAACAAATGAAGTAACAAAAATTAAAATTGATGGAAATTATGAGTTTGAAGAGGTTAAGTTAGATGATTCAAAGAAGTTTGCTATCGATATAAAAGGGGCTAGACTTGAGACTGATGGACCTACTGAAATTGAACCTAAAAATAATAATATAGTAAAAATTAGATTTGCACAAAATAAAGATGATGTAGTTAGAATTGTTTTCGATTTGAACGAAAAAGCTAATGCTAATGTAAAAGAGCGTTCTGATTATTTGCAAGTTTATTTTGATGAGATAAAAGTAAAGAATGTTGTATATGAGGCATTTGATAAATATGCAACATTAACACTTAAGAATGTAAAAAAGAGTGTTTTTTCATCTACTGAATCTACAAGATATAACAGATTAACTTTGTCATTCTCTTCATCTAGATTTAAAACAGAATCAGAAAGCATAGAATCTGATGATAAGTTTGTTAAAGATATTGAAGTAAAAGCTAGTAAAATTGTTATAAATTTTGCAGGTGAGACTATATATGATATGAAGCAAGTTGGTAATGATGTTGTAATAACTATCTCATATGATAAAAATAATGAAAAGAAGAAGTTTGTCATTCTATTAGATGCTGGACATGGAGGGAAAGATCCAGGTGCTTGTTATGGAAGTACGGAAGCAGAGAGACACTTGCCAGAAAATCAGGAAAAAACATACACATTAGCGGTAATGCTTAAAATAAAAGAGTTACTTGAAGACGAAGATGATATTGAAATCAGAACATCAAGAACAACAGACGTGTTCATTGATAGACAAGGTAGAATCGATTATGTTTTAAATAATGAAGATGCCGATATGCTTGTTAGTATTCATATAAATTCTGCTGCAACCAAGGCGTATTCAGGAACTATGGTGTTATATTATAATAAACCAGGCGAACAAAAGGATTATGGAATAACAAGTAAAGAACTTGCATCTTTAATTAAGAATAATATTGTTGAGGATACTGGACTTATTGACAAAGGTGTTGTTAATAGAAAAGATATTTGGATACTTGAACAAAATTCCGCAGGTCAAATCAGTGAAGCTGCAGGAGAAGAAAGACCTGTAACTAATTTGCCAGCAGTACTTTGTGAGTTGTGCTTTATTTCAAATGATAATGACCATGAAAGACTAATGGATGAGGACTTTCAAGATGCAGCTGCTAATGCTATATACAAAGGAATTTTAGAAGCAAAGGAACAAATGGGAAAATAAAAAAGGAGAATGTTTAAAATGGAGTTTTTAACATTTGCATTAAAAGGAAATTATAAAAGATTTTATAATAACTTAAAAGAATTGTCTAAAAAGAATGGAAAGAACCCAACTTTGATGTTTATTGATGCTGCAATATCATCAGTAGTTGTTGGCTCTGGATTAACTGACTATCTAAATTACAAATTTTATAACAGGTCATACAAAGAAAGAAGAGAATACGTAACAATAAAATATGGTTCTGAGTTTTATGCTAAATATTCTCCAAAAGATTTAGCGACAAATTTGAGAATTAAAACTAACTTTCATAAATATTATTCTAAATACACTAACAGGGAATACTATATTCCAGAGTTTGGATTAGAGAAGCTAAAGGATTTCTTAAGCAGGAACAAAGTGTTTATGATAAAACCTACTGATGGATTAGCTGGTACTGACGTTAAAAAAATGACAATAGAACAAGTAGAAACACCAGAAAAGTTTTATGAGTATTTAAAAGAAAAGAATATGTTTTTAGAGGAATTTATAATACAAGATCCAGAGTGGGGAAGAATATGTCCTAACAGCGTAAATACAATAAGAGCCATGACAAGAATAATTGGTGGAAAAGCTGAACTTTTCTATGCTGCAGCTCGTATTGGAAATGGTACTGCGGTTGTTGACAATTTCCATCAAGGCGGCGTAGGAGTTAGAATTGATATGGAAAAAGGAACTCTTATCGGAAATGCCGTATCAAAGGATTTGGAGGAAGTAGAATGCCATCCAGCTAGTGGAGTTAAGTTTGATGGATTTAAGATTCCGTACTGGGATGAAATTAAAAAGATGGTTTGCGAGGCGGCAATGGTAAATCCAGGTGTAAAAGTCGTTGGATGGGATGTTGCTATATCTACAAAAGGACCACTTTTGATAGAAGCAAATAGAAGACCTGGATTTGATTTAGTACAGGTTCTTGAAGATAGAGGAACTAAGTATATGCTTGAAGCAGTGAAAAAAGACAGTAAAAAATAACTATAGACCATAAAAAGAAAGGAATGATATAAATGGATGAAAACATTTCTAAAGGATTTTTTGGGTTAAACAGAAAAGATGTTGAAAACTACATAGCGGATATGAAAAAAGATTATGAAGAAGAACTAAAAAGACAAAATCAGGAATTACTTGCGATGAAAAACGAAAATTCCAAATTAAACGACAGAATAAACCAATTGCTAAATGACAGAAAAGAAATAGAGGAAGCAAAAAAAAATATATCTGATGTTTTATTTAAAGCAGAACAACAGGCAAAGCAAATAGTTGAGGATGCAAAATCAAAAGCTATTGAAGAAAGACAAGAAATTGATGTTCAAATAGAGGCAGAAAAAGAAAAGTTGATAGATGCAAAAATTGAACTTGCAATGCTAAAAGATAAAGCAAAAGAAGTAATGTCAAAATTTGCAGATGATCTTACTAACTTACAATAATGTAATAATGGGAGCAGATTATTAATATCATATTGTTAGGTGATATGATAATGATAAGAATAAAAGTGTTCTCAGTTAGACAAGCAATAAATTCATTTATGTTTTATTTGTTAATATTGGCAATATCAATCTTTGTACTCTTTATTTTTGCATCATCTTTTTATATACTTAAAGAGATGATAAAAGATAACTATATACTACAAAATGACTTTGATATTGAAACAATATCAAGAAACAGTTTGATTGAAAATATTTATTCAAACGAATTCATTTTTTCAAATTTTGAAGAACCTAACGATGTTGAAGTAGAACTAGCACAAAACAATGTTTCTGAAAATAAAGATATAAATAAAACAAATGATTATGAAATTAAAGAAAATTCATTTAATGTCGAAGTGAATGAAAAGAAGGATTATGCTGTTCCTGACAAGTATGATGTTGAATTATATGAAAATGGAAAAGTTAGGGTTGGCAATACTATCATAACCAATTATACAAAACGATCTTTGGACTTAAATGCACTTTCAAAGCCTTCAGACATGATGATAAACAATAATTTGAAATTCTTGTTGTTTCATACTCATGCAACTGAAAGCTATACATTTAAAGATACTACTAATGTTGCAAATTATAGAACAATTGATAAGCGATATAATATGGTTTCAGTTGGAAATGTTTTATATGAAAGACTTAAGGCTAAAGGTTATGATTGCGTTCATGATGAAGAACTACATGATTACCCAAGTTATAATGGTGCATATAAATCTTCGCTTGCTACCGTTGAAAAATACATACAAAATCAAAAATATGATTTTGTCATTGACATACATAGAGATGCACTTTCTAGTAACTTGGGATTCAGACCTACAGTTAATATAAATGGCGAATCAGTTGCAAAACTCATGTTTGTTGTTGGCACAAATGCATGTGGCTTAAGTCATGATGATTGGATGAAAAATTTGAAGCTTGCCATTATGATACAAAACAGAGCAAATGAAATGTATCCTGGTTTTTTTAGAGATTTAAATCTAAGCAAATCTAGATATAATCAACATGTCTCAAATGGTGCTTTTATAATAGAAGTTGGTGCAACAGGAAATACTCTTGAAGAGGCTCAAAATGCTATGAAATATTTAGCGGATGTAATTGACTCTTTCGTACATTAAAAAATACTTGTGCAAGAGATTTTATGCCTTTTATAAAAAGAGTTTAGAAGTATAAGAAAATGAAAATATTACGAAGGATAAGGTGAGAATAATGAAGATTGAAATAGAAAATTCTTCTGTAACAAAGAAAGAGCTTAGTTCATACAGTAAAAAATTAAAATCAGCTGATGAAAAGTTAACTAATGGAATGGGTGAAGGTGCAGATTTTTTAGGATGGTTAGAATTAAAATTAGATAAGGATGAAATTGAAAGAGTAAAAAATGCTGCTAAAAGAATAAGAGAGAATTCGGATGTATTAATTGTTATCGGTATAGGTGGATCATATCTTGGAGCGAGAGCTGTTATTGATGCTTTATCAAATAATTTTGGAGAAAAACGTGTGATATTTGCTGGAAATAATTTAAGTAGTGATTACCTAATGGACTTACTTGATTATATTGAAAATAAGAGGGTGTGCTTAAATGTTATTTCTAAGTCTGGTACAACAACAGAACCAGCAATAGCTTTTAAAGTACTTCGTGAATACATGGAAAATAAATATGGTATTGAAGAAGCAAGAAATAGAATATTTGTCACAACTGATGCCCAAAAAGGCGTGTTAAAAGAGATTGCTGATTCAAAAGGATATGAAACTTTTGTTGTACCGGATAACATTGGCGGAAGATATTCAGTTTTTACTCCAGTTGGATTGTTGCCAATAGCTGCTGCTGGAATTGATATAGACAAAATATTAAATGGCGTATTTGATGCAAGAGAAAAATATAGAGAAATTAAAGATAATCCTTGCTATGAATATGCAGTTGTTAGAAATATTTTATATAATAAAGGAAAAAAGATAGAACTTCTTGTAAGTTATGAACCAAAACTTCATTATATAATTGAGTGGTGGAAACAATTATTTGGTGAAAGTGAAGGAAAAGACGGTAAAGGAATATTTCCTTCAGGTGTAGATTACACTACAGATTTACACTCTATGGGACAATATATTCAAGATGGTGAAAGACATCTATTTGAAACTGTAATAAATATTAAAGAACCATACAGAAATATTAAATTTAAGTGTGATAAAGATTCTATAGATAAACTTTATTATTTAGATGGAAAAGATATGAATGAAGTTAATCATAAAGCAATGGAAGGAACAGTAATTGCACATACAAAAGGAAAAGTCCCTAATATTATGATTGAGCTAGACAAAATTGATGAGTATAACATAGGAGAGCTACTATATTTCTTTGAAAAAGCTTGCGCTGTAAGTGGATACATTTTGGGTGTAAATCCATTTAATCAACCAGGAGTTGAAGCCTACAAAAAAGAAATGTTTAAATTGTTGGGAAAGAAATAGAATTAAAAGAGGTAGATAAAATGTCGAAGTTTTTTAATAATGCTATAATCGGTAACGGAAAAATCCTTGGTTGCTTAACAGGAAAGGGCGAATTGATTAGACTGTATTATCCTAATATAGACTATTTTCAGAATATAGATAAGAATAGATTTGGCATAGTAAGTAATAATAAAATATTGTGGCTAGATGAAGCAAATACTAAAAGACAGCATTATGAAGGAAACATAGTTTACACGGAATTAAATATTGAAAATTACGAGATTCTTCAAAGGGATTACATTCTGCCAAATAAAAATGTTGTTGTGCGTACATTTAAGTTTAATAAGAAGTTAAATCTGTTTATGTATTCGAAATTAAACTCTGATGTAAACAGGAAAGTTTCTGGAATGTTTGTTGATAATACATTAATCCAGTATTGTCAAGAAATGTATATGGCAACATTTTCTACAAATAGCGTTGCTAAGTATCAAATAAATAATTCAAGGTATGCTATGCAAAATGGAGAGCTAAATCCAGAAGATTATATAGGAATGTCAGATGACTCAGCAGTTTTATACGCAGATGTAAATGAAATCACAATATATATTGCGTTAGAAAATAATCTGAAGGATTTACTTGAATTAGTTGAATGGTGCAGAAAGCAACAAGAGACGTTATTATATAATTCAACAAAAAATTATTGGACTGCCTACTTAAAAAAATTCGAAAATAATTTGTTATTAAAAAACGTAAATAAAATAAAAGAAAAAGAAATAATAGAAAGAACAATACTAATGTATGCACTCGTTACGAACCCTGAAACTGGTGCAATGTTAGCGAGTCCAGATGTTGATGAAAATTTTGAGAAGTGTGGCAGATATGGGTACTGTTGGCCAAGGGATGCACTTTTTATAAATAAAGCATTAAATATATTAGGATTAAAAAAATTAACAGATAAATTTTATAATGTATGGGCGAAAAGAGCTCAACTTGATTCAGGATTATTTGAACAAAGATATTATTCTAATGGTGAACTTGCACCATGTTGGGGAATACAAATAGATGAGACAGCAGCAATTTTAATTGGAATATATGAGAATGGCAAATACAAAAAATTGGAAACATTAATTTTAAAAACAATAACGGCACTTTTAAATTTTATAGATGATGATTATTTGTCGAAAGAATGTTTTGATTTATGGGAAGAAAGAAAAGGAAAGCATCTATATTCCACTGCAAGCATATACGAAGGATTGCGAGTTGGAAAAGAAATGCTAACTGCTATAAATCCAGTAAAATATAAATCAACAATTAATGAGATAGAAAAAACTCTTTCAAATATAAAAGATGCCATAATTCACAATTTTATAAATGATAGTGCTTTGAAAAGAAGTATAGATAATACACAAACTGATATATCACTTTTATCTATTGCTGTTCCATATAATATTCTTGATGCTAATGACTTAATTATGAAAAATACAATAAATAATATAGAAAGAGACCTTAAACTTTCTAATGGTGGTTATTTAAGATATCAATGGGATGAATATGTTGGCGGGAACGCTTGGATAATTTCATCTATGTGGTTAGCATTGTATTACTTGAAAAAGGGTGATAAAAATAAGGCATGTGAATTGTTTGATTGGGTAACTAATCATGCAGATTACCTTGGCTTTTTGCCAGAGCAAATAGATAAAAATGGTGAAGAAACTATATGGGTAAGGCAGCTTTCATGGTCACATGCGATGTATATAATAGTAAAGTATGAGTTAAGTAAGGAGAATAAAAAATAGTCGGTGACGTTTTATGCTCCACTTTCTTGATAATAGAAAGGAAATAATAATGGCAAAAAATCAAACGGTATTTGTATGTAGTTCATGTGGAAATGAATCTCCAAAGTGGCTAGGAAAATGTCCAGCTTGTAATAGTTGGAATACATATTATGAAGAAAAAATTGTTAAAGATAAGTCAACAAATGAACGTAAAAGTGTGAAAGCACAAGTTGTAAAACTAAATGATGTTGGAACTTCAGAATCAGTTTCGAGAGTGAAAACGGGATATGAAGAATTAGACAGAGTGCTTGGTGGAGGAATCGTTCCAGGTTCATTGATTTTACTTGGTGGTGAACCAGGAATAGGAAAATCGACTCTTATACTTCAAATATGTGATAAAGTCAAATTTGAAAATAACAAGATATTATATGTTTCAGGAGAGGAATCTGGAAGACAAATTAAACTCCGTGCCGATAGATTGAAAATAAATAATGATAATATCATGTTTCTGGGAGAATCTAATATAGAAATAATAGAAGATGCTATAGAACAAGACAGGCCTAGTTTTATAATTATAGACTCTATTCAAACCATGTATAGTGATGATATTTCGGCGGCACCTGGAAGTGTTAGCCAAGTTAGAGAAATAACTGCAAGAATAATGCAGTTATGTAAGAAGAAAGAAATTACAACTGTAATAATTGGACATGTAACCAAAGATGGCACTATTGCGGGTCCAAGAGTACTTGAACATATGGTTGATACAGTTTTATATCTAGAGGGTGAAAGATATTTTACTTATAGAGTTTTAAGGGGGGTAAAAAATAGATTTGGTTCTACAAATGAAATTGGATTATTTGAAATGAAGCAAGAAGGAATGGTTGAAGTGAGCAATCCTTCTGAACTTTTGATATCTGAGAGAGAAGGAAATCCAGCAGGTTCAGTAATAGTAGCAACTCTTGAGGGAACAAGAACAATGTTAATTGAAATTCAAGCATTAACTGCAACTACAGCATTTGGACTTCCAAGAAGAACAGGAATTGGTGTTGAATATAATAGATTAGTACTTTTACTTGCAGTTCTTGAAAAGAAAGTTGGGATAAATCTATCAAATCAAGATGCATACGTAAACATTGTTGGAGGAATGAAATTGGATGAACCCGCTGCAGACCTTGGAATAGCATTAGCAATTGTATCAATACACAAAAACATACCATTATCAAAAGATTTAGTAGTAATAGGTGAAATTGGTTTAACGGGCGAGGTTAGAGCTGTAAATTCTATAGAAAAAAGAGTAAAAGAATGTGAAAAACTTGGATTTACTACTTGCATAATTCCAGAAAACAACAGAAAGCAGTTGAAGTATAAAGGGAATATGAATATAATAGGAGTTGGCAACTTAGCTGAGGCCTTAAAAATTTGCAATTTGAAATAATGGAGGAGTTAGAATGAGAAAAGAGCCAGGAAAAAACAACGAGCTTATACAGATATTAAAAATGGTTGCACCAGGAACAGACTTAAGAGAAGGATTAGATAATATATTAAAGGCGCGTACAGGTGGACTTATAGTAATTAGTGATTCGCCAGAAGTTATGAAACTTGCAGATGGGGGATTTAAAATTGAGGAAGATTATTCGCCAGCCAAAATATATGAATTAGCGAAGATGGATGGAGCAATAGTATTAAGCAAAGACGCAAAGAAGATACTACTTGCTAATACACAACTGGTGCCAGACTCTACAATTCCAACAGTTGAAACAGGAACAAGACATAGAAGTGGTGAGAGAGTTGCAAAACAGACAAATGAACTTGTAGTAAGCATATCACAAAGAAGAAACATAATAACATTATTTAAAGGAAATACACGATATGTTATAAATGAAAGTGCGAAAGTATTAGCAAGAGCCAATCAGGCAATGCAAACTCTTGAAAAATATAAAGTAGCATTTGACGATATAATTTCTATAATAAATGAATTTGAATTTGATGATATTGTGACATTACAAAATGTAGTTACAGCAGTACAAAGAGCGGAATTATCAATGAGGGTGGTATCAGAAGTAAGTGGATATATTATAGAGCTAGGTGATGAAGGAAGATTAATAGAATTACAGTTAGATGAACTTTCAAAGGATGTAGAAGAGGCAGAAAACTTATTAATACGAGATTACCTAGTAGAACCGCTAACGGCAGATCAAATTGTTGAAGATATATCAACACTTTCAAGAAGCGAACTAATAGATTCCAACAATATAGCTAAAAAACTTGGATATACCAATATAGACAAATCACTTGATGATGTTGAAGTACCATCAAGAGGATACAGACAGCTTAGCAAAATTCCAAAGACTCCTATAAGTGTAATTGAAAATATGAATAAAAGATTAGGTGATTTTCAACATATAATAAGAGCAACAATTGATGAATTAGATGATGTAGATGGAATCGGAGAAATACGAGCCCAAAACATTAAACAAGGCATAAAAAGAATGCATGAGCAAGTAATATATGATTCAAAATTCTATAGATAAAACCAAAAAAGGAGGTCATTTCCTAAAATTCCGAAAAAAAGTTAGTTTACTAAATTCTTTGACTTTTGGAATTATTTGTGATATAATTAACCCGTACCGTAAGAGAGAAAGTAGTAATTCTCTATTAGTGTATGTATCTAAAAAAGAGTTAGGAAGTGATATAAAAATGTTTAAGGTAGGCGACAAAATAGTATATCCAATGCATGGTGCTGGAACAATTGAATCTATAGAAGAAAAAGAAATCTTAGGCGAAAAGCAAAAATATTATGTCATGAAGATGCCTGTTGGAGATATAAAAGTTATGGTTCCAACTAAAAATGCAGAACTAATTGGAGTTAGAGACGTTATAGGAAATGAAACAGCACAAAATGTTCTTGATGTTCTTAGTGCTGGACCAACAGATATGTCTTCTAACTGGAACAAAAGATACAGAGACAATCAAGAAAAAATGAAAAGCGGCGACATTTGTGAAGTTGCGGATGTTGTTAGAAATCTTACTTTTAGACAAAAATCAAAAGGACTTGCAACTGGTGAAAAGAAAATGTTAACAAATGCAAAACAAATTCTAATAAGTGAATTAGTTCTTGCAGAGTCTATGACAAAAGAGCAGGTTGAAGTACTTATCAACGATAAGATAGATGAAGCATATAAAACTTATGAAATAGTACAAGACTAAAAATTAGGGATTAGAAAACTAGATATGAATCTGATTTTCTAATCTCTATTTTTTTGTATCCTATTGATAAGTTTTGTACATTTTGTGTATAATATACATGCGTGATATTACTATAAAGAAAGGATATGAATAATATGGGAAAAGAAGTTATATATAGTGCAGATGGAAGAATAATAGAAGGAGTAATTGTAAAGTACTACGAAGAAGGCAAAAAGATGTCTGAAACACCATATGTAAACGGTTTAAAAAATGGAACTGAAATAGAATATTATTATAATGGCGTTGTAAGTGCTAAAAACGAGTATGTTGATGGAGAATTGAATGGTATTTCGTATGTTTATTATCAATCTGGTAACTTAATGGAAGAAAATCCATATAGAAATGGAAAGTTAGACGGAACAAGAAAAAGATTTTATGATACAGGAATGTTACAGGAAGAAGCAGAATATCAAAAGGACGTTTTGAATGGAAAAGTAAATAGATATAATCCAGATGGTATATTAGAAGAAACAATATTCTTTAGAAAAGGTTCACAAGTTGAGGAACATCCAGAAGTTCTTGAGCAAAAAGAAAAGGAAGAAGAAGAAAAGAAAGATATGCAAAACAGACTAACCGAAGAACAATTAAATAAATTAATATAGTTTGGAACAAAAAATAACAATACCTGTCTATATAAGTATATAAAGGGGGAGTCTGTATGGAGTCATATGTCTTTAGTAAAATAATAGCTGGCCTTGCAGCCGTGGTTATTAGTGTTAGTGGTTTTATATTTCCAAGCCATGTAAGAAATCAAAAAGTTGGTAATGATGAAATAAAAAGATTTTCATCAGAAGAAGAGTTAAAAGACGCAATAAGTAAAACAAGAAAAAAAGATGGAGCATATGGTGGAGATGGCTTGTATGAAGTTGATGCTGCAGTTAATGAGAGTACTTCAATAAGAAATGATAATAATACATATTCTCCTTCGACTTCGGATGAATCTAACAATCATTCCGAAACTAATACTCAGGTAGCAGGTGTTGACGAGGCGGATATAATCAAGACAAATGGTAAGTATATTTACTACATATCCAACAATATATTACATGTAGTAAATGCTATACCAGCCTCTAATATGGAAGAGATAAAAACAATAGACTTATCTTCAAATGGAACATGGAAATACAAAGATGCAACTGAATTATACATAGACGATAGCTATATAACAGTAATTGGAACAGAAACAAGATTAGTGGATGACAATATAGGAGAAGATGATATTATAGAAAATAGAATAAATTGGTACCATAGAACGACAGAAACTTTAACAACGATAAACATCTATAAAATAGATAATTATAAGCTGGTTAGAACTTTTGAAATATCAGGTAATTATATTTCATCAAGAAAAATAGATAATAATATTGTTCTTATTTCAAATAAGTATATATATAGTGATTATGGAATACTACCAATATGCAAAGATTCGTCTGTTTCAAAGGAGTATAAGGATATTCCAGCAAATGAAATATGTTATTTTAAAGACTTTGAAGATTGTAATTATATGATTATTTCTACAATTGATTTAAAAAACATTGATGAAAAGGCTAATGTACAAACATTTTTTGGAGCAAGTACAGAAATATATATGAATAAAGATTCACTTTATGTTGCTAAAATATGTTACGATTATTCAAGTGGTTTCAGTGTAATTGATACAAATGGATTTTTTAGAGATATTTCTTATTCTTATACCAATACAACTAAAATTCATAAATTTGATATAAAAGGTGGAAAAGTTCAATATTGTGCAACTGGAGTCGTTCCAGGAAGCTTATTAAATCAATTCTCAATGGACGAATATAATGGATATTTTAGAATTACTACGACAGATAATTCTAATTTCGAAGAATCTACTAACAATTTATATGTATTAGACGGTAATATGAATATTGTTGGAAAATTAGAGAATCTAGCTAAAGGCGAGAAAATTTATTCTACAAGGTTTATGGGTACAAAATGCTATATGGTTACATACAAAACGGTGGATCCGTTATTTGTAATAGATATTTCAAATCCAACATCTCCAAGAGTTTTAGGAGAATTAAAAATACCAGGCTATAGCAAATACCTACATCCAATAGGAGAAAATTACTTGATTGGTTTTGGAGAAGATTCAATAGAAAAATCATATATGGATTGGAATGGCGAGCAACGAGTAACAGCATACACGAACGGATTGAAATTAGCGATATTTGATGTTTCAGATTTTAATAATCCAAAAGAGATTCATTCAATTAAAATTGGTGGAAGAGGCAGTTATTCTGAACTTTTATATAATCATAAAGCATTATTATATGACGAAGAAAGAGGCATATTTGCATTCCCTGCAACTATATGTAAAGAAGCTGGAACATATGATAATGGAGTACCAATGTATGGAAAAACAGAATTTGCAGGTGTTTTAGTATACAATCTAAGTGTAGAAGATGGAATATCACTAAGAGGAAAAATAAATCACAATAATGGTAAAGTTTATTATCATGATATCGAAAGAGTACTATATATAGGAGACGTTTTATACACTGCATCACCCAATATGATAAAAGCCAATAATATAAATACAATTGAAGAGGTTGGAAGAGTATACTTGAAAAAGTAAGCGAATAAAATATAGAAAGGAAGCAGATTTAATTAGAAATCTACTTCCTTTTATTTAGTTAATAAGGAAGATTTTTGAGTTTTCATTTTTCTTATTTGCAATTGACATTATGATAAAATAATATTAAAATAGAAAAGTAATGAAAATATATTATTTAAAAAGATTTTATGGAGCATGGATACTTCCATTATAAAAAAACGTATCCTTGATAATATATTGAACATTGAAAAGTAAATAAAGGAGGTGGACGCTATTAATTTTCAAGAATTGATAGTCCCTTGCCTTATTGTCTTTGTTCTAACAGCAGCAATAGCATCATTAATATTTTGGTTAATAGATAAGAAAAAAATAGCTAATGGAACATCAAAGGTTAAACTTGCAGAAGAAGAAGCTATAAAAATAATTGAAGAAGCCAAAAAATCAGCTAATGACGTTTTAAAACAAGCTGAAGCTGAAAAAAAGGAAAAAGTCATATTAGCAAAAGAAGAAATTCAAAAAGAACGTGCTGAAGCCGACAAAGAAAATAAAGAGAGAAGGGCAGAAATACAAAAACAAGAAAGAAGACTTCTTCAAAAAGAAGAATCTTTGGATAGAAAGATTGAAAATCTTGAGAAGAAAGAACTACAAGTAGCGGAAAAGATTAGAGAATTAGAAAATGAACAACAAGAATTAGATAATTTCAAAGAAAAACAAATAGCGGAATTAGAGAAGATTGCTGGAATGTCACAAGATGAGGCTAAAAAACATTTACTTGCAATTCTAAGTGAGTCGTTAACACATGAATCTGCATTAATGATTAAAGAAAACGAAAACAAAATCAAAGAAGAAGCACAAAAGAAGGCAAAAGAACTTATTACTTATGCTGTTCAAAAATGTGCTGCAGATCATACTTCTGAAACAACAGTATCAGTTGTTCCACTACCAAGTGATGACATGAAAGGTAGAATAATTGGTCGTGAAGGAAGAAACATAAAGATGTTAGAAACTTTGACTGGAATTGATCTTATTATTGATGACACACCAGAAGCAGTTATTTTGTCTGGCTTTGATCCTATTAGACGTGAAGTTGCAAGAATTGCATTAGAAGCATTAGTTACAGATGGTAGAATACATCCTGCTAGAATAGAAGAGTCTGTTGAAAAGGCAAAAGAAGAATTAGAAAACATCATAAAAGAAGAAGGAGAAACAGCATCATTAGAAACAGGTGTAATAGGATTACATCCTGATGTAATAAAATTAATAGGTAAATTAAAGTACAGAACTAGTTATGGTCAAAATGTATTGAACCATTCAATAGAAGTATCACAATTAGCAGGAATAATGGCTGAAGAGTTAGGAATAGACTCTAAACTTGCTAAAAGAGCAGGACTTCTACATGATATAGGTAAAGCTATAGACCATGAAATAGAAGGTACACATGTTGAAATTGGTGTTGATATCCTAAGAAGATACAAGGAGAGCGATGCTGTTATCAACGCAGTACAAGCTCATCATGGTGATGTTGAACCTAAAACTATGGAAGCAGTTCTTGTACAAGCGGCAGATGCTATATCAGCTTCTAGACCAGGTGCAAGAAGAGAAACTCTTGAAGCATATATTAAGAGACTTGAAAAACTAGAAGAGATTGCCGATTCTTTTGAAGGTGTTGAAAAATCATTTGCAATTCAAGCTGGACGTGAAATCAGAATAATGGTAAAACCGGAATATATTGATGATGATAAGATGGTTTTAGTTGCAAGAGACATTGCAAAGAGAATTGAAGAAGAAATGGATTATCCAGGACAAATAAAAGTAAATGTTGTCAGAGAAACTAGAGCAATTGAATATGCTAAATAATTAAAAATTAGATGAATCTAAATTTATAGATTCATCTTTTTTTATACGAAGAATCATCAACTTTTTTGGGAAGGATTCTCAATTCTATGAAGCTGAAAAACAATTTGGTAAAGGTGCGGTAATTTCGTAGCGGAGCACAGCGTGCTCAATCATGAGATATTTAAAATAAAATACATATTTGTAACATGCTTTTAGCTTTCTTGTGTAAAAATACAAATAAATATAGACAAAATACCAAAATAGAATATATTATAGAATAGTAATATTCCTGATTATGAAAGGAGAAAAAGAATGAATATATTGGTTGTTGGCGACGTAGTTGGAAAACCTGGTGTTTATGCCATAAAAACAAAATTGCCAATGTTAAAAAAAGAATATGATGCTGATTTTGTAATTGTCAATGGCGAAAATTCAGCAGATGGAATGGGAATAACAAAGGTTATTTTAGAGACATTATATGATTCTGGTGCTGATGTTGTTACAATGGGAAATCATACTTGGGGTAAAAAAGATATTTTTTCTTTTATAGATGAAGAAAAAAATCTAATAAGACCAGCAAACTATCCAGACGGACTTCCTGGTAATGGTTCAACAATTGTTAATTGCAAAAATAAAAAAATAGGTGTAATAGACC
>ENA-ORSL01000481-ORSL01000481.1-human-gut-metagenome-genome-assembly--contig:-NODE-481-length-42021-cov-4.566911_pt1 | contig 42021 bp, 41 predicted proteins | sample MGYA00242190_ERZ509157 | MGnify/ENA primary metagenome ERZ509157 (study PRJEB26280, sample SAMEA2338664) | human gut metagenome | biome: human gut; feature: human-associated habitat; material: faeces... | reverse complement strand
TTAATATCACAATTTTTATTAAAGTAAGAGCATCTTTTTTTAGGTAACAGTTTGATATTTCAAATGCAAGTTCTTTAATCGTTTGTTGGTCATTAAATACTGATGACTTGTTTTGAAGTATTTTTATTTCTTCATTATATAGATAATTTAATATTTTTGAAATTAGCAAATTTATTTCTAGGCCTTGATTAGCTATGTCATCAAAAATATTTTGCAAATTTTCTAAATTATCCTCTTTGGCTGATAAAAATATTTCTTCTATTGTTGAATCACCTATGATTCCAAAGCAATTTTGAATTAGTTCTGTTGTTATTTTTTTATTTTCTTTTGATAATTGATCTAGGTATCCTAAGGCATCTCGCATTCCACCATCTGCTAAATCTGCGATGTATTCTGCAGCGGACTTTTCAATATCAATATTTTCTTCTTTTGCAATTGATTGGATTCTATCACAAATTATGTTTTTTGGTATTTTTCTAAAAGTAAATCTTTGACATCTAGATAATACCGTTATTGGCACCTTTTGAATTTCAGTAGTTGCTAAAATGAAAATAACATGCTTTGGTGGCTCTTCTAAAGTTTTTAGAAAGGCATTCCATGCACTTTGTGATAGCATGTGGACTTCATCAATTATATATATTTTATATTTAGAATTTGAAGGAAGAATTTTTACGTTATCACGAAGTTCTCTTATTTCTTCTACACCATTATTTGATGCTGCATCGATTTCAATTATGTCCGGATTCTCATTAAAATTTTTACACGAGTTGCATTCACCACATGCAATTCCGTCTTTTGCATTTTCACAGTTAATTGCTTTTGCAAATAGCTTTGCTGTTGAGGTTTTTCCGGTTCCTCTTGGACCATTAAAGCAGTACGCATGTGCTAGTTTATTGTTTATTATAGAATCTTTAAGTATTTCTTTTATTGAATCTTGACCATATAAATCGTTAAAGTTTTGTGGTCTATATTTTCTGTAAAGTACTTTATATGCCATTTAAACCTCCTATATTTATTATATCATTTTACGCTTATTTTTCCAGAATTTATTGATAATTTCTTGATATTTATCTTCTTTTTCGCTCATGTCTTTTAATTTATTAAATATGGTTTTGTTATATTGATTTTTTTCTGGTAATCTTGGTAATAAATAGTACACATTTTGTATTCTACTCTCCTTTATTACTGACTTGCACATGTCACATGGTTCAATGGTTACATATAGCGTACAATTGTTCAATCTCCAACTTTTAAGTTTTTTATTTGCTTTGGTGATTGCTAATATTTCCGCATGATTAATTGTCTGTTGTTTAATGTTTCTAGTATTATAGGCTTTTGAAATTATTTTGCCGTTTTCATCTATTATTAAAGCTGCAATTGGAACTTCACTTTTCTTCAATGATTTTTTGCTTAAATTTATTAATTCATTAATGTATTTTTCTTCCATAATTTTTCCTTAAAAAAAGTGCACATATTCAGAGGCAAATGTGGCTGCTTTCTTCCGAATCTGACCAGTTTATTGCATAAATATTGCACAAATAAATGTTATCATACTTATAACATTGTTGCAACTTATAGTGCTAATTTAACAATGTTTCACGTGAAACATTGTTGATAAGTATCACTTATTGATTTTTTTATTTTTCTAGATATTAATGTCATTATACTTTGTTTAAATGTTTCACGTGAAACTATGTTAATATCTTTTCTTTAATGTAATACATTTTATTTACTATATTATTTATTATTGTTAATTTCTTTGATGTTTCACGTGAAACATTTGATTGTTGATATCTTAGAAGATTTTAATTATCTTTGATAATTTTATATTAATTTTTAACGTCTTCGTTTAAAAGGTTTCACGTGAAACTATGTTAATAAATCTTATTTTTATAACAAAAAAGACTAATTATGCTTATTTGTTAATTAATGGAATATCCAAAATATTATATTTTTTTAATGTTTCACGTGAAACCTTGTGGAAAAGTACTCCCTCTTTACTTTTTATGTTTCACGTGAAACATAAAAAAACGAATAGCTAAACTATTCGTTTTTTTCAATAATTTCTTCTTCTGACTCTTTTTCTTTCTGAACAAGACTTACTGATGATACTTTTTGCCCAGATTTTAGATTAATTAGCCTTGTACCTTGAGTAACTCTACCCAATTGTGATACTTGTTCTAATGGTAATCTAATGATTATTCCTTGATTTGTAATAATCATGATGTCTGAATCATCAATAACCTTTTTAATACTTGCTATATTTCCGTTCTTTTCTGTGATATTTAGGGCTTTTACGCCTTTACTTCCTCGTTTTGTCTTTCTATATTCAGAAATTAATGTTTTTTTACCATAACCATTTTCAGTTACTATTACTATGTTATCATCGTCATTCACATTTTCGATGCTTACGCACTTAGCGCTTCCTAGGTTGATGCCTTTAACACCTGATGCTGTTCTTCCCATAACTCTGATTTCATTTTCATCAAATACATTCATTCTACCTTCAGAAGAAGCTAATAAGATATTGGATTCACCATTTGTTTTTTTAACACCTATTAATTCATCATTCTCTTTAAGTTTTATACAAATTTTTCCGGTTGCTCTAATATTTTCGAATTCTTCTAGGTTTGTACGTTTGATTAAGCCTTGTTTTGTAGCTAAAATTAAGTATTTTTCTTGGTTTTCCACATTTAATTTTATAATACTACTTATTTTTTCATCTTTTTCCACAGGCAATACGTTAACTATTGGTAGTCCTTTTGATTGTCTACTGAATTCTGGTATTTCATATCCTTTTAATCTATATACTTTACCTTTATTAGTAAATATCATTATATAGTCATGAGTTGATAGATTTAGTAAGTATTCCACAAAATCTTCGTCATTGGTTGACATTCCCTTTACACCTACACCGCCACGATTTTGAATTTTATATGTATCAGATGTACATCTCTTAATATAACCATTCTTTGTTACTGTTACAATGATGTTTTCCTCAGGAATTAATGATTCATCTTCAATATAGTCTATAGCTGTCATATCAATAGATGTTTTTCTGTCATCACCATATTTATTCTTGATTTCGGTTAATTCATCTTTAATAATTTGTAGCACTTTTGCTTCGCTTTCTAAAATTGATTTTAATTCAGCAATTAATTTATGTAATTCGTTAAGGTCTGCTTCTATTTTGTCTCTTTCTAAGCCTGTTAATCTACGTAGTTTCATCTCTAGAATTGCTTCTGATTGAATTAATGTTAGTCCAAAGCGTTTCATTAATGCTTCTTTAGCTACATCATCGCTTTTTGATTCTTTAATGGTCTTTATTACGGCATCAATGTTATCTAATGCAATCTTTAAGCCTTCTAAAATGTGTACTTGCTTTTCTGCTTTATCTAGGTCAAATTTTGTTCTTCTTACGATAATTTCTTTTTGATAATTAATATATTTTTCAATTATTTCTTTTAGTCCAAGAGTTTTTGGTACACCGTTATCCAACATTAAGAAGCTTATTCCGTAATTTGTTTGAAATTGTGTATGTTTAAATAGTTTATTTAGAACAACTTGGGCATTAGCATCTTTTTTTAGAGTTATTGTTATTTTAATACCTTCTTTTAAGTCTGTGTGATAGTCTGCAATGCCTTCAATTGTCTTATTGTGAACTAATTCGGCGACTTTATTTTTAAGTTCTGAGGTATTAACTCCATATGGAACTTCATCAATGATTATGTAATGTTTGCCATTTTTTTCTTCAATTTGGGCTTTACTTCTAATGGTAATAGTGCCTTTTCCTGTTTCATATGCCTGTTTGATACCACTGTTACCTAGTATTATGCCTCCTGTAGGAAAATCTGGGCCTTTAATATGATTCATTAATCCTAGAACATCGATATCTGGATTATCTATATATGCGATGCATCCATCTATTACTTCACTTAAGTTATGAGGTGGAATATTTGTGGCCATACCAACTGCAATACCCATTGTTCCATTTACTAGGATATTTGGGAATCTTGATGGTAAAACTGTTGGCTCTTTTTCGCTTTCATCGAAGTTCGGTGTAAAATTAACTGTATCTTTTTTGATATCTCTTAATAATTCTAGGGATATTTTTGATAGTCTTGATTCGGTATAACGCATTGCTGCTGCACCATAACCTTCAATATTACCAAAGTTTCCGTGTCCATCAACAAGCATGTATCTGTAGCTGAAATCTTGAGCCATTCTTACCATTGCTTCATATATACTTGAGTCTCCATGTGGATGGTATTTTCCCATTACATCTCCGACAATTCTTGCACTCTTTTTATGCGGTTTATCTGGAGTGTAACCTGATTCGTACATTGAGTAAAGAATTCTTCTATGAACTGGTTTTAAGCCATCTCTTAAGTCTGGAAGCGCACGTGATACTATGACGCTCATTGAGTATTCTAAGAAGGATGTTTTTACTTCATTTACTATGTTATTTTCTTCTAATCTGTCTCTACTATGATCCATTTTATACCTCCTAAATATCTAGATTTTCTACGAATGTAGCATTATCTTCTATAAATTTACGACGTGGTTCTACTTCTTCACCCATTAGTCTAGTGAATATTTCGTCTGCTTGCATTAGGTCATCAACTGTAATTTTTCTAAGAACTCTTGTGTTAATATCCATTGTTGTTTCATTAAGTTCTTCGGCATCCATTTCACCTAAACCTTTCATACGCATAACGTCTGGTTTAGTAGTTGCTGGAAGTGATGCAAGATACTCTGCTTTTTCGTCTTCATTTAGTACATATTTAATCGTTTTTCCGTGTTTAATACAGAATAATGGTGGCTGGGCAGCATATACGTGTCCGGCTTCAACAATTGGTCTAAAAAAGCGATAAAATAGTGTTAAAAGTAGTACTCTGATGTGTGACCCATCGACATCGGCATCGGTCATTATTATTATTTTGTGATATCTTAATTTATTTAAGTCGAATTCTTGACCAATTCCTGTACCAAATGCGGTAATAATTGTTCTTATTTCTTCGTTTCCTAAGGCTCTATCTAATCTTGCTTTTTCAACGTTTAATATTTTACCTCTAAGTGGAAGTATTGCTTGGGTCATTGAGTTACGGCCTTTGATTGCGCTACCACCGGCACTATCTCCCTCGACTAAGAATATTTCACAAACTGTAGGGTCTTTTTCTTTACAATCTACTAGTTTTCCACCGAAGTTAACTACGTCTAAGTCACTTTTTCTTCTGGTAAGTTCTCTAGCCCTTTTTGCTGCTACTCTAGCTCTTGCGGCAGTCATGCATTTATCCATTATAAGTTTTGCTTCATCTGGGTTTTCTAGTAAATATCTTTCAAAGCCTTCTGAGAAGATGTCATCAGCTATTTTTCTTACTTCAGCGTTTCCTAGTTTTGTTTTTGTTTGTCCTTCAAATTGTGGGTCCGGGTGCTTACAAGAAATAATCATTGTTAGCCCTTCTCTTACATCTTCTCCTGATAGTGGATCGTCGTTATCTTTTAGATATTTGTTCTTTTTGGCGTAGTTGTTAATGATTCTTGTTAATGCTCTTTTTACTCCATCTTCGTGTGTTCCACCTTCGTATGTATTAATATTATTTGTAAATGAGTAAACTGCTGAGTTGTAAGTTTCGTTATATTGTAGTGCTACTTCAATTGAAATGTTATCTTCCTGGCCGCTAACATAGATTATTTGGCTATTTAGAGATGTTTTATTTTCGTTTAACATCTTAACATACTCAATTATACCACCCGTGTATAAAAACTCTTCTTTATGCTCAATATCACGTAAATCAGATAGGATTATTCTTAAGCCTTTGTTTAGAAATGCTAATTCTCTAAGTCTGGTTTTTAGTGTATTGTAGTCATATATGGTTGTTTCAGTGAATATTTCTGGGTCTGCTTTAAATCTTACGGTAGTTCCGGTTCTGTCTTTAGAACATGTATCTATAATTTTTAGTGGTCCAGTTGAATGTCCACCATTTTCAAATCTTTGAAAGTAAACATTGCCTTCATGATATACTCTTACTTCTAGCCATTCAGATAAAGCATTTACTACGCTGGCGCCTACTCCATGTAGTCCACCTGATACTTTGTAACCATGTCCACCAAATTTACCACCGGCGTGCAATACAGTAAAGATGGTTTCAATTGTTGATAAACCGGTTTTACTGTTTGTTCCAGTTGGAATTCCACGACCATCATCTCTAACTTCAATAACGTTACCTTTATCAATTATAACTTCGATATCGTCACAGTAACCAGCAAGTGATTCATCTACGGCGTTGTCAACTATTTCCCATACAAGATGATGTAAGCCTTTTACACTTGTTGTACCAATGTACATACCTGGTCTTTTTCTTACGGCTTCAAGACCTTCTAAAACCTGGATATCGCTGTCATTATAAGTATTTTCATTCATATTTTGTCACCTTTATCTTTCCTTTACTTATTTTATAAACATTACAATTATTTAATATTGACCTGCTAACTTTGTGTATGTCTGTTGTTGTAATGAATATTTGAATGTCTTTATCTAAATATTGTAAAATGTTGTTAATTTTGGTTTTGTCTAGCTCACTAAATAAATCATCTAGTAATAATATCGGCTCTTTCTTTAGATTAACTTTGCAATATTCAATTTCTGATAGTTTCATAGCGATTATTGCATTTTTTGTTTCGCCTTCTGAAAGGTAGTCTTTGATATTTTTATTATTAAATTCGAAAACATAGTCATCTAAGTGAATGCCGTGATTTGTTTTGCCATAATTTAAATCTTTTTGAAATGATTTATCATACAGGTTTTGTAATTCACATTTTTCGAGATTTTTAATATTTGAAATGTAGTTTAATTTTAATAGAGTTTTACCAGTTATTCTTTCAAAATAGTATGGTAAGTATGTATTTATCTGCTCTATAAATTTTGCTCTTTTTTGACTTATTTGAATATTTAGATCTATCAGTTTATTTGTGAGAATGTCTAAATAACTTTTAGGAATCATGCTATTTGTCATCATTGATTTTAAATAAGTGTTTCTTTGTTTTAGAACTCTATTATATAGACTTAATAATTTTAAATATTCGTTATCAAATGAAGATAACTCCATGTTAATTAGTTTTCGATGAATACTAGGATTATCTTTTACAAGTTTCATGTCTTCTGTGCTAAACAAAATTGTATTAATTTTTGATATATAGTCCCCTATTTTACTTATTTGAGTGCCATCTATGGTGATTCTTTTATTTTCTTTATTGATGACTATTTTATAAGTATTTGTTATTCTATCTTTTATTTTTGCTTCGATTACAGCATAGTCACAGTCATCTTTGATTAAGGCTGTATCTGTGTTTGTTCTAAATGATTTTGTAAGTGATAGATAAAAGATTGATTCTATGATGTTTGTTTTACCACTTCCGTTATTACCAATTATTATGTTTTTTGATTTAGAAAAATCTAATTCTAATTTTGGATAATTTCTAAAATTTGTAAGTTTTAATTTAGTGATTTTCATTTTTAACCCTCTTTTAGAACAAATTTTTAACAAAATAGGTTTATGCGTACTCCTATATACAGTTAATATTATATCATAATTTAATGGGTTATAAAATAAAAAAAGGCGTTATTTGCCTCTTTTTTTAAACTTTTTTTCTAATAATAGTGATTTACTTAATTGATTATTCATAATGTTATAAGATATATCAAATTCTAAAGTTTCTTTGTTATAAAATTCAACTAAACATCGGTCTTTTTTCTTATAGATATTACTAATATTACCTGCATTAATCCAAGAACATTCTTTTAGCCTTGGTGAGCACGTTGGAAAAAATATAATATTCTCTTCTTCTTTAACAATAATTGGTGCTTTATATGAGATGCCTGTTAACGATTCTGTTCCTTTAGCTCTTCCTTCAATGGTGCTTCCATTATAACGACAACTTTCATCCATTAGTTTGTTTACTTTTTGGTTAACTATATAATATTTGTGTTTTTCAAAAACTAATGATTTGTTTTTACCGTATGGCATTAGTGCAAGTGTGTTTTTATTAATATTGTAATCTTTCATGTACTTCACCCCCTTGCTTTTAGTTATAGCACAGGTGGTTTGTCGAAATTTGTCGAAAAATGTCGAATTATGCACAAAAAAATAAAAAGTGAGATTTTTTCCCACTTTTAGTACGTTTTAATTGGTAGTATTAATTGGATTAGTGATTCATCTTTAACTGATTTAAGTACTATTGGCTTAGAATCTGAGTTTAAGAATATTAGTAATTCTTCCTCTTCAAATGTTCTTAGGGCTTCTAACATATATTTTGAACTAAATGAAATAGATATGTCTTCTGATGTGTTTTTGTCTACTTCTACGCTTTCTTCGGATTTTCCTATTTCACTGGCGTATGAAGAAACGATTAGTTCATTATTTCTTGTTTCCATTTTTACAATGTTTTTTTCTTTACTTTGAGTAAGAAGTGCTGCTCTATCTATAGCACTGAAGTATTTATCTAAAGATGTTGTTAAAATAATGCTAAATTCATTTGGTATTAAGTTAGAAGTATTTGGATAAGTTCCATTTAATAAGCTTGATTGAAATAAATATCCATTATATTTAAATAAAATTTTGTTACTAAATGTATGTATTTCCACATTTTCATTTGTAGTAAGTAGTTTATCAAATTCATTAATGTTTTTACCGGGGATTACTATGTTGCATGAATCATATTCTTTATCTAAGATTATAGTTTTTTTAGCTAGACGATAAGAATCAGTAGCAATACATTCTAGTACATTACCAGTTATTTTGAAGTTTAAACCTGTAAGTAATGGTCTTGATTCCTGTGTTGAGATTGCAAATATTGTTTGGGAAATAATCTTTTTTAGTACATCGCTTTCTATAATGATAGGATTTTTTGTTTCTTCTAGATTTATTTGTGGATAATCTTCTATGTTTAAACAATTTAAATTATACATAGTGTTTTCTGTACTGATTATTACTTTTAGGTCTTCTAGTACTTCAATATTAATATCTGTATTAGGCATTTTTCTGATGATGTCTAGTAAGTATTTACTTTGAATTACTGTTTTTCCAGTTTCTGTGATGCTTTTAATGTTTTCTTTAGGAATAAAGTTTTTAATAACTAAATCACTATCACTTGCAGTAAGGTATAGTCCTTCTTCTGTTAGTTCAAATAATACTCCATTTAATATTGGAATTATATTTCTTGGTGAGATAGCTCTCATTACGTTACTTAAACTTTCTAAAATAATATTTTTTTCAATCAATAATTTCATTTTTATTCCTTCTTTCTTTTTTTTATTATTATTGCTGTTGAAAATGTTAATAAGTCTTTTTTTCTCCACAATTATGGGAAAAATTTGATGTGTATTGTTTGTGCAAAACTTTTTTAATTAACAATTTTGTTTTTTATATCCTCTATTACTTGTCTTATGTTGTTTTCATCATTTTGAATTTCATTATTTATTTTATCATATGAGTGTAAAACTGTCGAATGATCACGATTACCAAATTCTAGTCCTATTTTTATGATTGTTTCAGATGTTGTCATTCGGCATAGGTACATAGCAATTTGTCTTGGATAATTGATGTTTGATGTTCTTTTTTTACTTTTAAGGTCTTCAATTGTTATGTGATAGTAATCAGCGACGGCTTTTTGAATTTTTTGAATGTCATTGGTAATATATATTGATTTACCAATGTAATCTTTAAGAGCATCTACGGCAAATTCAAGGTTAATTTCTTTAGGTCCCATCATTGCTGCATATGCATATAGTCTTGTAATGGCGCCTTCTAAGTGTCTTACATCGTTTTCACAGTTTGTTGCAATGTACTCTATTACTTCATTTGGAACCATTTTAGCAACTTCATGTCCAGTCATTTTATCTTTAAGAATTTTACATCTGAGTTCAAAATCTGGTGGCTCGATGTTTGCTGTTAGCCCCCATCTAAACCTTGTTAGTAATCTTTCTTCAAGAAGTTTTAAATCGTCTGGTGATCGGTCTGAACTAATAATGATTTGTTTATTTGAGTCATAGAGATTTGTAAATGTATGGAAGAATTCTTGCTGAGTTTTAGCGGCACCACCAAGGAACTGAATATCATCTATCATTAAGATATCTATGTTTCGGTATTTTTCTTTGAATTGACTTACTATATCATAGTTATTTTCGTCTTTTTTATTAATACCTATAAAGTCTGATATGAATTCTTCACTTGTAACGTATAGAACTTTTTTATTGGATTTTTGTACTATGTAGTTACCTATTGCATGCATTAAATGGGTTTTTCCTAGCCCACTTTTGCCGTATATAAATAATGGGTTATAGATTTTTCCGGGTTGTTCTGCTACGGCTAGAGCTGCTAGTTGAGCAAATCTATTACTATCCCCTATTACAAAATTTTCAAATGTATATTCTGGTTTTAAGTTAGAGTTCAAATTTTTATTTTCTGGTTCTTCTACTTCATCTAATTCAAGCACTTCTAATGGTTTTATTTCTTCTGCTGATAAAAATTCAATGTCATATGATGTTCCAGTTACTGTACTTACTATTTCTTCAATTAAATCATAATATGTTTGATTAAGAATTTTTTTATGAAATTCCATCGGAACTTCTATTTGCATAGTATTATTTTTAATACCGATTAATTTAGTTTCTTTGAACCAGGTATCGTAAGATAATGGATTAAGTTTGCTGTGTATTACTTCTAGAATATCATCCCAATTTACATTATTTTTCATTACCTCACCCCGGTCCTTCGCTTTTTGATAGTTCTATTTTAAATCAAGTCTGTGGAAAAATAAAGAGTGAAAATGAAAAAAATTAAATTCGACAATTTTTTCAACATTTTATCAACAAGCAATCCTTTTATTTATATAGTCCAGAGTGAGTTTTCAACAATATCCACAAATTGCAATTAACATAAAAATAAAATATAAACATTTTCCACTTTTTGATAATTTAAAAATTAAAAATTTATACTTTTTGAAGTTTAAAAAATTTTCTTATTTAGAAATTTTTTTATTCGGAAATTTTTTAATAAATTAAGGTTAAACTTTTTATTGACTTGCAGCCTTTAATATAATATAATAAAAACGCTAAATTTGATGTGGAGGTGCAATTTTTTATGAAGAGAACTTTTCAACCTAATAATCGTAAAATGAAGAAAAAGTTTGGTTTTTTTGCAAGAAAAGCTAGTAATATTTTAAATAGACGTAGAGCAAAAGGACGCAAAGTTTTATGTAAGTAAGCCACTTAGAGTGGTTTTTATTCTATATGGGTGAGTTATGAAAGAAGAAATTAGAATAAAGAATAAGTTAGAGTTCGATGATTTTTTTAAGAATTCTAAAGGGATAAGTAATAATTATTTTGTTTTATATAAAAAGGAAAAGAAAATTGATAATGTAAGAGTAGGGATTGCTATTGGTACTAAATTTGGAAAAGCATATAAAAGAAATCTTTATAAGAGAAGATTGCGTAATATTATAAGATATAATTATGATAAATTTAATCAAAACTATGATTATGTGCTTTTAATTAGGAAAAGTTGTGATACAATAGACTATAGAGAAATGGAAGAATGTTTCTTAAATTTAATTAAAAAGGTGAAATAATGAAGAAGAAGATGATATTGTTATGTGCAATGATTATGTTACTTGGTGGTTGTACAAAATATATTGCAGATGATAACAAAAAACGTGTTGTGTATGAAGTCACTGGACAGAGCTTACCATCAAATATTTTATGTAAGCCTAGTGATGATGATTTAGCTAGTATTTATGAAAAATATAAAGATAATTTAGAAGTTAATTTAGATAATTTACCTAAGTGTGAAGATATTAAAATTTATGATAGTAAGAATTATAATGGATTATGGGTTCAATTATTTGTTATGCCTCTTGCTTGGGTAATTGTAAAAATTGGTACATTTGTTAAAAGTTATGGTGTATCAGTAATGATTGTTGGATTACTTATTAGATTAATTTTGATGCCATTTTCAATTAAGGCTACTAAACAAAGTCAAAATATGCAAAAGGCTCAAAAAGATTTAAATAGACTTGAAGAAAAGTATAAGAATAGAACTGATAATGATGCAATGATGCAAAAGAGTCAAGAGATGCTTGCTATTTATAAAAAATATAATATTAGTCCAGTTGGTAGTTGTTTAATGAGTTTTATTCAGCTTCCTATATTCTTTGCATTTTTAGAAGCAATTAATAGAATTCCAGCAATATTTGAGGAGTATCTAGGAGCATTCCAATTAGGTACAACACCTTTAGTTGCTTTAAAGAGTGGTAACTATTATTATATTATTTTGATTTTGCTTACTATATTAACTACTTATTTATCTTTATCATTTAATATGAAGAGTGCAGGCAGTGCTGAACAACAACAACAGATGAAGTTTATGACTGGATTTATGATTGTGTTTATTTCAATTGCTTCATTTAGTTTACCAACAGCAATTGCACTATATTGGATTGTTACTAATGGATTTAGTGTAATTCAAAATTATATTGTAAGTAAAAGGAGAAGTTAATATGAAAGAGTATGTTTATGAGGGAAAAGACCAAGAGGTTGTATTAAAGAAAGTTTTAGAAGATTTAAATGTTACTGAAAATGATTTTGTTTATACAAAAGAAGAGGTAAAAGGCAAACTTTTTAAGGCTGGAACTACTAAATATCATGTTTATTTAAATACAGATATTTTGGAGTTTATTAAAGATTATTTAAATACTTTATTAACTGAGATGGGTCTTGAGGTTAAGTTTGAATCTAATATTAGAGATAAGCAAATTAATATTAAAATGTATTCAAATAATAATCCTATATTAATTGGAAAGAATGGTCAGACGCTTACTGCACTAACTGCTGTTTGTAAGGCTGCTGTTTTTGCAAGAATTGGTGTATATCCTTATTTGAATTTAGATGCTTCTGATTATAAGGATAAGCAGGTTAGTCATTTAGAAAGACTTGCTAAGAATATTGCACGTGAAGTTAGAAATACTGGTAGAGAAGTTGTTATGGATAATATGAATTCTTATGAAAGACGTATTGTTCATAATGTTCTTACCGATTTTAAGGGAGTAACTACAATTAGTGAAGGGGAAGAACCTAATAGACATATTATTGTAAAACCAAAAAAAGATTAGAAATAGTCTTTTTTTATTTTTAAGAGAAGTGTGCTATAATACGCACTAGAAGAGGAGTTTTTGTCATGGATAATTCTACAATTTGTGCAGTATCTACTGCAGTTGGGACTGGTGCTATTTCTATAGTTAGATGTAGTGGAGTAGATGCGATAAAAATAGTTAATTCAATATTTAAAAGTAAGGATTTGGAAAAAGTGGATTCTCATACTATTTCTTATGGACATATTGTGTCTGATGGTGAAGTTATAGATGAAGTATTAGTATCTGTAATGAGAGCCCCAAAGACTTTTACATGCGAAGATGTTGTAGAGATTAATGTTCATGGGGGAATTACAACAACTGATAGAGTGCTTGAACTTCTTTTAAATAGTGGGTGTAGATTAGCTGAGCCGGGTGAGTTTACTAAGAGAGCTTTTTTAAATGGAAGAATAGATTTAACTCAGGCTGAGGGGGTAGAAGATATTATTGAAGCAGAGAGTGAGAAGGCTAGAAAACTTGCTATAAATCAAATTAGTGGTAAGTTAACTCCTAAAATAGATAGTATTAGAAAGAAATTACTTGCTTTGCAAGCAGAGATTGAGGTTAACATAGATTTTCCAGAATATGAAGAGGCAGAGGAGTATACTGAGTCTACTATAAGACCAAAACTTGAAAAGATAAGCGCTGAATTAGAAGAGTTAGTGCGTAATTCAAATAATGGTAAGATGATTAAAAATGGAATTAATATTGCTTTAATAGGTAAACCTAATGCTGGAAAGAGTAGTATTTTAAATGGTTTACTAGAAGAAAATAAAGCAATTGTTACAAATATTCCAGGAACTACTAGAGATGTTATTGAGGGTAAAGTTATTTTAGATGGTATCGTGTTAAATTTTATTGATACTGCTGGTATTAGAGAAACTGATGATGTGGTTGAAAAGATTGGTGTACAGAAGAGTTTAGAAAGTGCAGAAAATGCTGATTTAAGAATTTATGTTTTAGATAATAGTGAAAAGTTGGATAATGATACTTTAGAATTTATAAAATCTTTAAAAGATAAAAAGTTAGTTTTTGTTAATAAGAATGATTTAGATAGTAGTAATAATTATGATGGTATAGATAAAGATATTTTAGTTTATGGAAATACTATTGAGTCTGACGGATTAGAATCTTTGAAAAATAAAATTACCCAGTTATTTAAGATTAACGAGTTAGAGACTAGTGATTATTCTTTTTTATCTAATGCAAGACAGATATCTTTGGTTAAGCAAGCTCTTGAAAGTATAAATAGTGCAGTAAATAATACTTATACCGGAGTACCAATTGATATGTATACGATTGATATTAAAGATGCTTATGATTTATTGGGTAAAGTTATTGGTAAAACTTATGACGATGATTTATTAGATGAGTTATTTTCTAGGTTTTGTTTAGGAAAGTAGGTAAATTTATGAATTATGATGTTATAGTTGTTGGTGGTGGCCATGCTGGATGTGAAGCTGCGCATGCTACTGCTGTTATGGGTTTAAAGACTCTTTTAATTTCTTCTAATAAGAAAAATATTGCGGATATGCCATGTAATCCATCTATTGGTGGAACTGCTAAGGGTATTGTTGTTAGAGAGATAGATGCTTTAGGTGGTTTAATGGGTAAGGTTGCAGATGAAACCCATATTCAAATTAAGATGCTTAATAATGCTAAGGGGCCTGCTGTTAGATCTTTAAGAGCGCAAGCTGATAAGGTTACTTATCCTAGAGTTATGCTTGAAAAGTTGGAAAATACTCCTAATTTAACAATTATGGAAGCTATGGTTGAAGATTTAATTGTTAATGATAATACTGTAACCGGTGTAATATTAGAAAATGGAAATACAATAAATTCTAAAGCGGTTATTTTAACTACTGGTACTTATTTAAATAGTAAGATATTAGTTGGTGATACTTTTAAATATGAAGGACCTCATGGAGAGAGAAGAAGTAATAATTTAAGTAGAAAGCTCGCTGATTATGGATTTGAAATTCAAAGATTAAAGACTGGTACACCTCAAAGAATTGAGAGAAGTAGTGTTGATTTTTCTAAGCTTAGTGAAGAGTGTGGTGATGATTGTTATTGGACTTTTAGTTTTGATAATGGACCATTTTATGATAAAGATAAGCAGGAAAAGTGTTATATAGTTTATACTAATCAAGATACACATAAGATTATAAGAGATAATTTATCTAAATCTGCTATGTATGGTGGTTATGCAGAAGGTATTGGGCCAAGATATTGTCCTTCAATTGAGGATAAAGTTGTTAGATTTGCAGATAGAGAGCGTCATCAGTTATTTTTAGAGCCAGAGAGTTTATATTATGATGATTTGTATTTACAAGGATTTTCAACGAGTATGCCAGTTGATGTTCAGGAAGAAATGGTTCATAGTTTGGTAGGTTTGGAGCATGCAGTTATTAAGAAGTATGCTTATGCAATTGAGTATGATGCGATTAATCCGTTACAATTAAATCCTTCATTGGAAACTAAGGTATTAAAGAATTTATTTACTGCTGGGCAGATAAATGGTACTAGTGGTTATGAAGAGGCTGCTGGTCAAGGTATTATTGCTGGAATTAATGCTGGATTGATGCTAAAAGGTAAGAAGCCATTAATACTTAAAAGAAATGAATCTTATATTGGAGTTTTAGTTGATGATTTAGTAACTAAGGGTACTAAGGAACCTTATAGATTGCTAACTTCTAGGGCTGAATTTAGGTTAATACTTCGTCATGATAATGCAGATTTAAGACTTAGAAAGTATGGTTATGAAGTTGGATTAATTGATGATGAGAGATATAACAAACTTCTTGTTAAGGAAAAAGCAATTAATACACTTCTTGATGAACTTAAAAATGTTAGGGTTAGTAAAAATACACTTCCGGAGGCTTTAAGTTATTTAAAGGATAGTTTATCAACAGGTTATAGTCTTTATGATTTATTAAAGAGACCTGAGGTTAAAATTATAGATTATTTAAGAGGCAATTTAATCAAAGATTATGATAAAGATGTACTTGAGCAGGCTGAGTTTTTTGTTAAGTATGAAGGTTATATTAATAAGGAATATCAGGAAGCTAATAAGTTATTAAAACTTGAGGAAAAAGAGATTCCTACTGATATTGATTATGATAAGATTAAGAATTTAGCAAGCGAGGCTAGACAGAAACTTAAATTAGTTAGACCACTTACTTTAGCACAGGCTTCTAGAATTAGTGGAGTTAATCCAGTAGATATTTCAGTACTTGCTGTTTATTTGAAGAAGGAGTATAACAAATGAGTGAAAGTGAGTTTATAAGTTCTTTAGAAAATTTAGGTTTAAGTATTAGTGATGAACAAATAAATAAATTTAGGGTGTATGCTAGAGAACTTCTTTCTTATAATGAACATACTAATTTGACAGCTATTCGTAATATTGAGGAAGTTTATTTAAAACATTTTTATGATAGTTTGACTATTTATAAGGTTTATAGGTTTAGTAATGAAAGTGTGCTTGATATTGGTACTGGTGCTGGATTTCCGGGAATTGTTTTGAAAATAATGTTTCCTGATATTAAGTTGACGCTTTTAGATAGTAATAATAAAAAAACTACTTTTTTAAAGTATGTTTTAGGTAAGTTAAACTTAGAAGCTACTGTTATTAATGATAGAGCAGAAAAGTACTATTTATCTGGTGAAAGATTTGATGTTGTTGTTTCGAGGGCGGTTGCTGATATGAGTATTCTTAGTGAACTTGCAATTCCTTTTTGTAAAGTTGGTGGCTATTTTATTGCTATGAAGGGTAAAAATACAGAGGAAATTAATAATGCTTTTTATGCTATCGAGTTCTTAGGCGGAAAAATTAATGAGAAAGAGGAATTTTCTTTACTTAATGATGCTGGTGAAAGAACATTAGTTAAAGTTGAAAAGGTTAGTGATACACCGAATGGATATCCTAGAGTTTATGATAAAATACGTAAATCTCCTATTGCAAAAATTAAAAAAATAAAGTAATATATATTTAGAATAGGATGGGTTGTTTTATGAATAGAGAGCCGTTAATACAAAATGTTAATATAGATTATATTATTCCAAATAGGTTTCAGCCTAGACTTACTTTTGATGAGAAGTCTTTAAATGAGCTTGCTTCATCAATTAAAGAGCATGGTATTATTCAGCCACTTGTATTAAGAAGACTTGGGGATAAATATGAGATAATTGCTGGTGAAAGACGTTATAAGGCTGCACAGCTTGCTGGTCTTACTGAGGTTCCTGCGATAATATCTAATATTGATGATAACAAGAGCGCTGAGATAGCATTAGTTGAAAATGTTCAAAGAAGAAATTTGAATTCTCTAGAGGAAGCTAAGAGTTATAAAAAGATTCTTGATAAAGAAGGTTTAACGCAAGAAGAACTTGCTAAGAAGATTGGGGTTTCACAATCTACAATTGCAAATAAGTTAAGATTATTGAATTTAACTAGTGAAGCACAAGATGCACTCATGAATGATAAAATTAGTGAAAGGCATGCGAGAAGTTTACTTAGTGTAACTGATCCTGAGAAGCAGAAGGCTTTATTAAATAAGGTTATTTCTGAAAGACTTACTGTTAGACAGTTAGATGATGAGATAAAAAAGGAAAGTAATCCAGTAAGTGAAAGTACTCTTAATCATGTTCCGTCTTATGATGAATTAGGTGATGTTGGCACTCCAGTTGAGAATTTAAACGTGTTAGATAATGCTCTTAAAGTTGATGAATCTACCAATATATCTGATAATTCTGATAATATATTTAATTCTGAACCAGCAAAAGAAGAGAAAACCGAAACTCTTGATTTAATGGCAGAAGATCCTAAAAATGAACCAGATGTTAAAAAAGAAGAAACACAACCTAGTCCAGGATTTAATTTATTTAATTTTAGTAATAATACTCCAGAGTATCCATCTTTAGAAGATGAAGTTACTAATATGAATATGGAACCTATGGATAGATTGGAAGAGTTTAATCCATTTAATAGTAGTAGTACTATTAGTAAAGATGTACCATTAGAAAGTCTTGATGTTCCACTTGAAGAAGTTAAAAAAGAAGAAGAAAAACCTGTAGAACCTCCAAAGAAGAAGATTCTAGAGAATAATTTAGATTCTGTTAAAGAGGCTTATAATGATTTTGTTAATGAATTAAAGGAAGCTGGATATAATGTATCTAGTGAAGACTTTGATTTTGAAGATTTGTATCAGATGATTATAAAGATAGAAAAACAAGCTGAGTAGGCTTGTTTTTTTAGTTTGTGATAGGTTCTGTACCACGTTTAAAATAGTATAAAATGTTTTTATTAGATTCTGCTGCTTTACCGCTTATTGGGTCTAGAGGAACTGCAATTATATTATCACTAGGAGTATACCAGGATGATTCTTTATCTTTAAGATATTCTTCGACGTTATCGCACCAAATATTTTTAATTTTAGATGAGTATGCTTTAGGAACTGCTCCGTTATAATCTGAACCAGCCCATACAAACATTAAAACGTCTGGATTATAACCAATAACTAGATAGTCGTTATCTGTTGTACCACTTTTGATAGCATATTTTTTTGTTAGTCTACTATTTAGTGAGATTATTGTTGGTGATTGGTAGTCAATAAAAGAAGCATTATATGTGTTTGTTAGCATTTCATTTATAATAAAGACATTGTCTTTGTTTAGTACGTCTTTTGTTTCATTTTTGTGCTTATATATAAGGTTACCTTCATAGTCTTCGACTTTTTCAATGAAGTATAAATCTTTATATGTGCCATAATTTGCGAGTGTGTTGTATGTTTCTACGTAGTCTAGTAGGTTTAGTTCAACTGCACCAAGAGCTAAGGCTGGAAAAGCATTAATTTCTTTTTTTAATCCCGCTTCTTTTAAAGTGTTTACTAGTTCTTCTGTTCCGATGAATAAATGGGTTTTTACGGCGTAAATATTGTCTGAATAGGCTAGTGCGCCAGCCATAGTAATGTTTTTATCTGCGTAGATGTTACTGTAGTTTTTGGGTGTGTATTTTTTATTTTCAGCAAAGACGAAACTTGTTTCTTCACTTTTGAATGTGCTTGCTTCAGTCATGTTGTTGTTTAGTGCTGCATAGTAGAGAAATGGTTTGATAGTTGATCCAACTTGTCTTTTAGCAAAAATCGCACGATTAAACTGACTTTTAGAGTAGTTTAGACCACCAGCAAGAGCAAATACTTTCCCAGTAGATGGTTCAGCCATTATTGCTGCAAGTTCAATGTTATCTTGATTTTCATTTTCTTTAAAAGTGTTATCTAACTTTTGCTGGGCATTTATATCTAGGTTTGTATATACTTTTAGTCCTTTGGATTTTATTAAGTCTTTGGGAATATTTGGAATACTATTTAGTTCATTTAAGACAGCGTCATAATAATACATAAGGGTTTGCATATTATTTGTTTTTCTTTGACCATAGATTTCAATTTTTTGAGAGAATAAATTATTGTAAGTCTCTTCATCAATTTTTTTATTTTTGTACATAGCTTCAGCAACAATTTTTGCTCTTTTAATGGAGGCGTCATAGTTGCTTACTGGGTTGTAGTTTTCGGGACTTTTAGGGATGCCAGCAAGGATAATTGCTTCTTCTAAAGTAAGTTCACTGCTTTTTTTATTAAAGTAATAGTTACTGGCGTTTTCAATACCAAAGTTCCCTTGACCGTAGTTTATTGTATTAAGATAGCCTTCTAAAATTTCTTTTTTTGAGTAGTGTACTTCTAGATTAAGAGTTAGCATGGCTTCTTTAATTTTTCTTTTCCAAGTTTGATCGAAGTCTAGAAATAGGTTTTTAACATACTGCTGGGAGATAGTTGAGGCACCTGCTGTTATGGATTTAGTTTTAGCATTTAAATATAGTGATTTTAAGATTCTTAAATAGTCAAAGCCAAAGTGATGGTAAAAATTTTTATCTTCAACAGAAATTGTTGCGTTTATTAAGTTATTAGATATTTCATTTATATTAGCCCATTTTTTGTTGTTACTAGTTTGCAGAATTAGATTGTTTTCATTATCATATAGTGATAGGGCATTTGCAGAGTTTAGGGTTATTTTAGGACTAAAGTAGGCGTATGTGTAAAGACAAGAGATAATTACTGTAAATGTTATCATAAAAAAGATAGTTAATTTATATAAAAATTTAAGTTTTTTCATGTTTCACCGTTTATTATTATGGTAAAGTTGATTGTTTTTATGCTAGAATGGTTGTAGTGATGTTTTATGATTAAAATTGAGTTATATAAAGATGGAGATTTAGTATTAAGTACTGATGGTAAGATAGATGATAGATTACTTGTTTTTGGTAATATTATTTATGATTTAGATAAGGATGTTCTTATTAGAGAGGATGCTAGTTTTAGATATTTATTAGATTTTAAGAATAGTACTAGTGAGATTATTATTAAAGAGCAGGATTATCATTTGAATTTAAAGATTGATGTTATTAGTGTAAATAATGAGAATAAGAGAAGAGAAATATACTATAATATTGAAAGTGAAACACAGATAAACAACAGGATAGTGTTAACTTTTGATTAAGTATATTTTTTTTGTTGACAATGCAATATAATATGATAAAATTATGTTTGTTTAAAAAGCCATTATCATTTATTTTAGTGAAACATATAATGGTTTTTAGAGGAGGATATAGTTATGGTAAAACTTACAGATGAAGAAAAGGAAACTTTGTCTTATGATGATGTAGCATATTTAATCTTAAACGATGAAAAAAAGAAAATTAAAATACAAGATTTATTTAAAAAAGTAATTAAAGTTATGGGATTACCTGAAAGTGAATATGAAGAAGGTATAGGTGACTTTTTTGAACTTATTACGACAGATAAAAGATTTATTATATTAGATAAAGGATATTGTGATTTGAAGATAAATCATAGTACTAAAGTTATTATTGATGATGATGACGATGAAGAGTATGAAATGATGAATGAGGAAGATATGGATACTGAAGAGGAATCTGAAGAAGAAAACTATGATGATGAATCTATGGATGATTTAGATAGTGATGATGATTTAGATGATTTAGTAATTATTGATTCTGAAGAAGAGAATGATGGAGAGTTAATGTAGCCTACTCTTATATAAAGAAAGAGGTTAATATGATAGAAAGATTAGAATTATTAAAAAAGAGATATGAGGAGTTAAATGAGGAATTACTTAATCCTGAAGTGTTAAGTGATTTTTCTAAGCAGATGAAACTTTCAAAGGAAAAGAGCAGTATTGAGCCTTCTGTAATGAAGTATGATGAGCTAAAAAAAGTTACTGCAGAAATAGAAGATTTGAAGTCTTTGGTTAATGACCCAGAAATGCATGAGATTGCATCAATGGAATTAGACGAGAAACATGCTCTTCTTGAAAAGATTAAAAGTGAGCTTGAGATTCTTCTTTTACCTAAGGATGAAAATGATGGTAAGGATATTATTATGGAAATCAGAGGTGCTGCTGGTGGAGATGAAGCTAATATTTTTGCCGGAGATCTATTTAGAATGTATAGTAGGTATGCTGAAAAGAATAATTGGAAGATTGAAGTATCTAGAGAAGAAGAAGGAACTAGTGGTGGATTTTCGCAGATTGAGTTTTTAGTTAAGGGAGATAATGTTTATTCTAAACTAAAGTTTGAAAGTGGAGTTCATAGAGTTCAAAGGGTTCCAGAAACTGAGACACAGGGAAGAATTCATACTTCTACTGCGACTGTTTTAGTTATGCCTGAAGTTGATGATGTTGATGTTGAGATTAAGCCAGAAGATGTAAGGGTTGATGTATATCGTTCTAGTGGTAAGGGTGGACAAGGTGTTAATACTACTGATAGTGCTGTTAGAGTTACACATATTCCAACTGGTATTGTTGTTACTTGCCAAAATGAAAGAAGTCAAATTAAGAATAAGGCAAGAGCTATGGTTGTTTTAAAGAGTAGAATTTATGATATGCAACAGCAAGAGAAGAATAAAGCAGCTGGTAGCGCTCGTAAGAGTATGATTGGTACGGGAGATAGATCAGAGAAGATTAGAACTTATAATTATCCACAAAATAGAGTTACAGATCATAGAATTAATTTTAGTATTATGGAACTTGATAGAGTTATGGATGGTAATATTGAACCTATTATAGAGGCATTAATTGCTGAAGATACTAGAATTAAGATGGAAAATGCAGAATGAAAAGGCCAGATTTTATAAGTTTAACTGATTGGCGTCTTTTAGAACAGAAGTATCAGAATATGGATTATCCAATTAGAAGGATTGAAAATGGTTATCCGATTCAGTATTTGATTGGTAATGTGGATTTTTATGGATATAAGATTATGGTTAATAAGAATGTTTTGATACCAAGGTTTGAAACAGAAACGCTTGTTGAAAAGACACTTAAATATATTGATGAGTATAAGTTTAGTAAGGCTTCTGTGCTTGAGATAGGTACTGGTTCAGGATGTATAAGTATTGCTTTAAAAAAAGAGAAGGAAGACTTAGAGATTACTGCTACTGATATTAGTATTGGTGCTTTAAAGATAGCTAAAAAGAATGCTAAACTTAATAAGTGTAAGATAACTTTTATAAAGCAGGATGTTAATAAGTGTAAACTTTTCAACAATTATGATGTGTTAATTAGTAATCCTCCTTATTTAAAAGAAACAGATGTTTTAGATGAGAAGACGAGGTTTGAACCACATAATGCTTTGTTTGGTGGTAAGGATGGACTAAAGTTTTATCCAGTAATTTTTGGAGTAGCTAAGAAATATTTAAATAAGAAGTTTTTAATAGCGCTTGAGATAGATGAAGATAATGGTAAAGAAATAAAAACACTTGCTAAGGAAGCTTTTCCTAAGGCTAAAGTAAAGTTAGAAAAAGATTTAACTGGCAGAGACAGATATATTTTTGTTATAAATGAATAAAAAGTTTGAAAGTCACCCACTGTTTAAGTGAAAGGTGATTTTTTTATGAAGAAATTGTTAATAATAATAGCTGCTGTTATTTCGGTGGGCGTACTTAATAAAAGTAAGAATGAATCAGTTGTTATTCCTAGTTCATCAATTAGATTTAGAGTAGTTAGTAATAGTAATGCTCCTGGTGATATTAAAACTAAGTTAAATTTAAAGAGAAAATTAGAAGATTATTTATATGATAAAGTGGTGAGTGCTAGTACGGTTAGTGAAGCAGAAAAAATTGTGTCAAGTGAACTTGATAATATAAATGGGTTAATAAAGCAGAATTTAATGAGTGATAATTTTACTGTTAGTTACGGAATGAACTATTTTCCAAGTAAAACTTATAAAGGTGTAGTGTATGATGGCGGGTATTATAATTCATTAGTTGTTACTCTGGGCGATGGAGAAGGTGATAACTGGTGGTGTGTTCTATTTCCTCCACTTTGTCTTATGGAAGAAAATGAAACGACAAGCGATGTTGAATATAAATTTTTTGTAAAGAGCATAATTGAAAAATTTAGATAATATACTTAACTAGGAGGCATAATGTTAAGTATTTTTTTTATTGGTCTTGCTCTTAGTATGGATGCTTTTGGATTATCGATTGGTATTGGGATGCAGAAGATAAGTAAGAGAACATTTATTTTACTTCCTTTATGTGTAGCAGTGTTTCATTTTGTAATGCCGATGCTTGGGAATAGTTTTAGTTTTTTTATTCGAGACATTCTATATTTTGACCCTAGTTTTTTAATGGTTGCCGTATTTTTTTATTTGTCTATTATGATGTTTGTTACTAGAAATAATGAAGATAACGTTATTTTAAAGAGTTTTATTAGTATTTTATTTACGGCTTTTAGTGTTAGTATAGATAGTTTAACTGTAGGATTAGGATTATCTGGTATAACAAATCATTATATTGCAAGTTCAATTATTTTTAGTACATGTGCTGGATGTGTAACTTACATTGGCCTTATGACTGGCAAGTATTCAAAGAAGTGTTTAAAAAAGGAATCAAATGTTTTTGGAAGTGTGTTGCTTTTTATTTTAGCAATTGTAAATTTATGTAAAATATTCTTTAATTAGTTGATTTAAAAAGTCAGTCATTATATATTAAAGTTGGATAATTATGTAAAGAGGAAGAGATATGAAAAAATTAATTATTGAAGGCAAGCATGAGTTATCTGGAACTATTAAAATAGGTGGAGCTAAGAATAGTGTAGTTGCACTTATTCCAGCAGCGATGCTTACTGATGGGAAATGCGTTATTTATAACGTGCCAGACATAAGTGATGTTCATAGACTTATTGAGATGATGGAAAAATTAGGATCATCTATAAAATTTGAGGGGGATACTCTTTATATTGATAATAGTAATTCTAAGAATGCTGTTATTGACGAGGAATATGCTTCTAAATTAAGGGCATCATATTATTTTATGGGAGTTCTGCTTGCTAAGTATGGACACGCAGAGATTTCTTATCCTGGTGGATGCTCAATAGGATCTAGGCCAATCAATTTTCATTTAAATGGATTTGAAAAGTTGGGTGCTAATGTTAAGATTAAGGATAATAAGGAATATATTGTTGATGCTAAAGAGCTTAAAGGTAATGATATATTTTTAGATTTTGCTAGTGTAGGAGCTACGCTTAATATTATGTTTGCAGCAGTTAAAGCAAAGGGTGTAACGCATATTTATAATGCCGCTAAAGAGCCAGAGATAGTAAATGTGGCATCATTTTTAGGTACGATGGGAGCTAAGGTTTATGGCGCTGGAACTAGTCAGATAACGATTGAAGGCGTTGATACTTTAGGTGATGGTATTGTTGAGGTAATACCAGACAGGATTGAAGCGGGAACTTATATTATGATTGGTAGTCTTCTTGGTAAGAATTTAGTAATTGAAGGTGTTATTAAAGAGCATTTAGAGTCTGTTTTAACGAAGCTTATGGAAGCTGGTTGTGATATTAAGATTGATGGGACAACAATAGTTGTTAATAAGGTAGATAAACTTAAACCAGTAAATGTTAAGACACTTGTTTATCCGGGATTTCCAACGGATTTAGGCCAACCAATGAGTACGTTACTTACTCAGTGTGAAGGTGAGTCCTTATTTGAAGAGACTATATATGAAAACAGGATGAGGCATATTAAGTATTTAAATGCGATGGGCGCTAATATAAAGTTATTTGATAAAAGTGCAATTATTTTTGGTAAGTCTGATTTATTAGGTAGAGATGTTGAAGCGACTGATTTAAGAGCAGGAGCGGCGATGATGGTTGCAGGGATGATTGCCGAAGGAACTACGAAGATTGTAAATATTGAACATATTTTAAGAGGTTATGAAAATATTGTTGGTAAGTTGTCTTCAGTAGGAGCTAAAATCGAAATAATCGACGAATAGTTGTTGAATATTTGAAAAAATATGATATAATACATAAGAAACGAATTTCTATGGCTTAGTAAAAGTCATGGCGGAAGGAGATGCGAATATGAAAAAGGGATTACATCCAGAAACTAAAAAGGTAACTTTTAAATGTGTTTGTGGTAATGAATTTGAAGCAGTTTCTACATTAAAGGCAGAGTCATTTACAGTTGATACTTGTAATGCTTGTCATCCATTCTATACTGGTGCTCAAGGAAAGCATAAGAAGACTGGTGCAGTAGATAAATTTAATAAAAAATACAATTTGGACTAAGAGTAATATCTTAGTTTTTATTTGCTTATAAATAAGAGTGATAGTATAATGATGGTGGTGATAGTATGAAAGTAGCAATTGGAACAGATCATAATGGTCCAGCTTTAAAAGAAGAAATTATTAATAAGTTAAGTGATATAGCAGAGTTTATTGATTGTAGTCCGGTTAATGATCCTTTAGATGATTATCCTGATTTTGCATATAAGGTAAGTGAGATGGTTGTTAGTAAGAAGGCAGATTTAGGTATTTTAATCTGCGGAACTGGTATTGGAATGAGTATAGCTGCTAATAAGGTTAAAGGTATTAGATGTGCCCATGTTACAAATGTAGAAGAGGCTAAACTTAGTAAGATGCATAATAATGCAAATGTGATGGCTTTGGGAGCAAAGAATCCTGATGCAATAGAGATGGTTAAAACTTTTTTAGAAACTAGCTTTAGTAATGAAGAAAGACATGTAAGAAGATGTGAAGAGATTATAAAAATAGAAAATGGAGAATATAATGTATAAGACAGTAATTTATATTTTATCTGTTTTACTTAGTATATTTATTGTTTCAGGAATTAACTTTAATAATTTTTTTAAGGCAAATCACGTTTGGGAAGCAAGATGTTTTATAGTTGTAATTAGTTTTATTATGGGATATTTATTTGGAAGTTTTATTATAGAGTTTTTAAGTATAAGTGCAATTGTATAGGAGATTTTATGAAAAAACTTTTACTTGTTATTATGTTTTTGATTCCATGCAGTATATGTAGTTTTTGGTTTAAGAGAAAAGCTACTTTTTTTATTGATAAAAATACATCTAAAAATACAAAAATTGTATATTTGCAAGATAGAAATTTATATTTAGATATTAATGATTATGTATTTGGAGTAGTTGCGGCAGAGATGCCAGCTTTATTTAATGATGAGGCTTTAAAAGCACAGGCTGTTGCAGCAAGAAGTTATCTGTTGAGTTCTAAAGATAATGATAATTTATATAGTACAAATTTGAATGCTCAGGCTTATTTGGATATTTATGAATTAAAAAAAAGATGGGGTGATGACTTTAATAAGTATTATGAAAAAGTAATAAATGCAGTAAATGAGACAGGTAATGAGGTAATTTATAAGAATGATAGTATTATGAAGACATTTTATTTTGCAATGAGTAATGGCTATACAGAAAATTCTGTAGAGGTGTTTGGAACTAATGATATAGAGAGCGTACCATCACTTTTAGAGGTTAATTTAAATAATTACGAGGTTAGTAAAAATTATAAACTTAGTGATATATTAAGTAAGTTAGGAGTAAGTTCACTTGATGGATTTGATATTAAGAGAAATGATACTAATCATGTTAGTAAGATGTGCGTTAAAGATAAATGTTTTAAAGGAGTAGAGGTAAGAAAATTACTTAATTTAAGATCTACTGATTTTGAGATAAAGATAAATGGTGATGATGTAAACATTACTACTAAGGGGTATGGACATGGTGTTGGTATGAGTCAAAATGGAGCTAATTTGCTTGCTAAAGATGGTTATAGTTATAAGGAAATACTTAAGTATTATTATAAAGATATAATTATTAAAGATTTTTAGTATAAAATAGATTTTTTTACTCACACTTTTATTAGGAAGGTGCGAGATGAAAAGATATAAGTTAAAAAGTTCAGTAGTAGTATGTATTTATTTGTTAAGTGTAGGAGCAATTATTTCAAGTTTGTATTTGACTGCGAAGGTTTTGAAAGCTTCAGTTTATAGTAATGATAACTTGTCTTATGTTTACCGAAATTTAATAGATGATACAGTTCCAGTTGTAAGTACTGATGATGGAAAGGTGATTAAGCCATTTGGTGGTGAAGAAGTGTCTGTTGTAAAAGGGTTTTATGAGAAGGATGCTGAAAGTAAGGCACAAGAGCAATCTATAATTTATTATCAAAATACTTATATGCCAAATACAGGGGTGCTTTATGGAGCTAAAGAGGAATTTGAAGTTTTAGTTGTTGCTGATGGTACTGTTGAAGATGTGGTAGCTGATGAAGTGCTTGGAAATGTAGTAACTATTAAACATACAAATAACTTAATTACAAGATATGAAAGTTTAAATGAAGTTAATGTTATGGTTGGCGATACTTTAAAAAAAGGCGATGTTATTGGTACGAGTGGTGAAAATAAGATTGATAGTACTTATAGTAATATGCTTTTATTTGAAGTAGAACATAATGGAACTTATGCTAATCCAGAAAATATATATGGTATGAATATTAAAGAACTTTCTTAGGTGATTTTATTTATACTTTTGAGTTTACTGATGAGTATATTTTAATTTATTCTCATAAAAGTAAAAGGATAATTAAAGAGGAATTGCCAGATAATATTATAGTAAATAACCATATATATGATTATGTGAGATTAAAGAGGATTGTATATAATATTACGGCTAAAAATAATTTGGTTAGTAGTTTGTTTAAGGTAAAGTATAATATTTTATATTTTGATAAGTTAAAGCCTTGTGAGGTGTATTTATATAATTCTTTGTTTAATTTTATTAGTAATGTAAGTATAAAGTTTATAGATGCATTTTCTTTGTTTGATAGTGATACAGTTATTGTTAGTGGAAAGGTGCCATATTATAGGGGAAAGTGGTTTAATAAAAAGCAAGGGGAGTTTACTTTAGTTGGTGCTGGATTTAAGAGTATAATGGAGAAATATGTAAACTGCAAATTTTATGTTTATGAAAATAGTGAAACAATACTTTATGAAAAGATTTAAGTATTGTTTTTCTTTGTTTTTAAGATATAATTATTATATAGGAATGGTGATTATATGAAAGTTGTTGATGGATGTACTGCATGTGCTAAGATGGCTTATAATTTTAGTGAGCTTAGTTTTATTTATCCAATAACGCCGTCTAGTCCAATGGCTAGTCAAATAGATTTAATGGGTAGCGAGAACCAAAAGAATGTGTTTGGGGATACGGTAAATGTTATTGAAATGCAAAGTGAAGCTGGAGCTGCTGGAGCAATGCATGGGGCACTTAATGCTGGAGTTTTAGCTAGTACTTTTACGGCCAGTCAAGGACTTTTATTAATGATACCAAATATGTATAAAATGGCAGGAGAGATGCTTCCAGGAGTTATTCATGTTGCGGCTAGAAGTTTGTCTACGCATGCACTTAGTATTTTTGGTGATCATCAGGATGTATATGCGACAAGAGCAACTGGTTTTTGTATTTTAGCAAGTACTAATGTGCAGGATGCTTATAATTTAGCAATGGTAGCACACTTATCGGCAATCGAGGGGAGCCTTCCATTTTTACATTTCTTTGATGGTTTTAGAACTAGTCATGAGTATAATCAAATAGAGCTTATTAGTGATAAAGATATTAAGTCAATGATTAATTATGAAAAGGTTAATGAGTTTAGAAATAGAGCACTTAATTCTGGTAAGGCGATTACTAAGGGTACTGCACAAAATGAGGATATCTATTTTCAAGTAACCGAAGCTAGAAACAAAGATTATTTAAAGATGCCAGATATAGTTAACTCTTATATGAAGAAACTTAATAAGATTGCAGGAACTAATTATAAACCATTTAATTATTATGGTAGTAAGAATGCTAAGAAGGTTATTGTAGCAATGGGATCTGTTTGTGATACTATTAAAAATACAATAGATATGTGTAAAAATGATGAGTATGGTTTAATTGAAGTTCATTTATATAGACCTTTTAGTACAGATTATTTAAAGAAAGTATTACCAAAAAGTGTGCGTAAGATTGCTGTTTTAGATAGAACTAAGGAAAGTGGAAGTGCTGGTGAGCCTTTATATTTAGATGTGTTATCTGCTCTTAGTGATGAAAAGATAAAGATAGTTCATGGAAGATATGGACTATCTAGTAAGAATACGACACCAAGTGATATTTATGATGTTTATAAGATGCTTGATACAAAGTTAGTAAATAATTTTGTTATCGGGATAGATGATGATATTACTAATTTATCTTTAAAACATTTCGAGTTTAATTATAAAGAAAATTATAAAGAATTTAAGATATTTGGATTTGGTTCTGATGGACTTGTTAGTGCGTCAAAGGATATGCTTAAAATACTTGGTGAAAGTAGTTATGTTCAAGGTTATTTTGAGTATGATTCTAAGAAGAGTGGCGGAGTAACTATTTCTCATTTAAGAACGAGTAAAAAGTTAATTAAAGCACCTTATTATGTTACGAGTCCTAGTTTAGTTGTAGTTTCTAAAGATGAATATTTTAAGAAGTTTGATTGTTTAGATGGTTTAGTTATGGGCGGAACTTTGCTTGTTAATACTTATAGGACAGAAGAAGAGTTTAATAAGTTTGTACCAAATGAAGTGAAGAAATATTTAATTAATAATAATATAAAAGTGTATTTAATTGATGCTGGAATGCTAGCTAGTAAGTATGGTATTTCTGGTAAGATTAGTTTAATTATGGAAAGTGCTATCTTAAATTTGTTTGGTTTTGATGATTATGAAAAAGTGCTTATTAAGAATGTTAAGAAACGTTTCTTTACTAAGGGTGAAGATATTGTTAAAGCAAATATTTCATGTATTAAGGAAAGTAAGTATTATTTAAAAGATTGTAAGATAGATAGTGCTAGTACTTATGATATGAAGTTTGGTAATACAGTGTTTGATTATATTAATTCTAGAAGAGGTAATCAGTTAAGTACTCGTGATGTTTATGAGATGCGTGATGGAACTACGAGAGGTGGGACTAGTGCTTTAGAGAAGAGAAGCATGGCTAGTATGGTTCCTAAGTGGGATAAGAATAGATGTATTGAGTGTGGTATGTGTAATATTGTTTGTCCTCATGCTGTTATTAGACCTTTTGTAATTGATAAAAATGATAAGTATGCGAGTGATGCAAAGGATAGCTTAGATAAGAAAAATAAGTTTATTGTTGCAGTAAGTGAGAGGGATTGCACGGCTTGTGGTTTATGTGCTAATATATGTCCTGTTAAGTGTTTATCTTGGGGAGAAATTGATGATAAGAATCAAAAAAGAGCAGATGATTTATTTAAGAATTATGAAAATGATGTAACAAGCACGAATAATATAAAAGAAGTTTCTTTAAAAAAGCCATTATTTGAGTTTTCTGGGGCTTGTGCTGGATGTGGTGAGACACCTTATATTAAGTTATTAACGCAGATTGTTGGTAAGAGACTTGTTATTGCAAATGCTACAGGATGTTCTAGTATATATGGGGCATCTTGCCCAAGTATGCCTTATAATGTTTCTTGGGGTAGTAGTTTATTTGAGGATAATGCTGAGTATGGTTATGGAATGTTAAGAACTTATGATAAGTTACATGCTAGAGCACTTAAAGAGCTTGAGGCTAATAAAGCAGCTGCTAATCTTTATAAGTTTGTTAAAGATAATGAGAATGATTATGAGAAGATTAATGCTGTATTAGATGAAGCTAAGAAGTATGTATCTTCTGATTTAGTTAATTATTTAACGCCTAAGAGTGTATGGACTATTGGTGGAGATGGCTGGGCTTATGATATAGGTTTTGGTGGTTTAGATCATGTGCTTTCAAGTAATAAAAAGGTTAGAGTTATGGTGCTTGATACGGAAGTTTATTCTAATACCGGTGGACAATCTAGTAAGAGTACACATATTGGAGCAGTAGCAGAGTTTGCTGATATGGGTAAGGATACTTATAAGAAAGATTTATTTAAGATTTGTATGGGATACCCTAATGTGTATGTTGGTCAGATTAGTTTAGGTGCTAATATGATGCAGGCGATTAAGACTATTAAAGAGGCTGAAGAACATGATGGACCGTCTATTATTCTTGCTTATAGTCCTTGTATAGAGCAAGGAATTAAAGGTGGTATGGGTAATTCTATTAATGAGGAGAAACTTGCAGTAATGTGTGGTTATATGACACTTATGAGATATTTTGATGGTGAGCTTCATATTGATAGTGCCGAACCTAATTTTGAGAAGTATGATGATTTCTTGCGTAATGAGGTAAGATATAATGCATTAATTTTAAAGGATAAAGAAAAAGCTGATGTGTTATTAGAAAAAAATAAAAACGCTGCAAAAGAGCGTTATGAATATTATAAAAATTTATTAAATAAATAAAAAAATGGAGGCTGCTTAATAAGCAGCCTCAAAGAATAAAAAGGGGTTGGCTAGTGTGATACTAGCACCAATTCGCCTATAAGTGAATTGGTGATTTATATACTAACCGAATGAGACACTTTTGTCAAGCATTTTTAATAAAAAAATAATAAAAGATGGTGATTACAATGCTAGAAGATATAAAAGGAATTGGACCTAAAAGTTTACTTGCTTTAAAAGCACTTAATTTATATACAAAAGATGATGTTATTAATTATTTTCCTTATAGATATAATGTTTATACACCAGTCAAGTTAAGAGAGTGCAGTGAAGGCGATACATGCACAATTACTGGATATGTTGAGTCTGCAGCAAAAGTATTTTTTATAAGAAAAAATCTTAATAAATTATTTTTTGCATTTAATACTGGAAGTGAACTAGTAAATGTTACTATCTTTAATAGGGCTTATTTAAAACCGAATATTAGAATTAAAAGTTATATATCAGTAATTGGTAAATATAATAGAAAATCTAATACATTTATGGCGAGTGATATAAAGCTTACACCAATAACGAAAACAGTCATTGATCCTGTTTATCATTTGAATCAGGGGATTAAAAGAAGTAATTTTAAAAAATTGGTTGATGAGATTTTGGATAATACTGTAGAAATTAAAAGTAATGTGCCAGATTATTTAATAGAAAAGTATAATTTTATAAATAAAAAAGAAGCAGTTACTAATGTGCATAAACCTAAAGATATTAACAGTTTGAAAAAAGCTGATTTACATTTAATATATGAAGAGTTATTTACTTTTATGTTAAAGGTAAGTTATTTAAAAGAGAAGAATGCAAGTGATGGCAAATTTAACATTAAGAGTTTTGATGAAGATAAGGTTAATAATTTTATTAGTAGTTTGCCATTTAACTTAACTGATGGACAAATGCATGCAGTAAGTGATATTAAGGGAGACTTTTTATCTAAGAAGAAAATGAATAGATTAATCTTAGGCGATGTTGGTAGTGGTAAGACGATAGTTTCTTTTATAGCACTTTATATGAATATGCTAGCGGGTTATCAAGGCGTGCTTATGGCACCGACTGAGATATTAGCAGTACAACATTTTAATAATATGGTAGGTTTATTTGGAGATAAGTTAAATATTCAGTTACTTACAAGTTCAACTAAAAAAGGTGAAAGAAATAAGATTTTACAGAATTTAAAAAATGGTGAGACTCAAGTTTTAATTGGTACGCATTCTTTACTTAATGATGAACTTGTTTATAATAATCTTGGGCTTGTTATTACTGATGAGCAACATAGATTTGGTGTTAATCAAAGACAGACTTTACAAGAAAAAGGAAAAGATGTTGACGTGTTATATATGAGTGCAACACCAATTCCTAGAACACTTGCTTTAACTATTTATGGTGATATGGATATTACAGAAATTAGAACTAAACCTGGTGGCAGAAAAGAGATTATTACTAAAATTTTTAAAAATAGTGAACTTAAAAATGTTTTAGAGAAAATGCTAGATGAAATTAAAGCTGGGCATCAAATATACGTCGTAGCTCCACTTATTGATGATGAAGAGGATGAAAAGATGAATGTAACTTCATTAAAAGATAAGTTTGATGTGGCATTTAATGGAATGGTTCCTGCGGGCTTATTGCACGGAAAAATGAAATCCAATCAAAAAGATGAAGTAATGAATAGTTTTAAAAATGGGGATACAAAAATATTGATTTCAACAACGGTAATCGAAGTTGGTGTTGATGTTAAAAATGCGACGATGATGGTTATCTTTAATGCAGAAAGATTTGGACTTGCTACACTTCATCAGTTAAGGGGTAGAGTTGGTAGAAACGACATGCAAAGTTATTGTTATTTGATAAGTGATTATGATGCTGAAAGGTTAAAAGTTTTAGAAGAAAGTAATGATGGTTTTTATATTAGTGAGCAAGATTTTAAGCTAAGAGGTGGCGGAGACATTTTTGGAATTAGACAAAGTGGTGAGCAAAGTTTTAAAATTGCAAATTTAAATAGAGATTATAAAATTTTAATGCAATGTAAAAGTGATGCTGAGGAATTTTTGCAGAGTAAGAATTTAGATGATTATAAAGTGCAGAAAGAAATTCTCGAGAACTTAACTATTGCTTAGAATTTTAAAATTGTATATAATTATATTGGTGAGGATATGAATAGAAAAGAATTAAAAGAAAAAGCTAGAGCTATGATTAAAGGTCATGTGTGGGATTTAGTAATACCGTTTGTTATTGTGTCTTTGATAAATTCGCTTATTGGAGCATTTTTTGGAGTAAATAGTGATAATATTTATGTTAATACAAGTGCACAAATGCTATCAACGATTATTACGTTACCACTAAGTTTTGGAGCAACTGCTTATGTAATGAAATTTGTTAGAGGTGAAGAGTGTGATATTAAAGGAATGTTTCAATATTACAAGATGTTTGGGCCAATATTTGGGGTATGGTTTTTAACTTCACTATTTTCAACTTTATGGGCATTACTTCTTATTATTCCTGGTATTATTGCGGCATTAAGTTACTCAATGGTAAATTTATTAATGATTGATGGAAATACGAATCCGATGGATTGTATTAGAAAAAGTAAGGAAATGATGAATGGATATAAGATGGATTATTTTATGTTAGTTCTTAGTTTCTTTGGCTGGTTATTACTTGGTATTTTTACTTTAGGGATTTTATACATTTGGCTTGTCCCTTATATGAATGTAACATTTATTTTATATTACGAAGAACTTAAAAAAGTTAAATAATTTTGTTTTTTGTAAATTATTAAAAATTGTGATTGACAAAGAATGAAAATTCGTTTATGATTATTTTAGCATGGTAGAGATATCATGCTGATAACCTTAACGAATTCAATGTTAAGGTGTATCAACCAAAACCCCCTGAAGGAGCCGAAAGGCTCCATTTTTGTTGATTTTAAAGGGATTTTATATTATTAAAAGTATTTTAGGTGCTATTTATGTGCTAAAATAAATAAAAAAAGAATGGTAAGCTCATAAGAGCCTACCATTTTTCAATATTTATAAAGATATTTCCATATCATCTTTTGAATCATCAATATCATTATCTAAATTATCATTAATAGAATTTTTAGATTCAATATCAGTTGTATTTTGCATTGTACTCTTATTAATAAGATTTACTATATCTTCTAATTTATTTTGATACATGTGTGAGTAAGTGTTTAATGTTTCATCAATTTTTGTATGTCCCAGATATTTTGCAACTAGAGTAATACTAGCACCATAATTTATTAAGAATGAGGCACAGGAATGCCTAAAATCGTGTACTCGAATTTGTTTTACTTCAGCAAGTTTACAATTCTTATTTTTCCTAGTTCTAATAGCATCTTTAGGAATAGGTGTTTCATTTCCAAAAACAAACCATTCTTGACTAAAGTTTTTATATTGCTTTTGATAATTATATAATTTTTTTAAGTCATTTATTAGTAAATCATTGATAGGTAAATCACGATTACTATTTTTTGTTTTTAATGGGCTTAGTCTATAATTTTCCATACTATAAATTGATGGAATTTGTTTATGAATTTTCATCATTTTATTGTTAAAATCTATATCTTTCCATTGCAAACCTCGTAATTCACCCTTACGAAGCCCCATATAGTATAAAGTTTCAAATAGTGGTTTAAATAATATATCATTTTCAATAGATATGAATTTGTTAAATTCATCTATGGTAAAGAATTCCATTTCCTTTTTTAATTCATTGGGATTAGTAAAATTAGTCATTTTATTATAAACAGGAGCAAAATTAAAATCATACCATTTTGTACCAAAATTTAAAATTGCTTTTATAAATTTGAATAGGTCATTTTTGTAAGAAGTAGCAAGAGGTAATTTGCTAATTTCTTTTTTCCATAATTCAAAATGGTTGATATTCAATTCTCGTAATTTAATCTTATCAAACAATTTTAAATATTTAATTCTATCACGATAAGTTTTTATTGTTGTTTCTCTAACTTTGTCGCTTTGATATTCATAAAAGGCAAGATATAAATCTTTAAAAGTCATATCTCTATGATTTATACTTTGATCTAGTGTTAACACAAATTGTCGTTCGGCATCTTGTGCTTCTTTTTTTGTTAGAAATTTTTTAGAACGATATTTTTTATTTATACCATCTAATCCCTTGTAGTAAACTTGAAACATCCACTTTCTACCATCTTTTGTTTGTTCCTTTGGTTTTACTTGAAATACTGACATAAGATATCACATCCTTTCTATAATCCTATTTCATAATCATCTTTGTCTTTATTATTATTCTTACTATAATAGCCATAGTTAATTGCATCAGCTATATCTTCATAATCTTCTAAATTTTCTTTTGGTCTATCTCGACCTAAAACTTTATCTATTGCCTTACACATTTTTTTGAATAAATTTTTCCATTTATTAATTTCTTTTTCAAATTTAGTTTTTAAACTTTCAATATTGTTATTTAAAATATCTACTAGTTCATTTAATCTACCAATCTCTTGTTTTTGTTCTTTGATAGTAGATTTTTGCTCCTTAATAAGTTCGTTTCTTTTGATAAGTTCATTGTTATTTTTGAAAGTTTTGTTTTCATTCGTTAATTTATCAATCATTAAATCTTTATTACTATTATCAGTAGATAAAATAACAATTTTATGCTCTAAACCTTTTGTATATTCTATAATTTTGAAAACATCATCTTCTTTAAATCCTCCAAGTTTTCGTTTCATAGGATTTAATAATTCTTTATTCTCATTTTTGATATTTTCTAGATTTTTAAGCCCGTTTTTAGAGTTTTCTATTATCTTTAAGGTATTTTCTTTTTCTTTACTTAATTCCTCTAATTCAGCCTTTTTTTCGGCTATATCATAGTCTAATTTAGTTTGATTTTCTTTATTTGCTCCAATATCACCACGATAAAGATTAAAGCCTTTTTCAGTTATAAATTTATTGAAGTCATTTTGCATTTGATGAAATGATGATGCACCACCTTTTTGTTTCCAAAACTGATCGCAGTTCAAAAATTTTCCATTAACTTCTTCATAAATTATTTTTCCATTGCTATCACGAAGTAGTTTAGGAACAATAGAAGTAGTACCATCTTTTTTTATAACTTCTTCTTTGATGACATTTCCATTATCATCTTTGACATAACATTTTCTTTTTACCTTATCAACAACAGGGACAAAATATGCTTGAAGATGTGGTGTATCTTCATCATAATGAACTTGGGCGAGAACTATATTTTCTTCTCCTACATAATCTTTTAGAAATTCCATACAACAATCAAAGAAAAAAGATACAGTATTTGGTATATCTTCCGTTGATTTTATATTAGGTATCATTACTGACTGACCTTTTTTATCACCTGTGTGATAAGTTCTACCACTATCTATAAATTTCATTCCGAGCGATTGAAAAAATTCTGGTCCACTTGTGAATGTCACACCATTTAGTAAGTTGGTGCTAGGTTTGTTTAAATATTCAATGTTTCTATCTTTCAAATTCTTTTTCACTTCTTGATATAAATTATTTTGAGTTAGTGGGACATATTCATAATTAAATTCTGTTCTTTCTATATCATAATTACCTGTACCTTTTCTATCAGTCATTTCAACACCAATATTATAAAGGTCGGCTTTTTTATATTGATTTGCTACTCGTACAACTTGTTTTCCATCATACATTTAATCCCTCCTTTGCTTATGCTTCTTTGATATAGAGGTCTTTTAGACCTATCTCACTAGGGCATAGCCCACGTGAGATTAGGGAGTTCCCTAATAACCCCTTGCTTGTTTAATTGCAAAACACCTAAACTATCGTAAAGGTGTAATGCTTATAAACAAGATTAAATAATAAATATCTACAAGATACTTATTATTTAATTAAATTATCAAAATAGGGTAAACCCATTTTAATAATTGTAAAAATATTCACTATCGCCACTTTCATTTTCTCACGAAAACAAAACGTGCCTCGTTCATTTTTTACTAACTTTTTAGAAAAAAGTTATCAAAAACTTTAACGAAAATTATTCATTTTCGTAGGTTGGTTCTTCATATTTTGCGTTGTAAATTCTTTCAGGACCTGTTCTTTTATATTCAATATGAAGACCTTCTTTTTCTAAATTATCTAAATTGCTTTTTAATAATTTTCCAAATGCTGATGGAGTAATTTGTAAATTTAATTTACTCGTTATCTCTGATACATTAAAAGAAAATTCTTTTTGCTTGATAGCATAATTTAGAAAAGCTAATATATTATAATTTAAGTCATCACATTCGACTTCTGATGGTTCAAATAATAAATTATCATTTCTTTTTAGAACTAAATCTAATCCCTCATAATCTCTACTTTCATAATTTAAAATAATTTTATTCTTTAGATTGGAATCTTGTTTTAAAGTGATTTTTCCGTCAACAGATCCATCAATAGCAGTGCTACCTAAAGAGGTATTATTTTTATTTAAGTGATGAATTAGAAGAATTGTGAAGTTATATTTTTTACATAACTCTCTAAATTTTGGAATAACAACTTGTCCCATATCTTGATAGTTATTTAAGTCATAGCCGTTGTTTAAATCAATTCCACTAAACATATCTATGATAACAAATCTACCATTATATTCATTTGCGAATGTTTGAAATTCTAATTGCAAATCCATTAAATTTAGTTTTCTTTCACTTGGATTTTGTTCTATCAATACAAAATTATCATCATTAAAATTTAAGTTCATCTTATCAATTCTATCTATAATTTGCGTAGAATTCATTTCTGTGCTAATATATAAGACAGGAGATGGACTTGTCCTAAATCCTAAAAATGTTGTTCCTGTTGCAATAGAGTTAGCAAGTTGAAGAGCAAATAACGACTTGCCAACCTTTGGTCTCGCAACAAGACAATATAGTCCTTTAGATTTCATTAGGTTATCAACTATGAAGTCTTTTTTTGTGAATTCTTTTCTTATTTCACTTATTGTTTTCATTTAAAACCCCTTTCTAGTTAATAACTTCTTTAGCCATTTTTTGAAGATAATTGATATTTATTTTCAAATAACTTACAACTTCATTCATTGGAAGCAATTTGTTAGTAGGTAATTGATATCCTTTATTTTCTAAATCAATTTTAATTTCATTTTTTAATTTAATAGCATTATTTTTTCCAAGTCCTGTTAGTTTTCTTAAATCATTTATATCACACCATTGTTTTGAAATTAAGTTTAAAGTTTCTTTTGCATTCATTTAATCACCTCGCTTTCTTTTATAGATACAATCTATCTCGTGGATGGTTTTAGTGTTACCAACAACTCCCTTTTAGGATGTATATATAGTTATTAACCATATATGTAACGAAGATTTTAGATAATCTACAACTCTCGTGCCAATAGAGGTATTTGCCTTGCATTTGTTTAACGAGTCGGCAGATATCGGTGATTTCCAACTCTATATAATTTTCAAAGAACTATAAGTAGTTCAGAAAATATATATTTCTGCACTACATGGTTCAAGTATAATATATTTTTGAACTACAGTCAATAATTTTTGAAACAAAAAGTGCAAAAATGATTATATTTCTTGCAAAATGGTTCAAAAAGGTATATAATGGGTTATGAAAGGAGTTAATCTATGGAAGAAAAAACAGTTGGACAAATGATTGCTGAAGCGAGAGAAAAAGCAGGATTATCTAAAAACCAACTAGGAGAACTGGCAGGGGTTAGCCATACAGAAATATCTCGTATTGAATCAGGGGAAAGGGAAATACCTAATCCTAAAACATTAAGAAAAATAAGTAAACATATAGGTGTTAATTATAATGATTTAATGTATGCGGCAGGTCTTGGTATGCAAGTTACACCTCTAAATCCATTTTTGAAAAGATATTATTCGACATTAAAAGGTGCAGAACTTGATGAAGCTTTAATCAATACTTTAGGGAGCATAGATAATTGGAATGCTTTAGTAAAATCATTGAAAAAAAGATTAGATGATAATGACATATTGGAAAATGAAAAAGAAGTTGTTCTTCAAACAATAGAAGATACTGAATATCAAATAAATTCGGCAAATGAAATTGTTAAATTATTACATAGTGCTAAAACGAAAGAGAGGATCGAGAATGAAAGAAAAGATTAAGAGTTTTAATTTAATTCAAATTATTAGTAATATCTTACTTTTAATTGCGGTTGTTGGCATTTTGATTACAAAACAAAATATAAAAAATGTTTTAATAGGTTTATATTGGTTTGCTATTACACTAAATATTGTTGGTATTACTTGGTTTTTTGCAACTTGGACTAAAGGTGGAGTTAATGCAGATGTGCATAATTCAAAAAGAATATTGCAAGAGTTAGATAATATTACTTTGGCTTTTGTTGTTTGTTATGTACTTTCATATCTTGGAATTGTATTTTTGCAAAGTATAAATCCGATTTTTAGAGATAATATTTATCTTATTATTGGTTTTTATTTATTCACACTTGTTGCTGAATTGATATTATTTATTGCAGAAGAAAAAGCATATAAGGAAACATTAAAAGTAATTAAGAAAAATAAAATTGGAAAAAATGACAGGAATGACAGATAAAAATAGGAGGACCCCTCCTGAAATTTGCTGTCACAAGTGTCATAATGGTATTTCAAGACATTTAAAAGGAGCAAACAAGATTTGCTCCTTTTACACATATATGATTTAACTTTTAGTATATTATTTTAGCAACTGAGTACACTATCACTATGAGATAGTGAGTTAAGGCGATTTTACTTAATTAACTGATAAAATTGATTATGGTGATGGCAATGAGACTTAATATGAAAGATTATACCAAAGGCGAGGCTATTAGAATTATACGTGAATGGACAAATCTTACTCAAAAAGACTTTGCTAAACGTATTGGTAAATCAAAGCGTACGATAGAACAATACGAGGCAGGAACAGTCAATTATGGTATAGAAGTCCTTAAAAAAATAGCCAAAGAGTTTGATATAGATATTATAATTGAGAAAAAATAATTTTATTTTTTGATAATACTATAGTAATCTAATAGAATATCAAATATTGTATCTAATACTTTTGTAATATCTTCTTCATTATGTTTAGACTTTAATGAATTAAGAGATTCTAACAAAGTAGTTGTTTCATTGCTACTTTGTTTCTTTTTTATATCATCATTTACAATTTTAAAACAATCTTCTATTAGGTCTTTACTTGGATTATTATAACAAAATGACTTATAAAGTATAAATTCCATATCATCCGTATCAATTTTTTTAGCCAAATATTCGCAAAATTTTATATATAGATTGTTTATTATTTCATCTGTGTATTCAGCAAGTTCTTTTATTTTTCTTTCTGGAATAATCATTCCAAAAAGCCCACCAAAAGCAGTTGCCCTAATTTCTACTAAACTTGTTAAATTGTTATATGCTTCATTTACTACTTGATTGATTATGGTATTTTTATCCATAAATCCTCCTTTCGTGTTGTAGTGAAGTCACTACTACATAAGTATATCATAATTTTATTAGTTAGGCACAAAAGGTTGCTTATTTATAATTTTTTTTCTTCTATAATTTTACTTAGGAGAGTGGTATTTTGAATCAGTATGCTGACTTTAATGAAAATATTAAGGCTGTTATCTGTCAAAACATCAAAAAATATAGGAATGAGAAAGGTGTAAGATTGATGGATCTAGCAGAAAAATTAGATGTATCAGTTAATCACTTAAAACGTATTGAGTCAGCTAATGATAGAAATAATATATCACTTATGACTTTATACAAGATTTCTATAATATTGGGTGTTAGGATAGATAAGTTTTTTGAAGAATAAACGCAGAATCAATTTTGATTTTGCTTTTTTAATGTTATTTTTTAATAAATCAAATCGTTAAATAGTAATTTATCGTTGTAATAATTTTAAAAAATAAAAAGTCTAGCTTAATTTTCTAGACTTTTTCCTTTGTATTCAGAATTGATTATTTCTATCATTTCTTCAGGACTTTCTTTACAATTATTTAGTAACCATTTTTTTATAATAGCAGTCATACCTGC